>QFCE01001634.1_pt1 | contig 82163 bp, 87 predicted proteins | sample 5346091 | NCBI WGS metagenome assembly QFCE01 (sample SAMN09062252, study PRJNA434731) | Human gut metagenome, whole genome shotgun sequencing project. | isolation source: stool timepoint A chromium assembly | host: Homo sapiens | collected 2015
GCAGTAGAAAAGAGGGAAAAAAGATGAGATGTAAACTTACTATCAAATGCCAGGGTTTAAATAAGCATGTTATTTCTGACAAGTATACACTGGAAGAGCTGTTGGAGTTGTATGAATCTAAAAAAGAAATTGATTTCAAATTAATCGATGGCAGTGTGATCCATAGGTATTTAATTGGATTCGTACAGGATAGATCACAAGTTATGTAAAAGCGGAGCTGGAAAAGTCTTGACAAAACTTCCAGCTTCTTTTGTTACAATAAGTAAGAAAGGAAAGATTATTTTTTGCAAACCAATGAAAATCCGGCCAAATAATCTTTTTCTTTCGAAGCAGAGATTTTGTATATTTCCACTCAACAACATATCTACGGCCGGATTTTTTATATGGCAGGATAGAGTAATGGTAACTCAAGCGTTCCCTTAGCGCTTATTGGTGGTTCGATTCCACCTCCTGCGCCCAATTTACGCGAGGTTTAAGATGACAAGAGAGAAAGCTAAATACATACTTAGAGAGATTAAAAGTATTAAAAGATATTCAATGATCATTGCTGGTTTCGATGTGGATCTAAAAAGAATACACGATGAGATCGAAACACTACAGATGCCAACATGTCCTAATGCCAATACTGGTCCTGCAATTCAAAACCATAAAGATAAATACACTTTAGTAAATTCATTATTGTCAGATGAGATTGACTATATGAATGAGCGAGAAGAGTTCATGAATCTAAAAGTTAAGGCAGAACATTACTATGTTAAGTTGAAGTTAGTCTGCGAGAGTTTGGATCTGATCTCATTTGCGGATGATTTCATTGGTGGTGTGAAGGAAAATGAATTAAAAACAAAGTATGGATATGCCAATCCATATAAGAAAATGATTGATTTAATTATGAAGAGTGAGGAAAAAAGACATGTCTAACAATGATTATGATGTAATTGTTTGTAAAGTGTTGGTTTATCTTTATAAGAAATATAAGCGTATTGATGTTCCAGAAGACTATTTAACACCAATGACTAAGGAGTTTCCAATATGCCAGGAAATGTTTGATGAAACATTGGCCATGATGTTGGATGAAGGATTGATCAAAGGATTCAAGTATATTAAAGCTTGGGGTGGAGATGAGATTATTGCTTTAGAAAACAATATCAGGATTACTCCTACAGGTATTCATTACTTAAAAGACAATAGTATTATGCGTAAGCTTGTTGAAAAAATACCAGAAGCTGCATCCATTGCCAGCTTATTTGTATAAAAAAAGTAAAAGAGTTAGAACTCTAACTCTGTCAAGTATGTTATTATGTATTTGCATAAATAGGCCAGGAGGAAAACTTCCTGGCTTTTCTTATACCCGGGAGGTGGAAAACTATGGCACAAAAGCGATTAGATTCATATGGAGTTCATAGACTGATCCTGGAAAGAAACAAGAAGAAGATACTAGCAACACAAGATGTATGTGGTATTTGTGGTAAGCCAGTTGATAAAAAATTAAAGTGGCCTGATCCAATGTGTGCAGTCATTGACCACATTATTCCAGTCAACAAAGGTGGACACCCAAGTGACTTGAATAACTTGCAGCTTGCACACATGTGCTGCAATCGAATTAAATCAGATAAGTTATTCGAAAAAAGAGATTTTAGTGGTAATGCAACTGTTTCGAATAGAACGCTGCCACAGAGCATTAATTGGGTCGAATATCGCTCTAAAAAATAAAAAAGTCACATAGAGGGGGGCTATATGGGCGGCAGGCGCTCGTTTCCGAAGTTCGGCTGTTACTACGCATATTTCTCTATGAACATCGATGAATGGCCACAGAGCCTTTAAAATGGAGGTTTGAAGATGAATTACAAAGGTATAAATTTTTTGAAAAAACAACTTTTTTCCAAAAGAAATCGAGTGAGAATGAGATATAGATATTATGAAATGAAGAATGGAATTAAAGACTTCAAAATTGCGATTCCTAATGAATTTAAGTACGTGTCAGAAACGCTTGGGTGGTGTTCTAAGGCAGTCGATTCATTAGCGGATCGCATTTCTTTTAAAGAATTCGATAATGATGTTTTTAATATGAATGATATTTTCAACATGAATAACAAAGACATTCTTACAGATAGCGCAATACTAGGAGCGTTGATCGCATCATGTAGTTTTATCTATATATCACAAGATGAAGATAAATTTCCTAGATTGCAGGTAATCGATGCTTATGATGCAACCGGAATCATTGATCCAATCACAAATATGATGACAGAAGGATATGCAGTGTTGGAACGTGATGAGAAATATAATATTTTAACAGATGCTTATTTTACGTGTGAAGAAACAGTTGTGTTTGATTATGTTGGCCATAGAGAAATACATGTTCCTAATCCAGCAAGATATTGTTTGTTGGTGCCCGTGATTCATAAGCCGGATGCAAAAAGGCAGTTTGGCCACTCTAGAATCTCAAGAGCATGTATCGATCTTCAACAAGGAGCACTAAGAACATTAAGACGTTCTGAAGTAGCTGCAGAATTCTATTCCTATCCACAAAAATATATTTTAGGTACAGATTCAGATGCAGATCCGATGGATAAAATTAGAGCATCTATCTCGACCATGCTTCAAATCTCACGAAGTGAAGATGGAGGCGGGACACCAACAGTTGGTCAGTTTGCACAACAATCTATGTCACCACATATCGATCAGTTAAAATCTTTTGCTTCTTTGTTTGCAGGAGAAACCGGATTAACACTGGATGATCTAGGATTTGTGACAGATAATCCATCGAGTGCAGAAGCGATTAAGGCAGCACATGAAAACTTGCGATTGGCCGCAAGAAAAGCGCAAAAGAATTTTGCGACTAGTCTGATTAATGTTGGATATCTTGCAGCATCTGTCAGAGATGAATTTGAATATAAAAGAAATCAAATTTATGAAACAAGTGTTAAATATGAACCATTATTCGAACCGGATATGTCTACGTTGTCATTAATTGGAGACGGAGCTATTAAAATCAATCAAGCGGTTCCAGGATATTTTAATAAAGATAACTTACAGGACCTTACCGGTATCGCATCAAGTAAATTAGATGTTCCAACAGTGCCGGACGATGAGGAATAAATATGGATGATATTTCAATTGGACTTCTTAAAGGAATTAAGAAGTCTTTTTCTTCCGGTGTTGAAGATTCTAAAACTATTAATGATTTATTAAAAAAGCTAGATGATAAAAAAGCGGATTATGAAGATGCGCAGAAATATGCGATTGAAGTTGGTGAGCTTCTATCAAAATCTTTTGAAGAAAATATTGATTCTGCATCATTACCAAATGGAAAGATGTACTACAATATCGCAAAAAAGGTTGTGGATCCAGAACTAAAAGAGGGATTCGAAAAAGTATCAGATTATTCTACAAAGGTTCAAAAAATTTTAAATGAAGATGCAAAGATTGGATTGAAAGTTCAAAAACCCGTATACAATCAAGCAAGATCTAATGGAATCGTTAGAAGATTGGCAGATGCTGAATCTTATGACGATGTTTCCTGGATTTTAAAAGATCCAGTAGTGAATTTTAATCAAAGTGTTGTTGATGATACGATAAAAGTAAATGCAGAGGCACATTATAAAGTTGGAATGCATCCTAAAATCACTAGAAAAGTAGCTGGTAAAGCTTGTGATTGGTGTATGAATCTAGCTGGAACATATGAATATCCGGATCATGTTCCTGATGAAGTCTATCATAGGCATAGAGATTGTAGGTGTATTGTTACTTATAATCCAGGTAACGGAAAAACTGTGCAAGATGTTCACACAAAAAAGTGGAGTGAAATTTCATCACGAAAAGAATCAAACGCTGAATACACTAGATATGTAAATGAAAGGCAACGTGAAACTAAAACATCTTTATTGTTGCAACAAGAAAACACGCAAAACTATAAGCCAGTTATAAGAGGAGATAGTAAAATATTCGATTATAATTCAAGCGTATCTTTAAATGTTAAAAAGGTGGATTCTTATAAAGACTATGATATATACGTTAGTGATAATGTAAATATTAAGAGGAAAGCTCTGCATAACATCAAAACTCGCAACGTTGATGCGATGAACGAGTGGGGAATCAAAAGAAAACCAAAAATTGTTATTTTTGGAGAAAAAGACGGGATTACTGCATATGGAAAATATGACGCAATCACTAATACAGTATTCTATTCTGAAGATATCGCAGATAAGCGTTTGCATAACAGTATTAGAACTGAATATCATGAAATGTGGCATATGAAACAAGCGGAAAATTTTATAACTAAACACGGAGAGATAACAGAGAAAAACTATTTTGAATACATTAAGTCCACATGTGACGAAGCTAAGAAAAACATTGATACTCTTGGAATCACGGAGTATAATGTGAGTGAAATAAGTTCATATGCTGCTAAAAATTATTTGTTTGGCAGATTTGACGAAGTGGAAGCAGAATACAAAGCGTTAGTCAAGAAAGGATGACATGTATGGTTTTGAAAGAATATCCTCCTGAAATAAAAAAATATTTCGATATATGTGATCCGTATATTGATGATATGTTAAAACATAAGCCAGTTCCGGATTATATTTTAGAAGCGTTTAATAAAACAAAAGAATGGGCATGGAAACAAGGGCAATAAAATGAGCATCTGTAGAAATACAGGTGCTTTTATTATGCAAGGAGGAAATATGGCTAAAGATGATTATTATGTAATTGTGTATCAGATATTGTCTTATTTATATAGAACCTTAAAAGAAGGCACTGAAGTAGATCCTAAAATGTTAACTTTTGATGGGTATTTATTTAAAATCAATGAAAGATATTGGCTATATATTATGAAAAATCTGATTAATGATGGATATATCGATGGATGTCAAGTAGTGATAGCTTGGAAAAAAGGGGTTACTCTATCAGGAATAGAGGATGTAATGATAACGCCTAAAGGAATTGACTATTTATGTGATAACAAAACAATTAAAAGAGCGTATGAATTTGCGAAAGACAATTTGCAGATTTTACCAATTAAATTATAGCTTGATCCAGCATCTGTAGAAATACAGGTGCTTTTATTATGCAAGGATGTGATGTGTATTGAGTGTGATTATTATTTTGGATAGCTAGGAGGATTAGAATGGAGAATGCAGTGCCTAAAAGAATAGGCAGACAGACTCCTACTACTTCCGTAACTATTCCTTATGTAAAAACATATGGCCAGGATGCCATAGAACTTTATGAAAAATCTAAACGTAAGGCCATGGATTGGCAGAAAATGTTAGTTTATGACATTTTATCAATCACTGAAGATGGTCTATGGGTCCATAATAGATTTGGATATGAAATACCTCGTCAGAATGGTAAAGGTGAAGTAGTTGCGATTGTTGAGATGTGGAAATTGCAGAATGGTGAAAAGATTATGCATACCGCACACAGAGTCAACACTTCTCATACCGCGTGGGAAAGACTATGTGCATTACTTGATGATGCAGGTGTTCAGTACAAGTCTATTAAACAAAAAGGTGCTGAAGAAATTCGCTTGGAAGAAACAGGAGGATATATTGCTTTTCGTACTAGATCCAACACTGGAGGTCTAGGTGAATCATTCGATACCTTGATTGTGGATGAGGCCCAGGAATATACTACAGATCAAAGTTCCGCGTTGAAATATACTATTTATTCGTCTGAGAATCCTCAGACGATTTTTTGCGGAACACCACCAACCGCAGTATCTGCAGGTACTGTATTTACAGATATGCGTAAACGTGTATTGAGTGGAAAAAGTAAAAATACAGGTTGGGCAGAATGGTCTGTGGAATTTATGACAGATGTTGAAGATGTAGATGCCTGGTACGAAACAAATCCAGCGTTAGGAATCAGAACGTCTGAAAGAACGATTGAAGCAGAATTGGAAGATAACGACGATATCGACTTCAATATTCAACGTTTAGGTTTATGGCTACAGTACAACCAAAAATCTGCGATAACTGAAAACGAGTGGAAAAATTTAAAGGTTGACGCTCTACCTAAGTTTACAGGTAAGTTGTATGTAGGAATAAAGTATGGCCATGATGGCGAAAATGTGGCATTGTCTGTAGCATGTAAGACCACTGACAAAAACATTTTTGTAGAATCTATAGACTGCAGGAAGATCAAAGACGGAAATACTTGGATGATTAATTTTTTGGCCAATGCCGATATAGGTGGTATTGCGATTGATGGAGCAAACGGACAACAGATTTTGGCAGCCGATATGAAGGAAGCTGGTATAAAGAAAAAGCCAGTGTTGCCAACTGTAAAAGATGTTATTGCTTCAAATCAATTGTTTGAACTTGCGATATCAAATAAATCGGTCCGTCATAATGATCAACCTGCATTAACACAATCTGTTACCAATTGCGAAAAGAGAGCGATTGGATCCAGTGGAGGATTTGGATTTAGATCCATTAAAGATGGTGTTGAAGTAGCCTTATTAGAATCTGCAATATTAGCTTACTGGATGTGTTCTAAGAAAAAGGAACAAAAACCACAGAGAATAAGCTACTAGGAGAACATATATTGTTCTCTTTTTTACGTAACTATACGGAAAAATAGGAGGAAAAAACATGGATTTTAGACCAATTGAAACACAAGAACAATTTGATGAAGTAATCAGGGAAAGATTAGCACGTGAGAACAAAAAATATGAAGGTTGGACAAGCCCTGATAAATTGCAAGAAATTAAAGATGGTTATGAGCAAAATGCTAGCAAAAAATTTGAAGGTTATACATCACCTGAAGACTTGCAGACAATGAAGGATGATTACGAATCAAAGCTTGAAACAATTCGTAATGAAAATACTTCGTTAAAAGCTTCTCAATTACGTTCAAAGGTAGCAAATGAATTTAAATTACCAACAGAAATGGCATCACGCTTACAAGGTAGTACAGAAGAAGAACTTAGAGAAGATGCAAAAACATTAGCTGAATTAGTGTCAACAAATAAAACCGTTGTATTGCCATTACATGGTGGATCAACAGGCGGAAGCACTGATAAGAATGCAGCTATTAAAGAATTATTATCACAATTTAAAGATTAAAAGGAGAAAAAAACAATGTCAACAATCACAAAAAGTACAGGGTTATTCCCATCAAATTTAGTCACAAGTGTATATAGTAAAGCTAAAGGTTTTTCATCACTTGCAGCATTATCCCAACAAGAACCTATTCCTTTTGCAGGCAATGATGTAATGGTTTTCTCAATGGATGGAGAAGCTTCTATCGTTGGTGAAGGTGAAAATAAACCAGCTGGAGATGCAGCTTTTACAAAGAAAACTATCACACCTATCAAAATCGTATATCAGCACAGATTAACAGACGAATTTGTTAAAATGTCTGAAGAAAAGCAGTTACCTTACTTAGAACAATTTGTTGATGGACTTGCTAAAAAAATGGCACGCGCAGTTGATATCATGGGTTTCCAAGGCGTAAATCCTGCAGACGGAGCTGAATCTGCAAAGATTGGTACAAACTGTTTCGCAAAAGCAGTAACAAACAAGGTGACTTATGCAGCAGCTACTGCAGATGAAAATTTAGATGATGCAGTTGCGTTGATTCAGGATAAAGATTGCGATGTCACTGGGATTGCGATGGCGCCAGCATTCGCATCTGCATTAGGAAAAATTAAAGCTGCAGGAACTGGAACATATTTATATCCTGAATTCCGCTTTGGAAATAAACCAGCAAACTTCGGAGGCATGGCAAATAGTGTAAACAATACAGTTTCGTTTAAAACTAGTAAAATTCGTGCAGTTGTTGGTGATTTTGCAAATGCATTCAAATGGGGATATGCAGAGCAAGTGCCTATGAAGATCATTGAATACGGTGATCCAGATGGACAAGGCGATTTGCAGAGAACCAATCAAATCGTATTGCGTGCAGAAACATATGTAGGATTCTGTGTCTTGGATCCTGAAGCATTTGCATTAATTGAAGAAGCGGAATAGATATTGATGGACTACGCGACAATAGATGACGTTGGTGTTCTTTGGAGAAACATGACCAACGAGGAATTAAAACGTGCTAGAGCATTAATTCCCGTGGTGTGTTCTTCTCTAAGAATCGAAGCAAAAAAAAGAGGTAAAGATTTAGATCAAATGGTTTCACAAGATCCAGATTTACTAACGGTAGCAAAATCAGTAACTGTAGATGTTGTCGCTAGGACCTTGATGACGTCTACAGATAAAGAGCCGATGTCTCAATTTTCGGAATCGGCTCTTGGCTATTCTGCTTCTGGTACATTTTTAGTTCCAGGAGGAGGCTTGTTTATCAAAAATTCAGAACTCGTAAGATTAGGAATTAAGAATAAGCAGAAAATACGAACAATAGATATGTGTGGTGGCACAAATGATTAAAGGAATTGATGTTGTTCTATATGAAAAAACAAAAGTAGGAGTAGATGCATTTAATGCACCAGTATATGCAGATAAGCCAGTAATGGTAAAAGATGTATTAGTATGTCCTTCAACATCTCAGGAGATTCTAGATTCAACCAATCTATATGGGAAAAAGGCAGTTTACACATTGGCCATTCCAAAAGGTGACAATCACAACTGGTCAGATGCAACTATTTCTTTCTTTGGTAAGAAATGGAAATCTTTTGGTATTCCATTGGAAGGCATCGAAGAAATGATTCCTTTGCGTTGGAATAAGAAAGTCATGGTGGAAAGATATGAATGATTTTGAGTTTAAATTGAATTATGAAGGCATTGGCCAATTACTGAAATCCGATGAACTTAAACAGATTTGTGAAGAAAAAGCTAGGACTGTTTTAGAGGCATGTGGCGAAGGGTATGAATTGGAGACAAAAGTAGGTGCTAAACGTGTAAGAGCAAAAGTTAAGGCGTCTACACCACACGCGTATTACAGTAACTTGAAGCATAATACATTAATGAAGGCATTAGGAAAATGATTGAAATAGTATTACTAAACTATTTAAAAGAAGTTTTGTCGGTTGATGTGTTTATGGAAATTCCACCAGATCCACCAGAAACATATGTTCGTATAGAAAAAACCGGGAGTTCAGAAGAGGAATATATTGAAACTGCTACATTTGCATTGCAGTCTTATGCGGATTCGATGTATGAGGCTGCATTATTAAATAGAGAAGTTATAGATAAAATGAGAAAAATAATTACACTGGATGAAGTATTTAAGGTCAAATTAAACAGTGATTACAATTTCACTGATCCAAGTACCAAGAAATATCGCTACCAGTGTATTTTTGATATTACATATTAGGAGGAAAAAAACATGTCTAGTGTTGAAAATGTTACTGCTGCAAAGCCTAAGATTGGCGGATCAGTACATGTAGGTGCATTAGGTACCGCATTACCTGAAGATGCAGTTTCTGAGTTATCTGAAGCTTTTAACAGCTTAGGGTACATTTCTGAAGATGGCGTGAAAAATGAGAACACTCCAAACACTGAGCAGGTAAAAGCTTGGGGAGGAGATGTCGTTTTAAACGCGCAAACAGAAAAAAAAGATAATCTTTCATGGAAACTGATTGAAGGTTTAAATGTCGCAGTTTTAAAAACTGTTTATGGTGACGAAAATGTCACTGGTGACTTAGAAGCTGGGATTACAGTAAAAGCTGGAACGAGTGAACTTGAAGATAAATCGTATGTTATTGATATGATTTTAAAAGATGGTGTTTTAAAACGTATTGTTATTCCGAGAGGATCTCTAGTAGAAGTTAGTGAAATTACATATAAAGATTCTGAGCCAATCGGATATGAAATTAAAATTGCAGCTTTACCTGACTCTAAAGGATTTACACATTACGAATATATTAAAAAGAAAGGTGCATAGAAATGATTAGTGGGGTTACTAAAAACGGTTTCGCGTTCGAGATCACGGACGAAAGAGCGGATAACATGGAGCTTATTGATGCTTTGGCTGATATTGATGACGGGAACCTATTGGCAGTGTCTAAGGTGTTAACTTTATTGTTAGGACCTGAACAAAAGAAAAAAATGTATGATTTTGTTCGAACAGAGGATGGTATCGTTTCTGCACAAACTGTATCAGAAATGATTGTAGAGATCCTGGCCACAAAAAAAGAAACAAAAAACTAATAGCCCTGGCCAACATGATTTCGAGAGATGAAGATGCGCTAATCTGTGATCTTGCAGAAACGTATCAGATATATAACTATAAGTCGCTACCAGCAAGATTAGTAGCGACTTTATCGGTTGGCTTGAGGGATGATTCTCGAATCAAATTAAAAATGATGGATGAGAAGTTATCATTACGTGATTTTCTGTTGGCATCTATTATGGATCGTCTGAGTTTATTGGTATGGTTCCAATCAAAAGACGGGCAAGAAGGCAATAATCGTCCTGCCATGATGGTGGATGCATTAATGGGAAAAACAAATGATAATGAATCAGATATTGAATCTTTCGAATCTATCGAAGAATTTGAAAGATTAAAAAAAGAATTGGTAGGTGATTAATATGCCGGCTAATGCAGGTACTGCCTATGTGCAGATTGTACCATCTGCCAAAGGTATTAAAGGAAAAATCACTGATGTACTAAAAGGGGAATCACAGACGGCCGGAGAATCATCCGGATCTACAATTGGTTCTGCTTTAGTGTCGAATTTAAAAGGTGTGATTACTGCTGGAGGTATTGGAGCGTTTTTAGGGGCATCACTTACTCAAGGTGGAGCTCTTCAACAATCGCTTGGAGGTGTCGAAACACTCTTTAAAGATAATGCAGATACAGTTAAAAAGTATGCGAGTCAGGCATTTAAAACTGCTGGAGTATCTGCGAATAAGTACATGAATAATGTCACATCATTCTCTGCGTCATTGATCTCAAGTTTGGGTGGGAACACTGCGAAGGCAGCAGATGTGGCCAACATGGCTATGATTGATATGTCAGACAACGTAAACAAAATGGGTTCAGATATGGAATCCGTTCAAAATGCATATCAAGGGTTCGCAAAGCAGAACTACACAATGCTTGATAACTTGAAGCTTGGGTATGGTGGTACGAAATCTGAAATGGAGCGATTGCTGCAGGATGCACAGAAATTAACAGGTGTTAAATACGACATCAACAATTTAAGTGATGTATATGAAGCAATTCATGCAATCCAGGAAAATCTAGGTATTACCGGGACTACAGCTAAAGAAGCTTCAACTACATTGACTGGATCTTTTGGAGCAATGAAAGCAGTTGCTCAAGACTTCTTAGGAAATCTTTCAATTGGTGCAGACATTACAGTTCCAATGACAAATCTAGTTAAAACAACTTCAACATTTATATTCGGCAACTTATTGCCTATGGTTGGAAATATTATTGTAGCTCTGCCACAAGCAGTAGTTACAGGCATTAGTCAAGCTGTTCCAGCATTGATAGCTGGGTTAGGATCTATGTTAGCTCAGATTGGGACATTTTTTACTACAAGCGTTCCTGGATTAGGCACACAAGTTTCTAGTATGATAGTTCAAGCAGTTAGTACAATCGCATTACAATTACCAGCTTTCATGGAACAAGGAAAGAATGTGATTGATGGATTGGTATCCGGAATTGTCACAAATTTTCCAATAATCATGGCAGAGATTCAGACAATGGTAACGTCAATGCTTACTTGTCTGTTGGAAAATCTACCTAGCTTTCTAGAAACAGGATTAGAATTGATCTTATATTTAGTTCAAGGAATTGTATCTTGTCTTCCGACAGTAGTGGAAAGTATTTCGAATACTGCTATTTCGATGTTAAATACATTGTTAAATAAAATGCCTGAATTCCTGGCAAAAGGTATAGAAGTAATTAAAAATATTGCAACAGGTATTTTACAGAGTCTACCAAGTATTCTTAGTACGTTGCTAGGTATATTAGTGAACTTACTCAATTTGATCGCATCACACTTACCTGATTTCTTAGGCAAAGGTGTACAAATCTTGATTATGGTTGGTACTGGTTTATTGCAGGCGGTGCCACAATTGCTTGGGGTGATTCCTGGAATACTAGCTCAGGCTGCTGGCGCATTCTTCTCTTATGATTGGTGGTCTATTGGATCCAATATCATTAGTGGTATTGTAGGTGGAATTAGAGCAGCCGGAGGAGCGATTGGAAGTGCTTTGATGAATATAGCGAAGAGTGCTTTTAATTCTGTAAAGTCTTTCTTAGGTATTAAGTCACCTTCTAGAAAAGCAAAAAAAGAAATTGGCCAATTTATTCCACAGGGTGCAGCCGCAGGTGTTGAAGAAGACGATAGCCTTATTATCGCTATGCGTAATTTAGGCAAAAGAGCAATGCAAAGTGCAAGAACGTCATTAAATTTTGGTGATATAAGAAACGTGGCTAAATTTAAAGTGGATCCAGGCAAAAATACTACAGGTATTCCGCAAGGACCGGTTACAAACTTCTATCAAACAATTAATTCTGCAAAGGAGCTTAGTCCTTACGAAATGGAAATTAGAACACAAGCAATGTTGAAAAGGAGCGTGTGGGCATGAGAAAGGTAATCTATACAAATGCAAATGGTGACAGCATTGAGTTTTCAAAAGCTACAGGAATCCATATTACAGATGATATGGGATTATCTAAAAATAGCATTACACTTTCCGAATCAACGGTTTCTAATCAAATTGGATCATCAATTACTGGTAAGGTTGTAGAACCTAAAGATTTCACGATTACTGGTAAATTCAAAAACAATCCAAACGTTCGTAAGAAAATGTTAGCTGTAATTCTTCCAGGGGTTGCAGCTACATTTCGTTATATTGATGAAGAAGAAGGAATTGATGTATATTGGGATGTCGAGCCAAAGGAAACTCCATACATTAGTTGGGATAGGAACTGGCAAGACTTTCAATTTATGTTGCACGCACCATATCCTTATCCAAAAGAAAAAGAAGCACAATTAATAAGTTTTAATAAACTTGAATCTAATTTTATGTTTCCACAAAGTTACTCAAGCACTGAACCATTTACTATATCAACAAGAACATGGCAGCCGTTATTAACGTTCTCGAACAAAGGAGATCTTCCAACTGGGTTTATTTTACAAATGAAAGCAGAAGCGGAGATCAAGAACCCAAAAATTGTGAATGTTGTTACACAGGACCATTTATCATTTGGAAAGAATCATGATCTTACGATGCAAAATGGAGATATCTTGGAAATAAGCACTTATACAAACCAAAAATATTGTCACTTGGTTCGTGGAGAAGAAGTGATAAATGTATTTTGGATGATGGATTTCGATAGCATTTTCTTCCAATTGGCAGTGGGTGAGAATGTATTAAGATATAGTGCTGATACAAACGAACAAAACTTAATTGTAGAATTATCGTTTGAAACAGTGAGAGCTGGTGTCTAATGAATTATTTTATTTATGATCGTGAAGGGAAGAAGCAAGCACTGCTTCAAAACGTGACAAGCATCCAATGGAAACCACGTTATTGTGAAGAAGGAAAAGCAGTAATATATGCGAAGGCCACAACAGATAATTTAAAATATCTAGTTGAATTCAATCGCATCGTCTGTCAGGAACGTAATGAAATCATGTTTATTAAATCTGTTATACCAAAGGAAGATGATGAAACAGTATTAATTATCAGTGGATATATGGATAATTTAGATGATCGAGTTAATATAAACACATTGACTGTTAGAAACGTTGAATCATCGTTATTAAAATGTGTATCTGATAATAAACGTGGATTAGATATTAATGTTGCAGATTCAAAAGGGTTAATAGCTAAAATACCAGATTCCGAAACAACTTGGTTAAGTCTAAGAAAAACAGTTCAAAAGTATTGCGCTTTAGTTGGATATGGCTATCGAGAGATTGTCAAGAATAGTGTATTGAATTATTTTGAAATATATTCTGGATCAAGAAGAGATGAAGCGAAATTTTCGGATGATCTAGGAAATGTTTTAGCACAAAGATATGAAGTAGAGTTATCCAAATATAAGAATTTTGCGTATGTTCTAGGTGACGATGATGATGGGAAACGTAGAATGGTTACTGTGGATATGCATGAAGCTGATGAACCATTAATGGAAATGTATGTGGACGCAAGAGACTTGCAACGAACATACAAAGATTCAAGCGGAAATGAGCAAACATATTCAGATAGTGAATACAATGAATTACTCCGTATTCGCGGAGAAGAAAAATTACTTGAAACTAGGGAAGGCGCGTTTGTCTTCTCTTTTACTTTAAATCCTGAAGATAAATTAATTATCTTGGGAAGAGATTATGATCTTGGTGATATTGTTCCGGTTATTAGTATTAAATACGGTCTACAAGTTTATGCACGCATTGCAGGTATAGATTTTGTGGAGGAAGGAAACGAAGACACCAAAATCAATTTAATTCTACAAATAGAATAGGAGGTTAAATATGGCACAAAAAGCATATCCTTTAGACAACACAAAATATCTATCTGAAGATGTTCGTCTATATCATGTTGGTAGAACCTCAGGAATCTTTAATGCGACCGGGGATGATTTGAAAGTGTCCGCATCCGGAGGGATGAACATTAAAGTTTCACCTGGTTATGCATTTTTATTTAGTGCTAAAAGTGCGATTGGTGGATTTACATATGGAAACACTTCCGATGTTACTTTATCAATTGATATCGCATCGTCTACTACACGCTACGATTACATTTCATGCAGATACACAAAAGCTACAAACAATTGTGTTCTAACGTATGTAAGAGGAGATGGAAACAGGCCGACAGCGCCAATACGCAATGAAAATATTTACGAAATTATTTTAGCAATCATCCAGGTGCCAGGTAATGCATCCGCGATTACATCTGCACACATCATCGACACACGTTTAAATGAAACATTATGCGGTCTTGTAACAGACGGAACAAACAAGCTTCCAACACAGCCAATGTATGATCAATACAATGCATTACTGGCAGAGCTAGAAAAAGCTTTAGATGGAAACACTGTAGGAAACTTATTGAATCAAATCAAAGCGAATAAAGGCTTGATTGATGGTGTGACTGAACGAGTGACCACAAATGAAGGCAACATCATTACGCATGGAAAATCAATCAATGACAATACGAAAGATATCACAGCAGTGAGCAAACGTGTTAAGAGTATTGAAGATAAGGTTCCAAACTTGGAAAAAGCGAATGCTAGCCTTTCAAGTCGAATTTCAGAGTGTGAAAAGTTTAAGTGGAAAGTCGGCACATCGACACCAAACACGAGCACTTGTCCTAGTGGATACTTCTACTTTCAGTTAGAAGGATAGGTGTTTAAGTATGACTAGAAAAGATTGTGGATCCAATACAAGTGGAATCCACATGATGGTGGATTACTGGACAGAGCTAGTTGGAAGTTGGCCAAACATCAAGATGCGTTGGCATTATTCCATGTTTATCAAAGAAGATTATTGGCAGAACAGCCTCCAGTGGAATGGGGCTGTTTTTATGTTTCATACAAACAAGCATACATTCAATATAAATTTATCAGGAGCAACACAGACCGGAGTTCTTGCAGCAGGTGTTTTAGATCTTCCGTTTGGCAACGGTCCAAGTGTTTATCATACGCCAGGATGCAGTACATCGTTTGGTAACTTTTCTGCATCAGGGGTTCTTGGTGAATCACAGAGTGTAGGTGGTCCAAGCGTGTACGAGTGCGGCAATCCAAGGAACATCAATCCATTCGATGCGGCAATCGATTACAAACTATCAAACGTGCGAAACTACTGGCGAGTGTATCTGTGGTGTGCGATTACTGGAAAGACATGGAATGTCAGTCCGGACAATGGTAACGGATCTATCAAGGTAACTGGATTGAATCCAGAATCGTCTTATAAGATAACGACTAAAGTTGTGGATCGTAACGGAACTGTCCAATATACGGGTGGTGTATATGCATCATTCACGACTCCGGCTGACCAGTTGAAGATTGCGTTCAATCAAGGTGGTAGAGTCAAGGTTGCTCGTGTTTATTACAATCACAATGGAACAATTAAAAAGGTAAAAAAAGTCTATAGGAACATCAATGGCAGTGTCAAAAAAGGTGTGAACTATGGATAGAATGGAGGTTTATACATGGGAATAACAGTGTATAGCGAATCTGAATCATTTAGCAATGTCTGTGTTATTGACAGTGTGACAAGGCAAATCGCAATTCCAGAAGGATGTGACCTATTAGGTGTGCAATACGATAAGAATGCATGCCTGGTACATTTTCAAATGGATCCATGGCCAACAGAATTATTCGATATGACGAACGCTCAAGTTCGAATCATCTATAAGAATGCTGCTGGAGAGTTTGGATCCTACTTAGTCACGAATAAATTTATCACAAACGGAATCTGCAGTTTTGCCTGGGAAGTTGACGCGAATGCCTTAAAAGAAAAAGGAAACGTTGAATTCTGGGTGTGCGCAGAAATGCTAGATGGTAGCACAGTTAAACGTGAATGGCATACATTGAAAGCTATCGGCAATGTGGCCGAAGGCTTATTGCACGTGACTGGATCAGTGGCCACAGAGTCAAAAGACGAAGTCATGCAGCTATTAGCGTACGCCAAACAAGTGTCGGATGATGCGGTTCAACAAATCAATTCGACAAAGACAAGCACACTGTCTGAGATCCAAAAAAATTCAGACAGTGCTTTGAGCTCGATCGCATCCAAACATACAAATGCGATTGATGATATTGAAAACACAAAATCAGCCGCAGTGGTTACAATCAACAATTTGATTGATACTTTAGGCTTGAGTGTTAAAGGAGGAAAAGTATGTCAGAGAATTCGAGTGAAGTAGCTTTATCAGCATCTGCAGAAACATATGTAGAAAAGTTTCTGGCCACAGATGAGCAATTGACAAGAGTTGCGAATGCGCTTGAGAAAATGGTACCAGGCTATGAGAAATACAGTGCCGACTATTTTAATTCAATGTTCATTCCGCAAAGAACTAGAAAAATCTATGGAACAAAAGTGTGGAAGTTTGCGTCAAATCCAACGAGTTCATGTGAAAAGACAAGAGATAATGTTGGATTAGTCTGCCAGCCTAGTACAGATACAGTTGAAGGTACAGATGACTATAAGAACATTCCATTGTTCAAGTGGTATGAGTGTAACTATAAACGATATGATGATGGCTTTGCATATCCAGTCGCAATGATTGGCGATGGAAACTATCAAGAGACAGGTGCAGTTGACTGTGGTGCTCTGCAGATGACTTTCTATTACAAACAAATCGAAACAGAAAATTATACAGAATGGTTGATCTCTGATTCACCTAATCATGCTTTAGGATTAAAACCTTGGTTTGCTGCGGTTCGCGCAGATGGTACAGTAATGCCTTATTTTATCTATTCCAGATATCACAGTGTTACTGCTAGTGATGGAAAGTTGAGATCTCAACCAGGAAAAGTTGTGGTGAATCAAAGTCACGATAACATCATTGTGAATTACCAGAAAAAAGGTGCAGGCTTCTGGGGTGCTGGAATCGATAGACAAACATTCGGGATCATCATGTTGATGATTAAGTATGCATCCAAGAACTCGCAGACAATCTTCTCAGGAAATACAAACTATTCTATACAGACAAAAGCCAGTGTGGAACGTTCGACAAAAGCTACGTATTTCCCAATTCCAAAGAGTGAAAAAGCATCATGGCAAGTTGGATCTAGCGTAATAGTCGGATATGGACGAGATAAAGGTGATGGCTCTGTCGATTTAGATAGAGGAAATTCAACGATGTATAAATACGCATATGCGGCCAAGATTCTAAGAATCGATGATCTAGATACAGATAACTGCGCGGTATATCTAGATTGTGATCCTTTCGATACAACTCCAGTCACTGGAGGAAGTGCTACACAATACATCTACATGTCTTCATGGCACTACGATAGCGGATGTACAGATGTAGTCATCGGTCATCACGATGGATCTCCAACATCGAACACAGATGGAAAACATCCATATAGAATTCAAGGATTAGAATTCAACGTAGGTGGATGGACGATTCCAGGTGATACAGTCATGATCTTCAATGCGGATTATTCGAAAGATGTATATCGTGCACCTAGAGGGGTTGCACACTCGTCATCTGAAGCGACAATCAAGAATACTTATACAAAGATTGGAACGATTCCGGCCAAGCCAGATGGTTCAGATTCGTGGGTTGGAGATATCTCTATCGTGGATGGTGCGTGGTTCCCATCTGCATTCGGTTCAGGATCTAGCCAGGGTGTAGGAGATATGCTCTATGCCGGAGGAACATCAACAAGCGGAACACGAGAATATCTTATGGGCGGTGCCCTCTGGTATGGCTCGAGTGCCGGTCTTTGTTCCTTGAATTGCGGGGGCTCCCTTGGCGCTGCCGGGTGGGGCTTCTTGTCGCTCGATTGATTGTTCAATCGGGGGTTGCAAGGGGGCATCCCCCTTGCATTGTTAGCTAATAATTAAATATTAAATTTAGAGGATTCATGGTAGGGCGGTAACCTCAGGAATGGCTCGAATGCCGGTCTTTGTTACTTGAATTGCAGGAACTCCCTTGGCAATGCCAGGTGGGACTACTTGTCGCATGATTGTTTATAAATTAAATACATTAACCATGTCTCGCAAGCCCAGGAAACTGGAGTAAGCCATCATTTAGATGCTCGCATCGACAATGTCATGTTGTGATGCAAAATTTTGTGGCGAACGTAGACTAGTAGACATTTCGTCGAAAACCTATACACAAACAATCGAAAAAAAGGATTTAAAGTTCATGAAAAGAAAATGCAAAAATGTAGATATTACTGATTTAGATTTAATAAAAGACTGTATACATAGATGCCTTAAAAAGAAAAAGAAAACAAGAACAGATATTGTCAGACTATTCGATACGTATGGCGATATAGATAATGTTGCACTTGTATTGCAGAAAGAATTGTCATGCAGGCAGTTGGATCTAGTGCCTATATGGTATCGAACGATATATGATGTCGGTTCTCAAAAAGCAAGAGTTATCGGTATCCAGGATATAAAACAGCAGATATATGATTATATCGCAGTTGCTGGATTGTCTGAATTGATTGCAGGATTAGGAAAGTACCAGTGTGCTTCTTTACCGGATAGAGGACAAATTTATGGAGCTTTGGCCATACATCGATGGTTGTCGGAAAAGCACAATGGAAAATACAGAATCAACTATGTGTGTAAGTTCGATATCCGTAAATATTATGAATCGATTCCGCAGGACACGATTATTGCTTGGCTAGAAAAAAGAGTTAAGAATGAGCATCTTATGTGGCTTATAAAGACTCTGATCAGGACATTCAAAAAAGGTCTAAGTATTGGATCATATCTATCACAGTACCTTGGTAATCTGTTTTTGATGGATGTATATCACAAGATCCAGGAAAGATCATACAGAGTCAGACATAAAAGAAATGGAACAATTCAAAGAGTTAATCTTATTTATAAAACATTATTCTATATGGATGATTTATTTATCGCAGGATCTAATTCTAAAGATATGATGCGTGCAGCAGAAATACTAGAAAAAGAAATGCGCACTAAAGGATTGGATCTTAAAGATTCCTGGAGATGTTTCAAAATCGATGATGATGATTTTGTAGATATGATGGGATTTAAAATATATCGTGATCACATAACTATTCGAAGAAAAACTTTCCGACACATCAGAAGAGCAGTCACTAAGTTCAGAAGAAATCCAAATAGTGTGACAAACGCGAAGACATTATTATCTTATAAAGGTTTATTAGAACATTCTGATTCTCAACAGTATCTAAAAAGTAATAATCTATTTGCCTTGTTTAAAAAGGCTAGAAAGGTTCTGTCTAAATATGATAAGACAAAAATTCTACAAGAAAATGCCAAATGTGCAGACGTTTACGTTTGAGGATAAAGTTTATGTTTATGTTTATTTGAATGAGACAGAAGGAGATACAGAAGCTACAGAAATGTGTCCTTCTGAACACTACTACGAATACGATTACAATGAATTCTGCGAGTTGGCTTCAAATATTGATTTAAACGATTTGAAATCAAATCCGGAAAACTACTTAGATTATGAGCCAGTGCCAACACTTAGTGCTGCAGAAAAAATCCAGGCACAAGTGTTATACACTGCCATGATGACAGATACAATTTTGGAGGACTAGAAAATGGAACATTCAGAATTATTCGAAAAAATTAAGATGTACTACAGAGCCAAAGTGTGGCCACTTACTGCAGTAAAGAATGCAGTCAAAAAAGGTTTGATCACACCAGATGAATATAAAGAAATCACTGGCAAAGTGTACAAATAGGAGGAATTGTATATGAATTTTGCATCTGCATTTATTTCAATGACTCGTGGCCACAAGGTTGCTCGTAGTCATTGGACTGGATATTGGCATATCGTCGATGGAATCATCATGATGCATACAAAAGATGGTGTTGATTTAAAATTAACGGATTCAGACGATATTGTATATACAATCAGCAATTGTGCATGTGATGACTGGCACATTGTTGACAATTATGGAGTTAGTAAGGAGAGATAGAATATGGAACAATTGAAAAACGTTAAATGGTGGAGTGCAGCATGCACACGCTGCTTAAAAACAATGTGTCAAACTGCGATTGCGATGATTGGAACATCACAAATGATGGAACAAGTGGATATTAAAGTTGTAGTATCAAGCACTGCCTTGGCCGGAATCTTGTCACTTTTGACATCGTTGGCCGGACTTCCTGAAGTAGATACAACGAAAGAAAATTAAGTTGGTGGTCTGCAATGGATGAATTTTTAATTGCAGTCCGCCAGTTCTTATTGGTATGTGGAGCAGTTATCACAATCGGTGGTGCTTGGAAGGTCTACAAGGATTTTAAAAAGCCAAATGATGATCTCAAAGAAACAGTCAGAAGACACGAAGAATGGTTGAAACGCGATAATGAACGAATCAAGTCTATCGAAACATTGTTGATTGCCCAGGAAGGCATCAAAGCCGAATTAAGCAAACACTCGCAGATGTTATCCGAGCATGATCAAAGACTTGAGGCGGACAAAATGCGTGGTAATCTGACATTAAAAGCTGAACTGGCAATCATCAATAACCAGTTAGCCGATAGTGGCCAGGACAAGTTAGCCGAGATTCGTGATGAGATCCAAGAGTTTTTGTTAGATAAAAATTAGGAGGTGCGAGCATGGGTACTTCGCAAGAATTCCAAAATTATGCAAATGGTAAGGTCTTTAATAATAGGGGCCAGATTATGAATATCAACTATGTTCAAGTTGACGAACCATATGGTGGTCAGTGTGTGTCACTGATCCAGGGACTGATGGCATGGGCTAGCAAACCTTGTGTGGCACGCGGCCATGCCAAAGACTGGTGGTTTAATCGAGCTGGTAATGGTGTTTTGAATTATTTTGATGTTGTTAGTGGACCACCTCAGAATGGTGATGTAGGAGTGTCTGTAGGTGGAGATGCAAGGTATGGCCACATCTTTATATACTGGGAGGGCAGAGCGCTCTCTCAGAATGTTTTAGGCAAACCACAAGCGTTGTTGTGGCCACTGAACTATCAAGGTGCAGTGTGGGGATACTTGAGGCCTAAATTCTACACAAATGCTTCTGCATACCTAGCCACACAGTTGATCAAAGAAAATGGAATGGCCACTTTCAACAACGATACCGATATCGTTATCCATCGAGACTCACCAACCGGACCGCCATATGGTTCTTTTGTCAAAGGTGAAAAGCAAGTTTACACTGAAAAGTGGGTTGGTCTTGGCCATAGATGGATCTCATGGCTTCATACAAATGGTGTCAGATGCTTCGCAGCAGTCAGTGGCAGTGAGTCCTATGGTGTAGATCAATGGGCTACAATCAGTGCACCAGAGACGAAAGACATTGAATTGACGCAAGAGGACGGAGTGGCCACATTCATTGTTGATGGTGTGCATAAACACTACGACAATCCAAGTGGTGAAATCTTTGGCCAATGTAATTCAGGAGACGAGATTCGCTACTACTGGAAGTGTGTCACAAATGGCCATAGATACGTTGTCGGCAAAGAAGGAGATAGAAAAGTCTTTGTGGCGGTATCTGCGACAGAAGACAGGTCTCAGATGTGGGCAAAGTTTACTGCACCAGAAGAAAAGAAGGAAGAATCGAAACCTTCTACATCCGAAACTTCCAAACCATCTACATCTGCAACGGATTTGAAAAAGAATGTTAAAGGATACGGAATCGATATCTCAGAACATAACAGTTCAGACATTGACTTATCGCAATATGATTTTGTGATCATACGTGCTTCTTACGGAGAGCATACGGATAAGAAATTTGAATACTTTGCAGATAAGTGTGAGCAGTTGAAGATTCCGTATGGCGTGTATTGTTATGATTATGCGTTGGATGACGATCAAGCTAGAGCAGAAGCGGAATATATCTGCAACCTTGTCAAAGGTAGAAACATCCAGATGGGTATCTGGTTTGATATGGAAGATGCCGATGCTTATAAAAAGAAAGCTGGTGTCTTAACAAAAGAAAGATGTTCTTTCTCATGCAAGGTGTTCTGTGACTATGTGAGTGCTCAAGGCTACTACACTGGTGTATACACTAGTACATCATGGCTAGGCACATTCGTAGAAACGACTTATCCTATTTGGATCGCAAACTGGGGTACGAATAACGGAGAAATCCAATCTGATCAGTCAAGTGTTGGAGTAATGCACCAGTACAGTGTGAATCCAATTGACAAAAATGTTATCTTCAACGATATCGACTTCTACAAGTCTGATCCAAAGCACGATGATCCTAAAAAGGATGAAAACAGTTCAGAATCTGCAAAAAAAGACGAAATTAATGTATCTGGAATCAATAAATTGATTGAAATGCTACTAAGTATTGTCGAAAAGATTTTGAAGTTATTTAAGTAAAAAATTGAGCCTATGCATTCGTGCGTAGGTTCTTTTTTTATGCTCAAAAAGTATGGTCGTAGCAAAATGCTAGCATATATGCAAGCAATAAATTAATTATTTTTCCTTATTATAATATTGTAAGGACTCCAAGCATTAAATATAAGCACAGTTTCTGCGTTTTTTTATTATTTAAAGTAGTGGAAGTAGTGGCATATTTTTTCTTTTTTATTGGCATAGTTTTCGGCATAAATTTTTCTAAAAAATAAAATAAATGGAGAATTTGTAGAAAATCAAATATAAATGTGAGAATATAAGAGTAGCTAGAGACATATATATAATATAGAGAGAATTTTAATTTTTTTAGTTAAAAGTCTCTTTTTTTTCGTATATGAGTATATGAGAATAAAAAGAGAAGCTATTTTATGGTATGCCATCCAATATGATGGAGATTGGAAGAAAATTGGCAATGCGATAAAGGCACACGAAAACTATTCCATCATTGCATATCCATATCCTTATCTTACAATCGTTGATGAGATGTATCCTGAAGCCTTTAAACATTTAAGATATCCGCCATGGATTATTTTTTATCAGGGTAATGTTTGTTTGTTGAAAGAAAAAGGTGTAGGTATAGTAGGAGCTAGAAACTGTTCAGCGCAGGCACTGCAAAATACGGATACAATCGTACAAAGACTACAATCAAGGTATGTCATTGTATCTGGGCTTGCCAAAGGTATTGATGCCAGGGCCCATTTGAATGCATCAAAAACAATTGGTGTGCTTGGTTGTGGAATTAATGTGATTTATCCAAAGGAAAACGCATTTTTATTTGAAAGGATAAAAAAAAGCGGATTGATCATTAGTGAATATCCTATGCATGTGAAGCCTTTGGCTTATCACTTTCCATGGCGAAATCGCTTGATTGCCGCTTTAAGCAGCAACTTAGTTGTGATTGAGGCAACCTATAAAAGTGGAACAATGATTACTGTGAATGAATGTCTCGAATTGAGTGTTCCTATTTATGGTAAATTACATTTCCATCCTTAATATTGGCGATATTTAGTTAATATTGATTTTGCAAATAAGCAATAGAATTCCCTCTCATCCTTAATATTGATGATGAGGGATTCTTTTTATTACGTGCCAACTTTAACATTGAATAGGAAAAGTAGCCTAAAACAGGGGAATTCCAGAATATTGTAGATGTGACAAAATTTAATATTAAGAATGGGATGTAACTAAAAAATCAGTTTCAAAATTCAATATTAAATTTGGAATGTAAGTGAAACAGCGTGTTATTTTTTCAATATTAAAAATATAAATGTAACAAGAATGTTCGTGAAAAGAGAAATTAGGGGCATTTTTGTTACGTCCCATCTTTAATATTGAAATTAAGAATTTGACTAAGTGTTCCTATCCAACCTTAATAATGAAATATCAAATGGTTATGTTTGTTACGTTCCATCTTTAATATGGTTTTTTATAATTAGTCTAAAAATACTCTTATAACTTTAATATCAAATTTGCAACTAATATCCTAAATTACCAGTCATATTAAATATTGACTCATAGGGAGGAAACAATGTACAAATCGAAACGTAGCCTCAAAGTATATGAGGCACCACTTGGTTTAAATGGTAAACAGCAGATTCCAAGAATTCAGCTTCAGGGTCAGTGGCTCGAAGCACTTAGATATCACGTGGGTGACAAAATTACGGGTAACCGAAATTGCTGGTTGAATTTCTACGGTTTTCCAGCCAGTCAATAAGGTGTTTAGTCGCAATCTTTGGTTGAAAAAATAATTGAAGTCTGCTGATGAACCAGATGATCAGTTATATTTAGATAATAAAGAAGTTTTTGATAATCCAAAGTATTATAATCAAGAAACTGGAGAAATTAATTGGCCACCAAACGATGGTGTGGTTGAAGGTACATCGAAGAATGTAACTCTGGAACCAGGAACTAAAATCGATAGATATGGTGCAGATGATGGATATTATACGGCTCCAATTGACACCCCATATGAAGAGAGAGCTGTAGCTCCTGGCACAGATCAAAAGCCCTATAGTCAGTTTGAGGTTGTAAAGCCAATAGAAGCTGTCGAGCAAGGAGAGGTAGCTCCTTGGTTTGATCAGCCAGGTGGAGGCACTCAGTATTTGATGCCAGAGTCGATAGAAGATCTTATAGATGAATGTTATTTAAGGAGGATATAATCTATGACAGTAAATGAATTAGAAAAAATTTTGATTCAAAAGGATGTTCCACAAAATATGTATTCGATACTAGTGGGAGGATTTCCTAATGAAGCATTTTGTTTAGTAAAGAGCGACTCAGCGTGGGAAGTTTATTACAGCGAAAGAGGACAAAAAAGAGGCGCGAAAAAATTTAGCTCAGAGTCTGAGGCTTGTGAATATATGAATAAAAAATTGGATAAATATGCAAGAGCATAATAGTAAAATCCAAGAAGGGACCTAAGTGTTATTGCTAGAATGTTTTTAGGTCTATAATACTGTTTATGTTTTTGTGAAATGTATACAACGTATATAAAATGACTCTAAGTTAGCAGCAATCAACAAAATTAACATCTTCTTGCATTAAAAAATCACAAAAAAATCGGAAAAACGCATAATTGGGAACCAAGACCTTCAGAAAAGGAAATTCTGGAGGTCTATTTTTATGCGTATTGAGGAAATGAAGAATGTTGATATCAAAACCGTGGGTCCTGAGAGCTTGGTAAGTGTCAATTTTCTGACATATACTACTTGTATTAAAAAAGCGAGGTTATTAAAATGAGATTGCTTAACATCCCAAAAATATATAAAGAAGAATTGTTGAATATAGGGTAAGAACAAATATAAAAAAGTGAGGGGCAACTTATGGTAGCAAATTATCGACAAAGCCATGAAATAGCATTTAGTTAAAAGTGGAAGGTTCTGCCGTTCATCGAGCTTTTTTTCTACGATGGAGATTATCTAACATATTATAAATGAAGCATAGAAAAAATGGAGTCAGAAAAAGGAGGAAACGACTATGATTACAACATAATGCAACAAAAACGCTGGAAGGATTCTAATATTCTGTTAATCGTGAACTGGTTGACGATACAAATAATATTTTGTATGATAAGGATAAGAGGAATAAATATAAATCCAGCAGAATAGGGGAATCCCTGAAACTTTAGATCAGGGATGCTTATGAGCTTTCCCTGATCGTTTTTTGCATCAGATTAGGGAAAGGATAACAATCTATGGGACAAAAAGACATAACAGAAAAACTTCTGGAAGACTATAATGACGTCTTCGCAGACATTGTCAATGTTCTTTTATTTCGCGGAAATCGGATCGTGAAAGAAGAATCATTGAAAGAAACAAAGGTAAAATCACAGTATAAAGCCGAGGCAGGCAAACTGCATGAACAGGAAAGGGATGTGGCTAAATATTGGCAGGATGGTAACGTTCTTGTTGCAATCTGTGGACTGGAAAACCAGACTGCAGAAGAGAAATATATGCCATTAAGAGTTTTTAGCTACGATGGAGCTTCTTACCGACGGCAGCTGTTGTCGGAAAATGATGAGAATCCCATTGTTCCGGTCGTGTCACTGGTACTTCACTTTGGGATGAAAAAATGGTCATCACCTCATAATCTGAAAGGGGTTATTGATATTCCAAAGGAACTGGAGCCATATGTAAATGACTACAAGGCAAATATCTTTAACATTGCTTTTTTAGATGATGAAACGGTGCAGATGTTCCAAAGTGATTTTCGAATAGTTGCAGATTTCTTTGTTCAGAAAAGGAAAAACAAAGACTATGTGCCGGATAAGCACAAAATAAAGCATGTAGACGAAATGTTGAAACTTCTGCAGGTGCTGACCGGAGACGACAGGTATAATGTAAAATTTTCTGAAGCAGAAAAGAAGGAGGACATTAAGATGTGTGATGTAATGGAAAAAGCAGTAGCGGAAGAAAGAATCAATTCCATAAAGATTTTAGTATCATCATTTAGAAAGCATAGTTTTTCGGATGAAGAGATCATAAAAGAACTTATGGAATCATATGGACTTTCTCGTGACGAAGCAACAAAGTATGTGAATAAGTAAACGCTTTTAAAGAGGAAGGTCTGCCGGTTTGGCAGGCCTTTTTCTACATCGCAGATTTTCTGACACAGTATAGATGTAACAACATAATGACCAATGGACTTGTTAAAAAGACACGGAAAACTCCGAGGGCAGTAATTAACAGAGCGAAAGCGTATCGAGACGATTATCTGGAAAGGTATGGTAAAAAATGAGAAAGTTTAATGATTATTTAAAAGAACAGATGCAGAATCCGGAATTTAAAAAAGAATACGATAATCTACAGCCGGAATTCGACATCATAAGAGCAATAGTTGATGCCAGAACATCTCAGAATCTTACTCAAAAGCAGCTTGCAGAAAAAACGGGTATTCATCAGGCAGATATTAGTAAGTTAGAGAACTGATCATCATCAATAAAATGAAGACTATAAAACAAACAAGCGTCGGCTTATAAAGCAGGCGCTTTTTGGTTTTAAAATAAAACAAGCGAAGAGGATGGTAAAACAAATATAAAAAAAGACCTCGTGGCGTTAGATGCTGCGGATTTTTTTCATTTTTCCAAATATGCTGCCGGAATGCCAATTTTTTGAAAAGTTTCTGACATATATATTGTGAATCAAGAAAAAAGGAGTGATGAATAATGATACGAGAACAGATTCTGTTTCAATTATATTCAAGAAGAATTATGTAGATATTCAAAATAGCATCCCTCTCCGTCTTAAAACAAAGGAGTCTTGGATGTTTTTTTAGAGCTTTAACAAGATGGCAGTACTGCCATCTAAAATATGGAGGACGATATTTATGGATGAAAACAAAAAGGATAAAAGAAAGAACATTATTATACTGATACTTGTACTGATTATTGCGTTAGGTGGTTTCTTTCTTTTCAACAGAAAGGATGATGATAAACCTCTGGATGTAGATACGGAACAGAGCAGTTATGTTAAGCCGGAAACACCTGTAGACCGCAGTAAGAACGTAACACTGCCAGGTTGGGGTGCGTTCAATATTCCTGCCAATACAAAAGAAATTACACAGGGATTTGAATTTCATAATCCAGAAGAGAACTTCTGGTACGTTGATAAAATGTCTGTAGACGGCAAGAAAGTGGAAGATCTTGTTGTAGACAGTGGAAATAAAGTGGAATTGAGCCACTATTTGAAACTGAACGGAATTGATTCTGAAGTAAAGTCTGTCGGAAAGTATGACAAAGACTTGTTTGAAATCACAAAGACCAAGAAAGGAAAATACCAGATTGAGGCGATTGGATATTCAGATAAAGCTCAGACTATCAAGATCAAAACAAAAGACGGTAAAAGTCATAAGATTGGCGTCGAATCTAAGTCTGACTGCTACTACATGACGTTTGCGTTGTATCTTAAAGAAAACGATGAGCTTCTGTATCAATCGGGACTGGTATCACCAAACAACTACATTCAGAAGATGGAAATCAGGCCGTTGAAAAAAGGTTCTTATGATGCCTACATCGTAATCCAGCCCTATCGCTCTGACAAGAAGACAAAGACAAATCAGGGTGTTGTGAATCTAACACTGAATGTAAAATAATCAAACATCTATTCAAGGATTGCAGTACTGCCATCCTTTTGTGTTATATGAGCTTTTATGCTTGGGTGTGCACCTTCCTCCTTTCCATGTACATCCAGACATAAGGGCTTATATGTTAAACCCTTAATGTCTGTATATGTGGGTCATAGACACAGTACAGAACAAATAATCGCAATTTAATTTTAATTTAGGAGGTAAGACGATTATGAAAAATTTTAAAAATTTATTATTGGCTGGTGCAACAGTTTTAGCTGCATTAGCAGCTCCAATGAATGTGTTTGCAAAAAATGTAGACCCTGCTACTGTGGATAGTCAAGAAACAACTTTAAACTACAAAGTAGGTTCTCATTATACTTGGGAAATCCACTCTGACATTGATTTTGGTAAAGACGGTGGAACGAATGCAACTTTAAATGGTACTGTAAAAACTGGTGACCAAAAAGTAAAAGTAACAGAAAACGTTATTGAGGAAGGTAAAAAACTTCACATTACTGCCCACGGTAGCGGAACAGATAAAGCATTTACTATTACTAACGGAAGCAATACAGTATTAAATTATGCTGTTAAATCTGGAGATAAAGCTGTCGGTGTTGACGGGGATGTATTAGATGTTGTCGCAGGAACCAATACTGGTGAAACAGTTATGGACTTCAAATTAAGCACAACAACAGATACAGCTGAAAAAGCCGGAACATATACTGGTACAATCACTTACGAATCAAGTGTTGTTGATGCTCAGTAATTCAAAGCAGTACGTACAATTGAATATATGAAGAGCAGGCTTCTATGACAGGTCTGTTCTTCCTTTGATTCTTTTATAAAATTGCTGATCCAAGTCAGAAATAAAGATGGCAGTACTGCCACCTTTAGAATATTTCTGGTTTAGATCAATGATTTTTCAGTTTCTTAAGTAAATGGAATGGAGGAGAGAACATGAAAAAACATTTTGTATTACTGGGGATGATGCTGATACCTGTGCTAAGCGGTATCAGCATGCCTGTTTATGCGGATGAGGCAACCGTGCCTGTTATGTATGCAGTTTCTGCAAAAATCACACTGATAGATGGTGACATTTCATCTGTTGTAGAACTGGATGAATGTGGTCGAATCAGTGAACCAGCACATTACCAGATGGATGGTTATGAATTTGTCGGATGGATGAATGTGGAAACAGGAAAGATGTGGAATTTCAATGATGTCGTAAATACAAACATGACGTTGAAAGCCGTGTATAGAAAGCTCGATACAGCATCGGCTCCTCAAACATCATCACAAAGACCATCAGAAAAGGTAAATACATCTGTAGATATGGATACAGGACGCTGGGTTCTGATTGGTGTGCTTGCTCTGTTTGAGATGAGTCTTGTTATCTATTTAAAGAATTATGTGGATGATGCACAGTCACCGAGAAAGGAGAAATAAGATATGAAACATATATGTTTAAAGACGGGAACTCGAATCTTATCAGGTATCTTAAGTATGTCTATGATGGCAGGAATTCTTTCTATGCCGGTCTTGGCAAATGAACCCGATACTTATAGACCAGTCAATGATTTAAAATTTACATCGAATATTAAAATGAATACTGAAATGGAAACGGAGGAAGATGGCAGCACTGCCACCGACAATACAGTTCAGGAAAGTGAACCTGCCTCAAATGAGAATGTATCTTCTTCACAGACTACTGTGGATTCCTCTGCATCGGAAACAACCGAACAACAGGCAAGTGGCGAATTGAAGTCTGAGACAACGTATTCTTCAGACAATACATCAGCTACACTTCACATGGAATATACAGATTCTACCAAATCGTTAGAATTCACTGAAGATTCGAGTGAATTCTATAAGGATGTGTTTGATAAGAAACTTCTGGTACAGAATGATTCTTCTAAGAATGTTCTGGATTTTACTGCAAATTCAAATGGTGTCTACTGCTTTGACGTAAATATCAAAGATGATAAAGGAACTGTAATCGACACTCAGCAGGTTCGATTCAAGATACTTGATATTGTTGAAGCAGAAAATGAAGAAGTACAGCAAGACGAAAATGCGGTTGCACCTGCATCCGTACAGACAAATTCAACTGTACAGGCCAGTCATGATTCAAAATCTTTAGGAGTCAGCTATACAAGCAATGGCAGCTACACATGGACGATTCCATCAGAAATTAATTTAAATAAGCAGGATACTTTGACTGTATCAGCTACAAAAATCAATGAGGAAGCCAATGCCAGCCTGAAAATCAGTGTTAAATCCGAAAATGGATTCAATATGAAATCCAGCTCAGGACGTATGGGTGCTTATAAGATTACAAAAGACGGAAACCAAATCGTAAACAATTCCATTGTTCTTGAGACTACATCGTCAGGCACTACGACAGCAGACCTGAAATTTACTGCAAACCCAGCCAACTTTATGACTTCAGGAACTTATAATGACACATTGACATTCAAAGCACAGAACGGATATGCGACAGGTACTGTACTGGAAATCGAAGGAATGAAGTTCATTGTCATGTCTCAGACAGATGATGACACATACATGCTGATTGATGGAGAAAGCCTTGGAAATATGCAGAACCAGCCAAATGTGGATTCAGATGGAAACTACAAAGTTGGAACATATGAAACACCGAATGAGAAGCGTCCTGATGGCCAGTATTCCAACACTTATGAAGGAAGCTACATTGATAACTATCTAGAAAATACATGGTATAAACAGCTTCCTGAGAAGCTACAGAAAGCCATTCAGGCAACGGACATCAAACAGGCTGCATATAATAATACTTCGTCAAATCCAAAATGGAGATACTTTGATCCAAATGGAGGCTCAAGCTACGATTGGTGTTATAATGAAGGCACTACAGAGAGTCCAAAATGGGTCATCTATTATAAGGCAAACTTCCCAGATGATGCACAAGGTGCCTATCCTTTGAACTGTTGGAAGTACAGTGAAAAAGGTTATAACAACACAACTTATAACACAATTTCAAGACATGTATTCCTACCAAGCGTTGAAGAAGTATCCAATCTAGTGGATCTAAACAATGCCAACAAGGTTTATAATTTCTTGAAAGGCACAAATAACTCCGTAAACCACATGTGGTTCAGAGACAGCAACTCCAGCTCGCCTCGCTTTGCAATGTTTTTGTTTTACGACCCTCGTTCAATGAACAACCACTATGTAACGAATACTTCGATTGGCGTGCGTCCCGCTTTCACGGTCGATTTATCGACCGTCTCTGCGAGCGTGGTGGATTCTGTAAACTACAAATAGGATGAATCATGTGCAGGTGCTCAAAACCACGCCTTCATTTCCTCAAGAAATGAAGGCAAACCGACATTTGAAGGTGGCAGTACTGCCATCTTATGAGAAACAAATGTTCGAATGAAGAGGGGAGTATGAGGGGAAACATCCCCTCATGATGATTTTGAATTATGGCAGAAAAGAAGAAAGAGTTGCATCTGTTGAGATATGCAGAGTCGTTTGATGACGCACTTGTGACAGTAAGTGCTCATGCACCAAAGAAGTTTCGCAACAATATCGTGCATGACTTGCAGATGACATCGGAAAATATAGTGAAAAGTATATTCTGGGCCAATGAATATCGGCAGTACGATATTCAGGCATGTCTAAAATATACAAAACAGGCAGAAATCAACATCCGCTGGATGACGAGAAGACTTGAAAGAGCCAGACGGATGCAGTGTATAACGTCTGTAGAGGAATTGGACTTAGGTGGCAAGCTCGCAACTGTAGAGGAATATTTTGCGGGCTGGTCAGATTCAAATAAAAAACTAAGTGAAGAACTTAGAAAAGAAGAACTTAGAAAAAAAGAATCTCTAGGTCGGGATACAGGATAGAAACGCCGGTTTGTTTTGGGTTTCTTGAGTGTTTGTTGTACGCATGGCTTTTTTATGGGTCTAGTATCCAGCTCGCCTCGCAATGCAATGAATTTGAATTACAACAATCGTTCAATGAACAACAACAATGTAACGAATACTTGGATTGGCGTGCGTCCCGCTTTAGTAAGCATCCGAAAAGGATGTGCCAGCAGTCAGAATAAGACGATATGTCGAAAAGACCAGAGCATAACATAAAGGATCCTGTATCCTGCGTAATTGACGCAAATCAGTCATGCACGGATCTTGAGCAGACTACAGATACTCTTGACCACGTGCGTGATTTTTTTATTTATTGAATTGGAGTGAATGAATGTACGTACCTGAACATTTAACTGAAATATTTACATTTGAAAATCTGCTTAAAGCATTTCGCAGTTCTGCATCGAATCACAGGCATAAAGAGGATGTGCAGGAGTTTTTGAATCATCTGTATCTGAATATCCGAAGAATCGAAAAGACATTTAAAAAAGGGGAATATCCAGAAATCACGTATCACAGCTTTGTGGTCAAACAGCCAAAACTGAGGGTCGTATGGGCGACATCATTTGAGATACGTGTGATTCAGCACTGTTTCTGTGATGTTTTTCTGACCCCTTTCTTTGAACAGATATATGTACCTAGAAACTGTGCATGCAGAAAGGAAAAAGGCACAGATTACGCTGCCAACTGTCTGAAAGCAGACTTGAAGTATTATTATCGAGAGAACGCTGATTCAAATTCAGGATATGTTTTAAAGGCAGACATTCATCATTATTTTCAAAGTATTGACCATGATATATTGAAGCGTATGCTCCATCCAATACTTCCAGATGGAGAAGTCAAGGACTTTCTGTTTTATATTATTGACAGCTTTGACAAGGGTGGTCTTCCATTAGGCAATCAGACAAGCCAGTTACTGGCACTGTATTATCTTCATCCAGTGGATATACTGATTCAGAACAAGTATGGTGTAATGTTTGATTACGGAGCCTTGTTTTCAAGATACATGGATGATCTGGCATTGATTGCAGAGGATAAACAGACTTTGATCGATGCATACAGAGATATAGATTTTATTTTAAGGAATGCATTGAATCTATGCTTCAACGATAAGACGAGTATCCATCCATTAAAGAATGGGATCGGTTTTCTTGGATGGAACTATTATCTTTTAAAGACTGGACGTGTGTTAAAAAAGCGGAAGAAAGATGCAAAGGACAGAGCAAAAAAGAAAGTGAAGCTTGCCATCTATTTATATGAAGAGAATATTATTGATGCAAGAAGCTACGGCAACCGAATAACAAGTGTTCTTGCAACCTTGAAAAAAGGGGATGCATCAGCGTTTGAGAGAACCCTGATTCGTATGCAGGATGCCTGCTTAGACAAACGTAGAAAGGATATTTATGATTATTAAATTTGCAAAGGGGTAAAAAATCAAAAGAGATTGTGGAAAATTGGAATCAGAGGTTCCCTGATACAAAAGCTCTCATTTCCATAGTGAATTTAGGAAAGGGAAGTGAATAACGGGGAAAAATAAACGAAAACATGCGGTTTTCGAGCATCTAAACGGAAGTAATTAAAGGGGAAAATACAGTAGTTGTGATTTTCCATTTAATCATGTCCGTTTTTTAATCATGTCCGTTTTGGAGGCGATTTTTACCAGTTAATCGTGTCCGTATTAACATTTAGAAATGTCCGTATTGCAAGTTTAATTATGTCCGTTTTAGAATTTGATTACTTCTAAGTTGGAATTACAGGAGGGAACAATGTATAAATCAAAACGTAGCCTCAAAGTATATGAGGCACCACTTGGTTTAAATAGTAAGCAGCAGATTCCGAGAATTCAGCTTCAGGGCCAGTGGCTAAAAGCACTTGGATATCATGTGTGTGATAAGATTGATGTTCAGTGTACTAATGACACGATCATCATCAATAAAGTGAAGACTATATAAAATAAGCGTCGGCCAATGAGTCGGCGCTTTTGTTTATAAAGTATTATTGTGCCTTACTGAATATCCAGTTATAATAGCAAATATAATAGCCAAGGAGGTTTATATATGAAAACAAAACAAATTTTAATGGCAGGAGCATTGGCTCTAAGTATGGTGTTATCTGGTGGCATGCTGACTGGATGTTCTAATTCTTCAAACACAAAAGACACAAAGACATCCGAAGTTGCCAAGAAAAAAGAAGTAAAAACAATTGGTCAAAAAACCAAGGATTCAAAATCTTTGAAGATGACAAACAATACCGGAAAGAAAATCACAGTATTTGAAACAAAATCAAGTTCAGAAGAATCTTTCAGTGATAACTTGTTGGAAAATGGAGATGCAGTAAAAAACAAAGAAGAACGTACTTTGTATTATGATGTTAAAGAAAATGATAAACTGGACGTAAAAGTAGGATTACAGGATCAGGACAAAACATTCGTATTAAAGATGTAGATACGACAGATACTAAAAAGGTGGACGTTTCTTTAAAAGAAGATAAGGTCAATCTGGATGTAACAAAAAAAGATGGCACTACTGCCACTTTAACACCAAGTGAAGATTCTGCAAAGACAGAAGACGAGAAAAAAGATGAGCAGGAAGTAAAACAGGAAGAAAAGAAAGAAGAAACAGCAAAAGCCGATTCTTCAAACAAATCGAATACTTCTGAATCAAAGAAGAATAACACCGCATCGACTACAAATACTAGCTCGAATAAGAACAACACATCTAGTTCTTCTAAGCCTAACAACAGTAGCAATAACTCTGGTACGTCAAAGCCATCGAATAACAGCAGTTCAAATTCAAACAGTTCTAAACCAGCCGAACATACACATAACTGGGTTGCACAGTATAAGACAGTTAACGTGCCTGAACAAGGACATAATGAACAGGTTTTGGTACAGGCTGCCTATGATGAACAGGTTCCAATTACTGAGATGAAGGAATTCTCAATCTGTAATCAATGTGGAGCGGATATCACGGGGAGATATATAGAACATTTTGAAGCAAATGATGGTTGTTCAGGATATCACTCTGAATGGAGAGAAGTAGTAACAGGATACAAGACTGTTCATCACGATGCGGTGTACGAAACAAGATATGTTGTGGATTCACCTGCTACCACAAAACAGGAATTGACAGGCTACAAGTGCAGTGGCTGTGGAAAAACAAAAGCTAACTAAATATAGATCAAAAGACAGAATATAGGAACTCAGATTGAGTACCTTTTCTGTCTTTCACACGCAATAAAACGGGGAGTACCCATACTATTGCACCAAAAGAAAGTAGTTATAAGAAAGGGTGGCGAAATATGAACAGATACAGTTTATTTGATGTACCTTAAATTAAATTGAAATAATATCAATATTTTTCCTTTCAGAATATTGATAGTACGAAACACTCAAAATATCAAGATTTCTAACGTTAGAGATTTTTATAAGGGATAGAGATAGAAATAAATAAAGGGGAAATAAATGAATTAAGGCAGTTTGCCAGGACCTGTTGAAAGAGGAACTTCATTTTGCCGGGTTGTTTGATAATTTACAGATTGTCTCGCTTCTTACGGATTTGGAAAGTCTTTTATAGGAGGTAGATTAATATGCCAAGACAGAAAAAAGATGCAAAAATCCTTAATATCAAACTAGCAAAAGAGATTAGCGACCAGCTGGAACAATTTTGCGAAGAATCAGGAATGCCTAAAACTGTAGCGACAGAGAAGATTCTATCGAAGTATTTTGAGGAATATTTCAGTAGACCGGAAGAAGAGCGCACACTTTTCAAATAAGAATATTTAAGAATGCCCACAGGCCGAATAAGCTTGTGGGTATTTTTATGCCTAAATAGAACATGTATGTAAGATTTCTTTTGAGTTGCAATTAGGAAAAAGCGCGGATTTACAGGCAAAATTACAACATTCAGTTTGAGGCTGTATGAGAAACAAAACATGTTGTCTGATTCTGACATATAGTATATGCCAAAGTAATTTATCCCTAAAAATAGGGACAATATTAGGTATAAACAAATTATGTATTCAAACAGGAGGAAACAAAAATGGAGAAAATTGAATTCACAAACCCGGAGAGCAAGGAACTTAACGAAGAAGTAAGGAACTACCTTGAGTTGATTAGGGATACGGAAGCCCTTATTGGTGACGGGATGGAGAAGCTGAAAGGGGCTAATTGGGCAAAGCTTTGGAGTTGTCTTGATAAGCTGGTCTTTTATCCGAAGACATATGAGGGGAATTTGGCTATTTTTAAAACCCGATGCGATATTCGATACGTAAGCTTGTTTACAAAGCCAGCATTTTGCAGTGATCAGGAAGCAGACTTTAAGTTGGGCGGCATCCTTAGATCATGGCTTGATGATGGTCAGAAACGAGGCTATTCGTTACTTATTAACACGACCATCAATGAATATTGGGGACATGGTATTTTTATCGATCCAGATACAGGGCATATTGCGCCTGTGATGACGGACTATGATGCGGAGCACCGTACTTATACATTATATTGATCAGCATCAATTTCAACCGAACCAGGGAACATTTCCCTATATTCATCAACTAATTTTCGGAATATGTAACGGGTAACCGGTCCCTTATCTGGAAGCTTATCTGTCAATAATTTCATCGCTTGACGCTCAGTGATTTTATGTAGGCAGTATTGTTCTATAGCATCAAATGCTTCGCGGTTCAGGCTCATTAGTGATATACGACGTTTCGGTCTTCCAGAAGCTTTCCTGCGACCCGGAAGCTGCACGATAGGCTGCGCCTGACGATAGTTATGGATTTGGTTAAGCGTTCCGGATAATAGCTCATGGTCGTGGGTATCATCTTTGTCGTCATATTCAAGCGATGGGATTCGCAGGTGGATCTGTTTGTCTTGAAGGAATTTTAGTGTTTTTTGTATTGTTGGCAGAGTACCGCCAAGTACATAGATATTTGCTACATATAACGTATCGCCACTTTGAATAGGGCGACGTGGGGAAATCTCACCTTTAAGTATGTCACCGTCTGAATAGACAGAACGAGCCACGTCGCAACATTTTATGTAGAAGTAGTTGTATTCTGAGCCGAGCCAGTGGGTTGTATCTGGCAAATGTTTGCGCGCTATTTCGTATTGTTCGTTTATATTTTCAATTCGTGTATTACGAAACAGCCACCACTCGCTCATAGTGCAACCTCCTCTCATTTGTAATGGTTACTAGGACTAACCACTACATTATATCATTTTATTTAAAAATGTTGTCCGAAAATTAGAAGTTTCAAAAAAATGAAATAAAACCGTATAAATACGGTATTTGCAGATGAAAATTTGTCTGAAAATTATTTGAAAAGCCCCAATTATTTGTATGTGAAAATAAAAGCACATGAAAAATCAGGCATAAGAATAGGGAAGGGCAAGATCAAAGGAGGCAACACATGAAAGAAAAAAGCGACATTAACAAACTGCTAGAGGGACGCTGTAGAGGGCAGGGCGTTGAATATGTGGCATTCAAAAAAGCAAATGAGTCTCACAGCATTGGTACTGCAACAGCTATTTATGACCCAATCGCTGGCAGAACTGTAGATGTACTCAGTATGAATGAGTTTCGATTTTTTATGATTACTAGATTTGATCCGAAAGTGGTCGAGATTAAGGAACAGATGCTTATGATCCCGGGGCTTGTAGCTAAAGCAGCTGCCAAGAACGGATTCCGAATTCCAACTAACATTCTCACAACAGATTTCGTTGTTTTCTATGAAGATGGCACAATCAAAGCTTTTTCGGTTAAGTCTAGTAAAAAGATCTTTGATAAGGAGCGTTATAAGGACAAGGGAAAATGGAGAGCACTTGTAAGACGCCAAAAATTAGAGCGTGATTATTGGGAGCTGCTTGGGGTTGAGTGGTCTATTGTATACGGAGATGAACTTAACGTTATGGAGGCGGCAAATATCCGAGCCTGCTTGAAATGCTATAACCAGCAGAATGTCAGCACAATCGACCATATGTATAGATATCTCATCGCACATCATCATGTGGCGGTGGATCTCACCCAAAAAATCCATTTTGTGAAAGTCGCAAAAGAAAATGAAGAAGAAATCAGAAGACTTTATAAGGAGGTAACGAATAATGGCACAAAGACTTGTATTGGAACCCGGGAAAACAATCTGCTTTGAGGGAACCACTTATAGAATTCTTTCAATCAACGGTTGTTTGGTCGATTTGGTTGAAGTGGAAGGGAGTAAATTAAATGCTATTTCGGCAGCAATGGAGTTGTTCGCAGATATTGATCCTAAAAGAGTTTTTGAAATTGCAGATACCTTTGGACCAAAGGAAGTATCTGTAACAGAAGAACAATGGGAAACAATGCAAAATAAAAGAAGATGTATTGAAGAAATGCTGGATAGTATCAATCATGACTATACTTTGATCCAGACAAAGAGGAGTGGATTGGATATTGGAAAGTACTGTTCTGAATTTAACTGTTCAAGATCAACGGCATTCAAAGCCCTGCGCCAATATATCCAGTCTGGCCGTAACATTTACAGCTTAGTGGATGGAAGAAGACGCGAAAACCTCAGCAGAGGTAATAGAAGAGAAAACAGATACCTGTGCGATGAAGAAGAGATGGATAATGATACGCGTAATATGCTTTACGCATACAAGCAGCTTAAAAAAGGTTTGTTTACATCTGTAAGGGAAGCTTATGACGATATGCTTACATACCGCTATGGACGAGTTCAAAGAGATGAAGATGGTCGTGCAGAATTTGTTGAAGTTTCAAAAGAAGCACCTTCATTGAGGGTTTTCCGTGGGTTCATCGAAACTAAGATTGCACCAATGAGTGTAGAAGCTTTCTTTAAGGGGACAAGGGAGCTCAGAAACTCTGACCGTATCAGATTCGGTCGTGCCCAGGATGGATGTACACATCCGGGTAGCATTATTGAAATCGATGCATGTGAGCTGATCGTGGTTGTAAACTCGGAAAAAGACAGAAGAAAATCAGTAGGAAAGCCGGTGGTGTATTTCGCTATTGATGTGTATTCCTGTTGCATTGTTGGTTATTATGTCGGATTTGAAAATAACTCATTTTTAGGGGCAACAAGTTTATTTGCAAACATTTTTTTCAAACAACATCAGTTAACAAATAAAAATGGTGATGTTTTAACGCCTGGAGGATTTATTCCAGACTCTATCAGAGTCGATCAGGGATCTGAATGGGTTTCAAAAGGAATCCGTCGTATGACAAATGAAACAGAGATTGATGAAACAATTGCTCCTCCAGCAATGGGATCAATGAAAGGTCTCGTAGAAAACAGTTTTCTGGTTTACCAGAAGAAATTGCAGAATCTGGGACGCGGATATGGTGTTATTTATCATGAATACCAGTCCAAGCATTACGAAGAAGCCTGCATGATGTTGGAAGATATCAAAAGAGACATCGAGGATTTTATCATTGAATTCAATCAAAAGGAAAGAGAAGCGCTGGTAACTACCAAAGAGATGGTGCGAGAGGAAATCATTGCTTTGCCGTATAAACTTTGGCAGTTTGGCATTGGTTTCGATGGAAATCCAATCTGGGTAACAGATGCACAAAAACAGAGGCTGTTGTGGTCCCTTCTTCAGACTTGTACAGATGGGATGCATGCATCGGTTAATCTTCGAGGCATCACGATTAAAGGGTTGCGCTATATTTCGAAAGAACGTGCGTTTACTAACATGTTAACTTACAACCACTTTCATAAACAAGATAAAATTCCATACGAGGTTCGTTATGACCCAAGAAGTGTGGATTGTGTGTGGATCAAGATTAATGGCGAAATCTATCAGATTCCTATGGCTGGAGATGAGGGCGTACGGTCATTTCGTAATATGACCTGGTTCGAATATAATATGTGGTTCGAAGATAAGAAAGCACTAAGTGATAAAAATAAAGAAAATGCATTAGGTGAACATCTTGCTTCACATGCCAGAAGAAAAGAACTCATGGGACAGGCTAAAAAGGAACAGGAACAACTTGGAAAAAACAAGACTAAAACGGCAGAAAAGATCCGCAAGAATCGATTGGCTGAGCAGCAGGAAAAACGTAAACAGGAAAGACTGTCGACGTTAAATATCACCGAAGAAGACCAGCGCACGGAAAGAGAAGAATATATCGATACCGATTTGGATGAAAAGGATCTTATCGAAACGGTAGATGAAAACGATGATGAGATGGAAGATATCGATCTCGCAGCGCTTTTGTAAAGGAGAAGATGGAATGGACTACTTAAAAGAGTTCGGCATTGAATATACTGATCCAGAACTTCAATATATGAATGCTGATTTTGAAGCGCATGATATTGTCCCGGCAGAATACATCAAGGTAAGCGGTTGCCCTGATAATCCCAATATTGCGGCGCTCCCACTTCCTCTTACGGGAAGAGATGCATATAACAGAGGGATTTTCATTCCTGCATCGCTTGAAGATCCGGATACTAATCCGGGATTAAAGGCATTTGGACTTAGGAATCTCCGTATTCCACTGTCTAAACAGAGTGTAATTAACGAAACAATTTATCAGGGCATTGTGACTTGTTACACAAATAGAAAATATGCAGTTTCCGAACATGGACGAGGACCGGATAATACCAAGGTCTTTGCATCTGGATTTGATAATTCGACTACACTTGGATGTTCGATTATTGGAGTTCCAGGAACCGGAAAATCGACAGCTATTAATATCACATTAGACCGATATCCTAAGGCAATCAGGCATGTATTCGGTGAATATGAGTACACGCAAATTCCTGTTATGCGCACAACTGCATTTGCAGATTCAAACATTACAGCTATGTTCCTGGAATTCGGCAAAAGATTAGACCATATTATGGATTCGGGGGGATTATTTTTTAGTGAGTTAAAAGCCATAAAATCAAACATTGGGCAAATGACGCAGAAAATCTGTGAGTATATTGAATTGTTTCATATTGGTTGCTGGATCATTGAGGAGGCAGAGTTTTTTGTTTTTTCAAAGACGTCTAAAAAAAGCTTTCAGAACATCATCAATATCGTTCAGGAAACGGGGATCTTTCTTTTTTGCACTTCGAATGACGATATTAAGGAAGCCATTGCAAGTAACTTCCGTGTTGAACGAAGACTTCTTGGCGACACAATTGACATGAACGAAATCACCAGAGATGAGCTTGTTGTCAAAGGTGCAATCCAGAAGATGTGGAAGTACATGCTCCCTCAGTTTCAGAAAAAACTTACGAAGAAGTATCTTGATCTGATCTATGCGGAAACGTTGGGAAGTATTGATATGGTATCAATTTTGCTCATTTCTTTACAGAGAGAATGCGTATTTTCGGAAAGAAAAAAAGAAAAGTTTGTGCTGAACGAAAGCTTGATTAAAAAGATTTCGAAGGCAAAGCTGACAAGAATGAAAGAACTGTTTACGGTAACATCTATTGAAGCAACTAAAGGATATCATGAGGAGCAGGAAGCATTTGAAGATTCAATCAGAAAAGACCAGAAAGTCATCGAAGAATCGATTACTAGAGCATTGATCGAATCAGATATTGAGAGGGGATATGACCATACAGATAAGCTCTACATGGTCAAAACATCAATTCAGGAGATGTTCGGTGACCAATATACTGTAAAACAGATTGAAAGTGCTTTTACGTATTGCGAGAAGCATAAGGATGGTTTTAAAGACATGAGTAATATCAAAATGAAGCGAACGGTCAGAGAACGCTTAGAGGACGTTGCGTCAAAAAGAAAAGTTGAAACGAAGAAACAGGTGGAACAGAACTATGATGAAATCTGTCTGTCATTATTGGGAGGAAAAAAAGATGATTCCAGTTTTTAGAGCGCCATATCCAGATGAGCATGTGCTTGGGTGGATGATTGAACTTGCAAATCTCAACAGAATGAGTATTGAGAAATTCTTGAAATGGTTTATGCCTTCGTTTAAATGGGAGCATTCTGCAGATACGATTGCGAATATGTTTAATATCAAGTATGTGAATCCATTAAAGATTATGAGACAGAATACACTGTATTTTGCGTTATTCCCTTTTTTGACAGAGGGAACGCAGGCAAAGATAGTTCATCGTTTTTTGTACGGCGGAGATATACATTGGTTTCATACCACCACAGGGCTTAAGTATTGTCCGGATTGTGTGAAAGATGATATGAACGACGGCAGATTGCCATACTACAGAGTTTGGCATCAGCTGGATGAAGTACATACGTGCTGCAGACACGGATGCAAGCTTAGAGTTATTCCAGGATTAAAACTTGGGATGTTAGATGCTGATGAAACAGTAGATGCTTCTGAGGAGGTATCTGCAGAAGGAGAAGATTATAGTGAACTTATCTATAAAATGTACAAAAATCCTATATATACCAGCATTGAAAAATGGGGGAATAAAAGTATTATAAATTTCCAGGCATCCCGCATTTCAAAAAAGCAGGGACTTGAAGCGGCCATGAAACAACTTCCAGTATCGGAAGAAGGCTATAAATATCTTACAGAAGGAAATTGTCAGATGTGTGGTAAAAGTTTCGTAGCACATCCATTTGTTCATGAAACATTCGGAGTGTGTCCGGAATGTGAGAAGACTCTTACAAAGCAACAGATTATCAACATTAGATCGAAGACGCAGGATGAGTATGAGATGGATGGCAGATTTGTTAAGCATAAAAAATGTGGAAGAAGATTATCAGGAGGATACCATAAGTTCAGATGGAGCAGAATCAGTTGCATGTGCGAATCGCTTCCAACATTACAAGACTATCAGGAGGAATTTGATGATGATGAATTTAAGGTAACAGGTTTTAAAACTGAAAAAGGGAAGACAACTCTTTCTATAAAACATAAAAACTGTCAAAAGGAATTTAATATCTGTAGAACTGATTTTATGACGAGGAGATATTGCAGAGTCTGCGAATCCTATGAAAATAAGTTTACTCAGCAGTTCAATAGTATGGTAAGAGACGAATACACCTTATTAAGTCGGCCTGTTTCTTCAGTAGATTATTTTGAAGCCCGCCACGAAACATGTGGCTTTAAATTTAGAATGCGGGCACGGAATTTCACAGAAGGTCAGAGATGCCCGTTCTGTCAAAAGAATATCGGCTTTGAAAAGGTAATGGGATTGTTAGAGGAGAATTGCAATCTGACAGGATACGAGATTGACGATGCATCTCCGGATATAATCGTAACGCTGCCATCTGGTGAAAAGAAAACCATGCGGTGTGCATGGGCGCTACAGGAGCTGACAAGATATGATGAACCAGAATTCTTTTTAAGAAAGAATAGGATCAAACCAGTAATTAGTGAAAAAGCAAAGGTGTTTATATACATCAGGGACCATTGTGATGAAAACGGATATTTTCTTTCAAATAAGGACTATTTAAAGGCAGGGGTAACACAGGGCAATTTCTTTACGAGTGTCAGGTATCTGAAAAAGTCTGGACATTTGGAAGAGGTAGAGAAAGGAAAATACAGAGTATTGAAAAGGAGTGATGATTCATGATTAAATTACCGATTTATTTTCCACCATATGAAGACGAATTACTGTATGGTTGGTTTTTCCGATTAAGGAAAGCAATGCACGTAAGCGTTAGGCGCTTTAGACAGTATTTCTTTATGGATCCGAATGGAACCCCTGAGTTGATTCAATCTTTCAATATTTCGGGAATGTTTTGGGTGAGCAGAGAATGGGAACGTTTTCCTGAAATACTAGATATTTTATTTAGACATAGTACAGTGACTTTAAATTATGATAAAACATTGCCATTGTATGTTGGGAAAAAAGTACTTTCAATTCTATATAACCGTGGGGTCCCGCTTTACGATACGCCCAGCAGGTCGGCGCATTTCCCCAAATTATGCCCAGAATGCATGAGAGAAGACCGGGCAGCTGGAAGAGAACCTTATATCCGAACATGGCACTGCGGACGGGATGTGACGGTATGCAAAAAACATAAATGTAACCTGCATCGTGCAGAGTTTTATAATGGATATTATTCACTTGGGACGAAGCTGGATTCAGACGAAGGATCATATGCTGAAGCGGAGCATTTTTATAAAAAGTGGGCTTGTGCTGTAGAAAGTTCTGAACACCCAATTAGATTAGAGAATGAGCATATTGATGAATGCACGTTGCTGATGGAATTTGGTCCAGTTGTCCTGGCAAAGTGTAACCGGTGTGGGCTGGAATTTTTTACTACACGATATATGCTTGAGCTTGGGCGTTCCTGCCCTGAATGTGAGCTTAAAGAGAATGTTCCACAAAATATTATTTCGAAAATAAACGGATACGTCTTTGTTAAAAATATTGAAGACATCAATGAAAAAGATTGCATCCGGCATGACAAATGTGGGTCGGTTCTTCCTTATAGCGCAAATGAAATCTTATACGGGGGAAGTCGATGTAAATGCGAAAGAGAGAGAAGCGATGAAGAATTGAAAAAAGATTGGGGAATCGGAGACGACTATACAATTCTAGGTAGAAAACATGATGAGTCTGGAAGAATACTTGTAACAGTAAAACATAATCCATGTGGAGAAATTTCAGATAAGGGTAAGTATTTTTTCGATAAAGGTTGCCAGTGTAGATGCGAGCGCCTGAAACTCACACAAGAAATGATTGACGAAAGGTATTCAATCGACGACCCGGATTGGGAGATCATGTCGGGGTACAGGGATGCAAGGAAAAGGATTCATCTTATTTTGAAACATATTCCATGCGGCCGAGAATATGATAAGGTGTTTTGGTCTACTAATTATCATTATAAACTTGGTTGTGTGTGTGACAAAAAAATGAAAAAGACTAAGAGTGGAGTGGTAATAAAAAAGAAAACGTATACGAAAAAATATTTGATTGAACATTATCAAATCAGCGATGAATTTGATGTTTTATCGTGGAGGAAAACGAAAGGTGGAGATATTCGAATAACGGTCAAACATAAAACATGTGGTTGCATTTTAGAACGCAATGCACTTGCTTTCAAAAAAGGAATAAAGCACAAGTGCCGCGCTGGGTATACAGAAGAAACACTTAGAAAAAAGTACGGAATTGGAGAAGACTATCTGATAAGAGGGTGGGATATAGACGAAAAAGGAGGGGTTACCCTTAAACTGACACATCTCCCATGTGGAAAGGAATACAGTGTACAAGAGCATCGTATTCGTCATGGGTGGCGTTGTCGGTGTGCTCAATCATTGACAGAAGAAGAATTGAGAGAAAAATACCAGATTCCAGATAGTTATGAAATCTATTCATGGTATAGAAAGGAAATTACGGGCGTAACCATTGTAAAAGGGAAACACAAGCCATGTGGCTGCGAGTTTGAAAAGATGGCCAGCGTACTGAAAAAAGAAGAGTGCGCTGAATGCGATAGCCGTAGAAGACGAGCTGAAGAAAAAGCGAATTTCGAAAAGAAGGTTTCGGAATTAGTGGGAGATGAGTACGTTCTTGCTGGGGAATATCATGGGGCTGGAGAAAAGGTGCCGCTGTATCACTCAAAATGTGGAAGGGTGGTCAACATTATTGCAGATAAGTTTTTAGATGGAGCTAGGTGTAGTTGTGAAAAGCGTATTGAGAAAGTAGATATTGACAGGTATCTTGATTCATTTGAACCAAACTTCACGATTGAGAAAGTAAAATCGGGATACAAAGTTACATTTAAAGACAGCGGAAATGAAATAACAATGCAGGCCAGAAGAATAAGGCAGGAAGCAACTTGTCTATGTAAACCAACTTACTTCACAAGAAAGAAAAAGAGTTGAAAAGGTACGTCCATAAAAGTGGGCGTATTTTTTCTGTCATAAACTGCCGAAGAAAATTATATTTTTTTGACATATATAATTATTATAGAAGAAAAAAGTATTATAACCGTAAATTATAATAATGATTGTGGTGTTTCTACATATTATATAGTACTTATGTAATATTGTTCAGTATTTAAGATGAGATGTAACATAAAAGACGAATTCTAAACTTAATATTTAAAATGGGAAGTAACTGGAATGGGAGATGGAATTTCAATATTCAATACGGAAGGTGATTACAAAGCGAAACTAGCATATCGTATTAAGGATGAGAGCGGAGAAAAAGTGAAAATCAGAAATCCAGTATTTAAGATGGGAATCCAAACCAGTATTTAAGATGGAATGGGGATCTATCATTTATTGTGTGCCTACAGCTTTTCAAGATAAAAAGTATCAAGGATGTAACTACTTGATTAGTAATGGAGCCAATATTTTGGTGGATATAAAAGACATTGATGATATCTGAGGATTGACAAATTGAAATTTTTAATGTTTTATATAGCGTGAATATGGGGGAACAAATGAAAAAACATTTAGTTATTGTGGAGTCGCCTTCCAAATCGAAGACGATTGAAAAATATTTAGGAAAAGAATACAGAGTTGTTTCCAGCAAAGGCCATGTATGTGATTTGGCGACAAGCGGAAAAGAAGGTTTAGGAATTGATGTAGATCATGATTTCGAACCTAAATATAAAATTAGCAAAGAGAAAAAAGAAATAGTGAAAGAATTAAAAGAGTACGCTTCTAAAGCACAAGATATCTATCTTGCCAGTGACCCGGACCGTGAAGGGGAAGCAATCGCATGGCATTTAGCACGTGTATTAGATTTAAATACAGAAGACAATAATCGTATTGTTTTCCATGAAATCACGAAACCTGCAATTCTTGAAGCTATGAAAGAACCAAGAAAAATTGATATGGACCTTGTGAAATCACAAGAAACACGTCGTATGTTAGATCGAATTATTGGGTTTAAACTCAGTAAATTGCTGCAGAATAAAATCCAGTCTAAATCTGCAGGACGTGTGCAATCTGTGGCGTTGAAATTGATTGTTGATCGTGAAAATGAAATCAAGGCGTTTAAACAAGAAGAGTATTGGACGATTCATGCACAATGTAAAAAGCAGAATAAAGCATTTGAAGCAGATTTAGTGAAGGTTGAAGGTAAAAAGCCTAAAATCAAAAATGAAGAAGAAGCTAAAGCATTGTTAGAAAGATGTAATGGAGAATATATTGTTTCATCGATTTCTAAAAAGCAGAAAAAGAAACAACCTAAACTTCCATTCACAACATCGACTATGCAGCAGGAAGCCAGTACAAAATTAGGATTTGGCGCAAAGAAAACAATGAGTGTAGCTCAAAAAATGTATGAAGGTATTGATCTAGGCGGAAATATGGAAGGTTTGATCACGTATATGCGTTCGGACTCAACACGTTTATCTGATATTTTCGTTTCAGATGCCAAGGAATTCATCACAAATACATATGGTAAAGAATATGTTGGACATGTACATCAAAAGAATGGTAAAAATACGCAGGACGCACATGAAGCCATTCGACCAACAAACATTAATCGTACACCAGAATCCATCAAAGACCATTTAACGAATGATCAATATCGTTTATATTCACTGATTTATGCGCGTACTTTGGCATCCTTAATGAAAGATGCTGTATATGATGTGACCAGTGTTAAAATCACAAACAACGATTTAGAATTTAGTGCAAGCGGACAAACTATGACTTTTGATGGTTACTACAAAGTATATTCTAAATATGAAAAACAAAGCGATGCTTTACTTCCTAAGATGGAAGAAAATGAAGTTTTAAAAAATGTAACTCCAACTTCAAAGCAGCACTTTACAGAACCACCAGCACGTTATACAGAAGCACGCCTGATTAAAGATCTTGAAGAAAAGTCAATTGGTCGTCCAAGTACATATGCGACAATTATTGATACTTTACAAAAACGTGGCTATGCCTCATTAGAAAAGACAAGTGAAACTTCAAAGACGAAGGTATTTATTCCTAGTGAGCAGGGAATTTTGACAAATGAAAAACTACAACAGTATTTCTCAAGTGTCATTAACGTAGAATATACGGCAGATATGGAAAAAACTTTGGATGAAATTGCCGAAGGGAACGAGGACTCTGTATCTTACATGCACAAATTCTATGATAAATTTGCTCCACTTGTAGAAGATGCCTATGAAAAAATGCCAAAGAAGGAATTAGAACGTGTAGGACGTACTTGCCCTGAATGTGGTGGAGAGCTTGTTTATCGTAATGGTCGTTTTGGTAAGTTTATTTCTTGTATTAACTTTCCAACATGTCGCTACACTGAAAATGATGAAGAAGAACTTCCAGAAGAGGCAAAAGAAGAAAAAATCTGTCCGAACTGCGGAGCTAAGATGGTGATTAAAAGAGGGCGTTATGGCCAGTTCTGGGCATGTTCAAATTATCCGGAATGCAAAACTATCGAATCTTTGAAAAAGAAGGCGAAACCTGAGCCAACAGGTGAAATTTGTCCGGAGTGTGGACATGAGCTTGTCAGAAGAAAATCACGTTTTGGGACAACTTTCATTGGTTGTTCAAATTATCCAAAATGCCACTATATAAAAAAAGAACCTAAGAAAACAGAGGAAGATAAATAATGGAACAAGTTACGGTTGTAGGAGCAGGACTTGCCGGGTGTGAGGCAACATGGCAGCTCGTAAAAAGAAATATTCCGGTTCGATTGATTGAAATGCGTCCTAAAAAGGAAAGTCCAGCCTTTCATACAGATCGATTTGCGGAACTTGTGTGTTCGAATTCACTTCGATCCAATGCGATGAATAATGCGGTTGGTATTTTAAAAGAGGAATTACGCCAAATGGATTCATTGATTATGAAATCAGCAGATATGCATGCTGTACCAGCTGGAAGTGCGTTGGCAGTTGATCGTGAGACTTTTTCACAATATATTACTGATACAATCAAAAATCATCCATTGGTCGAAGTTGTTAATGAAGAAATGACAGTTTTACCAGAAGGACCATGCATTATCGCAACAGGACCTTTGACAAGTGATTCTCTAGCGAAGGCTATACATGATTTCACTTCTGAAGATACTTTCCATTTCTATGATGCAGCAGCACCTATTATTGAAAAGGATTCGATTGATTTTAGTAAAGCCTACTATAAGTCTCGCTATGACAAAGGTGAAGCAAGTTATATCAACTGTCCGATGAATGCGGATGAATTTGAAGTATTCTATGATGCATTGATTCATGCAGAATGTGTGAATTTGCACGATTTTGAAAAAGAAACATATTTTGAAGGTTGTATGCCCATTGAGGAAATGGCACGTCGTGGAAAGAAGACTATGTTGTTTGGGCCATTAAAGCCGGTGGGATTGGAAAAAGACAAGGATTCACATCCAGTTGCCGTAGTTCAGTTACGCCAAGATAATGTAGCTGCAAGTATGTACAATATTGTTGGTTTCCAGACACATTTAACTTGGCCTGAACAAAGAAGAGTTTTCTCTTTGATTCCTGGATTAGAAAATTTGAAAATTACTCGTTATGGTGTTATGCATCGAAATTCTTATTTATCAAGTCCAATTGTTTTAAAAGAAACATATCAATCAAAGAAACGTGATGATTTATTCTTTGCCGGACAATTAACTGGAGTTGAAGGCTATGTTGAATCTTGTGCATCCGGATTGATTGCCGGAATCAATATGTCGTTGTATATGCAAGGTAAAGAACCAATTTGTTTTGGAAATACTTGTGTGATGGGCTCACAAGCATACTATATTACGCATTGTGATCCAAAACATTTCCAGCCAATGAATGCAAACTTTGGCATTATGCATTTAAACGAAAAATGTAAGAAACATGAGCGTAAAGAAAAATTTGCTGCTCAGGCACTTTCTCGTATTCAAGAAATTCAGGAACAAGTCAATGGATGAGTTGATTGATCGTTTTCTAAAATATATATATCGAAAGAATACGCAATCAGATAAAACTATCGAATCGTATAAAAATGATTTGAATCAATATAAAGAATATTTATTAAGTCAATCTATTGATTCTTTTGAATCGTGTGATAGATTGACTTTTATGAATTTTCTAGCTACATTGGATCATTTAAAATCCAGTTCGATTGCACGTAAAATGAGTGTATATCGTTCTTTCTATGCGTATTTGGCAGAGTATATGGGTATCAATGAAAACCCTTTATTAGGGATACAGACACCAAAGAAGTCAAAACAAATTCCAGATTTTTTATTTGTAGAAGAAATTCAGGAATTTTTAAATTCTTATAATGACGCCAAAGAAGATCAATATCGCGATCGCATATTATTTACGATGATGTATGCATGTGGATTACGTGTTAGTGAATGTGTTGCATTGGAATGGAATCAAATTGATTTAAACAATCGAATCGTGCATATTCGAGGTAAAGGGGATAAAGATCGCATTGTACCTTTTTATCAAGGTTTTGAAAAAGAATTGTGGGAATATAAAAATAGTTTTTGGTCAAAATATGCAGTGGATGATCATGTATTTGTGAATTTAAGAAGTAAACAATTAACTTCTCGTGGTATTCAGTATTTAATGGATAAACATGCCAAAGCCATTGGAATGCATATGAAATTGCATCCACATATGTTGAGACATAGTTTTGCGACACATTTATTAGATAATGGAGCGGATATTCGTGTTGTTCAAGAGTTACTAGGACATTCATCTTTATCAACAACACAAATTTATACGCATGTGACTACAGCGCAGTTAGTGAAGGTTTATAAAAAAGCGCACCCTTTTGAAAAATAACATCTTGCAAGTTAAAAAGGTTATTGCTATAATGTAAAAGCGCGTGATTGCGCTTATAACACACATCATGGATTCGTGTGCCCGTGCACATTAGTGTTGCATGCGTCTGAAATGATGGAGGAGAAACGGAAAGGTAGGACTATTATGTCAATCGTATCAATGAAGAAAATGTTAGAGAACGGTGTTCACTTCGGTCACCAGACTCGCCGTTGGAACCCAAAGATGAAACCATTCATCTACACAAGTCGCAACGGGGTTTATATCGTAGATTTAAACCAAACTCAAGCACAAATCGAAGCTGCTTACAATGAATTAAAAGCAATTAGCGAACGTGGAGGAAAAGTATTGTTCGTAGGAACAAAGAAACAAGCTGCAGAAGTTGTTGAAGAACAAGCTTTACGTTCAGGATCTTTCTACGTTAACAAACGTTGGTTAGGTGGTTTATTAACAAACTTCCGTACAATCCAAAAACGTATTAAACGTTTAGTAGAAATCGAAGAAATGGAAGCTAGCGGAAAAATCGAAGTTTACACTAAGAAGGAACAAGCTAACTTACGTAAAGAAAAAGCTAAATTGGAAGGTTCTTTAGGTGGAATCAAAGAAATGAAGAAACTTCCAGATGCATTAGTTGTTATTGATCCAAAAGAAGAACACAATGCAATCGCTGAAGCTAAAAAATTAGGAATCCCTGTATTCGCTATGTTAGATACAAACTGTGATCCAGAAGATGCTGATTTTGCAATCGCTTCTAATGATGATGCAGTTCGCTCAATCAAATTAGTTACAACAATCTTAGCAGACGCTATCGTTGATGCTAAGGGTGGTCTATTAGAAATGGCTTACTTAGATGAAACTGAAGATGATGTAACTATGGAAGACGTAATCAAAAATGTTGAAGCACAAATCGCTGAAAACGAACGTCGTCGTCGTCAAAGAAATGAAGAACGTAGAAAACGTAACTTCGAACGTAAAAACCGTCGTCCTTTCAATAAGAAAAATGATGACGTAAAACCAGCTGCAAAAGCTGAAGAAGCAAAAGCTGCTGAATAATAAAAAATATAGGAGGATGCTAAAATGGCTATCACTGCTGCTCAAGTAAAAGAATTACGCGAAAAAACAGGTGCTGGTATGATGGATTGCAAAAAAGCCTTAACTGAATGTGAAGGTGACATTGCAAAAGCTGTTGACTGGTTACGTGAAAAAGGAATCGCAAAATCAGCTAAAAAAGAAGGACGTATCGCTGCTGAAGGTTTAACTCGTGTTGCTGTTAGTGGAAACACTGCTGTATTATTCGAAGTTAACTCAGAAACTGACTTCGTAAGTAAGAACGAACAATTCTTAGGTTTAATGGATACTTTACAAGAAGCAATTCTTGCAAACAAACCTGCTACAACTGAAGAAGCTTTAAATATTCAAACTGCTGAAGGAACTATCAATGATTTAATCATCAACGCTACAGCTACTATCGGAGAAAAAATTTCTTTCCGTCGTGTTGCTGTTATTGAAAAAGCAGATGATGAAATTTTCGGTTCATACATGCACATGGGTGGATCAATTTCTGCTGTTGTAGTTGTTAAAGGAACTCAAGATGCTACTGTAGCTAAAAACTTAGCAATGCAAGTTGCTAGTATGGCTCCAAAATATGTATCTCAAGCTGAAGTACCAGGTGAAGAAGTTGAACACGAACGTGAACTTCAATTACAAATGATGAAGGCTGATCCTAACATGGCTAACAAGCCAGAAAAAGTATTGGAAGGAATCTTAAAAGGAAAAGTTGACAAACACTTTAAAGACCAATGCTTATTGGATCAAGAATATTTCTTAGAACCTAAAACTAAGGTTTCTCAATTCTTGAAAGACAACAAAGCCGAAGTAGTAACTTTCGTACGTTTCCAAACTGGTGAAGGTATCGAAAAACGCGAAGAAAACTTTGCTGAAGAAGTTGCTGCTCAAATGGCTAAGTAATTTATCTTTTACTTTAAAACCCTTGGAAATTCCAAGGGTTTTTCTTTTTAAATAGCGTAATATAGTGTATAATTGTTGTGACAATTCAATAAGGAGCAATAGTATGTATAAACGTGTTTTATTAAAATTAAGTGGCGAAGCTTTATCTAGCCCTGAAGCTGCTTTTGATCCAGAAATCTTAAAAAGATTGGCAAAAGAGTTAAAAGAAGTACAAAAATTAGGAGTAGAATTAGCAATTGTTGTCGGTGGTGGCAACTTCATTCGTGGTAAGATGATGGCTGAAATGGGAATGAACCGTGCTCAAGCCGATTATATGGGTATGTTAGGTACTGTAATCAACGCTTTAGCTGTTCAAAATGCATTAGAACAAGAAGGCGTTCAAACTCGAGTGCAGACAGCTGTTGAAATGCAAAAGGTTGCAGAACCATTCATCTTAAGACGTGCTTTACGTCACTTGGAAAAAGGAAGAATCGTTATTTTTGGAGCTGGTACAGGTTCTCCATACTTCTCAACAGATACAACTGCAGCATTACGTGCATCTGAAATCAATGCAGATGTTATCTTAATGGCTAAAAATGGTGTTGATGGAGTTTATGATTCAGATCCAAAGAAAAATCCAAATGCTAAGAAATACGATACACTAAATTATATGGACGTATTAAACGAGGGCTTACAAGTCATGGACTCAACAGCTATTAGTATGTGCATGGATAATGATATTGATTTAGTTGTTTTCAATATGAATGAACCTGGTAATATTGTCAAAGCAGTTCGCCGTGAAGTTAACGGTACAACAATCACTAAAAAGAAATAAGGAGAATTAAAATGAGTGATATTTTATTAAATGCAGAAGAAAAAATGATGGGTGTTATTGATAATTTAGAATCAAACCTTCGTCAAATCCGTACTGGACGTGCCAGTGGACAAATGTTAGAACGTGTACAAGTTGAATATTATGGTGCAATGACACCAATCAACCAGATGGCTCAGATTTCTGTTGTTGAAGGTACACAACTTGTTATTAAACCTTATGATCGTTCAATCATTAAAGATATTGCACACGCAATTCAAGCTGCTAACTTAGGATTGAATCCTCAAGCAGAAGCAGATGTCATTCGTATTCAAGTTCCTCAATTAACTGAAGATCGTCGTAAAGAATTAGCTAAAGATGCACAAAAATATGGTGAAGAAGCTAAGATTGCGATTCGTAACGTACGTCGTGATGCGAACGATGCCATTAAAAAAGATAAAGAACTTCCAGAAGACGAACAAAAACAAACATTAGAAGAATCACAAAAATTAACAGACAAATACATTAAAGATGTTGATTCAATTTGTGAAGCAAAGAAAAAAGAAATATTAAATGTCTAAGTCCAAACTTGATTTGGACTTTTTTAAAAAGGAGGTTTTTATGGCACCAAAAACAGTAGCTATAATTATGGATGGTAATGGTCGTTGGGCCAAAAAAAGAGGCTTACCAAGAACGGCAGGACACAAAAAGGGTGCGGATACAATTCGTACTGTGGCCTTAGCTGCACAAGATATGGGAATTCAAAAATTGATTCTATATGCTTTTTCAACAGAAAACTGGAAAAGACCAGAAGATGAAGTTTCCTATTTATGTAAATTACCAGGATTATTTTTTAATAAATTTATTAATGAATTGATGGAAAAGAACATTCGTGTGACTTTTGCCGGTGAATTAGAAAAATTCCCACAAACAACACAAAATGTAATTAATAAGGCTGTAAATATGACTAAGGATAATACTGGATTAGAATTATGTTTAGCCATTAATTACGGTTCGCGAAGAGAAATGTTACTTGGTATGAAAAAATATGCGGATGAGGTTGCTCAAGGTAAACGAGAAAACGATTTAACTGAGGAAGAGTTCTCAAAATATTTATTTGTACCAGAAGACATTGATCTGATGATTCGTACAAGTGGAGAACTTCGTATTTCGAATTATTTGTTGTGGCAACTCGCCTATGCGGAATTGATTTTTACACCAGTCGCATGGCCTGATTTTGATGAAAAAGCATTAAAAGATTGTCTAGACGAATTTGCTTCAAGAGATCGCAGATTTGGAGGCTTAACTTCATGAAACAAAGAATAATTACCGCTATAGGTATCATTCTTGTTGTAGCACTACCAGTAGCTCTTGGAGGATATTGGTTAGAATCTCTTGCCTTATTTATTGTTTGTGCAGGTGCATATGAATGGATGCATATTCAGCCAGATTTTAAAAGCTGGCCTAAATATGTTCTTCCACTCAGTGCTTTAGCTGTCGTTTTAACAAGGGTTTTACCGGATAAATACTTTTTCGTTGTTATGACACTGATTGTTGTATTCTTATGGAGTCTTGTTGTTTTTGTTGAAAACTACTCAATCATAGATTCCTTTGTGTGTATTTCATATGTTACAATTTTCTCCCTTGTTTATCATGCGGTAGGACAAATCGCAAACGTACATCAGTACCTATGGACGATTGTTTTTGCTACATATGGAAGTGATACAGGAGCTTATTTTGTGGGTCGAGCTATTGGAAAGCACAAAATGAATCCTAGGATCTCACCTAAAAAGAGTTGGGAAGGTTTTGTGGGAGGAATTGTATTTGGTTCTGTATTAAGTTTTGTGGTTAGTTTTAGCTACGTATCAAACTTAAACCCAGTTTTAAATACATTCTTATGTTTAGTATGTCCTATTACTGCAGAACTTGGAGATTTGTGTTTTAGTGCTATTAAACGTCATTTTGCTGTAAAAGACTTTTCTAATCTTTTACCAGGGCATGGTGGTGTTTTAGATCGTGTAGATTCACTATTATTAAATATCATGGTATTTAGTGTTTTATATACAATCATTCTCTAAGGGGGATTTGAATGGATTTTATTATAGGTATAATAGCATTTGTCGTGATGCTAAGTGTGATTGTCATTTTACATGAGTTAGGACATTTTTTAGTTGCTAAACATTTTGGGGTTTACTGTAAAGAATTTTCTATTGGTATGGGACCATGTCTTTATCAAAAACAAGGAAAAGAGACTGCTTTTTCAATTCGCGCTATTCCTTTTGGCGGCTATGTAATGATGGCTGGTGAAGAAGATGGCTCACAAAGCGAAGAAGATAGCTGGCTAAAGGATGTTCCGGAAAATAGACGTTTAAACGGTATTGAAAAATGGAAACAAGTCTGCATCATGATTGCTGGTATTATGATGAATATTTTATTGGCATGGATCATATATATGGGTGTGGCCTTAGCTCAAGGCTATGTAGTAGAAGACGCAAAACCAGTTGTCTATGTAGTCGAAGAGGATTCTGTGGCACAAAAAGCAGGTCTAGAAAAAAATGATCACATCGTTAAAGTTCAAAGTGAAGATGGAAACAGTATTCAACCTAAAACACAATATGAAATTTTAGAGTTTATTCAATATCATCATGATACATTGACCTTAACTGTAAAGCGTGATGGCACAACATTTGAAACTACGCTAACTCCATCTTATGATAAGGATATGGAAGGCTATACACTTGGCTATAAGGCGATTGCATATGCGAAGAAGATTCCTTGGTATCAATCTTTATGGGTTGGCTGTCAAAATACCTGGGATAGTGCAACAACTATATTTAAATCTTTGAATATGATCATTCATGGACAGGGATTAGAAAACTTATCAGGTCCCGTTGGCATTTTAAATGTCACTAGCAAATCTGTACAATATGGATTGGACATGTATTTTAGCTTGTTTGCGCTGATTTCATTAAATATTGGAATCTTTAATGCTATTCCCATTCCAGCACTTGATGGGGGAAGAATCTTGATTTTATTGATTGAAAAACTAATTGGACGAAAAGTTTCCACAAAAGTAGTAGAAAATATCATCATGGTAAGTTTTGTACTCTTGATGTTGCTGTTTTTATACGCAACATATAATGATATCGTACGATTGTTTTAAAAAAAGAACCTATATTTTGGAAATTCCAAGATATAGGTTCTTTTCTACATAAAGTATAGGATAGCTAATAAGTGAAAAATACTAGCTAAAATGATGAAGATATGCCATACAAAATGAAAATATCTTTTTTGTGGTTTTGAATAAAAGAAAGTACCCATGGTGTACATAACACCACCTAAGGCAATCAAAATGATAAATATAGGTTGAGTTTCTTTGATTAGCGTAGGAAAGATAAAGATAGCTAACCAACCCATGACCATATAGATTACCATTGAAAGTTTAGGATAACTTTTCGTCGCAATCGATTTCAATAAGATTCCTGCAATTACCATAATCCATTCGATAGCTAAAATTGTATATCCTTTCCAGTTGTTCATAAGATTTAGACAAATGGGCGTATAAGTTCCTGCAATAGCCAATAAGATCATAATGTGATCTAATTTTCTAAATACATATTTGTGTGTTGTCTCATGTGGCATGCTATGGTAAAGACAAGACCCTGTAAACATAAAGAGCAGACAAATCAAGAATACCGCTGTTCCAAATGTTTTGATTGCTCCGCCTTGTAAATAGGTACGAACACTATAGTATGGAAGTGCAAATAGAATCAAAAGTGCCATAACTCCATGTGTGATACAGTTTCCTACTTCTTCACCAAAACAAAGTGGATAAACATACCTCATACTATCTTTCTTATTCATACACGTACTATAACATAATAATAAATAATATACAATCTAGAAATGGATACTAGATATATTTTATGTGATTTTTTTGATATAATACACTAGTTAGAGTGGAGGGTCTTGATGTTTTTAAAACGTATTGAATTACAAGGCTTTAAAAGCTTTGCAGATAAAACAGTGATTCAATTTGATCAAGATATTACAGGCATTGTAGGACCAAACGGATGTGGTAAAAGTAATGTGAATGATGCCATTCGTTGGGTGCTAGGTGAACAGAGTGTTAAATCACTTCGTTCAGGTACTAATATGTCAGATATTATCTTCTCAGGAAGTGAATATAGAAAACCTGTAAACATGGCACGCGTTACATTGGTATTTGATAATTCAACACGTGTTTTTGATTCGGATTTTGATGAAATCGAAATAACACGACAAATTTTACGTGCCAATAATGAAGCAAGTTATTTTATAAATAAAACACCATGCCGATTAAAAGATATTAATGATTTAGTCATGGATACAGGATTAGGCAAAGATTCCTTAAGTATAATTACGCAGGGAAATATTTCTTCTTTTGCGGATGCAAAGCCAGAAGATAGACGTTCTTTATTTGAGGAGGCTGCGGGTGTCGCAAAGTATAAAAAGAGAAAAAAGGTGTCATTGTCTAAATTAGAGCAGACAAAAGAAAATCTAGATCGTTTGCAGGATATTCTAGATGAGCTTGAAAGACAAATTGGACCTTTGGAAAAACAAGCTAAAAAGGCAGAAAAATATATTTCTTTAAGAGATAAACTATCTAAAATTGAAATTAGTGTATTGGTTGAGGATATTGATCAATATAATGATAAAATCAATCAGATCAATAAAGAATTGTTTGATATCCAAGCTATGCATACATCAGAAAATGCGGAGCTTTTAAAGCAGGAAAATCGCTTAGAAAGCATTCGAAAAGAAATGTATGCTCTAGATAAACAAATCAATGAGCTGCAAGGAAAATACACAAAGGCGATGGAAGAAAATTATCAGCTTGAAAGACGTAAAATTGAGCAGGATGAAAAGCGAAAGTATATGTTGCAGGTAGCGGATAAACAAGCTCGTCAAAAAGAATTGCAGGCTATGCTTGAAGAAGCACGATTCGAATATCAGGATCGTCATCAACGTTTGATGCAGACGCAACAAGATTTAAATAACCGTCGTAATATTGTGAATGATTTGAAAACAAAAATTTCTAAGGCTCGTTATGAATCGGATCAGGCAAACAATATCTTGATACAGCTACAAAATCGTAGACAAGTATTGGAAAATATGATGAAGCAGCCATTTGCTCATCAACAAGGTGTGCGTTCCGTAATGCAGGCAAAAAACTCTTTATCTGGCGTTTATGGAGTTGTCAGTGAATTGTTGATTGCACATACCGATAAAGCATTGGCGGTAAATGCAGCATTAGGTGGAAGTATCTATCAAATCATCACTAAAAATGAGGCAGATGCAAGAAATGCCATTTCATTCTTGAAACGAAACCGTAGTGGACGCGCAACTTTCTTACCATTAAGTGTATGTCATCCTAGAAAAATGAATGAACAAGTGATCACGGTTGCTTCAACAAGTCCAGGTTTTCTAGGCTTTGCTAGTGAATGTGTTGACTGTAAAGAGATCTTTGATCCCGTTAAAGAACGATTGCTTGGTAATGTGATTGTGGTGGATACATTGCAGAATGCGAATGAAACCGCGAAACGTTTACGTTATGCATATAAAATTGTTACACTAGACGGTGATATCGTACATACAGGTGGTAGTATGACGGGTGGTGTTACGAAGAATCAAAGTACACCGGTCACAATGCGTCAGGAATTAGAAACAATCAATTCAAAAATTGAAGGGCAAAAAATCAAAGCCGACAATTGTTTGGATGAAACAGAGATTCTTACGCAGAAACTTCAAAAAGAAAATGATGCGATTGTAACTTTACAGATTGAATTGGCTAAGCTAGAAAATATTTATGCGACTAAAAAGGCAAAATACGATTCAATTTTAGCTGAATATCAGGAGTTAGGTGTAGATATTGAAGATAGTGGTGAATTAGCACAAGATGATCTTGTTGTACAAATGTCTAAGATGCATGCCGTATTGGATTCATTGTCTTTAGAGATTCAAAGCTTGCGTCAGACTCGTTTTGATAAAGGAAATGAAGCAGAACAACTTGAAAATCAGATTCGTTTAGTTCGTAGAGAAATGAGTTCTAAACAATCGCAGATCCATAACTATGAAATGGAAGTTGTGAAAATCAAAACGCAGTTAGAGAACGCGTTGAATCGCTTAAGCACAGATTATGAAATGACATATGAGTATGCGTTAACTAAAAAAGAAGATGTCGAAATCGAAAGAGCTAAAGAAGAGGTTATTCAACTTCGTCAAGCCATTTCTCGTTTGGGAAATGTGAATTTGGATGCACCGAACGAATATAAAGAAGTCAAAGAACGTTTTGATTTTATGACAAGCCAAAAAGAAGATTTAGAAAAGGCAAGTCAACAAATATTGGCAGCCATTGATGAGATGGACAAGACAATGATCAGTCAATTTACTGAGATGTTTAATAAAATTAATGCTGAACTAGATGGCGTATTCAAGGCTATGTTTGGTGGAGGACGTGCTAGTCTTTCCATGGTGGATCCAGAAGATGTATTGAATACGGGTATTGATATTGATGTTCAGCCTCCTGGAAAAATGGTTAAAAATATCCAGACATTCTCGGGTGGAGAAAAAGCTTTGATTGCGATTAGTGTATTGTTTGCGATATTGAAGGCTCGTACAATGCCTTTATGTATCTTTGATGAGGTAGAAGCAGCATTAGACCAGGCAAATGTTGAGCGTTTTGCTCGTTATTTATCTCATTATCGTGGTCAATCTCAATTTATTGCGGTAACACATAGACCAGGAACTATGGAACAGTGCGATACGTTATATGGGGTTACAATGCAAAAAGATGGTGTTAGTAAAGTGTTAAAAGTTCAATTGAAAGATGCAGTACATATAGCTAAGGAGGAAAAGTAATGTCGGTCTTTTCGAAAATAAAAGAAGCTTTCGTAAAAAGTGAAGATAAAGATAAATATTTATCAGGCCTTGATCGTTCAAAGAAAAGCTTTGGAGATCGTATGCGTGCTTTATCCAATAACTTTCATGGAATTGATGATGACCTATTAGAGCAAATTATGGTTATTCTACTTGAGAGTGATGTGGGTATTCATACAGCACAAAAAATTGTGGATGCGTTTGAATCAAATGGAAAACATGTTAAAGAATATGATTCCATGTTAGATTATTTGGTTTCAATTCTTTATGATTTCTATGATGAATCAAACGACGAACCAATTAAAATGAATGAAAAAGGTCCAACAGTTATTTTAATGGTTGGTGTAAATGGTAGTGGTAAGACAACTACAAGTGCAAAATTAATTCAATATTATAAGGAACAAGGTAAGAAAGTTGCGGTTGCTGCAGCCGACACATTCCGTGCTGGAGCCATTGATCAAATTGATACTTGGGCAACACGTTTAGGTGTTCATTGTGTTAAAGGAAAAATGAACCAAGACCCAAGTTCCGTATTAGTTGATGCTTGTCGTTATGCCAAAGAAAATGATGTTGATATTTTGATTTGCGATACAGCGGGTCGTTTACAAAATAAAACAAACTTGATGAATGAATTAAGTAAGATGCACCGTGTTGTACAAAGAGAAATTGAGGGAGCACCACAAGAAGTCTGGTTAGTTTTAGATGCGACAACAGGTCAAAACGGTATTTCACAGGCAAAAGTATTCTTGGAAGCAACTGATGTAACAGGTATCGTTTTAACGAAGATGGATGGTACGGCAAAAGGTGGAGTTGTACTCGCAATTCGTGATCTATTACACTTACCAGTTCGTTTCCTAGGTCTAGGAGAAAAGCCTGCTGATTTAAGACCATTTGATATCAATGCCTTCTTGATGGGAATCACAAAGGGTATGGAAGAATAATGATTTCAAAATTAGATGCGAATGATTTATTAGATGTGTATGGAGAATTGTTGACAGAACGTCAAAGAGAGATATTATCTCTTTACTATGAGGAAGATTTCTCTTATACTGAAATAAGTGAGGAACTAGAGATTTCTCGTGCAGCCGCGATGGATTCGGTACATCGAGCTACGAAATTACTGGAAAAATATGAAGCAGCGATTGGTTATGTTGCTAAGAAAAAATTATTGGATTCATGGATTCTACATCATGAAGATGTTGAACAAATCGAAATATTAAAAGAAATTTTTTAGGAGGATCAAAAAATGTCGATTGTTATGAGTGTTAATGCAGGAAGTTCGTCTTTGAAATTCCAAGTTTTCAAAATGCCAGAAGAAGAAGTTCTAGCTCAAGGAAACGTAGAACGTATTGGTTTAAACGATTCTATCTTTGGAATGAAAGCCAATGGAGAAAAAATTGAAGAGATCTTAGATATCAAAGATCATGCAGTAGCTGTAAAAAAATTAATGGAAGCATTAATTGAACACAAAGTTGTAAATAGTTTAGAAGATATCAAAGCGATTGGTCATCGTGTTGTTCATGGTGGAGAATATTTCTCTCATTCAGTACCTGTAGATGCTGATGTTGAAGCTAAAGTAGAAGAATTATGTGTATTAGCTCCATTACACAACCCAGCTGCATTAGTTGGATATCGTTCATTTAGAGATGCTTTACCAGAGTGTAAACACACATTCGTATTTGATACAGCATTCCACCAAAGTATGCCAGAAGAAAACTATATTTTCCCTCTTCCATATGAATATTATACTAACGATAAAGTACGTCGTTATGGTGCTCATGGAACAAGTCATGAATATTTGACAAAACGTTTGGCTGAGCTTCAAGGAAAAACACAAGAAGAAATGAATATCATCACTTGCCACTTAGGAAATGGTGCTAGTATTACAGCTGTTAAAAATGGTAAATCATACAAAACATCAATGGGATTCACACCTCTTGGAGGAATCATGATGGGAACTCGTTGTGGAGATATTGACCCTGCAATCGTTCCATTCTTAGAAAATAAATATGGATATACACCAGATGAAATGGATACAATCATGAATAAAAAATCGGGTATGTTAGGTGTAAGTGGAATCTCTAGTGATGGTCGAGACATTGAAGCAGCTATCAAAGAAGGAAACCCACGTGCTATTTTAACTCAAAATGTATATGTAAATCGTATTGTCGAAGTTGTATCAGGATACTACGGATTAATGGGTGGTGCTGATGCGATTGTTTTTGCGGGTGGTATCGGTGAAAATGACTGTGCAATGCGTCAAAGAATCTGTGATGGATTATCAGCATTTGGCGTTGTTGTAAAACCAGAAGACAACGATGGAGTTCGTGGCGTTGAAAAATTATTAAGTGCTCCTGAATCAAAAATGCAAGTTTGGTTATTGCCAACAAATGAAGAATTAGTCATTGCACGTGATGCTTACAAGGATTTGATGGCTAATGCCTAATGATATTTTAGAAAGCGTAAAAGATTTTAATACAATCACAATCTTTCGCCATGTTTTTGCTGACATGGATGCGATAGGATCACAATTTGGCTTAAAGTATTATTTAGAAAGTGCCTATCCGAATAAAAAAATCTATTGTTTAGGTAATGATTGTCCAGTTTCACAAAGAAACAACGTGCATATGGATGTTGTAGATGATGAAGTAGTAGCTTCCAGCTTAGCAATTGTTTTAGATACTTCAAATGCTGCACGCATTGATGATGACAGGTATCAATTGGCAAAAAAATCAATTCGTATTGATCATCACGTACAAGTAGAAACAATTTGTGATGAAGAATGGATTGATGATAAGGCAAGTGCCACATGTGAGTTATTAGCTTTGTATTTACAAGAAAAAAAGGCCAACATTCCTCTACAAAGTTCTCTGATGTTATATCTTGGATTAACAGCGGACAATATTCGTTTTACGACAAATAATGTTCGTCCAGCTACATTTGATGCCGCAAAATATTTATTTGAACAAGGTGTAGATGTCACAAAAGTGGAACAATTGAACTTTTCAAAATCCATGGAAGACTATAAATATGAAACTGTTGTACGTAATCATACAGTGTTTAAAAACAAGTTCCTTTATTCAATTCTAGAATGTGAAGATTATGAAGAATTTGGTTTAAGCTTTACAGATGCGAAAGACAAAGTCTATTGTTTAGCAGGTATCGATTGTGTTGAAATGTGGGCATTGTTTACGCGTATGGAAGATCGTGTACATTATAGTGCGTCTTTACGTTCAAGAAATATTCCAATTCGTGATGTTGCTATGGAATTTGGTGGCGGTGGTCACGAATGTGCAAGTGGAATCAAAAACTTAACACGTGATCAAGTCAATCAAATTATTGAAATTTTATCAAATCGAGAGGTAGCTTAATAAGCTATCTCTTTTTCTTATGGTATAATATTTTAGAAAGAAAGGTGGGATTTCATGGTTCACTTACATATGCGAAGTTCATACTCTTTACTTGAATCACCTATTCGTTTAGAAAATATGATTCTTCATCAAAAACAACTTGGATTCAACCATGTATGTTTGACCGATCATAATGTGATGTATGGAACGATGGAGTTCTATCAATTGTGCAAAAAGCACAATATACATCCGATTATTGGTTTAGAAGTTGATTCCATCTATAATGATGAGCCATTTCATTTTATTCTTCTAGCGAAGAATGATATGGGTCTACAGAATTTATATAAATTAAGTTCGATCATAAAAGAAAATGTATCTTTTGAAGAAGTTATAAAGTATGCCAAAGATTGTGTGGTATTAACTTCCAGCGACGGAAAAGATACATTCAGTGCATATATTGAACATCAAGATTTAGAAAAGTTAAATGCATTTGTAGAATTGTGTAAAAAATCTTTTTCAGATTTCTATATTTCTGTATCTATGAATGATTCGGGTAAAAAAAGAGCCGATAATCGTATTTTAAAACAACTTGATTGTAAACGTGTGGCTCTATCTCGAATTCTGTATGAGAATAGTGAAGACGTGAAATCTTTACAAATATTAAGGGCTATTGCCAAACAAACAAATATTGAAAATCAAGGTTTGGACGTACAATTTCAAAGATATTTAAGAAGTCCACAGGAAATGGAAGTGTTGTATGATGAAAGTGAATTGATCGCTACAGAAGAAATCGCAAGAATGTGCAATATTCAAATGGCTTTTCAAAAGTCCAAGCTTCCTGTATTTAAAAATAAACTTCAAATTGATTCGAGGGACTATTTGATCAAACTCTGTAAGAAGGGGTTAGAAAAACGTTTAAATGGGAATTTAAATCCTACCTATATCAAACGTTTAGAATATGAATTAAATGTCATAGTCACTATGGGATTTACCGATTATTTTTTGATTGTATGGGATTTTATTCGATATGCCAGAAGTCAAGACATATTTGTAGGTCCAGGGCGTGGTAGTGCAGCCGGTTCTTTAGTAGCTTATTGTTTAGGTATTACACATATTGATCCAATTCAGAATAATTTATTGTTTGAAAGATTTCTAAATCCATCACGTGTTTCCATGCCGGATATCGATACGGATTTTCCAGATGATAGAAGAGATGAAGTGATTCAGTATGTTCGTGAATTATATGGTTATGATCATGTCAGTCATATTGTGACTTTTAATACTTTGCAGGCAAGACAAGCCATTCGTGATGTAGGGCGTGTCATGAATATTCCGGCAAGAATCGTGGATGAACTTTCTAAGATGTTAAAGAATACACCTAAAATTACGTTGATGCAGGCCTATAATGAGAATGTTTTATTTCGAAAAAGGATTCAGTCAGATCAAAAATTAACTGAATTATTTAAGATGTGTGTAAACGTTGAAGGATTACCAAGACATACATCTTTACATGCGGCAGGAATTGTTCTTTCAGATCAGCCTATTGTGAATGTCTGTCCACTTGTCAGTGTCGATGGAGATATTCAGGCTACACAATTTACAGCGGAATATCAAGAAGATTTGGGCTTGATCAAAATGGATTTTTTGGGCATTCGTAATTTAACGACGATTCATGAGATTGTCACAAATCTAAAAGAACAAAAACATATTTCTTTGGATATGATGAAAATCAATTTAAAGGATGCGAAAACATATCAATTATTATCGTTTGGAAACACATTAGGTGTATTTCAATTGGAATCTAGTGGAATTACGTCTTTACTACAAAAGATACAACCCAACAAATTTGAAGATATCAGTGTTGTACTTGCTTTATATCGTCCTGGAGCGATGCAGCATATTGATACATATATTGAAAGAAAAAAGGATCCTTCAAAAGTCGTGTATCCTCATCCTTTACTAGAACCAATCTTAAAGGAAACCTATGGTATCATGATTTATCAGGAGCAAGTTATGCAGACAGCCCAAGTGATTGGTGGATTTAGCTTGGCACAAGCAGATACACTAAGAAAGGCTATGTCGAAAAAGAAATTGGATGTCATGCAGAATTTAAAAGAGCAATTCATTTTAGGAGCTCGAAAGAAGCGTATTAAGGATTCTGTTTCCAATGAGATATTTTCTATCATGGAACAATTTGCCGGTTATGGATTTAATAAATCACACAGTTATGCCTATAGCTTAGTAGCTTATCAAATGGCTTATTTAAAGGCAAACTATCCTTTATATTTCTATCAGAGCCTTTTAAATAGTGTCATTGGTTCAGGTATAAAAACATCACAATATATTTATGAATGTAAACGAAGAAATATCGTTGTGAATGGGTGTGATATTAATCATTCAAAGGCTTTCTATACGATTGAACAGAATTCAATTCGTATGCCACTACAAGTTTTAAAAGGTGTAGGGAAAACAATTTATCCAACGATTTTAGAACATGCACCATATGCAGATTTATTTGATTTTCTTGCCAAAGCAAGTATGTATAAGATCAATGAATCTACGATTCGAATTTTAATTGATGGCGGAGCATTGGATTGCTTTGGATATAATCGTGCAACTCTTAATGAGAATTTAAGAAAGCTGATTGATTATGTAAATATTGTGCGAATTGAAGATCCGAACAATTTACGTTTCGATTTTAGTATTGTCTCTCGTCCAGGTATTCAAAGAATCAAAGAGAATCCAATACAAAAAGCTCAAAAAGAGCAATATGTGTACGGTTTCTATGTGAGTGAACATCCTGTGCAGTCTTTACGTATGCACAACTATCCAAATTGTATACCATTGTTAAATGCAGTAAATAAAGATGGATATATGAGTATTTTAGTGCGTGTGGCATCTTTTAGAACACATAAGACAAAGAAAGGCGATTGGATGTGCTTTATGAGTGTTGAGGATGAAGCTGGTAAAATGGATGCGGTTATCATGCCTCGTTTGTATGAACAACAAAAAGAAAACATTCAAAAAGATCGTATTTGTCTGATTCAAGGAAAAAAGGATCGACCAACATCGATTGTAGTGAATAAAATAGAATGGATCGAGGTGTAAAAAAATGATCACAAAACGAAATGATTTATTGTCTAAAAAAGTGATTCAAAGCTTAAAAAACAGACATATGAATGGGTATTATGTGCATTCGAAACAAGAAGCTGTAGATTTGGCATTTGAAATTATGAAGCCGGGCTCAAGTGTAGGCTGGGGAGGCTCAGATACTTTAAATAAGATTGGTATCAAGGAAGAGCTTTATAAAAGAAATTTTAAAGTTATTGATCGAGATCAGGCAAAAGATGCCGAAGAAAAGTACAAGTTGGAAAGAGATTGTTTTTATGCAGACTACTATTTAATGAGTACCAATGCGATGACAGAAGATGGAATTTTAGTCAATATGGATGGGCATTGTAATCGTGTGTCATGTTTATGCTTTGGGCCTAGACATATCATAATGATTGTAGGTATGAATAAGGTGACAAAAAATTTAGATAGTGCAATTTCTAGATTAAGAAATGTGGCTGCACCCATTAATAATCAACGTTTTAGTGGAAACAGACCTTGTCAATTAACAGGTAGTTGTGCAAATTGTTTAGCCCAAGGCTGCATTTGTGACCAATTGGTTATCACAAGAAACAGCATGGAACCCGATCGTATCCATGTCATTTTAGTGGATGAAGTATTAGGATATTAGAATGAAATGGCTATACAATTTAGCCATTTTTTCATATGTGTATAATAATGGTGATGAATTTCTTGCATTATTTGTAGTTTCATGTTTTAATCTTTATGCGTAAAAAAATTATCCAGAGTTGAAGTAGAGAGTTAGCTCGTTGACTTCACGCCAACCTGACAATATGTTAAGGTGGTCCTGCTAACAGCGATAAGAAGTATAAAGATTTGTAACATACTTCTTAAAGTATGTTTTTTTTATGGATAAGCAAGAAAAGAGGAGACAAAATGAAAGACTATATTTTTACAAGTGAAAGTGTTACTGAAGGTCATCCAGATAAAATTTGTGACCAAATTGCCGACGCAATCGTAGATGCTGCATTAGCTCAAGACCCATATTCAAATATGGCTGTTGAATGTACTATTAAAGATGATTTTGTATTAATTTATGGTGAATGTAATACAAAGGCAGAATTGGATTATGAAACAATCGCATTGAATGAAATCAAACGTATTGGGTATACAGAAGAATATCATGTACATACTGTTGTAAACCAACAAAGTCCTGAAATTCACAATGCGGTAAACCGTGATGAAGTATGTGCTGGTGACCAAGGTATTATGTTTGGTTATGCATGTGATGAAAATGATGAATACATGCCATTAACTATCTATTATGCACACCTTTTAGCTCGTCAATTGTCAAAAGTTAGAAGACAACACCCAGATTTATTAAAACCAGATGGAAAAACACAGGTATCTGTTGAATATGAAAATGATGAAATCAAACGTATTGATACAATCGTTGTTTCAACTCAACATTCAAAAGATATTACGCAAGAAGAAATTAAAGAATTAATCATGAATGAAGTGATTAAACCTTGCATTGATGAAAAATATTTAGATGAAAACACAAAATATTTCATCAACCCATCTGGAAGCTTCGTTGTAGGTGGATCATGGGGAGATTCAGGAACGACAGGACGTAAAATTGTATGTGATACATATGGTGGACGTGGACGTATTGGAGGAGGATGCTTCTCTAGTAAAGACCCTACGAAAGTAGACCGTAGTGCTGCTTACTACTCTCGTTATGTAGCTAAAAACATTGTTGCGAATGGCTTAGCTCGTCGTTGTGAAGTTGAAGTTGCGTACGCAATTGGTAAAGCACAACCTGTATCTTTATGTGTAGATACTTTTGGAACAGGTAAATTTGATGATGAAAAACTATTAGAAATCGTTAAGAAAAACTTCAATTTTGAAGTAGGAAACATCATTTCCGAATTGGATTTAAGAAAGCCAGTTTACCACAAAACATCATGCTATGGACACTTTGGTGATCCTCAATTTACTTGGGAAAAGGTTAAAAAATTGGAATATTAATCGTTTAGAACTACAAATCTTGTAGTTCTTTTTTTTACTAAAAAGTGCAAATTAATGGGACGAGCTCGTTAATAATGGCAAATTTAAACAAATTAATATGTTAAATTGTGGGAAATACGGGTATTCTTTTGACACTTACAAGAAATTAGTGTAGCTTCTTTAATTGTGTGAGCAATGAGGAGGCCCATAACAATGAAAAAATTAATGCAAGTATTTGCGAGTGTGATGATTGCTACATCTACATTTGGAGGCGTTACAAGTGTTGCGGCAAAAGAAAACACAGCAGCTTATAAAATTGAATATCAAGATGCAGATTCAATGCAGTCTGTATTTACAAAAGAATTACATAAAAAATATGCGAATGTAAAATTTAAAAAGAAATCAAAAAATGTATCTGTATATGAATCAAAAAACTACAAGGTAAAAGTAAAAGATTTAGATATAGAAACAGTTGGTAAACAAACTGTTTCTATTGAAGGAAAAAACAAAAATACAAATGAAAAGCACAGTGCTGAAGTAAGTATCAAGGTAGAAGATACAACAGCTCCTGTAATTACTTGTGAGGATACAATCACAGTGGAACAAAATGAAGCATTTGATATCAATCGCTATGTTTCATTAAATGAAGAAGGAACTATGACTGTGACTAAAAATGTAGATACAGCAAATACAGGAACTTTTACAACATCCATTAAAGCGAAAGATAAAGCGGGAAATGTAAGTGAAAAAAATATTACAGTTAATGTAGAAAAAGATTTCTATCAAAGAATTGCCGATGCTGCATTAGCTCAGATTGGTGTTTATCAAGATTGTACAATGTTAGTGACAAATTCACTTGCTGCTGTAGGAATCAATTTCCATGGTGCACCAGCAGCTTATTTAAGTTTAGGAACTTTGACAAACAATCCAGTTCCAGGAGATATTTGTGTCTATCAAGGACATGTAGCATTATATATTGGTAATGGGCAGGCTGTTCATGGTGGATGGTTTGGATGTCAGACAACAATTTATAGTGTTGAATGTAACCAACCATTTATTGGATATGTTCATGTAAATCGTTAATGAGATGAGAGTGATCTCATCTTTTTTTGCACAGAAAAAAGAAGGCAACTAGATTGCCTTCTAAATGGATGTATTAGTCTCTTCCGTTAAATGCGTATTTATATAAGTCGAAGATCAATTCTTTAGTACATGGACGTGGGTTACCACCTGTACATACGTCAGCCATAGCTGAATCTGTTAATGTAGGTAAGTCTTCTTCTTTAACACCGATTTCTTTTAAGCTTTGAGCAATTCCACAATCTTTACTTAATTGAATAACGGCATCAATAGCTGCTTGACGATATTCTTCTTGAGACATTTCATCAACACCTTCAACTCCCATTACACGAGCGATTTCTCTAAATTTTTCACCAGTGTAATCTTTGTTGAATTCCATAACGTATGGAAGTAATGTAGCACAAGCAACACCGTGAGGGATTCCGTAGAATGCGCTTAATGGGTGAGCCATACCGTGGTCAACACCTAAACCAACGTTAGAGAATGCCATACCTGTCATATATTGTCCTAAAGCCATGTCTTCACGTCCTTTTGGATCGTTAGCACATGCAGCACGTAAGCTTCTTGAAATGATTTCGATAGCTTTTAAGTTTAATGTATCAGCAAGTTCCCAAGCAGCTAAAGTTGTATATCCTTCAATAGCGTGAGTTAATGCGTCAAGACCAGTACTTGCTGTTAAGCCCTTTGGCATACTTGACATCATTTCTGGATCGATAATCGCAACAACTGGAATATCGTGAGCATCTACACAAACGAATTTTCTTTTCTTTTCAGTATCTGTAATTACATAATTGATTGTAGTTTCTGCTGCAGTACCTGCTGTAGTCGCAATAGCGATAACTGGGACAGATTTGTTTTTAGTTGGAGCAACACCTTCCAAGCTAACAACATCTTCAAATTCTGGGTTTGCCAAGATGATTCCAATACCTTTACAAGTATCTTGTGGGCTTCCACCACCAATAGCGATTAAATAGTCTGCACCAGCATCTTTAGCTGCTTGTACACCATTTTTAACTTGTTCAACAGTTGGGTTTGCCTTAACCTCATCATAGATTTCGTAAGGAAGACCAGCTTCATCTAATAAGTCTGTGACTTTAGTAGCTACACCAAATTTGATCAAGTCTTTGTCTGTAACAACTAAACCTTTCTTTAATCCACGTGCTTTAACTTCTGTAACCACTTCTTTGATGGCTCCAGCACCATGATAACTTGTTTCATTTAAAATAAAACGATTTGCCATAAGTATTATTTCCTCCTTATATACTTGTTAATTTTATTTTACGAACTAAACCGTTTACATACAAGTTACAGATTGATAATAATGTCACATATAAGTGTTTTAGTGCATATTGTCCAATATTTGTGCTAAAATTTTAAGAAAGTTTTGGAGTGATTTTTGTGGAAAATTTATTATTTAGCCTAAATGCAACGATTCCCATCTTTCTATTGATGGTTGTCGGTTATTTCTTAAATAAAATCAATGTGTTGGATGACATACTGGCATCGAAATTAAATTCATTTGTCTTTAAAGTATCATTGCCACTATTGTTGTTTGTCGATGTGTCTAAATCTAATTTTAAAGATCTTTGGGATACAAAGTTTGTCGTATTTTGTGTTGTATCTACTCTAATTAGTATTCTATTATCTATATTATTTTCATTGCGATTAAAAGATAAAGCGCTTCAAGGTGAATTTATTCAAGCTTGTTACAGAAGCAGTGCTGCCTTATTAGGACTTGCATTAACATCAAATATTTATCCAGATGTAGGTGTTGCCCCATTGATGTTGATGAGTGTTGTATTTGTTTATAACGTAGTATCTGTTGTGATTCTATCTTTCTTTAAGGCTGAACAATCGAAGGTTGATTATAAGAAAACATTCATTGGAATTTTAAAGAATCCACTAATTCTAGGTATTGTGATAGGTGTACTTGTTAGTATATTACCGTTTAAACTGCCACAAGTCATCAATAAAACAATTTCTATGATTGCAAGTACGGCAACACCACTAGGTTTAATGGCGATGGGAGCTACTTTTGATTTTGATCAGGCGAAAGGAGAATTGAAACCATCTTTATTTTGTACATTTATGAAATTAATTGGTTTTTGTACGATCTTCTTACCAATTGCAGCTTTATTAGGATTCAGAAATCAAGCCTTAGTTGCGATTTTGATTATGTGTGGTTCAAGTACAACCGTATCTGGTTTTGTGATGGCTAAAAGTATGGGACATAAAGGTGTTTTAACATCAAGTGTTGTGATGCTGACAACATTGCTTAGTGCTTTCAGTATTACATTCTGGTTAACGATATTAAAATCGTTTGGATTGATTTAGTTGACCTAAAGTTCACTTTAGGGTGTAGAATAGTATAAAGATTTTAGGGAGGGAAAGAATGGAATTGTTTTTAGAATCATTCCCAAAGATATTTATTTCGGGAATTGTAATGACATTACCTTTGGCAGTCATTTCTTTTGTTCTAGCTATGATATTGGCCGTTTTTTGTGCCTTGATACAATATGCGAAAGTTCCGGTTATGAAGTATGTTGTTCAATTCTATATTTGGATATTTAGAGGAACACCTATGCTTGTACAATTATTTATTATGTATTTTGGAATGCAATCGATTGGAGTACGTATTTCAGCTATTACGGCCGCTATTATCGTATTCTCATTAAATACAGGCGCTTATTGTGCAGAAACCATTCGCGGATCGATTGAAAGTGTACCACAAGGACAAATGGAAGCCGGACTATGTGTAGGAATGAGCTATATGCAGATTATGATGCATATTATTTTACCGCAAGCTTTTCGAAGTGCATTTCCATCATTGTTTAATAACTTGATTTCACTTGTAAAAGATACGTCTTTAGCTGCGAATATTACAGTTACAGAAATGTTTATGCAGACCGAAAGGATTGCAGGAAGAACTTATCAGTTTATGCAGTTATACATAGAAGTGGCTTTAGTTTATTTGATTTTCTGTACAGTTTTAACTTGGCTGCAAGCTTGGGGTGAAAAGAAGCTGAATTATTATCAGGCAGGGAGATAGAGTATGGCTTTATTAGAAATTAAAGATATTCATAAATCATTTGGGAATTTAAATGTTTTGAATGGAATAGATCTTACGGTCAATAAAGGAGATGTCATTGCGATATTAGGTCCTTCAGGATCGGGTAAGACAACTTTGCTTCGCTGCATTAATTATTTAGAGACAGCTGATGCAGGGACTATGATTTTTAATGGAAAATCTTATGATTTATCGAATACATCAAAGAAGGATGTTGCCCAGCTTAGAAAGTATACGGGATTTGTATTTCAAAATTACAATTTATTTGCGAATAAGACAGCCCTACAAAATGTAACATTAGGTCTTACTGTAGCGCGAAATGTTTCTAAAGAAGAGGCCAATGTGATTGGTATGCAGATGCTTGAAAAAGTAGGAATGAAAGATCTTGCGACTCATTATCCTTCACAATTATCGGGTGGACAACAACAGCGTGTTGCAATCGCAAGAGCTTTGGCAACAAATCCAGACATTATTTATTTTGATGAACCGACTTCAGCTCTTGATCCAGAGTTGATTCAAGAAGTTTTAAGTGTTATGAAAACACTGGCTAATGAAGGAATGACTATGGTTGTGGTCACGCATGAGATGGCTTTCGCGAAGAATGTTTCTAGTCATGTGATTTTAATGGAAAAAGGAAAAATTGTTGAAGAGGGCAGTTCAAAGAATTTCTTTGAAAATCCGAAACAAGAACGAACAAAAGATTTTTTAAGGAAAGAGGAAATGTAAGATGAAAAAATTATTAGCAAGTTTATTAAGTACGGCTATGGTTTTTACTTTAGCAGGATGTGGATCAAGTAAGGATCATTTAGCTACGATTCAAGATAAAGGTGAAATCACAATTGGTTTAGAAGGAGATTGGCAACCATTCTCTTATCATAATAAGGATGATAAATTGATGGGTGTTGATGTGGAAGTCGCTAAGAATATTGCCAAGAAATTAGGTGTAAAAGCCAATATTGTGGAAGGCAAATGGGATGGATTATTAACTGGATTATCAACGGGTACGTATGATTTAGTTATTAATGGTGTCGATATCACAAAGGAAAGAGAAAATAAATTTGATTTTTCTACACCTTATGCGTATGATCATACAGTCTTAGTTGTTCGTAATGATAATACGACAATTACTTCGTTTGATGATTTAAAAGGAAAGACAACTGCCAATTCGATTGGATCTACCTATATGGAATTGGGTGAAGACTATGGGGCAACTGTAAAAGGTGTTGATGATTTAACGAAATGTATGGATCTTGTAAAGAGTGGTGGTGTGGATGCGACAATCAATGCAGCTACTTCTATCAATGATTATCTTCAGACGACAAAGGATAGTTCATTTAAAATTGTTGATCAATCTAAAGAATCTACCCCCTATGCCATCCCAATGGTAAAAGGGGATGATAATGCCTCTTTAAAGAAAGCTGTAAATAAGGCTTTAAAAGAACTAAAAGAAGATGGAACTTTATCTAAGATTTCTATCAAGTATTTTGGTGAGGATCTAACGAAAGAATAAGCGGCTATGCCGTTTTTCTTTTTGCTTGAAATATAAAAATAATTTATAACTAGATATAAATAAATAGAATTTGAATATAACAATTGTTCTTTGTACAATAGACTCAACTTTTAGGAGGAACTATTTTATGTCAGAATTAAAGAATCAAATTTCTCAATTTATAGATACAAACGCAAAAGTATATCAAGATATTTCTTTGGCTATTCATGCCAAGCCAGAAGTTAGTGACTTTGAATATTTTGCTTCTCAAACCTTGAGTGAACAATTAAAAAAAGAAGGCTTTGAGATTGAATTACCAGCGGCAGGACATCGTACAGGCTTTGCGGCAACCTACAAAAGTAATAAACCAGGTCCTAAGGTTGTTTTTCTAGCAGAATATGATGCTCTTGCAGGTTTAGGCCATGGATGTGGACATAATGTGTTTGGTGCTACTTCTTCTCTTGCTGGTGCTGCTTTAAAAAGTGTCGTGGATCAAATTGGTGGAGAAGTACGTGTATATGGTACGCCTGGAGAAGAGGGTGGACAAAATGGAAGTGCCAAAGGTTCTTTTGTGAAGAAGGGATATTTAAAAGATGTGGATTTTGCCTTATGCGTGCATCCAGGCTCAGGTCCAGAAGATGGATTAAGTACGCGTAATTATGCATGTGCACCTGTAGATATTGAATTTTGGGGAAAACCGGCGCATGCAGCAGGATGTCCTCAAGATGGAATCAATGCGTTGGATGCGCAGATCTTAACTTATGCAGCCATTGGTGTTTTACGACAACAACTAACAGATCGCATTCGTATTCATGGTGTGATTGTTGATGGGGGAACAGCTCCCAATGTCATTCCAGAATACACAAAGGCCAAATATTATATTCGAGCTGCCGATATTGATATGTTGCATGAGTTATATGAAAAAGTAGAGAATATTGTGAAGGGTTCCGCTTTACAGACGGGTTGTACATCGAGTATGAAGTTGTATCAAAATCTTGTAGAAAATATGGTTTTAACACCTTCTTTAGATGCAATCTATGAAAAATATATTACAGAACTTGGCAATACTGTAAAACATGTAGAAGATGTGGTCATGCCTGGAAGTAGTGATGTGGGTAACATTAGTCAGGTTGTACCTACGATTCAGCCACATATTAGTATTACAGATGTACAGATTGCAGGGCATAGTCAAGATATGGTCAATGCTTCATGTAGTCAAAAGGCAATGGATGCGATTGTCAAAGGTGCAAAAGCATTGGCTTTTACGGCACTCGAATTATTTGAAAATCCAGAAGAACTTGCGAAAGTGAAAGAGGATCATACTTGGCATGTAGAACATCAAAAAGAGAATTAATTATTTTACGCTTAAAGGGCTTTTCAAGCTCTTTTATTTTATGGAATCTTGAAAATCAACAAATATTCATTAAAATTATATAAATAAAGGAGACTGAAAATGACGCTTCAACAATTACTTTATGTATTAACGGTGTCAGATGAGAAATCTATGAATAAGGCGGCTGAAAAGCTTTTTGTGTCTCAGCCTACTTTAACGTCTGCCATTCAATCACTTGAAAAAGAACTGGATATTCAAATCTTTAATCGTACAAGTCATGGAGTCACTGTGACGCAACAAGGACAAGAGTTTTTAACATACGCAAGACAGTTGTACCAACAATATGAATTGTTAAAAAATCGCTATGAAGATGTAAGCTTACGAAGAAATAAGTTTCGTGTTTCGTGCCAGCACTATTCATTTGCGACCAAAGCATTTGTGGATACAGTGAAGAAGTATGGGACTTCCAAATATGATTTTGCGATCAGTGAAACTAAGACGATGCATGTTATTGAGGATGTAGGTAATTCTTTAAGTGAGATAGGAATCTTATATTTATCCAACTATAATCGTCGTTTTATGATGAAACAATTTGATGAGTGGAATTTAGAATTTCATAAATTAGCGGATTGCGATGCCTTTGTGTATTTGTATAAGGGGCATCCTCTTGCTAATAAAAAATCAATTACGTATGAAGAATTATTGCCATATCCAAATATGACTTTTGATCAAGGGGATAATCCTTCGATGTATACGGCAGAGGAGATATTGGTTGAAAATGAATTTCCAAGAAAGATTCAAGTGAATGATCGTGCTACGATGCTGAATTTAATGAGAGGACTGAATGGATATACTTTATGTTCTGGAATTATTAGTCGTGATTTGAATGGGGATGACTATGTAGTTGTGCCTTATGAAGCGAATGTAGAGAATCCCAATTCTATGATGGAAATTGGGTATATCACAAGGAAAAATACAGTGTTGAGTGAGATTGGTAGTACGTATATTCAAACGATGAAGGATTATTTTAGTAATAAATAAAATTTATTACTGCTTCAAAAATTTAACAATTAGACAATAGCTAAACCTTCTTGTAGAATACAAACATGCAAGGAGGAAACGAAAATGAAAACAATGATGATGTCAATGATGCAAATGTATATGTTAAAAAATGTGACCCGGTTTTCAATTCGTTTGTCGCTTATTTAAGTGTGTGATTGCCGGGGAAATACCTCGGCTTTTTTTGTTAGATTGGAGTGTTATAAATGATTAATATAGAGCATTTAGATAAAACCTATCATTTAAAGAATGCAGACGTACATGCCGTAGATGATGTTTCACTACATATTGAAAGTGGGCAAATCTATGGGGTGATTGGATATTCTGGTGCTGGTAAAAGTACTTTGGTTCGATGCTTGAACTTTTTAGAGATTCCAGATTCTGGAAGTATTGAAATTGAAGGATTTGGAAAAGTAAGTGCAAATCAAGGAAGTTTAGATATAAGTCAAAAGAAATTAAGAGAGTTAAGACGATCCATAGGAATGATCTTTCAACATTTTAACTTATTAGATCGAAGCACTGTATTTGATAATGTGGCGTACCCATTAAAATATACGGGGTTATCAAAGAAAGAAATTGAGACTCGTGTGGATGAATTATTAGATCTTGTGGATTTGGCAGATAAAAAATACGTGTATCCATCACAATTATCTGGTGGACAAAAACAGCGTGTAGCCATCGCAAGAGCCTTATCAAACAATCCTAAGGTGTTACTTTCTGATGAAGCAACTTCTGCTTTAGATCCAGATGCGACAGAATCCATTCTAAAGTTATTGAGGAATTTAAATAAAAGATTAGGAATAACAATTATCTTGATCACACATGAAATGAGTGTGATTAAATCTATCGCAAATCGTGTGGCAGTTATGGAGAATGGTAAGGTTGTTGAAGAAGGAGATGTATATGATATCTTCGCCAATCCTAAAGAAGAGATTACCAAAAAATTTATCAACTCGTCTTCTGCATTATCGAATATTACGAAGTTGATTGAGAATAAGACAATTATTCCTGCAGATAGTAAATTAGTTAAACTTACATTCACTAGAGATAGTGTTGGTAATGCAACCATTTCAAAAATATCTCGTGAATATAATGTGGATGTAAATATCATGTTGGCTAACGTGGATGTCGTTAATGCGGATGCTTTGGGTGGCATTATTTCTTCAATTGAAGGGACTAAAGAAAATGTACAGCGTGCCATAGATTTTCTACATGAATCTAATGTAAAAGTGGAGGTGATTCATCATGCCTAAATTTATAGCAGATTTTTTTCCAAACGTTACCAATTACTGGGATATATTTTTAACAGCATTGACTGCAACGTATCAAATGTTTTTCATCGCAGGCTTAATTACATTACTAATTGGAGGTGCTTTTGGAATTTCATTGATTGTAACAAAGACAGATGGTATTAAGCCAAATCGGATTATTCATTTTATTCTAGAAGTTATCACGAATGTGTTTAGAGCCGTACCATTTATCATCTTGTTGATTTTCTTGATTCCGTTAACACGAAGTATTGCGGGTACTTCGATTGGAGTCAAAGGGGCTGTTGTTCCATTAGTCTTTGGAGCGGTTCCATTCTACACAAGACAAGTCGAAACGGCATTAGCGGATGTAAATCCAGGAAAAATAGAGGCCGCTAGAAGCATGGGAAGCTCAACACTAGGAATTATCTTTCGTGTTTATCTGCATGAGGCGTTACCGGATTTGATTCGTGTAACAACCATTACGGCTATTTCATTGATTGGATTAACAACTTCTGCAGGTGCAGTTGGTGCTGGTGGAATTGGTTCGTTCGCAATTAATTATGGACAAAACTTACATTATCAAGATGTTGTGAATTTATGTGTAATCTTATTATTGATCATTGTTTCGTTGATTCAATTATTGGGAAATACATTGTCAAAAGCAACAACGAATAAAGAATTGTTTCATAAATAAAAGAGGGAGAAAAGGATTATGAAGACAAATAAATTATTTAAAACATTTTTAACAGTAGGCTTAGTAGCTACAACATTACTTACAGGATGTTCATCAAAGTCATCAAGTGAACCTGTAAAAATTGGTATTCCAAGCGATGCCACAAATGGTGGAAGAGGGTTATTGCTTCTAGAAAAAGCTGGCTTGATTGAAGTGGATGACAAGGCTGGTTGGACTCCAGAATTGAAGGATGTTACGAAGTATAAATACAATATTGAAATTGTTCCTACACAAGCCAATACATTAGTTTCGACTTTGGATGATTTTGGAGCAGCCACAATCAATGGAACATATGCGGTTCCAGCTGGATTAAAGCCTAAAAAGGATGGTTTAATTACGGAAGTACAAGAAGTAGGAAGTGATAATCCATTTATTAATGTGATTGTTGCGCGTACAGCTGATAAAGATAATGAAGATTATCAAAAGGTAGTAAAGACATACCAAAGTCAATTGGTGGCTGAATATATTTTAGAAAAGAATAGTGGCGCTACGGTTCCTGCATTTGAATATGATGAAGATTATACAGTCGATAAAAATTTTGTGAGCGATATTGAAGGATATCAATCAAGTTCAGATGGAAAGAAAGTTATTAAGATTGGTACTTGTGGTTCTGCCGATACATTTAGAGCGGTACAAAAAGTATTAGATGATGAAAATTCTGGAATCTATTTAGATGTAGTTGTATTTGATGCATATAACTTACCAAATGAAGCTTTAAATAATGGCGAAATTGATTTGAACTCATTTCAACACAAAGCGTATTTAGAAAATGAATGTAAAGCACAAGGATATGATTTAACAGCGATTGGTGATACTAGTTCTGCTCCATTAACTTTATATTCAAAGAAAGTTGATTCTTTGAAAGCATTAAAAGAATTAGCTGGTAAAAAAGAAGACTAAATGAAAAAAGCCGATTTATTGGGTAACCAATTTTAATTAGGGTCATTATTTTTGGGGTCTATTTTAGGGTCAATTTTAGGGGCGACTTTTGGGGTCTCCAAATTGGCTCTTTTTTCTTTCCTTTTTTTGACATGAACAACTATCTCTTTACCTGTTTTTCTATATTTGTTTATTGGTAATTATTTAGAGGCGTTTATAACCTGCTCTAAAAACTTTTTAAAGTTTTTAGAGTATCTTATCTTCTATAATGAATGTGTTGTGTTTTTCTACGTTGTTCAGGAGGTAAAATTTATTATGGAACACAACACGAATCAAAATTCTAATTATCTGGCTCTTCTTAATCTGACTGATGATGGTACATACACTGTTACTAAGATTGAAATCATCGGTTCTGATAAATTTGTTTATATCGAAAAAAACTTAAAGCCTACTCTTTGCCCTATGTGTCAGTCTCGTATGCATTCCAAGGGTATCTATGTTCGTAAAGTAAATCATCCAATCTCTCAGGATTCAATGAACACTTACTTGATAGTACGCCAGCGCAGATGGGTGTGTAAGGAGTGCGGACACACAGAGAATGATTCCTTTCCGTTTTTGGATAAATACTCACATTCTTCAAATATCACGCCATATTTGATTCTTAATGCATTCAAGACTCTTACTAAATCAACAGCCGAGATTGCAGCTCAATTCAATATATCTGATTCAGCTGCCCGTCTTATATTCAAGCGCTATGTAGATCTTCCTAGACTTCCTTTGCCTGAATACATATCTGTAGATGAAGTATATCTGGACATCAGTAATACCGAAAAATATGCATTTGTCATTATGGATTTTTCTACTGGAGAAATCATCGATATCGTTCATAATCGATGGCATTCTACACTTGAAAACTACTTTCTATCTATTCCACTTAAGGAAAGATTAAATGTCAAAGGTGTAATATCTGATGCTTATAAGACTTATCTTACTATGCCTGAAGAGTATTTTCCTAATGCGGTCACAATCCTCGATTCGTTTCATGTAGTAAAGGTTATAATATCTCGCATGAATACTTACATCTACAAAGTAATGAAGAGATACAAAAAAAGAGACGAACAAAGGCTAAAAGAAAAAAATCACGATACGAACCGTGATGATAAATCTATAAAGCCTTCTAAAGAAGTAATTCTGTTACAAAACTATAAATGGGTTATCCTTAAAAACCATGATGAAATTAATTATTCAACAAAACGCTATTATCATAAAATGCTAGGTATGAATGTAGATACATTCACCATTGAGAAAATGTTTCTAGAACTGGATCCAAACTTTGAAAAGCTTCGTGATCTAAAAGAGGATTATATTGAATTCAACAATCAGGAATACGAAAGTGAATTCGATGTACTGACAAATCTAAACGCTTTGATCAACAAATATAAATATTCAGATCAGTCGATATTTAGTGATTTTGCCTTGTTTCTTATCAAGAACAAGGAACCTATCGTTAATTCCTTTATTAAAGTAAAGGTCTATAGAAAGAGTGCAAGAAACGAGCAAGAATACTATGCACGTCTTTCCAATGGACCTATGGAGTCTTTCAACCGAAAGCCGAAAGATCTTAAGAGAGAATCGAGAGGATTCTCTGATTTTAATTATACACGCAATCGCATTCTCTGGGCTACAAGAGACAATCCAAGCGTTAGAGGTATTCCTAAACCAAAAGATGAGATCAAAAAGAATAAAGGAAAAAAACGCGGATCATATAATAAGAAAAAATAATATAAAAATATAACTACAATTTAATAATCACAGTAAGAAAAACACAACTAAAAAAAGATGCATTTCTGCATGTACCAACATACAGATTTACATCTCTTTTGAATTTGAAATTTTAACGAATATTCACAGCCCCCGAACTAGACCCCAAATGATTGCGCTAAAACCCTAAATGATTTTGGTTACCCGATTTATTTCGGCTTTTTACTTCATATATTGTTTAATATCTTCCTTTAGCTCATCACTAAACTCATCTAGATCATCCATGGTGATTGCTTCATCGCGCAATAATCCTAACAAAATGATAAACATATTTGAACGAGAAACATCTCTTGCCAAAACACCAGGACTTTTA
>QFCE01002658.1_pt1 | contig 81516 bp, 78 predicted proteins | sample 5346091 | NCBI WGS metagenome assembly QFCE01 (sample SAMN09062252, study PRJNA434731) | Human gut metagenome, whole genome shotgun sequencing project. | isolation source: stool timepoint A chromium assembly | host: Homo sapiens | collected 2015
GTGGGCCGCGACATTTATGAAAAGCTCATCAAGGGCTACACCGAAAAGCAGTGGGGCCGCGATTGCAAGGACCTGCCGGCATTTATCATCAAGCGCCTGCCTGTGCGGCTGACCTTTGACAACAACTATTTCAACGCGCTGTATCAGGGCATTCCCATCGGCGGCTACACCAAGATGATCGCCAATCTTCTGGACGGCATCGAGGTGCGGCTGAACACCGACTACCTCGAAAACAAGGCCGCGCTGGACGCACTGGCTGACAAAATCGTCTACACCGGCCCGATCGACGCCTATTTTGACTACAAACTCGGCACGTTGGAGTACCGCTCCGTCCGGTTTGAGAACGAGCTGCTCGACAAGCCCAGTTTCCAGGGCAACGCCGCCGTCAACTATACGGACCGTGAGACGCCGTGGACCCGCATCATCGAGCACAAATGGTTCGAGTTCGGCAAGGACGAGAACGGCAACGACCTGCCCAAAACGATCATCAGCCGTGAGTATTCCTCCGAGTGGAAGCCCGGTGACGAGCCGTATTACCCCGTCAACGATGCTAAAAACGGCGCACTGTATGCCGAGTACAAGAAGCTGGCCGACGCCGAGCCGAAGGTCATCTTCGGCGGACGCCTGGGTGAGTACAAGTATTACGACATGGATCAGGTTATCGCCGCCGTGCTGGACCGTTGCGAAAGCGAGCTGCACTAAAGTACAGCCAGGCGAAAGCACAAAATCCAAAAGGCAGCAAAGCAGACCCCAAAAGCTAAAATCGGGGTTTACTTTGCTGCCCTTTTTTATTTGCTCAATCCGCTGGCGCCGCTTGCCACAACGCCGCCGTCCATAAGAATGTCTGCTCCGGTCAGGAAGCCCAGCCGCTCATCCAGAAGAAGCGCAAACAAAGCGGCGATTTCTTCCGGCTTGCCGTTGCGCTTGAGAGCAGAGTATTTTTTGAATACATCCGCCTGCCCGCTTTCCAGTGCGCCCATCGGCGTGTCAAAGTTTCCGGGTGTCACACTCAGGCAACGCACATTTTTCTCGCCAAAGCGTGCGGCATCGGTCTTAGCAAACCAAATCACAAAATGCTTGCTGATGGCGTAGGCCAGACCCGGGCGGGCGTCCTTAGGGGCAATGCCTGCCCGCGCTACCAGCTTTTTGATGAATTTTTTACGGTCGGTGCGCGCCAGCTTGTACGCACCCTTGGGCATGACAAACTGCGGGGCAAGGTAGGCGCTCATGCTGGAGGTGTCGATCACACAGCCGCCCGGTGCCATGACCTCATAAAAGGCATCGTTGATATTCACCGTGCCCAGCGCATTGCCGCGCAAAATCTTTTCAGCATCGCCCATGTGAGGGCTGAGGCCCGCAATGTGCAATACCGCTTTTACTTCGCCGCATTCGGCGGCGTGTTTGGCCAGCGCAAAACAGCTTTCACGGTCGGAAACATCACAGCTGAACGCCTCAGCCTCGCCGCCTGCACTGCGCAGATCGTTGACTGCCTTTTCCAGCTTGGACGCCGTGCGCCCAACCAAAATCGTGTAATATCCTTCTTCACAGATGAGCTTCGCCGTGGCAAGTCCCATCCCGCTGCCGCCGCCTGTGATAACGCAAACCTTTTTCATAATAGGCACCCCCTTTTCTTTGTGTCAGTGCAGGGAATCCAGTGCGTGGAGATAGCACTCCCACTGCTGGTCATTCATTTGCATAAGCTTGCAGATAGATTCATACAGCTTCTTCATGCGATTTTTCCCTCCTGCTTGAGCCATACAGCGAGATCATGCAGTGTTTCCTTGTAGGGACGCGGGGCAAAGCCAAGCTCGTTTTTCGCTTTGGAGCAGTCAAAATGGTTGTTGCGCTCCAGATTGTAAACGGCAAACTCGGTCAGCACAGCAGGCTTACCGGTCTTGGCGGCGCGGGCCTCCATCTGCTTGGCGGCAAAATGCGCAAAAGACAGCGGCAGATAAAACAGGCAGCCGCGGCAGCCGGTATCAGCCTTGAGCATCTCACACAGCTCCTTCAGCGAAACCTCGTCATTGGAAAGGATGTAGCACTCGCCCTTGCGCCCGCGGTCAGCGGCGGCAATCGTGCCGGCGGCCAGATCGCGCACATCGACAAGGTTGAACGAGCCCTGCATACCGATGGGCATCTCACCGTTCAAAATCTGGATCAGCGTGCGGGTCGTCTGCCCGATGGCGGGGTCGTTGGGGCCAAGAATACCGCTGGGATGCACCACGCAGGCATTCAGCCCGTCCGCGGCGGCGTCCAGTACCTTCTGGGTCGCCATTGCCTTGCTGCGGCTGTACCAGCCGACCACGCGATCATCATCGTAGGGAACAAAGCTGTATACCTCATGGATGCTCTCGCCCTTAGGCAGCTCGGGGATGGCGCCGGTGCTGGAAACATAGACGAACTTTTTGCACTCCGGGTGATTTTTGGCGGCGTTCAGCATGTTTTCGGTGCCGCCCACATTGACGGCGATCAGCTTTTCACTATAATTCGGGTTGATCGTCACCATGCTCGCGCAGTGGATGCAGACAGTCTGGACGCCCGGCTCCACGACAAAGAATTTCTCGCAGTCCTCGGCACTGCAGAGGTCACCCTCAAAAATTTCGACGGCCTTCGGCATAAATTTTACAGCGGGGTCGCCCTTCAGCACAAAAGCGCGCACGGCATCACCGCGCTCCAAAAGCTGTGCGCAGACATTAGTGCCCATAAATCCGGCAGCACCGGTGACAAGATAGATGGTTTTCATAGCTGTATCCTCCGTTTTCCCGTAGGTTGTTTTTTGTTTCGATGCTCCTAAGGATACACCGCCAAAATAAACCTTTGGTAAACGGGAAGGTTTATCTTCCGTTTATCTTTGCGCTGTACTATAATAGAACTAAGGAGGATACACGGATGTTTCGTATTTTGATTGCCGAGGATGACCCCAGCACAGCACGTCTGCTTTGCGCCATCGTAAAGCGAGCGGGCTATGAGCCGCTGATTGCTGCCGACGGTGTGCAAGCGCTGGAACTGCTCGACCACAACCAGATAGACCTGCTGCTCTGCGATGTGATGATGCCCCGGATGGACGGCTTTGCGCTGACAAAGGCTATCCGCGAAAGCGGCAGCATGCTGCCCATTTTGATGCTGACGGCCAAGGATATGCCGCAGGACAAGCACACGGGCTTTATCGTTGGTACCGATGATTATATGACAAAACCGCCGGACCGGCAGGAGCTTGTGCTGCGCATCAAGGCGCTGCTGCGCCGCGCCCGCATCGTGGATGAACACAAAATCACGATAGGGGATGTCGAGCTGGACTACGACACCCACACCGTGCGGCGCGGCCACGATGCGCAGGTGCTGCCGCCCAAGGAGTTCAACCTCCTATACAAGCTGCTGGCTTATCCGGAAAGGACCTTTACCCGGCTGGAGCTGCTGGATGAGATCTGGGGCATGGACAGCGAAAGTGACGACAAAACGGTAAATGTTCATATCAATCGGCTGCGCACCCGCTTTTACGATTGGCCGGAGTTTGAGATACAGACTATTCGCGGCATCGGCTACCGTGCTATAAAGAAGGTGTGATATGGCACAATTTGTAAACAAGCTGCGCGACTGCATACGCACCGTAAATTTGACGATGCTGCTGGTGCTGAACCTGTTTTTCATCGTTACACTGAATCTGACCGTTGTGACGGTGCTGGTTGTATTGGAGGCTGACCACGGCTTTTTTATCCAAGACGGCAGCGTCAGCATCGGCGGTGCGCTGGTTATTTTGTATGCCAGCTGTATTTTGATGGCTGTCAGCCTTGTGGTTGCGATTCGCCTTGTGTTAATAAAGCCTATCAAAAACATCATACAGGCGATGAATCGGCTGGCGGCAGGAGACTTCACCGTGCGCCTGCAGCCTGCTGCCCACGGGTATGAGCCCACCGAGATCCGGGAGTTCAAAGCAGCCTTCAACAAAGCGGCGGAGGAGCTTTCCGGCACGGAGCTGCTGCGCAAGGATTTTGTAAATAACTTTTCCCATGAGTTCAAGACGCCCATCGTCAGCATCAGCGGCTTTGCCGACCTGCTGCTGGACGAGGATGTCACCCCGGAGGAGCAGCGCGAGTATCTGCAAATCATCCGCGATGAGAGCAAGCGGCTGGCACAGCTTTCCGGCAGTGTGCTGCTCTTGAATCGTATCGAGGCACAGACCATCCTGACCGACTGCACAGACTTTTCGCTGGATGAGCAGCTGCGCCAGTGCATCCTTGTGACCCGGCAAAAGTGGCGCGATAAGCCGCTGCAGTTTGAGGCCGAGCTGGCCCCCTGCACCTACCACGGCAGCGAGGCGCTGGTAAAGGAGATCTGGCTGAATCTGCTGGACAACGCCGCCAAATTCAGCCCGGAGAACGGAACCATAAGCGTAACGCTGCACCGCGAGCAGGGCAGCCCGGTTGTGGCTGTCACTGACCAGGGCTGCGGTATGGACGCCGAAACCTGCCGCCATATCTTTGAGCAGTTCTATCAGGGGGACACCAGCCACCGGACGCAGGGCAACGGCTTGGGCCTTGCCATGGCACAAAAAATAGCCGCCCTGCACGGCGGCGCTGTCACTGTGGACAGCCGCCCCGGCAGCGGCAGCTGCTTTACGGTAGTTTTGAAGTGAATATAATTTAATGCAGGTTCAGATCAGCCCATGGGCTGCGCAGTATTGCCAGATGCCGTCCTCCGCCACGCTTGGGCATACTGCATCGGCCAGCGCCTTGAGCTCGGGGGAGGCATTCGCCATCGCCACGCCTGTACCGACCGCCTCCAGCATTTCCAGATCATTGTTGCCGTCACCGAAGGCAAGCGCCTGACTTTTGTCAAGCCCATAGTAGGCCAGCACCTTTTGGATGCCGACGCCCTTGCCGCCATCGGCCGGGATGACATCCACCGCACGGTCCCACCATGCTGCGATCTTAGCCCCGCTCACACCCTGCAGAATAGAAGGGTAGTCCTTGGCGCGGCAGCCCAGCATAAGCTGGTAAACCGGCTGGCGGCATACCGCATCAAAATCGGCGGTCAGGTCAGGCTTTTCGTTCGCAATGGCAAAATAGTCTGCCAAATCGGTGTCGGTGCCATTCGCAGCTATGCGGTCCCGGGTGGCCGCCGCCACCGGACGGCCCAGTGATGCCGCATTTTGGATAAGACGCTGCAGATCTGCGCCGTTGATCGGGCGGCTGTAGATCGTATCAGCCCCCGCATAGCATAAAGAGCCGTTGAAGGTCAGATAGGCGTCAAACTCCGCCCCGCCGAAATCCGGCAGCGTTACCGGCGCGCGCCCTGTGGCAATGCACAGGCGGATGCCGTTGGCCCGCAGGCGGTGCAGTGCTTCCACCGTGCGGGGGGAGATGTGCTTGGACTGCATGCCAATCAATGTGCCGTCTATATCGAAAAAGATGATCTTGATTTGCTGCATACGGGCTTTTCCTTTCTGTGCCGGTTGTATTTCTTTCAGTATACTATAAAAGCCGCACACAGGCCATAAAATTTCCCGCAGAATTACAGCATAATCCCGCCAAAAAAGCGCCGTCCCTTACCAAAAGGGGCGGCGCACGGTCTGGGCTGTACAGCAGCCCAACATATTTATTATACCATTTTTTGCCCGGAGCGGCAAGCTTGAAACTGCACAAATCTTTCGCTGCATCGTTGGCATATCTGCGAATAGACGAATCCCAAGGGCTGTGGTATAGTATAGTCACAGAAAGAAAACAGCCGGAGATAAGGAGCAGATAACTCCAAGAGAAGCTGATTTTCCAAGGAGAAATTTTATAAGAAATCTCCAAAGAAAGCAAGACGCCGGCGGTATTTCGTAAGGAAGGAGGCTCAAGTCCAATGGCAAACTTTAAAGATCCTATTCATCACCGGCGGGCCTGGGCCTGCTGAATGAAAAAGCGCCGCATCCGAAGCCGCAGGTCATAACCTGAACAAAACATATTGAACGAGATGTCAGGCAGCTTACTTTTAAACAGCAGACTCAGGGGCCGTCAACAAAGACCCCCCACGCAACATATAGATCAGGATGAAAGAAGGCTGGTTATCATGACTGGTTCCACGCCACCCAACAGAGGTTATCTGAAATCCACCTGATCCATAAGGAGAAACTCCAATGTACTAAGTGTCAGAGGTTGACCCTCAATCTCAAAGCCTGAAATTCTGCAAAGGGAATGATTCCCCATGAAAATAGGAACCAACTCCGAAAAATAATGAATAAAGGTTATGAGGCTATGACTCCAATCATTTAGGTACTGCCGGGGCGAACGAAAGGTTCGCCCCGGTTTTGTTTGTGTCGCAGTCTCCGGTTCATGTACAGCAAACCCAAGCGCCTCAAGGCGCACAGACTTGCAATTTTTTCCGAATTTTGTTAATATTGTAATAAGTATGATTATTAACAGGATTAAAGGAGATAAAACTGCATGAGCGTAAAAACGGTTTCATCGCAGGCTGATGCTGCCAACCCGCTTGGATACGAAAAGGAGGGCAAGCTGCTTGTCGGCTTTGCCATTCCCTGCATTATCTCGATGCTGGTGACGGCGCTGTACAACATTGTTGACCAGATCTTTATCGGGCAGGGTGTGGGCCTGCTGGGCAATGCTGCCACCAACATTGCGTTTCCTCTCTCAATCGCCTGCACAGCCATTGCGCTACTGCTCGGTATCGGCAGTGCGACGAATTTCAGCCTACAGCTGGGTGCCGGCAATGAAAAGCGCTCTGCTGAATACGCAGGCAACGGCCTGTGCCTGATGGCGCTGTTCGGCACTGTGCTGATGGCGGTCACGCTGCTATTTCTGACGCCGATGCTGAAATTTTTCGGCGCTACGCCGGATGTTTTGCCCTACGCAGAGGCCTACACCCGCATCACAGCGCTGGGGTTTCCGTTCCTCATTATGAATACCGGCATGAGCAAGCTGATTCTGGCAGACGGCAGCCCGCGCTATTCCATGATGTCGATGCTCATCGGCGCGCTCATCAATACGGTCCTTGATCCGCTGTTCATCTTTGGGCTGGATATGGGTATGACCGGCGCTGCGCTTGCCACGATCCTCGGGCAGATCGCATCGTTCTGCATCAGCATGCGGTATCTCTTCCATTTTAAATCCGTACCCTTCTCACGGAGTTGCTTTACGATTGACGGTGACAGAACGCGCAAGATCTTCAGCTACGGTGCATCGGCCTGCTTCAACCAGATTGCTATGGCTGTTGTTCAGATCGTTTTGAACAACACCCTTGCACACTACGGTGCACTGTCTATCTACGGCAGCGATATTCCTCTGGCCTGCGCGGGCATCATCTCAAAGGTCAACATGATCTTTATGTCCTTTGTCATCGGCATTTCGCAGGGCGTGCAGCCGATCATCGGCTTCAATTACGGTGCTGCGCTCTACCGCCGCGTCAAAAAGAGCTATCTACTGGCGCTGGCTGTGGCTACCGGGCTTTCTCTGGCAGCGTTTGCCTGCTTCCAGCTTTTTCCGCGGCAGATCATCAGTATTTTCGGCACCGGCAGCGAGATGTACTACCAGTTTTCGGAGCGGTACTTCCGCATTTATATGTTCCTGACACTGATCAACGGCATTCAGCCGGTCACCTCCAACTTCTTCAACTCGATCGGCAAGGCGCGCCTCGGTGTATTCATGTCCCTGACACGCCAGATTTTGTTCCTGCTGCCGCTCATCGTCATCTTCCCGCTCTTTATGGGCATTGACGGCGTCATGTACGCAGGCCCCATTGCGGACGGTGCTGCCGCCATCGTCTGCGGCCTTTTCACCGTGCGTGAGCTGCGGGAGTTGACCCGCCTGCAGCAAAAAACTGAAAAAACGAACTGAGGCACCTGCAAAGCGCCCCCGCATCACTGTGCGGGGGTGTTTTTCTGTCCCGCTACGGCTTTAGCGTATGGGCGATATGACGAAAAAATCTGTGCCCGATTGGCAAAAAGGTAGAAAGTGCAGGAAGCCGCTTGAATCGAACCGGTTTCCGCACTACAATGGAAACCGGAAAGCTAAATCGGGTTTCCGCAGGAGGCAAGTGATGGACGAACACAACGAGCTGTGCACAAGACTGCGCGCAGTCGGAATGGAGCTGTTCCGCAGGGACGGGCTGCGCTTTACGATGCAGCAGGCCGCTGCGATGATGCACATCAGCAAAAAGACGATCTACGCGGTCTACCCCTCCAAGGAGGCGCTGCTGCTGGATATGGTGGACGATGCGTTTACAAGGATCCACGCCCGCAAGCAGCGCATCCTTGACGGCCCCGGCACCCTGGCTGAAAAGCTGCGGGCGGTCATTATCGCCCTGCCGGAGGAGTACACCGCGCTGGATCTGCAGCAGATGGATCTTTTAGATGAAAAATATCCCAGAGTCGCAGCGCGCGTGCGGGAGCATCTGGAAACCGGCTGGGAGCCTACCTTGGCACTGCTGGAGCAGGCGATGGGAGAGGGCGTTATCCGTCGGGTATCCTTGCAGGTTCTGCAGCGAATGATCTCCGCTTCCATTGAGGATTTTCTTGCAGACCGCACGCTCGATGCGCAAGGCATATCCTACACGGATGCCCTGGATGAGATGATTTCCATTTTACTGGAGGGGTTGTTGGTACGATGAGATACAGTCTTTGCAATCACTGGGAATTTACAGAGCAATGGAGCGATGCCTTCTGTCGGGGTGAACCTGTTGGCTGTCGCCCGGTGCGTCTGCCCCATACCTGCCGGGAGCTGCCGCTCCACTACGCAGACCCCTCTGACTATGAGATGGTCTGCGGTTACCGTCGCACACTGACCGTTCCCGATGCGCCCCGGGTATTCCTACGCTTTGACGGGGCCGCCCATCAGGCGGAGATCTACCTGAACGGCCAGCTGGCCGGGCGGCATCAGGGCGGCTACACCGGCTTCACCATCGAAATTACCGACCTTGTGCACCGCGGCACAGAAAATCTGCTGGCCGTGCGGCTGGATACGCGCGAGGATCCCAGCCTGCCGCCCTTCGGCTTTGTCATCGACTACCTGACCTACGGCGGTCTATACCGGGAGGTCTGGCTTGAAACCTCGCCGCAGAGCCGTGTGAGCGATCTTTTCGTGTACACACCGACACTGACCGAGGCTGCCGTACAGCTGACCGTAGAAGCACCGGAAAAGGCCGCTGCGCTGCGCGTCCGGCTCTGCAGCAGTGCGGGCAAGACGCTGGTGAGCCGCCAGCTGCCCCCGGCAGAATCGGCGGAATGCCGTCTTACGCTGCCTGATGCCGCACCGTGGGACACCGAGCATCCGAATCTCTACCGCTGCATAGCAGAGCTGCTCGATACCGATGGGCAGGTACTGCACAGCCGGGAAACCTCCTTCGGTTTCCGGACGGCTGTGTTCCGAGCGGACGGCTTTTATCTGAACGGGAAAAAGACCTTTCTGCGCGGGCTGAACCGCCACCAAAGCTACCCATACATTGGCTACGCCGCGCCGGAAAGCCTGCAGCGGCAGGACGCCCGCATCCTGAAAAACGAGCTGCACTGTAATGCGGTGCGCACGAGCCATTACCCGCAAAGCCAGTATTTCCTTGATGAATGTGACCGGCTGGGCCTGCTTGTATTTACCGAGCTGCCCGGCTGGCAGCACATCGGCGATGGGGCATGGAAGGACCGCGCCTGCGCCATGCTGTGGGAGATGCTGCTGCAAAACCGCAATCACCCCAGCATCATACTGTGGGGTGTGCGCATCAACGAGAGCGTAGACGATGACGAATTCTATACGCGCACCAACCAAATCGCCCACACACTGGACCCGAGCCGGGCGACCTCTGGTGTGCGGTATCTGGAAAAGAGCCATCTCCTGGAAGATGTTTACGCCTACAACGATTTCTCCCACAACGGCTCAAACGCCGGTGCCAAGCGGAAAAAGGATGTAACGCCTGATTTGAGCAAGGCTCTGCTGATCTCAGAATGCAACGGCCACATGTACCCCACCAAGTCCTGTGACGATGCCCCGCACCGGCAGGAGCATGCCCTGCGCCATGCGCGGGTGTTGGACGCCGCCTACGCAGATGGAGAGCATGTGGGCTGCTTTGGCTGGTGTATGTTTGATTATGCCACCCACAAGGATTTCGGCTCCGGGGACCGCATCTGCTATCACGGCGTGCTGGACAGCTTCCGCAATCCCAAGCTGGCGGCGTCTGTCTACGCATCGCAGGGCGGGGAGGAGCCGGTGCTGACGGTCAGCTCCGCGATGGACATCGGTGACTATCCTGCCGGGCAAATCGGCACGGTCTATGTGTTTACCAACGCCGAGCGGGTGGATCTTTACAAAAACGATGTGTTTGTGACGACCCTGCACAAAAGCGGCTGGACGGCGCTGCCGCACCCGCCGCTGGCCGTGGATGACACAATCGGTGTCCTGCTTGAAACGCAGGAGCATTTTGACAAGGCTAAGGCCGATACGCTGCGCGACTGTCTGCTTGCAGCCGGGCGCTACGGCTTGGCCGGGCTGCCGCTGCGCTACAAGCTGAAGCTGGCGTGGTGCATGGTGCGCTATAAGATGAGCTTTGCGGACGGTGTGGCGCTGTACGGCAAGTATGTCGGAAACTGGGGCGGTGCGGCTACGCGTTGGCGGTTCGATGCCAAAAACGGGGATACCGTGGTAAAGAGCGTCACGCTCTGCCCCAGCCACCGGCTGCATCTTGAGGTGACGCCCTCCGCCACCGTCCTGCAGGAGGGCGACACCTACGATATGGCCGGAGTTCGGGTGCGGATTCTTGATGAAAACGGCAGCCCCGCCGTCTATGCACAGCTGCCGCTGACCTTTGCCGTGACCGGTGCCGCCGTGCTGGTCGGTCCTGCAGCGGCAACCGCCGAGGGCGGCATGGGCGGGACTTATCTGCGCACAGTCGGGCAGACAGGTACAGCCGCGCTGACCGTCTCGGCCCCGCAGTGTGCGCCTGTCACCGTAGAATTTACCGTCACAAAGAAGGAGTGTGCAGTATGGAACTGACAACAAAGCAAAAAGCCGCCTTCGGCATCGGCGCAGTGGGCAAGGATATGGTCTACGCGCTGTCTGCCTCCTATGTCATGTATTATTATCAGGATGTGCTGGGCCTGCCTGCCACCTTTGTCGGCCTGATCCTGATGATCGCGCGTGTGTTTGACGCCTTCAATGATCCCTTTATGGGGGTGCTGGTGGCCAAGACCCGCACCCGCTGGGGACGGTTCCGTCCGTGGATCCTCAGCGGCACCGTCCTGAATGCGGTGGTTCTCTACGCGCTGTTTGCCGCGCCGGTGCTGGAGGGTGCTGGCATGATGGTCTACTTCAGCGTCATCTACATCCTGTGGGGCGTCACCTACACGATGATGGACATTCCTTACTGGTCGATGATCCCCGCCGTGACCCGCACCCCGGCCGACCGCGAAAACCTGTCAGTCGTGGGCCGCACCTGTGCGGGCGTCGGCTCGGCGCTCATTGCGATGTTTACCATGCTGCTGGTTGGTGCTTTGGGCGGCGACAGCGAACGCACCGGCTTCCGCTGGGTAGCACTGCTCGTGGCTGTCATCTTTGTGGTTACCGAGGCGATCTGCTGCGCCAGCGTCAAGGAGACCGGCAGCGCCGAGATAAAGACCGCCACCGTCGGCGAGATGTTCAAGGCGCTGTTCTCCAACGATCAGGCGCTTGTGGTCGTAGGCAGCATCGTTTTGATCAACTCGGCGCTGTATCTGACCTCCAACTTCATCATCTATTTCTTCAAGTACGATTTCGGCGGCACAGGCTGGAAGGCCAGCTACACGCTGTTCTCAACCATCGGCGGTGCGGCACAGATCCTCGGCATGATGGTCCTCTATCCGGTGCTGCGCAAAAAGCTCAGCAACACTGCCGTATTTACGGTAAGTCTGGGATTGGCGCTGGGTGGCTATGCTGTGCTGCTCCTGCTCTGCCTGACGGGCTTTTCCGGCAGTCTGGCACTGCTCTGCGTGCCGGGCGTGGTGGTGTTTGCCTGCAACGGCATGCTCAGCGTACTGACGACCCTTTTCCTCTCCAACAGTGTGGACTACGGCCAGCTCCAGACCGGGCGCCGTGAGGAAAGCGTTATCTTCTCGATGCAGACCTTTGTTGTAAAGGCTGCGTCCGGCGTGGCGGTTTTTCTGACCGGCATCGGCCTGGATCTGATCGGGCTGGCCGGCAATGCCGAGGAGACAGGCCCCGTTGCTGCCCAGAGCGCCGGTACACTGCTCGGGCTGCGGCTCATGATGACCGTTCTACCCGTGGCCGTCCTTGCGGCGGCGCTTGTACTGTTCCGCCGCAGGTTCACCCTGACGGATGACCGCGCAGCCGAAATCAGCGCTGCGCTTCACAAGGAGGAAACTCAAAATGGCTGAGATGCATTGGTATGCCGCAACAGACAGCGGCCGGTTTGACGGCACGGCAGCCATCACCCCGCGCAGCGGTGCCGTCTGCCTGAGGGCAGAGCTGCCCGCCGGAGTGCTGCAAAATGCGGTTGCTGCGCTTCCGTGGACGATGGCGCGCGAAGAAAAGCTTTTCATGAACGGCTACCAAACCTGGACCGCCTGCCCCGAGCTGGGCAAATGGGACCGGCAGCACGGTGTTGAGCGTGTCCCGAAATTTCTTTTGGAGAAATACAGCTTTGACCGATACGGCGATTATCATTTTGTTCCCTACAGCGGCAAGAGGGGACAGAGCCACGGCTTCTCCTACTGCTATTTCCGGCGCGGAAAGACCTACCGCCTTTTGGCCAGCCTGGACGAGGCACCGGGCTATACGATTTTTTCCTATGACAGCCGCGCCGCACAGCTGCGCATTGAACGCGACTGCGCCGGGGTACAGCATACCGGCGGCAGCTTTCCTGCGTTCTCCCTCTTTTTTGCCGAGGGCACCGAGGACGAGGTATTTGACGCATGGTTTGCGGCGCTGGGCTGCCGCCCCCGCACCACGCGCAGGCTGGCCGGGTATTCCAGCTGGTATAACCGCTACCAGAACATTGACGAGGCCTCGATCCAGGAAGACCTCAACGGCTGCAAAACGCTTTTCCGCGCAGGGGATCTCTTTCAGATCGACGATGGATGGGAGCGCAAGGTAGGAGACTGGCTGGAGCCTGACCCTGCCAAATTTCCCAACGGGCTGCGCCCGCTGGCAGATGCAGCCCATGAAAACGGCTTTCTGGCAGGACTGTGGCTGGCACCGTTCGTCTGCGAAAAGGAATCCCTGCTCTGCAAAGATCACCCGGACTGGCTGCTGCAGGTGGACGGTCAACCCTGGTGCTGCGGCTGCAACTGGAGCAGCTTTTATGCGCTGGATATAGACCACCCGGAGGTACAGGCCTACCTCAAGCAGGTCTTTGACCGCGTCCTACAGGATTGGGGCTTTGACCTTGTCAAGCTGGACTTTCTCTACGGCGCAGCACCGTTCGGCAACGCCCGGGAATCCCGCGCAGGACGGATGCAGCGCGCCATGGCACTGCTGCGCTCATGGTGCGGCGACAAGCTGATCCTCGGCTGCGGTGTGCCGGTCATGCCTGCCTTTGGCATCGTTGACTACTGCCGCATTGGGTGTGATGTAGGGCTGGACTGGGACGATGTGTGGTATATGCGGCTTTTCCACCGCGAGCGGGTCTCCACAAAGCAGTCCATCGGCAACACGATTTTCCGCCGCCAGCTCAACGGGCGCGCCTACGGCAGCGACCCCGATGTCTTCTTCCTGCGCGAGGAAAACTGCAAGCTGACCCTACAGCAAAAGCAGACCCTGGCCCGGGTCAATGCGCTGTTCAGCGGCATCCTGCTCACCTCCGATATGCCCAGTCGCTATACGGATGAGATGCGCCGCCAATACAACGCCCTGCGGGAATTGACCGACCACGCCGAAAATTGCACCGTGGATGCAGACGACGGTCTGACCGTACACTACACCTTGCACGGACAGCAGCAAGCGATCAAGGTTTTTTGACCGTTCAGCCTTCTTCAAAAACACACAAAATTTTTGCTGCGGCGGCTGATGGAATTGCAATCACAGGGCAGGGGATGGTATAATGTATAAATAGGGCGGTATGCCCTTCCGCTTTGGCGGTATATGTTATATTGTAATAGGTTTTATCTGAGGAGTTGTGGAATGAAGAAAAACGATCTTTCCCCCGAAGCCTTCCGCTTTGAAGGCAAGATGTCCCTGAAGCAGGCACTGCCGCTGGGCATGCAGCATGTGTTGGCGATGTTTGTCGGCAACCTTACGCCGCTGCTTATCATCACGGGCGCCTGCGGCCTGGCCGGCGGCGAATTTGCCGACCTGCGCGTTACGCTGCTGCAGAATGCCATGCTTGTGGCGGGCATTGTCACACTGGTTCAGCTGTATTCCATCGGCCCCATCGGCGGCAAGGTGCCTATTATCATGGGCACCTCCTCCGGTTTCATCGGGGTATTCAGCTCGGTCGCAGCCTCGATGGGCGGCGGCGTACTGGCCTACGGCGCGATCATGGGCGCGTCCCTGATTGGCGGCCTGTTTGAGACAGTGCTGGGCTTCTTTCTGAAGCCTTTGCGCAAGCTGCTGCCCTCTGTCGTTACCGGCACGGTGGTGCTTTCCATCGGTCTGAGCTTGATTTCGGTCGGTGTAAATTCCTTCGGCGGCGGCAACACCGCGCAGGATTTCGGCTCGGTCGAAAACCTGCTGCTCGCCATCTTTGTGCTGGTCGTCATCCTGATCTGCAAGCACTCCGGCAGCACCTTTTTGAATTCCTCCTCGATTTTGGTGGGCATCATCTGCGGCTACATTGCAGCGTTTCTCATGGGCCTTGTTCTGCCCACCACGGCGCTGAACGCCGAGGGCGTTGCTTACACCAAGGCATGGGTGCTGAACTGGAATAAGGTGGCCGAGGCCAAATGGTTTGCATTGCCCGAGCTGATGCCGGTCAAGCCGGTGTTTGATATGCGCGCGATCGCACCGGTCATGATTATGTTCATCGTCACGGCGGTCGAAACCGTGGGCGATATTTCCGGCGTTATCATGGGCGGCATGGACCGCGAGGCCACCGACACTGAGCTGTCCGGCGGCGTCATCTGCGATGGTATCGGTTCCAGCTTTGCCGCACTGTTCGGCGTACTGCCCAACACCTCCTTCAGCCAGAATGTCGGCCTTGTCAGCATGACCAAGGTCGTCAACCGCTTTGCGCTGGCCACCGGCGGCATCTTCCTGATTCTCTGCGGTCTGGTGCCCAAGCTGGGCGCGCTCGTCTCGATCATGCCGCAGTCGGTGCTGGGCGGCGCAGCTGTCATGATGTTCTCTTCGATCGTGGTAAGCGGTATTCAGCTCATCACCCGCGAGCCGCTGACCCCGCGCAGCCTGAGCATCGTCTCTGTAGCGCTCGGTCTCGGCTATGGCATCGGTGCCAACAACGGCATCCTTGCACACGCACCGCAGATGCTCTCTCTGGTATTCGGCGGCTCCGGCATTGTGCCCGCCGCACTCGTTGCCATCCTCTTGAATCTGGCCATTCCCAAGGACGAAAACGGCTAAAGTAAGCTTTTCTCAATAGCGGGCAGTGTAAAGCGCACTGCCCGCTATTGAATTTTTGTTGAAATTCAAACGCACAAAAGCACCTTTAGCACCCTATTGACATTTGGGTGCCAGACTGCTATTATATGACCGAAATATCGTAGAATCGTTGCTGGTGCGCCGTTTTGGCTGCAGGCAGCTTTTTTACGATCCAACGGTTAGATTGCTCTAACGCGCATATACAAGCTTCCATGCTGCCGACGGGCAGCTTTTCAAATAAGCAGCAGTTAGTTAATGCAAACCAAGGAGCTGAGCATTACGAAAAAGAATTTTTGGGACAGAAATGCAGCAAGGTATGACCGCTTTATGCGTAAGAATGCAATAGCCTATGATCAATTATATGCGCTGCTTCGCCCTGCTGTGTGGCACAAAACCGTTTTGGAGGTAGCCACAGGCACAGGGCAGGTGGCAAAACATCTCCTGTGTTCTGCCGACCACATTGAGGCTACCGACGTCTCCGCAGCGATGATTGCGCAGGCAAAGCGGGGCAATTTTTCCTCCAAGCTGTATTTTTCCGTGCAGGATATGTTCCATCTGCCTTATGCTGACCAGTCCTTTGATGTTGTCATTGTCTCCAATGCACTGCACATTGTGCCGCACCCTGAGAAAGCCCTTATCGAGTTTCGCCGTGTGCTTAAAAACGATGGCACGCTGATTTCTCCTACCTTTACCCATGCAGAGAATTCCCCTTGGGGAAATCTTCAGGCCCTTGCGCTGAAAATTGCAGGCTTTCCGCTGCACAGCAGATGGACGAGTGCTGCGTATCTGGCATTTTTGCAGCAAAACGGCTGGACCGTTTGCAAAAGTGTTGTTTTGCAGAATTCCATTCCACTTACCTACGCAGAGTGTAAAAAAGTTGAAAGGAGATAAACGATGTCATTTTTTGAAAATACGAGAGACCCCAAAGGCTTCGGCGGCAGGCTGATGGTCACCATGATGAACCTTGCCCACACCCCCGTGGCGCTGTGGGGGCTTCACTTTCTGCATCTTGCGCCGGACGCAAAGGTGCTGGACTGCGGCTGCGGCGGCGGAGCGAATATCAAACGGCTGCTGAAGAGGTGTCCGCGCGGCATCGTAAAGGGCGTGGATTACTCTGCTGTCAGCGTCGAAAAATCCCGCCGTCTCAATGCAGAGGCGATTCAAAGGGATCGCTGTGTCATCTGGCAGGGCAGCGTGCAGCGTATCATTTTTGCCAGCGATTGGTTCGATGCAGTCACAGCGTTTGAAACCGTCTATTTCTGGCCGGACCTTGCAAAATGCTTCCGGGAGGTTTGGCGGGTTTTGAAGCCGGGCGGCACCTTCCTCATCTGCAATGAAGTCAACGGCGACACGGACAAAGACAAAAAATGGACAGAAATCATTGATGGCATGACCATCTACAAGGATACTGAGCTGAAAGCATATCTTGAGCAAGCGGGCTTTTGTGACATTGCGGTACACAAAAGCAAAACAGGCTGGCTGTGTTTGACCGCCGTAAAGCGATGTGACTGTGGCTGCGGGAGGCAGGAGAATGAAGGTTTATGAATTTGGGGCGGATACCGCTCCGGTCATTTTGCTGCTGCCCGGCACCTGCTGCCACTGGAAAAGCAACTTTGGCCAAGTGATCCCTCTGTTGCAGCGGGATTTTCGCGTACTTTGCGTCAGCTATGATGGCTTTGACGAAACAGAAAGTACCGAATTTCCGACAATGCTTGCAGAAACCGAAAAAATCGAAGCCTACATCCTGAAAAACTGCGGCGGGCATATACGGGCCGCCTACGGCTGCTCTCTGGGCGGCTCTTTCGTGGGACTGCTGGCCGCACGGCAAACCATTCGTATGAACTACGGTATTCTGGGCAGCTCCGGCCTTGACCAATGCTCCAAGCTCGCGGCCAAATTACAAACGAATCTTCTCCTGCCGCTGATTTATCCGCTGATTCGGGACGGACAGTTCAAGAGTCGCTTTCTGCAGAAGCGATTAGAAAAGTGCTCCGCGGAGAAGGGGGACTATGTCCGCGCTTTTATGGCGATGTTCGGTGCTGCACGCCCCTATGTGACGATGCAAAGCTGTAAAAACCAATTTTATTCCGACCTCATCACGCCCTTGCCGGAAGGAATTGATGTTCCCGGTACGGAGATTCATATTTTCTACGCGCTGAAAATGGGAGCGAAGTATCGCGCGCGTTATCAGCAGCATTTTGAGCACCCCGTAATTCATGAGCAGGATCTGCAGCATGAGGAGCTGCTAGCCTGTTACCCTTACAAATGGGCACAGCTTGTCAAAAGCATCATTGAACAGGGGGTATAAAGTACCTGTGTTTTTGTGTATATACCATAAAAGGAGACGACTTCATTGACAGAAACTTTTTGGGGGATTCTGATTCCCTTTTTGGGTACATCGCTGGGCGCAGCATGCGTATTTTTTATGCGGCGCGCTCTGGGAGATCTGGTGCAGCGCTCACTTGCAGGCTTTGCCGCCGGTGTGATGGTGGCGGCATCGGTCTGGAGCCTGCTGATCCCGGCAATCGAACAGTCGGAGAAGTTGGGGCGGTTCGCCTTTTTCCCGGCGTTTGCCGGATTTTGGTTCGGCGTGCTGTTTTTGCTTGCCCTGGATCATCTGATACCCCACCTGCATGTCGGCAGTGAGGAGGCTGAGGGGCCAAAAAGCAGGCTGGGCCGCACTACGATGATGGTGCTGGCAGTGACCCTGCACAACATCCCGGAGGGCATGGCAGTCGGTGTGATGTACGCCGGCTTTCTCGCAGGCAGCGCGCAGATCACCGCAGCGAGCGCGCTGGCCCTGTCCCTCGGCATAGCCATCCAGAATTTCCCGGAGGGCGCCATCATCTCGATGCCCCTGCGCGCCGAGGGGGAGAGCAAGGGCAGGGCCTTTGCAGGCGGTGTGCTTTCGGGCGTGGTTGAGCCAATCGGCGCAGTGGTGACGATTTTGGCCGCGCAGCTTGTAATACCGGCATTGCCTTATCTTTTGAGCTTTGCTGCGGGCGCGATGCTCTATGTCGTGGTGGAAGAGCTGATTCCCGAAATGTCACAGGGACGGCACTCTAACCTTGGCACAGTATTCTTTGCTGTCGGCTTCAGTGTGATGATGGTGCTGGATGTGGCACTGGGGTAACAGGAGCCTTACAACGCAGAAAATGCAAACAGCTTCACCCGGCCCGACACAAAGTCAGTCAGAAAAGGTCCAGCATGGTATCCAGATACAACTCCTCGCGGACAGCCAGCTGATATTCCGGCTTGGTCAGGTAGTGAAGCAAAAATTCAAGAATCAGTGCACTGCCAAGGCCGCGCCCCTCGATCTTGAATTGGGTGAAGCCCCTCGGCAGGTAGGTATCCCGGATGGCCTTGATGCCGATAAAGCCGGGGTTCGCCATCGCTCGGGAGAAGCGATACCCGTCCGCTGCGCCGGGGGCGCTGCAGTAATGCTCCGGGCCGGGCAGACCCAGATTTTTGCGGCTGACGGCCTCATAGCAGGCTCTGCGTTCCGTGCATCCGAACCAGCAGCACTCATTGCAGAGGAACTCCACCTTGTCCTTCTGGGACTGGGGCAGCGCTGCAAGTCGGTCAAATGCTCGGTTCAGCCGGAAATCCGGCACGACATAGCGAAACTCGGGCCGTGCCAGCTCCCGCTGCAAATCGTTGAAGTCTGTCAGCACTTTTGTGGTTGAGGATACAAGATACAGCGATGGATAGTTCTTTTTCAGGTACTGCGTCAGCAGCTCAGCATGAACGATGGCGCCGTTTTGCGGGTCATTTTGTTCCTGAAACAGTCGGCAGAGCGCATTGCAGTCCGGGTCTGTGAGATGCTCCGGGCGCAGTAATGAATTGCTGAGTGTCAGCCGCGCCGAGATGCCATATTCACGCGTCAGCGCCAGCACCTCGCGTGGGGTGCGGTCACTGTACTCGATCCGTCCGCCCGCCCATAAGCAGTCAGACGGTGCGCCGTAGATCGAGCCGATGGCGCACCAGTCGTAAAAATACTCCCGATGCGCACGATAAAGCGGCAAAAACGCCGCATACAGGTCATAAAATTCAAACAGACCGGGCAGATGAAACAGGGCTGTGCCCTGGTGAGGTGTTTCCATAGCGGGGACCTTTCCTGGCCGCACAGGCGGCCCGATGGGATATATTTATTATACCAGCAATCCTGCCGGAATGCAAAGCGAAGCGCCGGGGTATATGTTTGTGACCGACGTAAAAAACACACTGCTGAAATACTAAGGGGGGATGTTGCAATGCCGTCCATTGATTTAAACTGCGACCTGGGCGAGAGCTTCGGCGCGTACACCATCGGCATGGATGCCGAAATTTTGCCCTATGTGACCAGCGCGAACATTGCCTGCGGGTTCCATGCGGGCGACCCGTCCGTGATGCAAAAGAGCGTTCTGCTGTGCAAAAAGTACGGCGTGCAGGTGGGTGCACACCCGGGACTGCCGGATTTGCAGGGCTTTGGCCGCCGCAGAATGGCAATTTCCCCCGCCGAAGCCGAGGCCGACGTGATGTACCAGATCGGTGCGCTGAAGGCATTCTGCGACGCGGCGGGCGTACCGCTGCACCACGTCAAACCCCACGGCGCGCTGTACAACATGGCCGCTAGGGATCCGGTGCTGGCGGCAGCCATCTGCCGCGCCGTGCAGGCTGCAGCTCCCGGTGCTGTGCTACTGGCACTCTCCGGCAGCGAGATGGTCAAGGCCGCAAACGCCATCGGATTGCCCGTTGCCAGCGAGGTATTTGCAGACCGCGGCTACCAGGCCGACGGCAGCCTTGTGCCACGCGGCGCTCCCGGCGCAATGATCGAGGACGAGGATACCGCCATTGCGCGGGTCTTGCAGATGGCGGCGCAGGGTACCGTACAGGCCGACGACGGCAGCACCGTAACCCTGCAGGCCGATTCCGTCTGCGTCCACGGCGACGGCCTCAAAGCCCTCGCCTTCGTGCAAAAAATTTCCGCTGCCCTCCTTGCCGCAGGGACAGCAGTTGCAGCATTTTGATTGTAGGCAGAAAGCAAGATGGGGAATGAACCTATCGGAAGAAGGTAAAGCAGCGCTAAGCGGCAGGATCTGTCCTGCGCCCCTGCCGGGGCGCAGGAATTTTTTTGTCAATAAAAATACCGTTGTATCGTGTGATACAACGGTTGAATAATTTGAATGCAGCCTTGATGTGTTTAGGCAGCGGATCCTGCGCGGAGGGCGAGCCGACACCATAGCACGAAGAATGTTTTCATTCCGGCAGACGTCCGTACAGTTCCATTTCACTGTGCAGCTTTTTGGCCAGCCTCGTGTTAAAGACACCGGGTTCGGCACGCCAGCACCAGTTGCCGCCCAGAGTGGACGGCGTGTTCATGCGAGATTCATGCCCAAGGCCCAGCAGATCCTGTGCCTGCACGACAGCCAGATCGGCAGCGCTGGACCAGATGCCGCGCATCATGCCCCAGTGATAGCCCTCTTTCTTCGTCAGATTCAGGTAGCGCACGGCGCACGCCACGTCCTCAGGGGCGGCGGTTTCCATCCAGCCGTTCACAGGCTCGTTGTCGTGGGTGCCTACATAGGCAATACAGTTCTTGGGGTAGCTGTGGGGGCGGTAATCGCCGCCGTCACGGCTGTCAAAGGCAAACTCCAGCACTTTCATGCCGGGATAGCCGCATTGCTTCAGCAGGGCAGTGACATCTTCCGTCAGGAATCCCAAATCCTCGGCGATGATGCGCGGGCTGCCCAGCTTTTTCTTTATGGCAGCAAACAGCGCATAGCCGGGGCCTTCGCGCCAGCGGCCGTTCCGGGCGGTTGCTTCCCCGTAGGGGATAGCATAATAGCCCGCAAATCCGCGGAAGTGGTCAATGCGAACCACATCATAGATGCTGCACATGTGTTTGATGCGCCGCACCCACCATGCGTAGCCGGTCTTGGCCATGGAGTCCCAGTCGAACAGCGGGTTGCCCCACAGCTGGCCTGTGGCGGAGAAGCCGTCCGGCGGGCAGCCTGCCACCTCGGTGGGCAGCAGGTTCTCGTCGAGCTGGAACTCCTGCGGGCAGCTCCACACATCGACGCTGTCCAGCGCCACATAGATGGGAAGGTCGCCGATGATGCGGATTTCCTGCTGGTTGGCGTAGTGCTTCAGCGCCCGCCACTGACTGTAGAACATAAACTGTACAGCCTGCCAGAACGCCACATCGTCGGCGTACTGCTGCCGGGCTGCTGCCAGGGCAGCGGGCTCACGGCGCCGCAGCGGTTCTTCCCATTCCAGCCAGCAGGCTCCGTTGTGGGCGTCCTTCAGCGCCATGAACAGCGCGTAGTCGGGCAACCAGAAGTCGTTTTCCTTCACAAAGCGGCGGTAGTCGGCACCGGGCTTTGCCAGCAGACGTTTGGCTGCACAGCGCAGCACTGCGTAGCGCTTTTCATACATGACGCCGTAGTTGATGCAGTCGGGGGTGCATTCCCAGTCGATGGACGCATATTCCTCCGGCAGCAGCAGTTCCTGCTTTGCCAGATCGTCCAGATCGATAAAATACGGGTTGCCCGCAAAGGTCGAGAACGACTGATAGGGACTGTCGCCGTAGCTGGTGGGGCAGACGGGCAGAATCTGCCAGTATGCCTGCCCGGCCTTGACCAAAAAGTCCACAAAGCTGCGCGCGGCTGCACCCATGGTACCAATGCCGTAAGGCGAGGGCAGACTTGAAATGGGCATCAGAATGCCGCTTGCTCTCATCAGAGAACCCCTCTTTCTTTTGATAGTAAGCAGCCGGGATATCTTTCCTTCACAGTTCGCGCACGCTTTCTCCTTCGGTCAGATCGAAGGAGACGATCTCGTGCACGGCATTGCCGGGTTTTTGGATGTTGTGGAGCAGGATCCGCGCCGAACGCCGCGCCAATTGCTCCATATTCTGCCGAATGGTCGTCAGCCGGGGCACACTGTACTGTCCCAGCGCGATGCCGTCAAAACCTGTGACGGAAATATCCTGCGGCACACACAGCCCGTGATCCCGCAGCGCACGAATTGCGCCGAGCGCCATCAGGTCGGACATGGCAAACACTGCCGTAATGTCGGGGCTGTGCTTTAAGAGATACTCCATTGCCTCATACCCGCTGGAAAGCGAGAACCGCGCATACGCATACTGCTTTTCCATGTCAAACGGCAGACCAAGGCGCAGCATAGCACCCTGACAGCCAGCCAGACGGGCGAGACTTGGACGGGAAAGATTGGGCTTGCCGCCGATGATTCCGATGCGGCGGTGCCCCTTTTTGTACAGATATTCGATCATCGTGTCCGATGCAGCCATATCGTCTACGGACACACTGGACAAATTGCGGATGCGCAGGGATGCCGCGCTGTTCGTCAGCAGCAGGCAGGGGATACCCAGTGCCTCCAACTCCGGCGTGAAGTATTCCGGATTTGAGCCGAGAAACAATATACCATGGGGTTTGCGCTCTGTGCAGATGCGTCGGGCCTGCGCAACCTCGTTGGCTTCCTCGTCAATATAGTAGACCGTCGCAACGTAGCCGCTTTCCTCAATGATCTGCTGCAGCGGTTCCAAAATGCCGGCAAACAGCATATTCTGGGTGCCCTTCACAATCAGTGCGATCCCATCGTTGGTCTGCTGCTTCAGATGCTTGGCGTTGGCATTCGGTTCATAATTGTGGCGGTTTACGATTTCCAATATTTTTTGACGGGTTTCTGCACTGACGCCGGGGGCGTTATTTAAGGCTCGTGAGACGGTCCCGACCGCATAGCCGGACTCCCGCGCGATGTCTTTGATGGTCATTTGCCAATCCTCTTTCTTGAAGAAGTGTCAAATTTACCCCTTGACAGCACCGGCGACCACGCCATCGATAATATATTTCTGGCAGATCAGGTACAGCACGATAACAGGCAGCACCGTAATCATGATGCAGGCCATCATGGGTGCCATCTCCACCTTGCCGTAGCTGCCGCGGAAATACTGGATCGCCATAGGAATCGTGCGGAAGGTCTTGATGTCCAGCACCAGCGTGGGCAGCAGATAGTCGTTCCAGACCCACATGGTTTCCAAAATGGCGGTAGAGATCATCGTCGGCTTCAAAATCGGGCAGACGACCTTGAAGAAAATCTGGATGGGATTACAGCCGTCGATCATAGCGGCTTCTTCAATAGCAATCGGCATGGATTTTACAAAGCCGGTGAACATGAACACCGCAAGTCCCGCGCCAAAGCCCAGATAGATGATGCAGATGTTGTAGGGGTTATTCAGCTTTAAGGTATCAGCGGTTTTTGCCAGTGTGAACATGACCATCTGGAAGGGGACAATCATGCTGAATACGCACAGGTAGTACATACCTTTGGACAAGGTGTTCTGCACACGGGTGATATACCATGCGCACATGGAGCAGCACAGCAAAATCAGTGCCACAGACGAAACCGTGATCACTAAACTATACCAGAAAGAGGACAAAAAGTCCATTTCCTGAATGCCATAAATGTAGTTTTTCAAGCCGACGAAGGTCTCGGCGTTCGGCAGCTCAAAGGCGTGGCTCGTCGTGATGGCGCGCTCGGTCTTGAGGGAGTTCATCAAAATCATGAACACCGGGTACAGCCAGGCGATGCACAGGATCGTGAACAGGACGGACAGTACCGCGTTGATGCGGCGGTCTTTTTTAGTAGCACCCATTATGCCTGCACCTCCTTAGAGCGGGTAAAATGCAGCTGGAGCAACGAAATAACGACCACAAACAGGCAGAAAACGACGGCCTTGGCCTGACCGATGCCCTTCCACTGGGGTCCGGAGCGTGCGTAGAACGTGTCGTAGATGTTGTAGGCCAGCATCATGGACTGCTTTGCAGGCTCACCGGCTGTCAGCGAGAGGTTCTGGTCGAACAGCTTGAAGGAATTCGTCAGCGTCAGGAAGGTGCAGATCGTCACGCTGGGCATGACCATCGGGATTTTGATTTTGAACAAAATCTGGCTGCTTGTTGCACCGTCAATGCGTGCGGCCTCCACCAGATCCACCGGCACATTCTGCAAACCGGCAATATAGATGATCATCATGTAGCCGATCTGCTGCCAGCACATAAGGATGATCAACCCCCAGAAGCCGTAGGTGGCATTCAGCGCCAGCAGCGACTTACCCCAGGAGGACAGCAGACCGTTGAGCAGGATCTGCCAGATATAGCCCAGCACGATGCCGCCGATCAGGTTCGGCAGGAAGAAGATGGTGCGGAAAGCGTTGGTGCCGTGCATACCGCGGGTGAGAAGCAGCGCGATGGCAAAGGCCAGCACGTTGATCAGCAGGGTGGACACGACGGTGAACGCCGCTGTGAACCAGAACGCATGGGTGAAGGTGTTATCCGACCAAATCATTGCGTAGTTGCTTAAGCCCACAAACTGCACATTTTTGACGGTGGTGAACTTGCAGAACGACAGCCCTGCACCCCAGATAAACGGCCAGACAAAGCCGATGATAAAGGCGATGAGGGTCGGCAGTACGAAAACAGGCCAATAACGTCGAATGGCTTTTTCCATAAGTATGCTCCCTTTGTTGTAATTTTTGTTTTCTGCAAAAGAAGCGGGGCGGGCGAAACCGCCCGCCCCGCTAACCGGTAATACTAGGTAAGGAGAAAAAGCTTTCAGTATAGAGAAAACGATCTTATGTTATGCAGCAGCGTTCAGAGCGGCCTCAGATGCCCAGCCATCGACGAAAGCGGTGACGACATCATCCCAGCTGCCGGTACCGGCGGCGTAAGCGGTCAGAGCAGAACCAACGCCGTTCTTCCAGTTCTCGGAAGGCATGGTGGAGAAGTTCCAGGCCACAGGGGTCTTGCCGGCGGCGGTCATTTCCTTATCGGCCTTGACGAAGACGTTGGGGGACTCGACAGCATTCTTGAAGGGGATAACGAAGCCCATGTCGTTAGCCATGGCCTTGGTACCCTCGTCAGAGGAAACGCACCAGTACATGAAGTCGAGCGTTGCGTTGATGTCGTCCTCGCTGGCTTCCTTGTTGACGCACCAGTAGTTCTCAGTGCCGGTGCACAGGCCCTGGTTGGCTTCATCGCCGACGCCAATGTAGATGGGCAGCATGGTCAGATCGTCATCGGTGAAGGGCTTGCCGTCGCCGACGAGGTTGGTGTACTCCCAAGAACCGTTCTGGTAGAAAACGGCCTCTTCGTTCAGGAACTCGTTGCGGCTGTCGTCGCCGGTCTTGCCAGCCAGTTCAGCAGGATCGCAGGTGGAGTTGTTGATGTACAGGTCGAAGATATTCTTGTAGTTGTCGAGATAGGTGCCCTTGATGGCGTCGGTGTTGTCGATGCCGTCCTCCTGATACTCGAAGTAGATGGGCAGGTTGGCCAGATGGGTCTTGTAGCGCCAGTCAGAGGAGCCGTCCATACCGGCGGAGGTGAAGGCAGAGAAGCCCAACTCGTCCTTGCGGGCGGTGATGTCCTCGGCCACCTTCTTCAGGTCGTCGAAGCTCTTGATGTCGTCAACGGTGTAGCCGGCCTTTTCCAGCAGGGTCTTATTGGTGATCAGGCCGTAGCTCTCGATAACGTAACCGATGCCCAGCATCTGGTCGCCGTCTTTCAGGGCGTAGGTGTCGCTGGTCAGATCGCCTGCGATCTTGGTGCCGGACAGGTCGTAGCAGTAGTCCTTCCAGTTGGCCAGGCCGACAGGGCCGTTGACCTGGAACAGGGTGGGCGCATCGCTCTTGGCCATCTCGCTCATCAGGGTGGTCTCATACTGGCCGGAGGCGGCGGTCACGACGGTGACGGGAACACCGGTCTCCTCGGTGTACTTCTTGGCCAGATTCTGCCAGGCTTCGTCCTGCTCGGGCTTGAAGTTCAGGTAGTAGACCTTGCCGGCTGCATCAGTGGTCGCCTCGGTAGAAGCGGCAGTGGATTCAGCCTTGGATTCGGTGCTGGTGCTGGTAGAGGAAGCAGCCGTAGAGGAGCTGCCGCCGCAGCCTGCCAGCAGACCCGCAGCCATAGCAGCTGCCAGAGTCATCGAGAGTGTCTTTTTTGCGTTCATGTTTTTTCCTCCTTCTCAAGAAAAACAATGATTTGCAAGGGTGTTGATTTGTTTCGTCGGAAACGTTTCCGTTTCGGATTGATCTTATAATACACCTTTCCGGCGCAATAATCAATCGTTTTTTGCGATTTACTGCAAAATCGGCCTGATGCACAAATTTGCACCCCCTGTTTTTGTGGAAATGTTCCAAAAATAGTGACAAATTTAGCGGAAACGATTCCGTAGCCGTGCAACAAACTTTGAGAATTGCAGGAAAACCCCTCTATAAATTATTTTTCACCAAAATATTGACACAGCAATTTTGTCATGTTATACTTTCTTAGATTTTGAAAGACGAATCGAGTTTGTAAGAGTTTTTCAAAGCAATTTACCTACGGACCGCCCATCAGGGGCTAAGGCCATACGGACAGCCGGGTCCACTGCCGATCGGCAACTATGGTTGCCTTATTGATTGAGTTAAAAGCTCAAATTTTATAAGTTGGTTCCTTTACAACCATGAAATTGCACGTTTTGGTGTGCAGACTTGTGAAACGGTCAATAAAGAGTAGTAAAAGTGTAATTGCTATATAGACTCTGACACGCTCAGCCTTTTTGAATCATGCAGGACGCTCTCCCGGTGTGGTACCGGGGGTTTTCGGCCTGTGCAAAAATACGCTGGATTCAAACGCAAGTCTGCACGTATGTGCACGGCTTGCGTTTTTTATTTTGCAAGGGGACCGCGAACGGAGGTAAAAATGAACGGAGAAGCAAAGCGCACCCGGCTGGACCAGCGCCGCGCACCCATCCATGAAGCGCTGGAAAACTTCCGCCGTATGCGCGTCGTGCCCTTTGACGTGCCGGGCCACAAGCGCGGGCGCGGCAACCCGGAGCTGACCGCGTTTCTGGGCCAGCAGTGCGTCGGCGTGGACGTCAACAGCATGAAGCCGCTGGACAATCTCTGCCACCCGGTTTCGGTCATCCGCGAGGCCGAGGAGCTGGCCGCCGATGCGTTCGGCGCGGCACACGCCTTTTTAATGGTGGGCGGCACGACCAGCTCGGTACAAAGCATGGTGCTGACCGCCTGCAAGCGCGGGGATGAGATCATTCTGCCGCGCAACGTGCACCGCAGCGTGCTGAACGCGCTGGTGCTCTGCGGTGCGGTACCGGTCTACGTCAACCCGGAGGTGGACAACCGCCTCGGAATCAGTCTGGGCATGAAGCGGGAGCAGGTGGCCAAGGCCATTGCCGAGCACCCCAACGCCGTAGCCGTGCTGGTGAACAACCCCACCTACTACGGCATTTGCAGCGACCTGCGCGCTATTGTGCGGATGGCCCACGACGCCGGGATGCTCTGCCTGGCCGACGAGGCCCACGGCACACACTTCTATTTTGGCGGCGGGCTGCCTGTCTCTGCCATGGCGGCGGGCGCAGATATGGCCTCCGTCTCGATGCACAAGAGCGGCGGCAGCCTGACCCAGTCCAGTCTGCTGCTGACCGGCCCCAATGTCCACGCGGGCTATGTGCGGCAGATCATCAATCTGACTCAGACGACGTCCGGCAGTTACCTGCTGATGTCGAGCCTTGATATTTCCCGCCGCAATCTCGCATTGCGCGGGCGGCAGGTGTTCCATCAGGTGGCCGATATGGCCGAGTACGCCCGCGAGGAGATCAACGCCGTGGGCGGGTACTATGCCTTCGGCAAGGAGCTTTGCAACGGAAACTCCGTTTTTGACTTTGATACGACAAAACTCAGCGTCCACACGCTGGACATCGGTCTTGCGGGCATTGAGGTCTATGACATCCTGCGCGACGAGTACGACATTCAGATCGAGTTTGGCGACATCGGCAATATACTGGCTTATCTCTCCATCGGTGACCGCCCGCAGGAGGTCGAGCGCCTTGTCAGCGCACTGGCCGAAATCAAACGCCGCTACCACACCGACGGTGCGGGCCTGTTGAGCCAGGAGTACATTGACCCCGAGGTCGCCGCCAGCCCGCAGGAAGCGTTCTACGCCCCCAAGAAGAGCCTGCCCCTGCGCGAGACCGAGGGCATGGTGTGCAGCGAGTTCGTCATGTGCTACCCACCGGGCATCCCGATTCTGGCCCCGGGCGAGCGCATCACCGCTGAAATTTTAGACTATATCGAGTACGCCAAGGCCAAAGGCTGCAGCATGACCGGACCGGAAGATCCCGACATTCTGCGCCTGAACGTGCTGGCCTGACAGGGAGGTTTTTCAATGGAAATGTGGTTTTCGGAGTTTCACACCCCCGATGTCAAGCACAGCATCCGGGTCAACCGCCAGCTTTACTCCAAGCAGAGCGACTATCAGCGCATCGACATTTTTGAAACACCGGAGTTTGGCCGCGTGCTGACGCTGGACGGCAACGTCATGCTGACCGAGCGCGACGAGTTCATCTACGACGAGATGATCACCCATGTGCCGATGTCGGTACACAAAAACGCCAAGGATATTCTCGTCATCGGTGCGGGCGACGGCGGCGTTGTGCGGGAGCTGACTCGCTATGACCGCGTGGAAAGCATTGACCTTGTGGAGATGGACCCGCAGGTCATCGAGGCCTGCCGCGCCTACCTGCCCGGCAACGCCTGCCGCATGGATGACCGCCGCGTACATATATATTACGAAAATGCGCTGAAATTCATCCGCAAGTGTGAGGACGAGTACGACTTGATTATTGTGGATTCCTCCGACCCGTTCGGCCCGTCGGAGGGGCTGTTCACCCGCGAATTTTACGGCAGCTGCTTCAACGCCCTGCGCGCGGACGGCATTATGGTCAACCAGCAGGGCAGCCCGTTCTACGCCGAGGACGCCACCGCCATGCAGCGCAGCCACCAGCGCATTGCCAGCACCTTTCCCATCAGCAAGGTGTATCAGGCGCACATCCCGACCTTTGCAGCGGGGTACTGGCTGTTCGGCTTTGCCAGCAAAAAATATCATCCCATCAACGATATGGACGCCGATGCGTGGAACGCGCTGAACATGCGAACCCGCTATTACACCTCCCGGCTGCACGTCGGGGCGTTTTATCTGCCCGCTTTCCTTGAGGAAATGCTGCGGGAAGTGGAGGAACACTGATGCTGCACCGCAATGTAGAGAATTTCATCGGCTGCGACAGCAGCTACCGCACGGCCAGTATCGTTTTGTACGGTGCGCCGTTTGATTCCACCACAAGCTACCGCCCCGGTGCGCGCTTTGGCCCCGCGGCCATGCGCCACGAAAGCTACGGTCTGGAAACTTACAGTCCCTATCAGGACAAGGACCTGACCGATGGGAATGTGTTTGACAGCGGCGACCTGGAGCTGTGCTTTGGTTCCAGCGAGAGTGCCCTTGTAGACATTGAGTCCCGCGCGGCGGAAATTCTGCGCGACGGAAAGCTGCCGCTGCTGCTGGGCGGCGAGCACCTTGTCACGTTGGGCGCGGTGCGCGCGGCGGTGCGCAAATATCCCGATTTGCATATCGTACATTTTGACGCCCACGCCGATCTGCGGGACGATTACCTCGGCGCGCAGCTGAGCCACGCCTGCGTGCTGCGCCGCTGCCATGATTTGGTCGGCGACGGGCGCATCCACCAGTTCTGTATCCGCAGCGGTGACCGGGAGGAATTTCAGTTCGCCGCGCGGCACACCGATATGCACAAGTTCGACTTTACCGGCCTGACCGAGCTGACCGACTGGCTGTGCCAGACCGATGTGCCTGTCTATATGACCATTGATTTGGACTGCCTCGACCCGTCGGCCTTCCCCGGCACGGGCACGCCCGAGGCGGGCGGCGTCAGCTTTTTGCAGCTGCTTGGGGCCATCCGCACCGTGACGAAGGCGAACATCATTGGCGCGGACGTGAACGAGCTGGCACCCATGCTCGACCAGAGCGGCGTTTCCACGGCCACGGCCTGCAAGGTATTGCGGGAATTGCTGCTGGCACTGGAAAAGTAAGCAGCCATCCCTGTAGGGAGCGGCGTCCTCGACGCCCCGCGGAGGGGTCAAGACCCCTCCCTACATTCTCAACCTTATCGGGGGAGAGGATGTAGGGGCGGATTCCATATCCGCCCGGGAAAGCTGCCGCTGCCACAAACGGGCACGGGCGAACAATGTTCGCCCCTACAGAACATCCATACACATCATACAATAAAAAATACAAAGGAGTTCCATCATGAGCAAAGTTCTTGTTATCGGCTGCGGCGGCGTGGCAAGCGTCGCCATCTCCAAGTGCTGCCAGGTCAGCGACGTCTTTACCGAGCTGTGCATCGCCAGCCGCACCAAATCCAAGTGCGACGCGCTGGCCGCCAAGCTGGCCCCCACCACCCGGACCAAAATCACCACCGCGCAGGTCGATGCCGACGACGTCCAGCAGCTGTGCGACCTCATCAACAGCTACAAGCCCGATCTCGTCATGAATATCGCCCTGCCGTATCAGGATCTGACCATCATGGACGCCTGCCTGGCCTGCGGCGTAAACTATATGGACACTGCCAACTACGAGCCGGAAAACACCGATGACCCCGCGTGGCGTGCCATCTACGAGAAGCGCTGCAAGGAGGCCGGCTTCTCCGCTTACTTTGACTACAGCTGGCAGTGGGCGTACAAGAAAAAGTTTGAGGACGCCGGCCTGACTGCGCTGCTGGGCTGCGGCTTTGACCCGGGCGTGACCCAGGCCTACTGCGCCTACGCCGCTAAGCATGAGTTCGACACCATCGACACCATCGACATCCTCGACTGCAACGGCGGCGATCACGGCTATGCGTTCGCCACCAACTTCAACCCCGAGATCAACCTGCGCGAGGTCTCCGCCCCCGGCAGCTATATGGAGAACGGCAAGTGGGTCGAGATCCCGCCCATGAGCATCAAGCGCGAGTACAACTTTGACCAGGTCGGTCAGAAGGATATGTACCTGCTGCATCATGAGGAAATTGAGTCTCTTGGCAAGAACCTGCCCGATGTCAAACGCATCCGTTTCTTCATGACCTTCGGACAGAGCTATCTTGACCACATGCGCTGCCTGGAGGATGTGGGCATGCTCTCCACCACGCCCATCAATTACAACGGTCAGGAGATCGTGCCCATCCAGTTCCTGAAAGCGCTGCTGCCCGACCCCGCCAGCCTCGGTCCCCGCACCAAGGGCAAGACGAACATCGGTTGCATCTTCACCGGCAAAAAGGACGGCAAGGACAAGACCTACTACATTTATAATGTGTGCGACCATCAGGAGTGCTACCGCGAGGTCGGCAGTCAGGCCATCAGCTACACCACCGGTGTGCCCGCGATGTGCGGTGCGCTGATGATGCTGACCGGCGAGTGGACCAAGCCCGGCGTCTACACGGTGGAGGAGTTCAACCCCGACCCGTTCCTCGACGCGCTGGACAAGTACGGCCTGCCCCGCAGCGAGAACCATGACCCGGTTCTCGTGGACTGATGGCGCAGCGCGACACACGGCCGCCGTTTGCGGCCATCGACGGCGCAGTGCCGCCGGAATTTTCCGCCCTGCCCACGCCCTGTTACCTGCTGGATGAAGCTGCCCTGACCCGCAACGCGGAGATTCTGGGCGGGCTGGCCCATCGTACCGGGTGCAAGGTGCTGCTGGCGCAAAAGGCGTTCAGCAACTACGATTTGTACCCGCTGCTGGCGCCGCACCTCGCAGGCACTGAGGCCAGCGGCCTGTTTGAGGCGCGGCTCGGCGCGGAGGAAATGCCCGGCAAAGAAGTGCACGTTTTCTGCGCGGCCTACCGCGCAGATGAAATGGACGAGCTGCTGCGGTACGCCGACCATATCGTCTTCAACTCGCCCGCGCAGCTGGCAAAATTTGGCCCCGCGGCCAAGGCGGCGGGCAAAAGTGTGGGACTGCGCATCAATCCCGAGTGCTCGACCCAGGACGGCCACGCGATTTACGACCCCTGCGCCCCCGGCAGCCGTTTGGGCACGACCCGCGCCCAGTGGGGCGCGGCAGCGGCAGAAAATTCTGCCCTGCCCGGGCTGTTGGACGGCCTGCACTTTCACACTTTATGTGAGCAGGACGCCGATGCGCTGGCCGTGACGCTGGACGCAGTGGCAGAGAAATTCGGCGATTTGCTGCCAAAAATGAAGTGGCTGAACTTCGGAGGCGGGCATCACATCACCCGCCCCGGCTACGACATGGCCACTTTGGAAAAGTGTATCCGCCGCGCCCGGAATGACTGGGGCGTGACGGTTTATCTGGAACCCGGCGAGGCCTGCGCCCTGAACGCAGGGTATCTCTTGACCCGCGTGCTGGACGTGGTGCAAAACGGCGATACGACGGTTGCCATCTTGGATGCCAGCGCCGCCTGCCATACACCGGACGTGATCGAGATGCCCTACCGCCCGCCGCTGCTGGGGGCAGGGGAACCCGGCGAAAAGCCCTGCACTGTGCGGTTGGCCGGGCCGACCTGCCTTGCGGGGGATGTCATCGGTGATTACAGCTTTGACGCTGTGCCTGCCGTGGGAGATCTGCTGGTGTTCGGCGATATGGCCATTTACACCACCTGCAAGAACAACACCTTCAACGGTATGCCCCTGCCCGGTATTTACGCCCGCAAGCCCGACGGCACTACGCGGAAAATCGTGACGTTTGGATATACAGATTTCAAATGTCGGCTGGGAAAATAAGCTGCGATAAATGCAAAGCGCCCACCGGCAGGCCGTTGCTGCGCCGTATTATCTCGCATTTTCGCATATTTTGCCACAAAAGAAGCTGCTCACTCCGTAGGGAATGAGCAGCTTCTCACTTTTACGCCTGCCTTCAGGGCTTTTCTTTCATCATGAGTCGTCCGGCACCGGCATTGGCTGACAGGCAGGGGTTATGCAGCGGTCACTTTTTTGCTTCACTTGGATGGGGGACAGGGGGCATTTTCGTGAACAGCGCTTTCAGCGCCAGCGGCGTGGCGACGCTGGAAACCACGATCAAAAGGATGACCGCCGTGAAATAAACAGGCTCGACAACGCCGACCTCAAGGCCCTTCTGGGCCACGATCAAGGCGACCTCGCCGCGGGTCATCATGCCGACACCGACTTTAAGAGAGTCTCCCCAGTTGAAACGGCAGGCTCTGGCCGCCAGTCCGCAGCCGATGATTTTTGCCAGCAGGGCAACGAGAACGAAGCAAACACTGAACAGCAGAATCTCCGGCGTCAGTCCGCTGATGTCGGTCTTTAAACCGATGCTGACAAAGAAAATCGGCGCAAAAATCACATAGTTGCTGATGTCGACCCGGCGCTCCACATAAGCGGCGTCGTGCAGCGTACAGAGAACGATACCGGCAATGTAAGCGCCGGTAATATCTGCAATACCAAAGTATTTCTCGGCAATATAGGCCATTGCAAAGCAGAATGCAATGCTGGCAATCGTTATGCGCTGCGTATGGGGATTGCGGGAATCCAGCCACTTCATGGCGCAGTGGAACATATAGCCGATACCAACGGCAACCAGAAAGAACAGCGCGGTCTGGACCAGCACGCCGCCGATGCCGGTGCCCTCACCGGAGCTGGCACCCAGCATACAGGTCAGCACGATAATGCCGATGACATCATCAATGACGGCAGCGCTGACAATGGTAGTGCCAAGGAAGCTCTTTAAGTGGCCCAACTCCTGCAGCGTTGCCACCGTGATGGACACGCTGGTTGCGGTCATAATCGTGCCGATAAACAATGCGCGGAAGAATTCCGGGCTGCCGATTGCCGAAAAGCCGTAGAATGCGCTGTAGAGCAGCGTACCGCCCATCAACGGTACAAGCACACCGATGCAGGCAATCAGCGTGGCAATAGGCCCGGCCCGCATCAGTTCTTTCAGGTTGGTGCCAAGTCCTGTGGAAAACATCAACAGCACAACACCGATTTCAGCAAAAACGGAGATCGTGTCGTTGATCTGCACCAGATTGAGCAGACAAGGCCCAATCAGCAGACCGGCGAGAATTTCACCGACCACCTGCGGGGCCTTGCACTTGCGGGCAACCAGGCCAAAAAACTTGGCGCTCAGAATAATAATTGCCAATTCACGGAAGATGGAATACATACATGTCATCTCTCTCAATTCACTTTAATCCATCCTTGTTATAGCACTTCTGCCAGATTTTTTCAATAGCTGAAACCGCCTTTTGGAGTTATCGTCGGATATTGTATAAATGTGGTAAACTGTAAGCCAAAAACAAGGCAAAGCACTTGCAATAATGTCCGTAGTATGATAAAATTCCAACTTGGAAAAGTTATAATATAGTTTACTTCATGGCTTACTGCGTCCGACAGGGTTGGCGGCAAGCGGTATACAACCTATATAATAAGGAAGAGAAGCGCATGTTCCATTTTTCAAACAGGCATCACCACACAGGAAAAACGTCAATGAGCAGGGCAAAAGTGTATGGTCTGCTTATGGCTTTGGCTATGCTTTTTATGGCAGGTCTGTGTGCCTGTTCCGCACAGCCGCACTCTGCGGCAGAGACTGCGCCGCAGACGATTGTGGTCGGCATTGATGTGTTTGACCCTTACAGCTATCTGGACAGGAACGGGCAGTTTGCCGGCATCGACGTGGAACTGGCGACGGAAGCGTTTTCACGACTTGGCTATACGCCGGAATTCCGGACGATTTCATGGCCGGACAAAGACAACCTTCTCAGCGACGGAACGATCGACTGTATCTGGTCATGCTTCAGCATGAGCGGGCGGGAAACCAAGTACCAATGGGCCGGTCCGTATATGTACAGCCGTCAGGTCGTGGCTGTTCGTGCGGACAGCGATATCCAGTCGCTGTCCGATCTGGCCGGTAAGCGCATCGGCGTACAGACAACCACAAAGGCGGAGTCGCTGTTTCTCGGCGAAATTTCCTCTTTGCTGCCCGAGGTCAAGCAAGTCAACAGCTTTGAGACGACAGAGGATATGTTTGCGGCACTGCGCAAAGGCTATGTAGATGCTGTCGCGGGCCATGAAGCACTGGTAGCCAAGTTGACAAATCTGGATGAAAGCAGTTACCGTGTGCTGGCAGAGAGTCCTTACAGTTCCGAACTTGGCGTTGCCTTCGCAAAGGACACCCATGAGGATTTGGCTGTGCAGCTGACCCAAACTTTGGAAGATATGAAGCAGGACGGAACGATTGGCCGCGTTGCAGAAAAATTCGGACTTGATGCAGAGAAAACTGTGTGGGGGGAACAGGGAAAATGAATGAGAAAAAGCAGTCCGGCAAAAAAAGACTGTTTTTGCTTGTGTTAGTTGCGTTCGGCATTGTACTTTGGATCACATTCACGAATCTGAACCGAATTGCACTGCGTCATACATTGGATGAAACGATTGGTTTTGTAAAGATCCGCTTAGAGCAGTACGAGACTGATGCGGCCAACGACCGCGTGAAAAGCCTTGTCCGCCTGCTGGATAAAACGGTAAGCCTTGGCAACGAAATGACGCTGAAGGAGGGTTTCGGCACGCAGGACCTGGACTCTTTTGCAGAGGAACAGCGTCTGACCGGTGCGCTTGTATTAGATGAAAACCTGAATGTTGTCATGCAGACCACAAAGGGCGGCGACGCCATGCCGCTGTGGGAGAAGCTGATCGACAGCCCCTATGTACACAATATCGTTGACTATCCAAAAAAGACATACTCGACCCGTCTGGAAGAAAATGGGATATTCTATGATTTTGCCGCGGTGGCACGCGCGGATGCACCAGGTATCCTGATTACCTATATACAGAAGGACAATGAGGATATTGGGGATTTGACGGTGGATTCCCTGTTGAGAGATTTTCCGTTGGAGCTTAGCGGCATCGCTACGATCACGGAGAACGGCAGGGTCATCAGCAGCAACAGCAGCAAACAGGTAAACAAGGCAATAGAGGACTGCCAGGAATTATATAACGGAACCTTCGATGCTGCGGAGGATGGCATTGTGCGCCTGAACAGCCATCAGGGCGTCTGGTACGGCAGCCGAGAAAATACCGAGAACTATGCGCTCTTTGTGTTTTTCCCGGCATCTCAGGTGTTCATGACGCGCAACATTGTCTGTGCATCCTATCTGGCCATAGCCGTAATGGTCTTTTTAATGGCACTGCTGTGGCAGACCAAAATGGAAAAAGACGCGCTGCGGCAGCACCAGAAACGTACCGGAATCATCACAGCGCTTGGCACGGCGTATATGTACATTTCACTGGTGGACTTGAAGAAAAACACCGTTGAAATCCTCAAGGACGCGTCCGATACAGTCAAGAAGCAGAAGCACTTTGCACTGAAACGATCCGTACAGCAGGAGCAAATCGAGAAAATTATCGCGGAGCCATACCGTGAGGAGTATCTCACCTTTGCGGACATGACGACAGTGGCCGAACGTCTGAAGGGTCACACCTCTTTGGCTCTTGCGTCTCAGACTGTCGACAGACAATGGATCCTTACGCTGATCACACCGCAGCGAAAAGACGCGGACGGCAACGTAACAGCCGTATTGGTTGCCACCCGCGACGCTACCGAGGAAAAGCGGCGGGAGCAAAAGCAGGAGGATGCCCTGCGCGATGCACTGGCGGCGGCGGAACACGCCAATAAGGCCAAGACGGTATTCCTGAACAGTATGTCGCACGATATTCGCACCCCGATGAATGCCATTATCGGGTTTACGGCCCTTGCCACGGCGCATATTGATAACATTGACCTTGTCAAAGAGTATCTGAAGAAAATCAGCGTATCGGGCCAGCATCTGCTCAGTCTGATCAACGATATTCTGGATATGAGCCGTATCGAAAGCGGCACGGTCAAACTGGACAACACAGAAGTCCACCTGCCCGATGTGCTGCACGACCTGCGCACGATCATTCAAGGCAATATCAGCGCCAAACAACTTGACCTTTACATCGACACGCAGGATGTGCACCACGAGGATATTATCACCGATAAGCTGCGCCTGAATCAGGTCCTGCTCAACATCGTGGGCAACGCTGTCAAGTTTACACCGGCGGGCGGTACCATCAATATCCGCGTTGAAGAAAAGCCGTCTGCCCGCAGTGGGTATGCGACCTTTGTTTTCAGCGTGAAAGATAACGGTATCGGTATGTCGAAGGACTTCCAGGCGCACGTTTTTGACTCTTTTTCACGGGAACAGACTGCGACAAGAAGCGGCATTCAGGGTACGGGCCTTGGCATGGCCATCTCGAAAAACATCGTAGATATGATGGGCGGAACCATCGCCGTCAAGAGCGAGCAGGGAAAGGGCAGCGAGTTTACGGTCACCCTGGACTGCAAGGTTTGTACGGAATCGGTGAAATATCCGCCGATTCCGGGCCTGAAAGGCGCCCGTGCACTGGTTGTGGATGATGATGCACAGACCTGCATGAGCGTAAGCAAAATGCTGCGGGAAATTGAGATGGAAGCCGACTGGACGACCTCCGGCAAGGAAGCTATCCTGCGCGCGAGGGAGGCGCACAATCAGGGTGCGGAGTTCAAGGTTTACATCATTGACTGGCTGATGCCGGATATGAACGGCATTGAGACGGTGCGCAGGATCCGCAAAGTAATCGAACCCGGCACGCCGATCATCATATTGACAGCCTACGATTGGGCCGACATTGAGGACGAGGCCCGGCAGGCCGGTGTCACGGCGTTTGTTTCCAAACCGCTGTTTATGTCGGAACTGCGCGATGCACTGACACACAAAGTGGTGTCGGGCAGGCAGTCCCTTCTGCCCAAGCACGGCGACTATACGGGCAAAAAGGTGCTGTTGGTCGAGGATAACGAACTGAACCGCGAGATTGCAACGGCCATTCTGGAAGAAGCCGGACTGAAAGTGGACGCCGTTGAGGACGGCACGGATGCTGTGGCCAAAATGAACGAGGCTGCGGAGGATGAGTATGATCTGATCCTGATGGATATTCAGATGCCCAAAATGGACGGATACACCGCCACCCGGGAGATTCGTACATTGAGCAGCAGTAAAAAGGCAAACATTCCCATTGTGGCCATGACAGCCAACGCTTTTGAGGAAGACCGCCAAAAAGCATTCAAAGCAGGGATGAATGCACATATTGCAAAACCAATTGATGTGAACATCCTGATGGGAACACTGGATAAAGTTTTCAAACAGAATTCGTGATCGCGTTTAAATAGCGTACAAAGGATCTGTACGGCAAAGTAAAAAGCATATACAGCTGCGTTTATGGCGAACGGCCTCTCGGCGGTTCGCAACGCGATGCTGTATATGCTTTTTTCATGCGCAATCTGTCAGCCGCCCAGCTCCACCATGCGGCGGATGCAGCGCCCGGCTCCCTGCATGACGTCCTGCGGCAGGGTGATTTCCTCACCGCCGCTGCCCTGCAGGCAGTGGTAAATGTCCATCAGGGTGGTCAGTTTCATGTTCATGCAGGTAAGCTGCACGGCCAGCGGATAGAACCGCTTTTCCGGGCAAGCATAGGAGAGGTGCTCCACGATGCTGTTTTCCGTACCGATGATGAACTCTTTGGCATCGGACTTTTCTGCATAAGCCATAATGCCGGTGGTAGAGCCAACATAATCAGCCTGCTCCACGACCTCGGGGCGGCATTCGGGATGAACCAGAAGCAGCGCCTCCGGGTGGGCAGCGCGGGCTTTGGCTACATCTGCTGCCGAACATATGATATGGCGCGGGCAGCCGCCGTGGTAAAAGGCAAACTGCTTTTCCGGCAGCTGCTTTGCTACATAGCCGCCCAAATTGGGATCTGGGATGAACAGAATCTTATCGTTTTCCAGCGCACTGCAAATTTTTAGCGCGCTGGAGGACGTCACACAGACATCGCAGGCCGTTTTCAGCTCCGAGGTCGTATTGATGTACGCCACCACGGCGTAGCCGGGGTACTGCTTTTTCAATTCCTGCAAGGTCGGCAGATCAAGCTGCTCGGCCATAGGGCAGCCCGCCATTGGGTTGGCCAGCCAGACAGTTTTCTCCGGGCTTAAAATTTTGCAGGTCTCGGCCATGAAGCGCACACCGCACATGATGACCCCGTCAGCGTTGGTTTTGGCCGCCTGCACGCTCAACCCGTAGGAATCGCCGGTGTAATCGGCGACTTCCAGCACAGGCTGGCTCTGGTAGGCATGGGCCAGGATGCAGATATTCTTTTCCCGTTTCAGGCGCAGGATCTCCTGCTGCAGTTCATGGACAGTCATATTTATGCCTCGTTTTCTTTCTTCAATGCTCCCACGGTTGCAGCGGAGCCAGAAAACCATGCTCTTTCAGTTCTTTTTCGATCAGGCTCAGCCTGTCCGGGGTGGCTGCCTCCACCAGATGATAGTGGTAGCCGTCGGTGGCGGTAGACAGCACCGTGGAGGAACTGTCCTCAAACGATTGCAGAAATTCCCGCACGTCCTGCCGGGAACGAATGTCCATCTCAGCGGTGATACGGCCATAGACCCGGTGGCTGATGCTGATATTCTTGACCTGGCCGCCACAGTCCACAATCAGGTTCAGCTCCTGCCCGGTTCGGTCAGGTGCGTGGCGCACCTTGAACTCCCGTGTGCAGCCGGCGGGCTGATCAGGCTGCTCCAGCACATAGCCGCGTGCAGTGGAAATGATCCCGGGGTGTGATGCCCGTATGACCGCCAGATCCTGCACGATGACCTGACGGCTGACGCCGTAATGGGTAGCTAGCGTGCGGGCGGCAATAGGCGCTCCGGCATGGGCAAGCTGCTGCAAAATGGCGGCGCGGCGCTCTGCGGTGGTCATATCAGGCCTCCTCCGCGGTCAGGGGGCGCAGATGCTTCATGGAAAGATCCAGAATGGGAGCCGAATGGGTCAGGGCGCCGCTGGACACATAGTCAATGCCAATGTCCCGCAGACGGGCAATGTTTTCCCGCGTGACATTGCCGGAGCACTCGGTCTTGGCGCGGCCTGCAATCAAAGTCACAGCCTTGCGCATATCCTCGTCGCTCATGTTATCCAGCATGATGATATCCGCACCGGCTTCCACGGCCTCTTTGACCTGTTCCAGCGTTTCAACCTCCACCTCGATCTTGCGGACGAAAGACGCATACTGCCGGGCCATCTTGACGGCCTTCGCCACGCCGCCGGCCGCGCCGATGTGGTTATCCTTCAGCAGAACGCCGTCGGACAGGCCGGTGCGGTGGTTGCTGCCGCCGCCAACGCGGACAGCGTACTTTTCAAAAATGCGGTTGTTGGGGCTGGTCTTACGGGTGTCCAGCAGGGTGATGCCGGTGCCTTCCAGCAGGGCAGACAGCTGATGGGTATAGGTGGCAATGCCGCTCATTCGCTGCAGGTAGTTCAGCGCAACACGCTCACCGGAAAGCAGGGCGCGTATATCGCCCGTAACAACGGCCAGCTTCTGGCCGGGCTGTACGGTATCGCCGTCCCGGCAGAAGAATTTCACCTTGGCGCCGGGGTCCAGCAGCGTAAAGACGCGGGCATAGACCGCCAGACCGGCAACAATGCCGTCCTCCTTGGCAATCAAATCCACGGTGCCGGGGCAGGCGTGGGGCATGACGGCGTTTGTGGAAACGTCCTCCTCCGGAATATCCTCCCGCAGCGCTTGCAGCAGCAGCGGGTCTATATGCAGCAGCTGGGTGATCTCATTCATGGTTTTTACTCCTCTCAATAGCGGTCAGAACCTCCTGCCGATACGCGGCAAACAGCGGTTCCTGTTCACGGTATGGGGCCAAATCGGGCTTATCGCCTGTAAAGACAGGCGGTTCTCCGTATAGTATATCATCTGCCGCGCGCTGTGCAAAGACCAAAGATTCCAGCAGGGAATTGCTGGCCAGCCGATTGCGTCCATGCACACCGTTGCAGCAGGTCTCGCCGCAGGCATACAGCCGGGGCAGTGCTGTGCGGCTGCTTAGGTCCGCCGTGATGCCGCCCATAAAATAATGCTGGGCCGGTACAACGGGGATCGGTTCATGGATGGGGTCGTACCCCTCCTCCTCGCAGCGCTCCAGAATGTTGGGGAAATGCTCACGGATAGCCGCCTCACCGATGGGGCGCATATCCTCCCACACATGGTCGGTGCTGTCCTTTTCCATCTGTGCGCGGATCGCTGCGCTCACCACGTCGCGGGGCTGCAATTCGTTGGTAAAGCGGTTCCCGTTTTTATCCAGCAGCAGCGCGCCCTCCCCGCGAACCGATTCCGAAATCAGAAAGCGACGGCCTTTTCGGTGGCTGTACAAAGTCGTGGGGTGGATCTGGATATAGTCCAAGTGCTCACAGGCAACGCCGTGGCGCAGGGCCATGGCGATGGCATCCCCCGTGATGTGGGGGAAGTTGGTGGAGTTTTTATACAACCCGCCGATGCCGCCGCAGGCCAGCACCACCGCCCCTGCCCCGATGGCTCGCGGTTCGCCGTCCGGGCCGGTAGCAATGACACCGCCGCAGGCCGAGGCGTCGGCGAAGAAATCCAGCAGAGCCGTATGCTCGCGCAGTACGATGTTCTCGCAGCGCAGGACCTCATTCAGCAGGGTCTGGGTGATCTCGTGGCCGGTAATATCCTCATGGAACAGAATGCGCGGGCGGGAGTGCGCTCCCTCCCGGGTAAAGCGCAGAGCCCCGTGGTCATCCCGCGCAAAGCGGACGCCGCGGCGCACCAGATCCCGGATGATCGAGTTGGAGGAACGAATCATCAGCTCTACTGTGGCGGGGTTGTTCTCGTAATGGCCTGCCCGCATCGTATCATCAAAAAAGGGGCGGTAGTCTGCCTCACCATGCTGCATACAAATGCCGCCTTGCGCAAGGAAGGAGTCGCTCTCGTCCGCTTTCTGCTTTGTAAGCAGAAGAATGCGGTACCGCGCAGGCAGATTCAGGGCGCAGTAAAGGCCCGCAGCGCCGGTGCCGACGATGACTACGTCAAAATAGTCATCCATATTAGCCATTTTCATGTGGTTTCCTCGGTTTCTTCTGTAATTCCAACTTTGACAGTATAGCACCGTTCATTACATGTGTCAAGACACGTGTAATGATATATAGTGACACCCCGCCATGCGCAATAAGCTTCGGCATAAAAAACAACAGGAACACTGCTGTACATTGCAATGTTCCTGTTGTTTTTATTAGGGCAATACCGCATAATTCTAAGTACCGATACGGCGAGCGAGGTGCGGCAGCTGCTAAGCCAAAAGCGCAGATAATACTTTGTGTATTATCGAGCATTTTGGCAACGCAGATGCCGTGCCGCAGCCGCCGGAGCGGTGCTTAAGCCGTAAGGCGGGAATTATGCGGTGTTACCTTAGGTTGGCCGCTGCAAAGCGTTACAAATCGTTCCGCAGCTTTACGGCACTCCGTTCGGCGATGCACTGCTTTAAGGCGTTGATCATCTTGGCTTCGTCCAGTGGTTTGGCCAGGTGAATATCCATGCCCGCCAGTCGGCTGTCCATAATATCCTCGGAAAAAGCATTGGCGGACATGGCAATGATGGGGATGATTTCCGCGTCGGGGCGGTTCATGGCCCGGATGGTTCTGGCGGCGTCCCAGCCGTTCATACGCGGCATCATAATATCCATATAGATCACGCCGAAACAGTTGACGGGCGACCAATGGTCGCCCCTACACACGCAATAAGGCAAAAATGTAATTTTTTGACGGTCTGATATACTATATAAGGTCTACTGCAACACACCGCAAAAGGCAGCCCGCCCCCCTATGATTCGCTAAAGTTACATTTAGCGAACTTGTGTATTTCTCTTTTACGGGAGGCTTTTGTTTCCCGATGCCCCCTGCTCCCGTCATCTCGTTCTCCCTGCCGATGACTTTTATTTCCTCTTTACATGGGCAGCGCAACGGTAAATACGGTTCCTGCCCCTTCTGCCGGCTCATCCTGTACTGTACCGCCGTGCAGTGCTGCAATTTCCCGCACCAACGCCAAACCCAGTCCTGCGCCGCCCATTTCGCGGCTTCTTGATTTGTCCACACGAAAAAACGGTTCAAAGATGCTGGTTCTGTATTCATCGGGAATACCGCAGCCGGTATCTGCAACGCGCAGTATTGCTTTGCCGTTTGACCGGCTGATCGTAATCTGCACAGAACCGCCCGGCTGATTGTACTTGATTGCATTTTCCACAAGGTTGAACAGCATACGGTAAATCAGGGCATCGCTTCCGATAATATGAATATCCTCACATTCCTGATGCAAGGTGATCTGCTTTTTCTGGGCCAGCGGTGTCAGATCCGTCACAATTTCATCTGCCAGCGGCGCAAGCTCAATGCAGTCATCCCGCGGAACGGCCTGCAAATTGCTCATTTCCAGCAGGGTCCGTACAAGCGCCGATAAACGGGCTATCTGCTCTGTCTGAAAGTGTACCAGCTCTGCGGTTTCCGCGTCCGTATTCATGTGATCTTCGGCGAAGATTTCCAGTTTTGCCTGCATGATGGCCAGCGGTGTTTTCAGCTCATGGGCTGCATTCCCGGCAAACTGCCGCTGTAGGTCAAAGGAATGGGCCAGGCGATTCAGCATTTGATTGACAGATTGACTTAGCTGCCGAAATTCCGCAACGGTATTTTCTTCCAGCCGTACATCAACCAGGTTATCCTGATCGACCTTCTCGGCCTGCTGTGCCAGCTCTTTCAGTGGTTCCAGCGCTTTGCCGCTGATAAAATAAGCAATCGCTGCGCTGAAAAGCGTCACCACTGCCGTAATGCACCACCCTTTGCGGCCAAAAATCGTCTTTGTATCGTAAACCTCTTGCGAGAATTGCACCAGAAAGTCTGACATCTGATCTTCGGGGATCTCTATGGTCAGATCCTCCCCGCCGTCCTGTTGATATTGTAAAACGTACCCGTTCAGATTGTCCATACCGGAGGCGCCGGAGCGATACAGCAACAAGTTCAGGCAGATGCAGGCACCCGCAATCAGTAATGCCGTCATAAGTGTGATGCGCCATTGCAAAGATAATCGCTTCATTGCTCGCTCTCCCCCACTTCATAGCCTTCTCCGATGCGGTTTCGGATAGGATCATACCCAAGTGCCGCGCGCAGCTTTTTGCGCAGCGCCGAGATATGCACCCGAATCGAGTTGCTGAACGCATCTACGCGGCCGTCCCAGACATGTTCCATCAATTCCTCCTGACTGACAGGGCGTCCCTGATGCAGAAGCAGATATTCCAGAACACTGCTTTCCTTGCGGGTCAGTGGAACAGGTTGACCGTCCACCATAGCCACCCGGCTCTTGGTATCAAAGCTCAGTCTGCCGCATCGCAGGCAAACATTGCGCTGAATAAACTGCCGTCGTGTCAAGCTGCGGACGCGGGCTTCCAGTTCGGCCAAATGGAACGGCTTGGCCAGATAATCATTGGCGCCGGCGTCCAGGCCTTCCACCTTGTCCGCAATTTCACTGCGGGCCGACAGAATCAGAACCGGCGTTTCCAAATCGGTCTTTCGCAGTGTGCGCAGAACTGTCATTCCATCCACTCGGGGCAGGTTCAGATCCAGCAAAACAAGGTCATACCGCTCTGCCGCCAGCATTTCCAGCGCGGTTTCCCCGTCACCGCAGTCATCTGTTTCATACCCTGCACGGTGCAGCTTTCTGGCAACGCTTTCCCGCAGGGACGGCTCATCCTCAACCAGCAGCAAACGCATAATAAACACTCCTTATATAAACTGTGTTTCTGTTTACTACCATTATAACAGCTTTTGCTAAAATCTGCGTTAATTTTTTCTTAGCAGAAAATTTATACCCGTTGTGCTATACTGATCTCATCAAAACAAAAAGGAGGATCGAAATGTTGAGCAAAAAGGCAATCGTTCAGGTGCTTTTTCTGCTGGCTGCCGTTATGATGATCGGTTACGGGGCATGGCGCGGTGAGGCGGGCACCGTCTTTACGAAAGCAATTCGATTATGTATGGAGTGTGTTGGCATTGGATAAGAATCGTTCGCATTTTCTGGCCCGTTTCCGGGGACTGATCCAGGCAGGTGCAGCACTGCTGACAAACATCCATCTGCCGAATTTTCTCAAAGGAACGCTTTATCAGGGCAAGGGGAAATATCTCTGCGTTCCGGGCCTGAACTGTTACTCCTGCCCCGGCGCTGCGGGGGCCTGCCCTATCGGGGCCTTTCAGGCTGTGATCGGGTCGTCAAAGTTTCGGTTTTCCTATTATGTTACCGGCATTTTGATTCTGCTGGGCGTGCTGCTGGGGCGCTTTATCTGCGGTTTTCTCTGCCCGTTCGGCTGGCTGCAGGAGCTTTTGCATAAGATTCCCTCTCCCAAGCTGTCAACCAGACGCCTGAAACCGCTGCGCTATATCAAATATGCGGTACTGCTGATCATGGTCGTACTGCTTCCGGCTGTTATTGTCAACACATCCGGCATGGGGGATCCGTTCTTCTGCAAGTACCTGTGTCCGCAGGGCGTACTGGAGGGCGCAATTCCGCTTTCTCTTACAAACGCGGGCATACGAGCTGCTTTGGGAAAGCTGTTCAGTTGGAAATTCTGCATTCTGCTGGCAGTTGTGGTAGGCAGCGTGGTTTTTTACCGCCCGTTCTGCAAATGGCTGTGCCCCTTGGGGGCGGTCTATGCACTTATGAATCATGTATCCCTGTTTCAGATGCGCGTTGACCGCGATACATGTGTTTCCTGCGGTGCCTGCGCAAAAGCGTGCCCGATGGATGTGGATATTACCAAAACACCAAACCACGCGGAGTGTATCCGCTGCGGTAAGTGTATAAAGTCTTGTCCGACCAAAGCGATCTGCTATCAGTACGGTTTCGGCGACAAGTCAAAAACAGAAATCAAGGAGAATTGACAATGAAACGTTTTTTTGCATGGATCACAGCCCTTCTGATGCTGCTCTCCCTCGCTGCCTGCAGCAGCACACAGACAAGCACTGCGGCAGCTTCCCAGCAAGCATCTACTTCTGAGACGGGCAAGTCTGAAAATGAGCTTCTCGCAGAGGAAAACGATATTCTGGCGGCAAATAACGCCCTGTGGGAAAAGGTTTTTGCCTCCATGGACAAGAATGTTACCGACACCACACTAAGCAGCAATTACGGTGATATTCTTATGAGTGCGTTGGATCATGCGAAGGACCAGTTCACCGATGAAGAATATGCTGCTTTAAAGGCCGATGTGGACAAAATCCGTGAGATCGAAACACAGATCGCAGCACTGCCGCAGGATGAAGCTGCCAGCCAGTCTATGACGCAGACGGCCAGCACATTCCCGCAGTTTGAAGGAAAGGATTTGGACGGCAACAGCGTAAGCAGCAGTCTTTTTGCCGATAATGCGTTCACCGTTGTAAATTTCTGGTTCAGCGGCTGCAAGCCCTGTGTGGACGAGATGGACGACCTTAACGCATTGAATCAGCGCATTCAAGAGCAGGGCGGCGAGGTGATCGGTATCAACACAGAAACTCTTGATGGCAACGCGGACAACATTGCCGCTGCCAAACAGATTCTGGAACAGGCCGGGGCTGCATTCCGCAACATCTATTTTGACTCTGCCAGTGATGCCGGTAAGTTTGCCCTCGGCATTATGGCCTTCCCCACTACCTGCGTTGTGGATCGTCAGGGCAACATCGTTGGGGAACCGATTATGGGCGGTATTGATAAAGAGGATAACGCTGCCACACTGCAAAAGCTGATCGATGAGGCTCTTGCGCAGTCGCAGCAGTAAATAAGAAAATAGCTTAGGCAACACCGCATAATTCCCGCCTTACGGCTTAAGCGCCGCTCCGGCGGCTGCGGCACGGCATCTGCGTTGCCAAAATGCTCGATAATACACAAAGTATTATCTGCGCTTTTGGCTTAGCAGCTGCCGCACCTCGCTCGCCGTATCGGCACTTAGAATTATGCGGTATTGCCTTAAAAAACTCGCAGCAGTCATGGATACGAAAGTACCCTTTGGCTGCTGCGAGTTTGTATTTTGCTGCGCCGCCGTGTGGCGGGCTATGTCCCCTGCTCCAGGGCTTACTGCCCGGTTTGCTTTCCCTCTATAGCATATATTTTGTCTTTTCGATTGTATATCAGCATTTTATACTTGACAAAGTCAAGCGTATGGACTATACTCTTTTCTGTAAGGAGATGCTGCATTCACCATGTATCAAAAGGCCCTATCCTACTACATCGCCATGCTGTACCGCAGCTTTGCGGATTTCACAGGCGATAAGCTGCAGGAAGTCGGACTAAATTTCGGGCTTTTGTTTTTTATTGTATATATCGGAAAAAAGCCGAACTGTACGCCTTCGGAATTGACAAAAGCATTGTCCCTTGACTGGGGGCACAGTCAACGGTGCATCAATCGTCTTACTGACGATGGCTTTATTACCAAGGAAAAATCAGGGCGTCACTATCTGCTCAACCTGACAGAACGCGGGCAGGAGGCTTTTGAAGCCGCCCACCGGATATTCTTTGACTGGGACGACAGATTTATGACGAATCTGACTGCAAAAGAAAAGGAACAGTTGCTTGCCTTATTGGAAAAAGCAACAGAAAGGATACCGCACCATGTACGAAACGATTAACAGCCCCATCAATTACGGCGGTTTGGAATTGAAAAACCGCATCATTTTTGCCCCTACCACCTTTGGCCTTGCGGAGGACGAATACTTTGAAAAGATCCGCAAGATCGCCGCAGGCGGCTGCGCCATGGTTATCATCGGTGACGTCCCCGTCGGCAAAAGCCAATTTGAGAAATCTCTTTTTGATAAAAAAGGCTTCGCCCATTATCAGAAGCTGGTCGAAATCGTCCACAGCTATGACTGCCGCATCTGCGCCCAGCTGCACCAGACCGACTCCAATATGCTGGCCATGCTGAAATACGTGCCCGGCGTTCTGACGAAGAAGATTTCAATGGAGGAGCTGCGTCCCCTGCTGAATGCCGAGGTTGCCCCTTACATCAGCAAGCTGTCCACCCGCAAGATCCATAAGATCATCAACGGCTTCGGCGAGGCCGCCGTGCTGGCTGTCAAAGCCGGGTTCGATATGGTGCAGGTCCACGGTGACCGCATGTGCGGCAGCTTCAGCTCCACTGTCTTTAACCACCGCACGGATGAATACGGCGGCAGCGCCGAGAACCGTGCCCGCTTTGCGGTGGAGGCCGTCAAGGCCATCCGCAGCCGCCTGCCGGAGATTCCCATCGACTACAAGCTGGCCGTCCGCCAGGAAGATCCCCACTATGGCAATGCCGGTGTGGTGGAGTCCGAGCTGGGTATTTTTGTACCGTTGCTGACCGATGCCGGTGTGACCAGCTTCCATGTAACGCTGGCGAACCATTCCAGTCTGGAGGACACCATTCCCCCGGCCAACCACCCGTACTTCAAAGAGCAGGGCTGCTTCCTGAAATTCTGCGACGAGGTGCGCCAGTATACGGACAAGCCCATCACCGGCGTGGGCGGACTGAATCAGCCTGATTTTGTAGAGCAGCAGCTTGCAAGCGGACGCATCACCTGTGCTGCCATGAGCCGCCAGCTGTTGGCTGACCCGGAATGGCCGAACAAAGTGGCCTCCGGGCAGATCAAGGAGATTCATCGCTGTGTTCGCTGCAACAAAAAATGCCTTGGCGGCTTGCAGCAGCATCAGGGCACCCATTGCATTTATGAAAAGGTATGACCTGTGAAATACGCTATTGTATTCAGCAGCCAGACCGGCAATACTAAACAGCTTGCCGAGGCTGTTTCCTCCGTTCTCCCTCAGGCAGATTTGTGTTTCTTCGGTTCCCCCTCACAGGAGGCTCTACAGGCAGAGCGTCTTTTCATCGGCTTTTGGACGGACAAGGGGCGCTGCAATCAGGAAATCACCGATTTCCTGAAAACGCTCAAGGGCAAAGAGGTGTTCCTGTTTGGCACGGCCGGGTTCGGCGGCAGCCAGGAATATTTTGACAAAATTCTTTCTTCCGTTCAAAAACATCTCGGTGCTTCCAATACTGTCATCGGCACCTACATGTGCCAGGGGAAAATGCCGCAATCGGTGCGGGAGCGCTATGTAAAGATGAAAAACAGCCCTCTGCCGATCCCAAACGTTGACAAAATGATTGAAAACTTTGATACTGCTGTTTCCCACCCCGACGAAACGGATTTGCGGAAATTGAAATATGCCGTGGCACAATGCATAAAGCGCTGATACAAAGTAGGTCCTAAAAACACACTTCCGTCTGGTTGCCTGCGCACCGGCGCTGGCCTACTGCGCCGTTATGACGATCCACTTTTTAAAGCAGCGGCAGACCCAACCCTGCTGAGCCGCCATGACCGCTTTTACCGCAGTCATAGCGAGCCCCTTTATTTGCTTATCAATTGCGCACGGGTGCGCGCGGGGCTGTTGCACAGCCCCCAAAAAGAAAGACCGAAGTAAAAGCCAAAAAAGGCTTTACAACTTCGGTCTTTTGCTTTAAGTTAATAGTGGGGTTACCTGACCAATGGGTGGACGACCTATCATCTTTTCAGCGTCTATCGTTCTTCGCTGGCCGATCCGCTGTTTTTTGTTCGGCTGTTTGGTCATGTGCTGGGCCATGCAGGCTGGGACCACTTTATAGGCAACATGCTGCTTTTCCTTGTCATCGCGCCCCCGCTGGAGGAGCGCTACGGCAGCCGGAACGGCGGTATTCCGATCACTTTGATCCTTGTCGGTGCGCCCTACCTGAGCCAGCAGGTATATGATATTTTGTTCGTGCAGGACAATGTAGCCAACTTTATGCACATCGTCGGCGGCGCCTGCGGCACTGTGTTTGGTTTTGCCGTGCGCAGAAAATAATACGCGGAGGTTTCCTTCATGAAGATCCTTGTCACCGGTTTTGACCCGTTCGGCGGAGAGACCGTCAACCCGGCCTATGAGGCTGTCAAACTGCTGCCCGACTCCATTGCCGGGGCACAGATCATCAAGCTGCAGGTTCCCACCCGGTTTGCTCTTTCCAGCACCGTTCTGGAAGCTGCCGTAAACGAGCACCGGCCCGATGCGGTCATCTGTGTCGGGCAGGCAGGAGGGCGGTCCGCCATCACACCGGAAAGAGTTGCCATCAACCTTGCGGACGCAAGCATCCCTGACAATGCAGGCGACCAGCCTGTGGACGAGCCGATCCGAAAGGACGGTGCGCCCGCCTACTTCACCTCTCTGCCCGTAAAAGCCATGGTGCAAAAAATGAGAGCCGCCGGTATTCCGGCAGCCCTCTCCTACACCGCTGGCTCCTTTGTGTGCAACTCCCTGATGTATACGCTGCTCTATCTCATCGACAGGCAGTATCCCGCTATGCGGGGCGGCTTTATCCATGTGCCGTATGCGATGGAGCAGGCCGTCAGCAAGCCGCTGGGAACACCCAGCATGGAGCTGCATCAAATCGCGCGCGGCCTTGCGCTTGCGGTAGAAGCAGTTGTCGAAAACGAGCGTGACCTTACCGTGAACCGGTAATACCGGCCCAATTTCTCGAAAACGTGCTTGCATTTTTTAGGGTTCGTGCTATAATCATAGCATCATCACAGAATAGGAACGGGACAACGGGGTCACGCACAGGCAAGGTGCGCGATCCCGTTTTTTCGTCTGCGCACAAAGGCGTGCCGCACTTCATTGGGTGCTGCACGCCTTTTGGCTTTTCTGTTGCTTGTTTTCCGAATGGAGGGATTTCAAAATGCTTACCGCACGAATTGAAAAAATACGCCAAAACTATGTAAACGCCAAACCGCAGATTTCCTGCGAACGCGCCGCACTTTGGACAGAATCCTACAAAAGGAGCGCAGGAAAGCCCGTCTGCACCCGCCGCGCCGACAAAAGCACCGCTTTCCGGGTGGGAGCAGCTGGCCACGCAGGAATACGGGATAAAGGTCACTTCCTATAAGTAGTCCCTGTCCTCCACTGCGGCGGCCTTACGGCTCCTGCAGCATGATCCGCACGATCTCTTTATCGGTTTCGCGCATACCCTCACGGCCCAGCAGTCCCACATTACGGATGGTATTTTCAACGCCCTTTGTGACGATGCCATCCCCACTGCGGAACTGCTGGCCGTTTTTGTACATGTGATACCCCAGGATGCCCGCCTCCACGCTGGAGGCGATCTTCGCCGCACAGCTGGCCTTGGCACCATCGCAGATAATACCCGAAACGATGGCCAACGCATTGACAAGGGTGTGGGAGACCGCTTTCAGGTCTGCGCCCTGCAGATAGGCAATGCCGCAGCCCGCAGCACAGCCCGCGCTGACGGCCCCGCAGTAGGCGGACAGTCGCCCTATACCGGCCTTCTCGTGGATCGCAATCAGGTTGGAGAGGGCCAGTGCGCGGCAGAGAGTCTCATCGGATGCCCCCAGCTCTCTGGCATACTCGATGACCGGTACCGAGACCGTGATGCCCTGATTGCCGCTGCCCGAGTTGATGACAACTGGCAACTCACAACCGCTCATACGGGCATCAGAGCCTGCTGCTGCCTTGGCAATAGCGCGGTTGCGCACATCCTCGCCGTAAAATTTCAGCATTGTAGAGCCGATGTTCGCACCGTAATCCCCTCGCAGTCCCTCCTCCGAGATGCGGGTGTTGTACCGGATCTGGGTTTCCAGCAAAGGTCGGATTTCGTTGATCTCGCAGGTATCGGCAAATGCAAAGATATCCGCAATGTTCAGCAGTGCCCGGTCTGTCAGACCGCTCTCGGCAGGGGCGGCGTCACCGCAGAGCTGCTTTGTCTCCTGCGCCGTATGATCCAGCAGCACTTCGCTGTTTCTTTGGATCAGGACAATATTCGTGTGGTACTGGCAGATGCGCACCACGGCAGAATCGCTCCCCTGCTGCAGCGTCACAATAATGTCGAAGATAAAGCCGTTGTCGATTGCCTTCACCGTGACCGGCACCTGCTTCAGGAAGGCGCGCATCGCAGCCTTCTGGTCCGCTGTTACAGCTGCGATGACCTCCAGTGCCTTGTCCGCCTGCCCGCCGATGATGCCTGCCGCTGCGGCGGCTTCAATGCCCTTCATGCCATCGGTGTTGGGCACGATGACGCTCTTGACATTCTTGATAATGTTGCTGCTCACGCCGATCTCGACTTTGTCCGGCATGCCGCCAAGCACATCCCGCGCCTTGGCGGCGGCGTAGGCGATGGCAATCGGTTCGGTGCAGCCCATGGCAGGGATCAGTTCCTCCTTGAGGATCTGCACATACGCCTGATAGGTTCTGCTCTGCTTATCCATACAAGTGACTCCTTTGGTTGCTCTGCAAAGTGTCCGCAGCGGGGTATTATACCGCGTCTGCTGGTTTGTATAGTACAAGTATAGACATTTTCCCCGCCTTTTGCAACAGCATTTTGGCGGCGTTCCAATCCGGAGCACTTTATGCACTGGTTGGACATAAACACTGCCGCTTTCTGCATCCCATAACGCAAAATGTGCCTGCTTGCGCGGGCACATTTTGCGTTATTCTGCTTTTTCCTGTCTGGCCGCATTCAGCAGCTGCTTTTGAAATTCCCGGGCCGCCGTATTCAGCGGACGGTGCCGGTCATAAACCAGACTTACTGAGCGCTGCGGAATCGCCTCCCGCAGGGTCAGCTGCACAATGCTGCGGCGCTGCAGGCTGCTGCGGGCCATCGGCTCCGGCACAAAGGCAAGGCCAAGCTCACTCTTTACCAGCGTCATCATCTGGTCCGTGGTGGCCGCCTCAATATCCGGCTTCAGGTCTGCGCTGTGCTCAAGGAAAAACTGCCGGTAAAACAGGCGGCTCATGCTCTCGTTCCCCAGCATGATCAGCGGATAGGCGTCAAGCTCCTGCAGCGAGAGCGTCCGGCTTGCCAGCGCCGTGAAGGTTTTCCCGCCGACCAGGATTTCGTTGAACGGCATCAAATCAACTTTTTTCAGCTCCCCCTCTGCACCGGTGGGGGTCGTCACAACAGCGAAATCGACCTCGCCGTTTTTCACAGCCTGAATCGCCTGCGGCGTTGAATGGTTGGAGATCCGCAGCCGGATACCGGGGTACTGCACATGGAAGTCCCGCAGCCGTTCCGACAGGTAGATGTTCAGCGCCGTCTCGGTTGCGCTGATACTGATTGCACCATGCTCAAAGGTCGCGCTGGCGCTCAGCTCCTCCTCGGCATCCTGTATCTGCACAGCAGCCGAGGAAATGCGGGTATAGAGCATCTCCCCCTCCGGCGTCAGCGTCACACCCCGGTTGGAACGGATAAACAGCACACAGTGCAGCTGATCCTCCAGCTTGTTCATCGTATGCGTGATGTTGGGCTGGTTGCTGCCCAGCACGCGGGCCGCCTTGGTAAAATTGCGGTATTTTGCGACAAAGTAAAAAATCTTGTAGTATTCCCAATCGACATACATAGGCGCAGCCTCATTCATACCAAAATTACATAGTCATAATGCGGTAAATACTTCTTACACATTCTATGTCACAAAGTATAATAGCACCGCGACCCAAAAGCAAGCAAAAATTTCCCTCTATAGAAACAAATTGTAAGGAAGGCGAAACCAAAATGCTGACCGCAGTACCTGCGGAAGGGTACCTGGCTCTAAGGCAACACCGCATATTTCTGTGTGCCGCCCCTATATTTTTTCAAGGCTGCGTCTCCTCTCTCCCCTGCCCTCATTCGCGGGTGGGGCTTTTTGTTTACCGTCTTCAGCGCGTCCCTCTCTCAGAGCGCGTGAGTGGACGCCTCTGCAGCGCGTTTTGCTGCAGGCAGCAGCAGACAAAAAAACACCCACAGCGGCGGCTGTGGGCTTTGGGTTCAATCATTATTGGCGGATGCTCCCAGCGCACGGCAAAGCGGATGATTCAGCAGCATACCGGCGATAACATACCGATAGGAGTGCACCGCACCGTTTCGGATCGTTTGCGGTATCCGTTGCTTTCGTACCAGCTTTTCCAGCGCATCCATCTGCTCTTTCAAAAAGTAAAAAGATATTTGTGGATAGATCTTGTCATCCAACTGCGTAGCAATAAACCGGCTGACAACCTTTGTTTCCGGAAACAGATAGTAAGCCGCCCTGTTCTGCTCGATTTCTGCTTCGCTGGCCAGATATTCCCTGCTGTTCATGATCAGGCAGTTGTCAGCACCGACCTTCATGACCTTATCCATCTCGGACTGGAGCAGCCGATTGGCCAGGGTGCCTACGCGGATATCCTCCACAGCAGCCTCATCCACAAGCGTCTCCCGAATCAGGAGCCCTACCCGAAGGTTGACCTTGACTTTTTCTTCTTTCATTCGCATCACCCTTTGGGCAATACCGCATAATTCTAAGTGCCGATACGGCGAGCGAGGTGCGGCAGCTGCTAAGCCAAAAGCGCAGATAATACTGGATGTCTTATCGAGCATTTTGGCAACGCAGATGCCGTACCGCAGCCGCCGGAGCGGTGCTTAAGCCGTAAGGCGGGAATTGTGCGGTGTTGCCTTTGTTACCGGGACCGTGTCTCCCCCTACCCTGCCTTACTTTGCGGCTTCAATCAAATCCCGGAGGCTTTGCGCCTGCTCAATCAGTTCATTCAGAATCGCAACATCATTATCACGGCGCTCCTGAGACATCTTTCTGACGCCGCGCTTATAGCTGGTTGAACTCATTTTCTTAAAAATCTTATTAGCAACAGGCTGGATCGTCTTTTCCACAAAGGTCGCGCTTTCAGACTCGCTCTTTTGCTCCTTTTTCTCGACGCGCTTTGCCTCCTGATCCCTGGCCACATCCTTTTCGATTTCCTCGGCCTTCTCCGTATCATGCCGACTGACGGCGTCACGGTACTCCCCTACCCTGTTCTGCAGCAGGCGGATTGCGTTTTCACACTCCGCAAATGCAGTCTCCAGGCGTTCGTCCCTCTCATCCGGCTCGTTGGTTTTTCTGGCTCTGTCAATAGCCCGTATAAAATCATAATGTATGCTGTTACATTCCTGCAGCATACGCTCCCGGGCATCGGTGTCACAGTTGCTCACATCAACCGCGCTCAGCAACAGATAGCACTGCGCAATTTTATGCTGCTCCTCCGGCTCCAGCGTGATATAACTTTCACACTCCATGCGGGTCAGGAACTTGTTATCCAAAAGGCGAAGCAACTCTTTGTCCAGCTTTTCCTCAATGCGGAAATCACGGTCGATTTGCTTGGCTGTGGTTGCACTCACTTCCTTTATTGCCTTTTTAGCGTCCTTTTCCGTCATATTGAACGGCTCGTTCTGAAGGCAGACCACAAATTCTGCAACGGCCTTGCGGCGGATCTGTTCATCCGCAAAGCCGCCGCGGACCTGCAGGTTCGCACTATATAAAAGCACCTTTTTTTCATTTTCCGAAAGACTGGTTGTGATCACATTGCAGTTTTTGATGGTGTTCCAGGTGGCGTCTCCTCTCTTTTCAAGGTACTCCATCGCGCGGTAGCGGCGCTCACCGGAGAGAAGGACATACACTGTTTTTCCATTTTCTTCCTGCGGAAACACCACCAAATTATGCATCAGGCCGTTGCGCTGAATATCCTCCGCCAGCTGCACAATATCCTCTTGGGTATCTGCCTGCCGGAAGATTTCGTTGTCCGCGTTTACGCGAATATCGTACAGTGCAATATCCCGTGCTTCGTATTCAATGCTTTTATGCCCTGCGGTCAGATCACTGATAATCTTTCCTGCATCGCCATTATTAGAATCAATTTTGCCAAGCTCTGCATCCGTCGGGCGGGAACGTTTTACGATTTCCTTCTTTTTGGCGGGGCTTTTCATTCCCATATCATTTCACCTCCAGACGCTTTTTCAACTCTTCGTAGGCTTTCACATAGGCTTTTGCCACAGGCTGCGTTTTTGCCATATAGCACACAGGCAAAAAGCGGGAAATGGATGTTTTCACCGTCTTGCTTGTGGGAATTACAACGCTGAACAACGATGTGCCGAGTTCTTCCTTAAAATGCTCCTGAATCTTCTTGTCTGTTGCTGCGCTTTTGTCTACATTCACCAACAACACACCGGCACCCATCAGGTGAGAAGTGGAGCTTTGCTTCATCTTATTGCATTCATAATAAAGGCGAAATGCCGATTCTTCGGAGTTATCCTCACAGCCGGCTGGAATCAGGATATAATCCGCTGCATAGATTGCATTGGAAAGCAACAAGCTGTCCCGCGTAGGCTGTGTGTCAATAAGAATGTAATCGTACTCATCACGTACCTGATTGAGGAAATAGCACAGAAAATCCCCCATACCGGAAACCTTCCTCGGATCTCCGTCCTTCAGGCGCTCTGCATCGCCAATCAGCAGTTCAATGCGCTTATTGATTCGCGGCGTCTGCGCATCGCACGGGATCATATCCACATTTTCATACTGCGTTTCCACAATAAAGTCTCGCGTCTTGCTATGATACAGGAATCCGTCGAAAAGATTATAAAGCGCCTTACCGTAGAATTCATCACTTGTGATGCTCAAGCCGCCGCTGAGTGCTTTGGTGAGATTTCCCTGCGGATCAGTATCCACGCAAAGAACTTTTTTTCCCTCATCGCCCATCAGGTAGGCAAGATTGGAGGCTGTTACGGTTTTACCCGTGCCTCCCTTTTCAATGGCAATTGTAATAATTTTTGCAGACATTGAGCAATTCCTCATTTCTGTAAAGGCTGTTATTTGTGGATGTGTCCGTCAATTCTTGTTGCTGTGAATTATCGTTCTGTAATTCTCTTGTAATCGATTTTCCATGTCTTTTTGCCATTTCCGGTTGTACGATTTTATCATACTTCAGTGGCTGAATATGTTGAAGCCTATACCTCACCACAAAATAGTTGCAGCCATCTTTTGCTGCTTATTGTGATTTCAATTATAACATAGATATAAGTAAAGTCAATTCTCTTTTCCGGGTATCATCCTGCCATAACGATATTTCAAGTCTATCAATTCTTGTTGCTATTCTTTAATATACCTGCATTCGTATAGGCCATTTCTTTACATAGTCGCACCGCGCTTCACAGCACGGAACAGAGTTCAGACCGTCAAAAGAATTGCCTTCTTGCCTTATTGCATGTGTAGGGGCGACCATTGGTTGCCCGCCACCTTACCGCAGCAACGCATCTTCTGGGATAGTTTGCTTACAAGGCAAACGGGCACGGGCGAGCATTGCTCGCCCCTACAAGAGTTTTTCGACAGTCTGGCAGAGTCAACACATCTTTCAATTCTTGTTGCTGTTCTCGGTTGTATTTATTTGTCACTTATAATCTTTGTTTTTTCTTTACAGCAAAAAGCAGCAGCCTGCATGTTGCAGGCTGCTGCCAAATAATACTTATACATCCTCAAAGACAGACATATCAAACTTAAACACTCCCGCCGGATCCAACGATGCGAGCTTCTGCTTGCCAGCCGCGATGATCAAAGCACTGTTTTCAATCGTATCGTTATAAACAACCGTGCGATAATACTGTGCAGACTTCCTTTCGGTTGCTTTTTCAAACATCTCCGTAAATTTTACACACAGTCCCAGGGCCCATGTTTTCAGCCCGGCATTGTCATGAATGATTCGGTTTAAAGAATCCAGTGTTTCCTCCGCTTGGTCACGCTTGTTGATGTTTGTCAGGATCTTAGCCGTGTATATGAAAATATCATTGCAGATATTTTTCTCGTTGTCCGTCAGCTTATCCTCATACGAAGCATAGTCTGCTTTGTTTCTGATCTCCGTAGTTGCTTTTCTATACTTCATTTTCAAAATATCTGTGCTAAATGGTTCTGTAATATGCTGGGCTGCTTTTTCCGCACTCTGGGTTTTCTTCTTTCTGGAATCCCTTACAATTTCGTCATCGTGCGTATTTCTATCATGATAGGAGCGGACATCCCTCATTTCCGCTTTGGTCTTGTATTTGATGAAAATATACAGGTATTCATATTTCCGAACACCGCGCTTGCGCGCCGGGGCATAGTCAAACCAAAGATCCGTCATCTCATTGATTTCTTTTTTAACGGTCTTTAAAACATTCTTTTCAAACTCTGTAAAAGTCTTGTACTTTTCAGACAGCGGTTTTTCCCGGTCAAACTTTTTCTTGTCGGCAGATGTCGGATCCTTTTTCTTTTTGCTCTTTGTGGACTCTCTCTCTGCCTCTGTGGGTGCAGAAAGCAGACCTTTAAACTCATCAATATTGAATTTTTTATACTTATAACCCGTCAACTCGTCGCGCTTTGATGAGAACTTATTCAGGATCTCCTCATTTACTGGCTGGAATACAAGGCCGTTCGTATAGCCATAGTCTCTGTTTCCATTGTCATAGGAGAGTATGATTTCATAAACGCGCATAGAGTAAGTACTTTTCATCATCAGCAGATATTCGATGCTGTAAGAGGTATAGTTGCTGGTAAGCTGCGCAATATCCTTCCAGATGTCCTGGTTAAAGCGCAGGCGAATCTCTTTCTTGTCGAAATCGACCTCTGAACCTTTTTGCAGCCAGGAAATGGAGCGATACACCTTACTGCCGGGTTCTTTCTTGACCCAGAAGGTACGATTTTCCAAATTTTCTATAGTTTCCTTCAGATTCAGCGCATAAGTCGTATCCACCGTGCGCACTCCGGTCAACTTGGCAAAATCGTTGAAAGTGATCGAATAATATTTGGATGCATCCTTATCATTTTTCTGGTCGATTTTAGACATGAGCATAAAGAGAACCTTTTGCTCATTTCTGGGAAGAGAGTACTTTGTCCGCTGGATCAGGTCATTACTTTTGGTAATGTAAGAGCCAAAGCCGACAGGGGAGTGCTGCCATTTCGCAATCGCTTGCTTTTTCTCGCGGACCTCATCATCAGAAAGGACCTCTCCAACTAAAGATTCCTCGTTTTCATCAATGGACGAATTCGTTTTGTTCATATCCATTACTTATAGCTGTACAAGGAGGGGCTTAAAATAATTACGATATACAGCTATATATTCCTTTCGTTAGATGTTACAATACAAATAGGTACACAAATATCATTATACTGATAATATTACTATACTATTTGCCGACTGTCAACGAAAAATGCTTGGAGCTTTTCTATTTTTTTAATTTTGGTTTTTTCTTTTTCACAATTATTTATCTTATCTTTTACTTTTTACTTATTTATTATAATATGTAGAAAGAGAGGTTTCCACATGCCAGCTGAGAGGAAAAAACACTTGGCGAAAGAGATTTCCACACCGGATGCAAGAGGTTTAAAAGGCTGTAGAAAGAGATTGCTACAGCCCAATCAGCCAAAATAAGCATGTAGAAACCTCTCTTTTGCCGTGGAAGAATCTCTGTTTTCAAAGTTTTTTCTGTATACTGTCTGTTGCGGCTACAAATTGTGCAGGGTGGAAATCTCGCTTTTGCGATAGCGGGAGAGCATTGCCGTGCAGGCATAGGTGGAGAGTGCGATAGCTGATTTTTCCGGTGTAGTAACCTCTCTTTGCACAAGCATCGGAAAACGCCGGCGCTTGAATTAGGATAGGATGAATAGAGACAGGGGAGAGAGTGAAACAAAAATTTCCCCTTCCGCGTATGTAGAAACCTCCTTTTGCTGCTGCGAGTGATCTCTGCGGTAGGAGGTGCTCAAATTTTTCCGGTGTAGAAACCTCCTTTTAAAAATTGCTTCAAGAACACTATATATTGGTGTTGTGGATCAACTAACATACTTGTTCTTGCACAAAGAGAGGCTATATAGGCAGAGGCAGGAGAGGTAATAGTGGCGAACCAAGAGGTTACTACACATAAACAGCGTAAGATTCTTAAACAGAATAATAGGCGATATACCGATATATAACTGTGCTGCGAAAAAGGAATTATCTGCACTAAAAAGAGGTTTCTACATCAAAAGAGCGAAAGAAAAGAGGAAAAAACACAGCCATGTACAGAAGGGTACTACCAAAGCAGCGTAGTGATAAAAGGATGTAAAACCACAATATATAGATATAGAGAAGAAAATAGCACTTGAAAAACCAAAAAAGCTGGGAGAGAAGATAGTAGAAAGGGGAAAAATCGTTGCAGATGAAATACAATAAGGAAATATTGTTATAGTATATACAATATGTACACAGCGTAATGTGAAGATGATCCAGAGAGGTCCATAGTGGTGCAAAGTATGGCATAATGCAAAGTAAACATTTTTTTCGGTAATGAGATGTAGAAACCTCTCTTTTCGCTGGACTTCCCGACTTCTTGATGAGAAAACCTCTTTTTGACGGACTTATCCACTTTTTCGGCAGTAATTCACAGGGATTGCGGGCTTAATGTACTTACATAAGGTGGATAAAAAGGATAATTGGGTGGCTGTATAAGATACAATTTAATATACTAATAGGATAATATATGAAAAATATACAAATTGGTCCATACAATCTGCTCCCAAAAGGCAAATTATCCGATTGTTAAAGTGTAGAAACCTCTCTTTTAGGTGGGATGGGAAGCCTTCGCAACACGAAACAAGCTGAATTTGAGAATGGACCCTGCAATAGGTAGAAAGCCGGATTATCGCCCCGTAGGTTATATGGCACATGCCGAAGGAAGAAAAAGCATAAAGCAAACACCATCCAATAAGGTAAGGTTTATCTCAAGAGGGCAGGGGAGGGGACTGGCAGCAGGATTGGGTTTGCGTCTGCTATAAAGGCATACAGCATTTGGGAAAGTTTCGATATGCTATAGCAGCGAGAGCAGTCGCCTTGGCAGTCAAGAGAGCTCTTAGCGAACACAACAAAAAATCGAAAATAAAGTTACAGCAACAGGAATTGATGGAAAATGGAGCACGATGAATTTTTACAAGTAATCAGAAGCCCTTTTCATTTTGCCACTTGCGATGCCGTACTCCGGGGGTGTAAAATAGTAGACATAAGTAAGCCACTGCAGTGGCACAGACTGTCGAAAAAGGTGCGTTCACCCCTTGGCCCCCTCTGCGAGGGGGCTCCGCCCGCAGGCGGTGGGGGAGAGAACTGTACGAATGCCCGAAATATTTCGGGCTATGGCAAGGTTCTCTCCCTCCGCTTCTTCCGGGCACCGCTCCCCCTCTGGCGCAAGCGCCACCTCCCCCCGTATCGGGGGAGTCTGTCTCGCAGAGGGAGGTTTTTCGACAGCCTGAGCCGCTACAGTGGCAGGGCATATAGCGACAGGGGATGTAGGGTATGAAACGAGTTTTGATCATTGATGGGCAGGGCGGCGGCATGGGCGCACAGCTTGCAAAGCTGCTGCTGCCTAAACTGCCTGCGGATTGCGAGCTGCTGGCAGTGGGCACGAATGTGCTGGCAACCAGCGCCATGCTGAAGGCGGGTGCAGTGCGCGGTGCCACCGGGGAAAATGCGGTGGTGTACAACGCCGCCAGAGCCGATGTTATCCTTGGGCCCATCGGTATCTTGATGGCCAACGGAATCATGGGAGAGGTTTCACCCAACATGTCGGTGGCGATTTCCGGCAGTGAGGCAGCCAAGGTTTTGATCCCGGCGTCCGGCTGCGGGATCTTTGTGGCAGGCACGCAGGATTGCCGCCTTGACGAGTATCTGCAAAATGCCGTAGCACTTACGCTGCGTGCGCTGGACGCATGACGCCGCTGGCAACAGCCGCCGCCCCGATCCTGCAGGCCGCACAGTTGGCCGCAGAAAACGGCCCGGCGCTGCTGGCCATTGACGGGCGTTGCGGCAGCGGCAAGTCTACACTGGCGGAATTTCTGGCGGGGCAGCTGGGCTGCCGGGTAGTGCATACCGATGATTTCTATCTACCGCTTGCTGCGCGCTGCGCGAACTGGCAGGAGCAGCCCGGTGCGAATATGGATTTCATCCGGCTGCGAAATGAGGTTCTGCAGCCGCTTTTGCGCGGCGAAGCGGCGCTCTATAATGCATACAGCTGTGCGGCGAGAGCTTTCCTGCCGTCTAAGCCGTTTGCTGCCGCGCCGCTGACGATTCTGGAGGGCAGCTACAGCTTGCATCCGGTGCTGCAGACTGACTTTGCGGTGCGTGTGTTTGTTACCTGTCCGCCCGATGTGCAGGCGGCGCGCCTGCGGGCGAGAGAGGGCATACGCTACGCAAATTTTGTGCATCGGTGGATCCCGCTGGAGGAAGGGTATTTTGCTGCCCATGATCCGGCCGCACGCTGCAATTTTGTACTGGACACGGCGGAGATTTTTGTGTAATATAGTAAGCGGACCTATGGCATAACTGCATGGTTCCCGCTATAGCGGGCTTGAAGGATGCAGGAATGCCCTTATGAAAAAGCCAGGAAGGCAGTGCCCAGAAGGGTACGCGGTTCAAACTTTTTGATAAGGGTGATATGTTGTGAAAAACCAGAATACAAAAAAATTGGCTTATGCAGCGCTGTTTTTGGCGCTGTGCCTCGCGCTGCCCATGCTGACGGGCCAGATTCCGCAAATTGGCAGCATGCTGCTCCCGATGCATATTCCGGTGCTTTTGTGCGGCCTTGTCTGCGGCTGGCAGTACGGTGCAGCGGTGGGCTTTGTTGCGCCGCTGCTGCGCTCGGTCCTGTTCGGGATGCCTCCGATGTATCCGGTGGCTATTGCGATGGCCTTTGAGCTGCTGACCTACGGTCTTGTTATCGGGCTGGTATACCGCCGTATGGCTCAAAAGGGCGCGGCAGGGGTGTATGCAGCGCTGCTTACCGCCATGGTAGCGGGGCGGCTTGTCTGGGGCGTGGCTGAGGTCGTGCTGCTGGGCTTGGGCGGCAAGGCGTTTACCGCCCAGGCATTCTTGGCGGGCGCACTGCTCAATGCCGTGCCGGGCATTATCGTGCAGCTGGTTCTGATCCCCGCTGTGATGGCGGCCCTGCAGAAGACTGGAGCCGTTAAAGAATACGACGAATAAGGCCGTCTGCTGAGAGGCTGCGCAGGAAGCGCAGCCTTTTTGCTGTGTGCGGCTGTATTGCAGCTCACTTTGCACGATACAGCAACAGGAATCGCTCGCCCCATATTTTCGCAAATGAAAACAAAAAAGCTTGCAAGTACAGGCATTTTAGCCTTATCTTGCAAGCTTTTGTTGTTGCAGCGGTGAAAGTGGCCGACAGTCACTGTCTGCTGCTAGAGGAACTCAGCCATACTGATCTGATCGACCAACCAGCTTTCCTGCTTTGCCTCGTGGATTACATCGCCCGGCTGGCTGTGTCCGACCAAAAAGGGTGAAGCGGGGTCGTGCATACGCATATTGTGCGCTACAGTCACACGGCTGGCGTTGGCGTAGCAGTATAGGCAGCCGTGACCGCAGGTATTGTAGGCACCTATATCCGCCGTAAGGCAGCAAGCGCACTCTTTGCGGGCTGGCTTTTGCGGGGGCAGCCGCAGGGGACGGTGCAGTGCGGTCTCAAAAGTTCTTTGCGTCATGCAGCCGCTGCAATCAGCACCATAGCGGGCAAGCGCGGTGCCTTCGGCGCAGGGGCGTATCATCATGCCGTATTTTCTGCCAATCTCAATAAAAGCCTTTCCCAGCGTTTCGCGCTCCGTGTGCGGGACACTTTTTACCTGTGGAAAATTCCGCCGTACCTTCTCGTAAAGGTCGATAAAGCTGATCACACAGGTCCTGGTATAGCCGGAAAGTACAGATGCCATCTGCTCGAATTCAGCGATATGTCGCGCAGCTGTGTAGGTGCCGGAAAGAAAAAAGGGGTCATACCGCCATGCGATACAATCGGGACCGACAATTTTTGACAGAGTGATAAAGTCCTGCAAGACCTGCGCCTTCGGCGGTACATGCGGCTCGATCTCCGGTCCGTAGGGGGTGATCGTGACAAACCAGTACTGCCCATAGGGGCGCAGCAGCTCCATGCGGGGGAGCATCGGTGCAGGATTTTTGGTGCAAAAGCCGATCAGGTCCACCACATCCGGGTTGATGGCATACCGCGTGACGGACTGCGGATCATAAGGGTTTCGCACCAGCACAAACCCTGCACGCAGGCGGTTCGCAAACCACGTGCTGTAAAAGCCGGGTATATCGGTGCGGAAACCTGTTTGTAAAATCATAAAATGCCCTCCTGCTGGTGCAGCATGCAACTTGCCAATTCTATACAAATTATAATACCATGCTACAGAGGATTGCAAGGAGGCTGAGCGCCGCTGCAAAATTCTTCTTTTTAGCTGGTTCGTCTCTTAGGCCTCGATAGCTTTCTACCGGGCGTATTGGGACAGCGTCTCTCCTATGGTGCGCTTGAACAGGCGGGTAGGGTACATCCGGGATACCTACCTCCTGTGCCGCCTGTGTGATCGTGTAGTGATGATGCCAGAGCAGGTTCGACGCAAACTGGATGCGGGTCAGGGTCACATAGTCGGTCAGGTTGCTGTGCACTTCCCGGTGGAGCCGGTCAGACAGATAAGAGCGGCTCAGGTTGAAGCGGGCAGCCAGCGTGGAAAGGGTCAGGTCCTCCTTCAGATGCAGGTTGATATAGTGGATGATATTGTGGATGACCACCGAATAGCCGGCGGTAGAGTACCGCGCCACTCGGTTGCAATATTGCTGCAGCATCTCGACCACAAGGGCCTGCTCTTGCTGCTCGGTGGTGATTTCACCGGCGGCGAGCAGATAATCGTTATAAAGGGTATCAAGGTAAAGGCGTGCACCTCGGCCCGCTCTGCCTCCATGCGTAGCAGGGCATTCAGGGCAACGGCGCGGAAACGGACGGTGGTGGTCTTGGTATGACCCTTGCGCCCGGGTATGGTTACGCCGCGAAGGCTCTGCAGCGCCTGCATCGCAAGCTCAGCATCACCGTGGTTGACGGCGTCCAGCAGATGATTTTCCAGCGCGTAGCGGTCCTCCAGCATCTGGATGCTGAGGACGGGCTTTTCCGGCAGCATACACTGCCTTGGCAGATCGGCAGATTCGGGGGAAAGATCTGTGTAGTTTACCCAGTGGGTGCGGAAGGTGCTGCAGTTCATCGGTGCCAAATTTTTCTACAATCTGGACAAAAAGACGCTGGCCCAGATGGAGACCGAGCTGAAGGAAAAGCGCGGCTGATTTACTGTAATAAGACACGGGAGGTTTTTCCGGGGGTCTCCGGAAAAGCTTCCCGCGTTTTTTGCGGTGCGCTGAGAATGAGTGCCTCCTGCGTGTTGAAAAGCACAGCGGGAACATGGTACAATTATCAAACCAAAGCACAGTACGATGAGAGAAGGAGAATAAGCACATGACAATTTTGATCGATGCAGACGGCTGCCCGGTGGTCGATCTGACCCTGCGGAGCGCAGGGAAAAAAGGTGTGCCGGTTGTGATTCTGTGCGATACATCCCATCGTATCGAGCGGGAAGGGACACAGACGCTGGTATTTGACAAAGGCACTGACAGTGTGGATTTTGCACTCGTCAACCGGGTGAAGCCCGGGGACTTGGTTGTGACGCAGGATTACGGTCTGGCAAGTATGTGCCTGGCAAAATGCGCGCGGGTGCTGAACCAGAACGGTTTGGAATATACGGCGGATAATATAGATGCGCTGATGCTGCAGCGGCATGAAAACAAAAAGCTCCTTCGCGCCGGCAAGCATCCAAAGGGGGCTGCAAAACGCACAAAAGAGCAGGATATCCGGTTTTGCGATGCGCTGGAACGGATTTTAAGCGGCACATCCGGCGATCAGCAGACGGAATGTGAAAATGTGTCATTTGCAAGGCGATAAAATGTACAATGTGCATTTTTTACAGGTGAATGGCAATTACAGAGCGTAGCTATGTGAAAAAAAGCGCAAAGAAGAAATGTGCTTTTTGGGTGGATTTGTGCAGAAATGTACACTTTTCAGGGCGGCAAAACAGCACATTTTTGCCGATATTGCCGCTTGCTGCATGAAATGTGCGATTTGCCATAAAATCATACGATATATCGGAATAATTTACCTTTCGGAATGTGACATTTGGCACATGCTATGCGTAAAGAAGCTGCACACCGCCATAAAGAGCCTATGGGGGTGAACATAGTTTAGCTGCAGAGAAATGGGATACGGTACGCAATTCCGGTACGGTAACGCTGCTTTGAGTTGGTTACAAAAGTTTATGCGGAATGCTCCGCACAGCAATGCATACTGGTTGGAAGCGCAATACAACAGATTCCTGGGTTTCAAAATACAACAATTTCCGGGAGACAAAAATGAACCCCGGAAAATGTTGTACTCTGTGTATTGAAAACACAGGTGAATTGGGCGCTTGTTCGATGCCTACTGGTCCGCAATAGCAAAATAAGGATACAAATCAAAGCGTACAAAAGAAAGAAAAGCGCAAGCGGCATGTCCTTGCCCTGCAGAGAGAATGGATTCCGGTATTCTTCCGCTGAAAGCAAAATAACAGGGCTAATTTTCCGGATTTTCCCTTGTGATTTGGTGGCGCGATAAACTATAATAAGCATAAGGCAAGCAAATGCGATGCCGGTAACAGATACTGCGCAGGCAAGTGAAGGGAAAAAACGCAATGAAGATGCTTTTCAAGCAACGGATGTTCTCCTGGTTCGACAGCTATGATATTTACGATGAATATGGGAATACCCTGTTTGTGGTCAAGGGTCAGCTTTCCTGGGGGCATTGCCTGAGAATTTTTGATGCGGCGGGCTGCCCGGTTGGCTGCGTCAAAGAAAAGATATTTACATGGATGCCCCAATTTGAGCTCTACACAGGTGAGGATGATTATGTGGGGTGCCTGAGCCGGGAGCTGACGCTTTTCCGGCCCAGCTACCATATCGACTGCAATGGCTGGCGCATTGAGGGCAGCTTTTGGGAATGGGACTATGACATCCTTGCCCCCAGCGGACATACCGTGGCGCATATTGCCAAGGAGCTTTGGAATTGGACCGATACATACACCATTGAGGTTGCCGACCCAAGAGATGCCCTCTGCGCGCTGATGGTCGTGCTTGCGATCGATGCAGAGAAATGCTCGCGGAATAACCATACCTGACAGGCTGCACACAAAAAATACTCCCTTATTCTGCTGCGCACGCAGCAGGATAGGGGAGTTTTCTGGTTCGTGAAGCAGCACGCCGCCGAGGAAATGAGCCGCTGCGGTGCCGCCATACGTGACCCCGCGCAGATACGCGCCTGCGGCAAACAGGTGGAAGCGCAGCTTGCCGACTTTGCCCAAACGGTTAAGGCGGGCAGCCGCACCGAGCTTGCCATGCTCTACCGCCTGCGAGATATGCTGCTAAGTCAGCGAGCCTACTTGACTGCCATGACTAACTACACCGCCCACGGCGGCAAAAGCCGCGGCAGCGCCCTGCACACCGACCTGACGGGCGGCACCAAGCCGTTTGAACAGCTCCCCGATACGTTCACTTTTGCCTTGGATGAGACGGAGAACCCGCTCGTTCAGGAACTGTGGTATGAGGACGGCGTTTGCCGCACCGCTTGGCGCGCTCCGCGCCCCATCCCCGAGGATGACGACTTTTTTGAAAACGTCTGGCGCAGCTACCGCGAGACAGGGAACATTGACTGAATAGATGGTTCTGCCTGGCCTGATAAACACAACACTAGTATATCATGAAAACGAATATCCCGGGCCTCATTACATGCGATGCAGAAGCGCTAAATCATGTGGCGTATCCCAGTTATCGACCTGCTTGCATACATCTGCATCCTGATACCGGCAAAACGATACGGCATCGTTTTGATAGTAGGGAATCAGTCTGATTTGCTCATCAACGATTCGTTCTTTCATATCTGTACACCGGCCAATGCCAGAAACTTTTTGTCGGACTGGATACCCTGCGTCAGGAATACGCCGTCCCGGAACAGTGCGTAGGTCGTGACGGGTGCGGATACATTCTGCGCGGCTTCTTTGTCGGTGATGTGGATGGCCCGGAACGGGATGTTATGCTGCTGCGCGGCCTGCTGCACCTTCGGCACCCAGTAATAGGTAAAGGGACACTGATCGGTGTAGTAGAGGACGAAGCCTTCTCCATCGGCTTTAGGGTGCTTAGCGCAGTTCTTGAATTTCGGCAGTGCTGTATCGGCGTTGAGCGGGAGGCACATGAGGGTGATTCCACAGTCCGAGACATCTGCGACTTCAAATCCCTTGTGGGACAAAAACTTGGGGTCGGCGAGAAATTCCCGCTTGCGTCCCTCGGCGCACAAAATACAGATGCCCTTTTTGCCCTGCGCTCTTGCATCGCTGAGGCATTTTTCCAGCAGGTCATTTGAGCAGCCGTGCCCTTTCATGGAACCGGAGACCCACAGGCAGTTGATGTACAGCCAGCCGTCCGCTGTAATGGGCACCCATGCGTTTTCTGCCGGGATGTACTCGATAAAGCACTTGCCGCGCTCAACACTGCGGTAGAAAACAAGCCCCTCAGCAAAGCGCTGCTTGAGCCATTCTTTTTTGGCAAGGCTCTGCTTGCCGGACATCGCGCAGCAGATATGTTCCTTGTCGATGTTCTCTTTGGTGATTTGGATGTAGTCCACAGGTGGCCTCCTTGCAGAAAAGGCGCAGCATGCCCCAGCATCTGGGGCACACTGCGTCTTGAGCGTCTGGTGAAATAGTGTTTATACGAATTACTATATGCCAAACAGCTCGTATTGTCAATAGAGCGTTAAAAACTGCGTTACAAAGTATGATGACAGTGGACATTGCTGCAAGCACAAAGAACATCCTGTGCAAGGCGGCACATGCCTGACAGAGAAGCGGCGGAATCTGCAGACCGCACGAACCGTAAATATTTCGTGAAATTTCGCAACAAGCAATTTACTTGGCGCGAGTTTGTGATACTATAAAGAAAATACGGGGCTGCAGGGGATAAAAAATGGACTCGCGGGCAGGTTGGCATAGCGTATCCCGCAGGCAAACGGTGGAATGGAGTTGTGTTGTGATGAAAATTCGTAAGGCAAAGGAAAAGGACATCCCAAGAATTATGGAGCTGCTGGGTCAGGTGCTGCAGATCCATGCAGAGATACGCCCGGATGTGTTTATCCCCGGCACCACAAAATATACCGACAGCGAACTGAAAGAACTGCTGGAGCAGGAAGATAAGCCCATCTATGTTGCAGCCGGTGAGGATGATGTGTGTATGGGGTATGCTTTCTGCCAGCTGAAAGAGCAGCCGTTTTCTACCAATATGGTACCGTTTAAGGCACTGTTTATTGATGATCTGTGCGTTGACAAGCAGACGCGCGGACAACATATCGGGGAAAGCCTATTTGAATATGTGAAGCAGCAGGCAAAGAAGCTTGGCTGCTATGAAGTCACCTTGAATGTCTGGGCGGGGAACACATCAGCCGAAAGCTTCTATGAGAAGATGGGTATGAAAACAAAGGAACGGCAGATGGAGTATATTCTGTAAAGATAGAATGATGGAAAGGGTTTGCGTCAGCAAGCCAGCAGACGAAGTGTGAAGCGGGCACAGTGGCCCATAAAGAACAGGAGGGGCAAACGCCATGAAGGAAAACAGAAAGCTGCTAAAAGAAGTGCTCAAGGACATCCGCCATGATATGAGCGATGAGGAAGTGTTAAATCTGCTGGCAGACAGCAAAATTCGCAGGTAGTTGGGCATTTATCTTTTCCTTTACCGGCGTTTTAGTTCTTTGGATGATTGTCAATACTCTGCTGGCGGCCAAGGCGTTTGACCCATATCCGTTTATTCTGCTGAATTTGGTGTTGTCTTGTGTGGCGGCAATTCAGGCGCCGCTTATTATGATGAGTCAGAACCGGCAGGAGGAAAAGGATCGACGCAGAGCGGAAAATGATTATAAGGTCAATTTGAAAACCGAAATTATGATTGAGGATCTGTACGATAAAGTAAATGCTATTCTTGCTAAGCAGTCGGCACTGGAAAAGCGGCTGCAGACTGAGGATAAAAACGGCAGGGTATAGAAGCATAGGAAAATAAAAACATCCCGTCTACGAGTCAAGCGCACTTGTTTACATAAGTGTACTTGAGGCAGACGGGATGTTGCTGTTTTATTTACAGTACAATAAAGGTGCAGGTGGCAGCAGGCAGGGTCAGCTCACCGGCAGCAACCGCAGATTGCTGTTGGCTTCGCTGCACAATCGTGATTTCGTTGTGTGGACAGGGCATTTCGTGTCCCTCCTTTCGGTAATTGGTGGATGGGGTGGCGTTTTACCACCTCATTTTGGGCAGAAAAAAAGCAGGAGACCTTTTTCAGATTTCCTGCTCGGTGTGCCGCTGTATGGGCGGCGGGTATTTAGTTATAAAAGTTCGGGGCGAGTTGACCCGATGTGTGTGGAATAACAAACTGGAAGTTGGTTATTTTACTTTATTCTTTCTTTTTTGCCATCGTTCAAACTCATCTTCAGTCATAATATCAGAAAATGCCTCATATGAATTCAATACTCCGTTCTTTTTTTGTACGAAATAAGTGATTCCTATAGCGACACCAACGATAGCAAAGAGAACAGCAACAATTATCAGCATTGTAAAAAGTCCCTCAGCAACACCACTGACAATACTCTCTACAATACCTCTCGATAAACAAGTGAACAGTAGGTTGATTCCCAAGCAAATCAAAGCTGTTCTGTTTAACTTTTGCCCAGCTAAATCTGTTTGCCATAAAATAGAAAGCACCAGAAAAAAAGAGAGTATAATCCATATAAATATCACAAGCGACAAATTACGTACACCAACAGGAAAGCCGGAAGATCTGATCATGATGTCTAGAGCTGGATTATCTGAAATTTTCATTCCATAATTGATTCCACCAAATATACAAAAATATAAATAGCCAATTATATACAAAGTTGAAAATATTATCAATCGTTTCTTATTCTTTACTTTCAAATTTTATTCCTCCCAAAATTCCGATTTGTCGTTGACTTCATTATACTTTATTCGACCGTCAAAGTATAGAGAGATTTTGTAAAACTTGTCGGCTGGGAACAGCTTGCAGCGCAAGGTGTCCCCAGATGGCAAGTCCACAAAAGGGTAGCTGGCGGCAGCCAGCGCAGGGGAAGCATAGCGTCCCCTGTATGATTTGGAGCAGACCATGACTGCGGAAAATCACAGCCCTCCGGCGAGGAGCCTTCGGAGAACGCAATGCACCAACCTCTGGGTGATGTATAATTGCGCCCTTAGTAAACTAAGGGGTTTCCGGCTTCTCCCGTTCCAGCAGTTTTTTCAATAGTTCCTGCGTGTCCCAGCAGGGCATAAAAAAACGCCACAGGTTTGTGTTACCCATGGCGTTGCCCTGGCAGATGGCCGGTCTGTATTCAGTTATATGGTCACGGGGAGGAGGCCCCGATTGACGGGTGCTGTACCCATATCTCGGCATTTCGTGGTCTTTCAGCGTGTCAAGGCTCACTCAACAGTAGTAAAATCGTAGTAAATGAGGTGGTTTTGACCTGTCTGAAATGCCCGTGGATACAGTGTTTTCAAGGGATAATCAGGTTTCGGCTTGATTTTAATTAAAAAGTGTAGACCTTCTCCGGCAGATGCCGCTTCCGATACACAATTTCGGGCATATCCTGACCGATCTCGTGGATGCAGTTCTTGAGGGCGATGAGCTTGCGCTTGACGTCCTCACGCTTCAGCGGGCGGCGCAGCAGGGGGGATATCCGGCAGATAGAGCTGACCGGCTGCCGGATAGTTGCTGGCACGCCGGTAAGCGTCGATTTTCTGCAATCCTTGCTGATTCATACGCAGCTCTTCTTTGCCTTCCCTTATTATTATGCAAACGGATTTTCTGTGGGATACGGCAGGCTCTTGGGCTGGTTGTAGGCAATGTCCGCAATGCCGAGGAACTTGAACACTTCAAACAGCGTCTTGCCATAGTGACCGAAGGCAACGGCACCGTGGTGCGGGTAGCGCTTCTGAATCAGGACATGGCGGTAGAAACGGCCCATCTCGGGAATGGCGAAGATGGCGATGCCGCCGAAAGACCGCGTTGCAACGGGCAAAATTTCACCCTGAGCGATGTAGGCGCGCAGCTGGCCTTCGCTGTCGCACTGCAAACGGTAGAACGTGATGTCGGACGGCGCAATGTCGCCTTCCAGTGTGCCGCGGGTGAAATCGGGGTCGCTGCCAGCGGGCTCCAGCAGGCGGTGCTGGATGAGCTGGTACTTGACGGCGCGGTCACTGCACATCTTGCAGGACGGCGTGTTGCCGCAGTGGAAGCCCATGAAGGTATCGGTCAGCTTGTAATTGAACTTGCCGGTGATGTCCTCATCATAAATGTACTTGGGCACGCTGTTGTTGATGTCCAGCAGGGTGACGGTGTCGTCGGAGGCGCACATGCCGATGTACTCGGACAGGGCACCGTAAATATCGACCTCGCAGGCCACGGGGATGCCGCGGCTGGCAAGGCGGGAGTTGACGTAGCAAGGCTCAAACCCGAACTGCGACGGGAAAGCGGGCCAGCACTTATCGGCAAAAGCAACGTACTTTTTGCTGCCCTTGTGGTTTTCGGCCCAGTCGAGCAGGGTCAGCTCAAACTGCGCCATGCGGGTCAGCAGGTCGGGGTAATAGTGCCCTTCGCCCATCTCGGCGGCCATGTCGGCGCAGACGTCCGCGATGCGCGGGTCGCCCGCATGCTCTTTGTAGGAAACGAGCAGGTCAAGCTCGGAGTTTTCCTCGATCTCAACACCCAGCTCATACAGCCCCTTGATGGGGGCATTGCAGGCGAAGAAGTCCTGCGGGCGCGGGCCGAAGGTGATGATTTTCAAATCACGCACGCCCAGAATGGTGCGGGCAATCGGCACAAACTCGGCGATCTTGTCGGCAATTTCCTCCGCCGTGCCGACGGGATACTCGGGAATATAGCCCTTCAGATGGCGCATGCCGAGATTGTAGGAGCAGTTCAGCATACCGCAGTACGCATCTCCGCGGCCATTGATCATATCGCCGTCGCCCTCGGCTGCCGCTACGAACATGCAGGGGCCGTCAAAGTGCTTGGCAATCAGCGTTTCGGGCGTTTCGGGGCCGAAGTTGCCGAGGAATACGGTCAGCGCATTGCAGCCTGCGGCGGTGACTTCGGCCACGGCTTTTTGCATGTCGTGCTCGTTCTCGACAGTGGTCTTGCACTCGTACAGGTCAGTGCCCTTGGCGGCGCAGGCGGCAGAGATGGCAGCGCGGCGCTTCTCGCTCAGGGCGATGGGAAAACAGTCACGGCTGACGGCAATGATGCCGAGCTTGACCTCGGGGATGTTGGATGATTTCATGGTTTTGCCTCCTATATATTTACACATTTTGCAATGGCGGGCGGATATGGAATCCGCCCCTACGGGGATGCCGTGGAACTTTCCTGTATCGTAGGGGAGCATTCTATATGCTCCCGCAAAGGCTGCTTCTAAATATGTACGTTTTCCCCCACCAATCCGACATACGCCCCGGCCTTGGCCTCGGCGCTGTCGGGATGGGCGAGCAGCCACTTGTTGCGGGCCCACAGCTGCGGGTCATCGCCGCCGTCATTCTTGATGGCGGGCTTTGCGGTATTGGTGCCTTTGGGCAGGGCGACCAGCACGCGGAAGCCCTTGGCTGCGTCCACATGGCAGGGCGCGTAGTGCAGCGTCGTGGCGTAGACTTCCACCAGTGTGCCTGCCGGGACGCGGAACGCCTTGACCTTGACGGTGTCCAGCTTGCCGCCCGCGATTTCCTCCTGCCTGGCAAGCAACAGCACAAAATCTTCGGTACCCAGATTGAACTCGCTGTCGCGGTGGTATTCCAGGCAGTTCAAATAGGTGTTGTGACCGTTGCACCAGCCCAGTTGGCAGGGCATGCCGCCGAAAAGATGCTCCGACACTTCGACGGCGGCGGGCAGTTCCTGCAGGGCTGCGTCCTCGGCCACATAATCCGTAGCTGCGGGCAGCGGGGTGTTTGCCAAGGCGGCCAAAATTTCCGCTTTGGCGGTATCCAGCCCGGTCACAACGCGGCCATAGGGCTTGAATTCCGGGTCGGTTACAGAAAAAATCTTCATTGCAGTGCCTCCATTTCCGCAAAGGATACTTTCAGTGCCGGGTACAGCTTGTGCCACACGGCGTAGCGCGCGTTGTATTTTTCGACGAGCGCGGCGTCCGGCTGGGTTGTGCTCTTGGCGTGGACAAGCGCCTCGGCGCAGGCCTGCACGCTGGGGTATGCCCCGCAGGCCACCGCCGCCAGCATCGCGCCACCGTAGCCGGGGCCTTGCTCGGTCTGGGGCAGCGTCAGCGGGATGCCCAGCACGTTCGCCAAAATCTCCCGCCACAGCGGGCTTTTGGCACCGCCGCCGCAGAGTGTGCTGGCTTTAATCTTCACGCCTTGTGCCCGCGCAATCTCCACACAATCGCGAATCGCAAACGCCACACCTTCCAGCACCGCCTGGGTCAGCGCGGCACGCGGGGTGTCCATCCGCAGCCCGACGAACGCACCGCGCGAGGCAGGATCGTTGTGGGGGCTGCGTTCGCCCATCAGGTAGGGCAGGAAGTAGACGTCGTTCGCGCCCAGCTTGTCCGCCGTAATGGGTGTCTGCTCGGCAGCGTAGTCAGTGGTGTGCAGCACTTCTTCGCTCCACCACTTGTTGCAGGACGCAGCCGAGAGGATGCAGCCCATCAAATGATACCCTCCGTCCGCGTGGGCGAAGCTGTGCAGGGCGTTCTGGTTGTCGACGCCGAACGTATCGCTGGTGATGAACACCGTGCCCGATGTGCCCAATGAAATATTGCACTTACCGCCGCCCACCGCGCCGCAGCCGACAGCCGCAGCGGCGTTATCGCCCGCGCCCGCGCAGACGACGACATCCGCAGGCAGGCCCAGCGTTTGGGCGGCTTCGGCAGTCAGCGTGCCGACGGGCTGCCAGCTCTCAAACAGCTTCGGCAGCTGTGATCCCTGCATGCCGCAGATGTCCAGCATTTCCTTGCTCCAGCATTTGTGCTCCACGTCCAACAGCAGCATGCCCGATGCGTCGGAATAGTCGGTGCAGTGGACGCCGGTCAGCTTATAGTTGATGTAATCCTTCGGCAGCATGATTTTTTCGATGCGGGCGAAGTTGTCCGGCTCGTTCTCCCGCATCCAAAGCAGTTTGGGTGCGGTGAAGCCTGCAAAGGCGATGTTTGCGGTGTAACGGCTCAGCTTGTCTTTGCCGATAACGCCGTTTAAGTAGTCGACCTGCCTTTGGGTGCGGCCATCGTTCCAAAGGATGCAGGGGCGGATAACCGCGTCATTTTTGTCCAGCACCACCAGCCCGTGCATCTGGCCGCCCGCGCCGATGCCCTTGACCTGAGACGCATCAAACCCGTCCAGCAGCGCGGGGATGCCGTCGCAGACCGCCGCCCACCAATCGGCGGGGTCCTGCTCGCTCCAACCGGGATGCGGGAAGGCAATCGGGTATTCCCGGCTGACGATGTTGGCAATGCTGCCCGTTTCGTCCATCAGCAGCAGCTTCACCGCAGAGGTGCCGAGGTCGATCCCAATATAGTACATATCTTTGTTTCCCCCTTACGGAAGATTTATCCGTTGACGCCAAAAACTTTTGTATAGTCGGCCTTGAACTTCTCAATGCCGGCATCGGTCAGCGGATGGTGAAGCATCTGCTCGATGACCTTGTACGGCACCGTGGCAATGTCGGCACCGGCCAGGGCACAGTCGGTCACATGGATGGGATTGCGCACGCTGGCGGCGATGATTTGAGTCTCGATGTCCGGATAGTTCAGGAATATATCATGGATAGTCTCGATCAGATCAATGCCCGGCTGGCCGATGTCATCGAGACGCCCCAAAAACGGGCTGACATACGTGGCGCCCGCGCGGGCTGCCAGCAGCGCCTGGTTGGCGCTGAAAATCAGTGTGCAGTTCGTAGGGATGCCCTCGCCGGACAGCACCTTGATGGCCTTTAACCCCTCGGCGGTCATGGGAATTTTGACCACCATGTGCTTCGGGTCCAGCGCGTAGATGGCGCGGCCCTCGGCGATCATGTCCTCGGCATCGGTTGTGGTCGCCTTGACCTCGCCGGAGATGGGGCCGTCCACGATGGTGGTAATCTCTTTCAACGTTTCGGCGTAGTCGCGGCCCTCTTTGGCAATCAGGCTGGGGTTTGTGGTGACACCGGCAATAATGCCCATGTCGTTGGCACGGCGGATCTCGTCGACGTTGGCGGTATCAATGTAAAATTTCATACGGTAAAACCTCCTTATTTCTGGCCGTAATAGGCGTTGGGTCCGTGTTTTCTCATAAAATGCTTGTCCAAAACATGCTGTGGGGCAGGCTGTGCATCGGGGTCAATGGTCAGGGTCAAAATTGCCATCTTTGCGACTTCTTCCAGCACAACAGCGTGGTAGACAGCCTGTGCCGCGTCTTTGCCCCAGGTAAAGGGACCGTGGCTGGCACAGAGAACACCGGGTACATGCACCGGGTCAATGCCGCGGTTTTGGAACGTCTCGATGATGACCTTGCCGGTGTTCTTCTCGTAGTCCTCGTCAATCTCTCCAGGCGTCAGCTCCCGCGTGCAGGGGACAGGGCCGTAAAAATAGTCGGCGTGGGTCGTGCCAAAGGCGGGCAGGTCGCGCCGCGCCTGGGCAAAGGCCACTGCGTGGGTCGAGTGGGTGTGTACGATGCCGCCCAGCGCCGAGAACGCCTTGTACAGTTCCAGATGCGTTTTCGTGTCGCTGCTGGGCTTCAGCTCGCCCTCGATCTTGTTGCCGTTCAAATCCATGACAACGAGCATTTCCGGTGTAAGTTCGTCATATTCCACGCCGGACGGCTTGATGACAAACAGGCCCTTCTCGCGGTCAATGCCCGAGACATTGCCCCAGGTGTAGGTTACAAGTCCTCGGCGGGGCAATTCCATGTTGGCTTCATAAACTTGCTGCTTTAATGCTTCCAGCATAGGTTATCCTTTCCGTTTTAACGCTAAATCGTTCAAGAACAGCTGCTGTTCCGGACTTTCCGCCGCTGGCTGGCGTTGCCCGGCAGCCGACGCATACAAGCCCTTATTTTACAACGGCGCGCTCGGCTTTCAGCGCGGTTTGGTATTGGGTCAAAAAGGCGGCAAACCCGGACTGCTCGGCAGGGTCGGGGAACAGGGTCGTGCTTTGGGCGTCGGCAAAAACGCAGCGGTTCAAATACGCGGCCAGCGCTTCGCCGTCGGCGCGGTGCAGACGATACGCAGCCAGCAGGGCCATGCCGTAGGAACCGCCCTCACCGGCTGTTTCCATGCAGGTCACAGGCGCACCTGCCGCCGCAGCCAGATACCGCTGGGCCACGCCCGGCGTTTTGAAGATGCCGCCGTGACCGAGCAGGGTATTCACAGCCACATTTTCTTTGCGCAGAATTTCCAGCCCCATCGCCAACGTGGCAAAGGCAGAATAGATGTTGGCGCGCATAAAGTTGGCCAGCGTAAACGCACTGTCCGGGCGGCGCAGCAGCAGGGGGACGCCCGCGTCCAGGTGGGTGACGCTCTCACCGGAAATGTAGTTGACGGGCGTGATGCCGCCGCAGTCAGGCGTACCGTGCAGCGATTCGTTAAACAGGAGAGTAAACAACACACCTTTGTCGATGTTTGCTCCGCACAGTGCCGCGCTCTCGGCCAGCAGATCGACCCAGGCGTTCAAATCGCTGGTGCAGTTGTTGCAGTGGACCATGGCGACCGCCGCGCCGTCGGGGGTCGTGACCATGTCGATTTCCGGGTAGACCTTGGACAGCGGCTTTTCCAGGACGACCATGGCAAAAATGCTGGTGCCTGCGCTGACATTGCCGGTGCGCGGGGCGACACTGTTTGTTGCCACCATGCCGGTGCCGGCGTCGCCCTCCGGTGGGCAGAACGGTATGCCGGGCTGCAGCGTGCCGGTTGGGTCGAGCCGCTTCGCCCCCTCGACGGTCAGCATACCGGCGTCCTCGCCTGCGGGCAAAACGGTAGGCAGCAGTTTGACAAGATCCACGGGGCAGCCTTGCCTGTCTGCCAGCGCGTTAAATTTTGCGAGCATTGCGGCATCATACCCGCCGGTGGTGCTGTCAATCGGGAACATGCCGCTGGCATCGCCTTCGCCCAGCACCTTGCGCCCGGTCAGCTGCCAGTGTACATAGCCTGCCAGCGTGGTGAAAAAGTCCAGCTGCGGCAGGTGTGGCTCGCGGTTCAGCATGGCTTGGTACAGGTGTGCTGCGCTCCACCGCTGCGGGATGTTGAACCCGAACGCCGAGGTCAACTCTTCTGCTGCCGCGCCGGTCATCGTGTTGCGCCATGTGCGGAACGGTACCAGCAGCTTGCCCGCAGCATCAAACGCCAGATACCCATGCATCATAGCCGAAACGCCAATGCACCCCACTGTGGTCAGCGGCTGGCCACACTTGGCCAGCACATCCGCAGTCAATGCCGCGTAGGCAGCCTGCACACCCTGCCAGACTTCCTCCAGCGGGTAGGTCCAGATGCCATTTTCCAGCCGGTTCTCCCAGGTAAAATCGCCCTGGGCCACAGGCTTGCAGGTATCGCCAACCAGCACAGCTTTGATGCGGGTGGAACCCAACTCAATGCCGAGAGAACACTGCTTTAAGTCAATCATAGGGATCCTCCTTGACAAAATAAAGGATGGTCTTTATCATAAAACTATCTTAATGTTCGGAAAGGAACGCACCCATGGGAACCGTTTTCAATAAAAAGGAGCTTTTGGTCCTCTTGCAGGATTTTCACTGCCTTACGGGGCTGCGCTCCGCCGTTTTTGATTCGTATGGAATCGAAGTGCTTGCCTATCCGCCGGAACTGCCAGCTTATTGCCGCTTGATCCGCAGTGTGCCTGATGGCAAGACCGGCTGTTACCTGTGTGACCAGGCGGCTTGCCGCAAGGCAACGCGGCAAAAGCAGACGATCATCTACCCCTGCCATGCGGGGTTGATCGAAGTGATCACGCCGGTTCAGATCGATGGTGCTGTTGTGGGCTTTTTGCTGTTGAGCCACATTGTACAGGGGGCCGATGAGCAGAGCGAGTGGAGCTATGCGCAAAAATGCTGCTCGGCTTACGCAATTGATAAAACGGCACTGCAAAAAGCCTATAATGCCTTGCTGCGCACGCCCTATCCGGTGCTGAAATCAGCAGCGGATCTGCTGGCTTTGGCGGCGGCTGCATTGTACCAAAAGGGGCTGACGCGGTTGGCAGCGGGCAGTGCGCAGGAAAAACTGAGCCGCTACCTGGCGGAACATCTGGGTGAGACATTGACAAACGAAACGATCTGCCGTGATCTTTCGTTAAGCCGTACCGGGCTGTACTATCTTTCCCGGCAGCTCTATGGCTGCGGCATCAACGAGCAGATCACGCACCTGCGCATCCAAAAAGCGATGAAGCTTCTTTGCGATACGAATCTGTCCAATGCACAGATCTGCCAGCAGATCGGATTCCTGGATGACAATTACTTTTATCGTGTTTTCCGTAAACAAACCGGTCTGACACCACGCCAGTACCGTGATTCTATCTTAGCAGATACAGCAAAGACTGAGTAGAGACGATTGTTTTCAATACTGGATTATTGTTCAAACAATTCTGAGGGAAGCGGCAATATTGAATTGTGGCCGGTGACGTGCTATAATAAACCCACATACGGTAAGCCGGCACGGCGCAATTTTGACCGCTGCCTTACGGAAAATTCGCAGCTGCGGAGTATAACTGTTATGAAAAAATATAAGATCGCGGTGGCCGGGACCGGCTATGTGGGGCTTTCGATTGCCACGCTGCTTTCCCAGCACCATCATGTGACGGCGGTAGATATTCTGCCGGAAAAGGTCGCATTGATCAACGCGCGTAAATCGCCGATCCGGGATGACTATATCGAGAAATATCTGGCTGAGAAGGAGCTGGATCTGACCGCTACGCTGGACGCAAAGGCAGCCTACGCCGATGCGGACTTTGTGGTCATTGCTGCACCCACCAACTACGACAGCCAGACCCAGCACTTTGACACCTCTGCAGTGGAGGCAGTCATCCGCCTTGTCACGGAGGTCAACCCAAACGCCGTCATGGTCATCAAATCGACGATTCCCGTGGGCTACACGGTGTCGGTGCGGGAAAGGCTCGGCAGCCGGAACATCCTGTTCAGCCCGGAATTTCTGCGGGAGTCCAAGGCCCTGTATGACAACCTCTACCCGTCCCGCATCATCGTCGGCACCGACCCGGAGGATGCGCACCTTGTCGCAGCCGCCCACGAATTTGCGGCATTGCTGCAGGAGGGGGCCATCAAGGAGAACATTGATACGCTCTTCATGGGCTTTACCGAGGCCGAGGCCGTCAAGCTGTTCGCCAACACCTATCTGGCGCTGCGCGTTGCCTATTTCAATGAGCTGGATACCTACGCGGAGAGCAAGGGCCTGAACACGAAGCAGATCATTGACGGCGTATGTCTTGACCCGCGCATCGGCAGCCATTACAATAACCCCAGCTTCGGCTACGGCGGCTACTGCCTGCCCAAGGACACGAAGCAGCTGCTGGCAAACTACGCCGATGTGCCGGAAAATCTCATCGAGGCCATTGTGGAGTCCAACCGCACCCGCAAGGACTTCATCGCTGACCGCGTGCTGAAGCTGGCCGGGTACTACGGCTACAATCAGGAAAATGAGTTTGACGAAAGCCGCGAAAGGCCCGTCACGATCGGCGTCTACCGCCTGACGATGAAGAGCAACAGCGACAACTTCCGCCAAAGCTCGATTCAGGGTGTCATGAAGCGCATCAAGGCCAAGGGCGCACAGGTCATCATCTATGAGCCTACGCTGGAGGACGGCAAGACCTTCTTCGGTTCGGCAGTGGTCAACGATCTGGACAAATTCAAGCGGCAGAGTCAGGCCATTCTGGCCAACCGCTACGATGCCTGCCTCAACGATGTGCAGGACAAGGTCTACACAAGAGATCTGTTCGGCAGAGACTGAAACGCCTTTCTGCCGCTTTTTGACAGTGGAGTAAGGCTCTCCATGCCATTACCGCACAATATCCCTTTGACTTTTAAAGAGAGGAACACCTGTTATATGAAATATGATTATCTGGTAGTCGGCTCCGGTCTGTACGGTGCCATCTTCGCCCATGAGGCCAAGGTCCACGGCAAATCCGTGCTGGTCGTGGATAAGCGCCCCAACATTGCGGGCAACATTTATACCGAGAACATCGAGGGTATCAACGTCCATAAGTATGGTGCGCACATCTTCCACACCAACAACAAAAAGGTCTGGAACTATATCACCCGGTTTGCCGAGTTCAACCGCTTTACAAACTCTCCCGTTGCCAACTATAGGGGTGAGCTGTATTCGCTGCCCTTCAACATGTATACCTTTAATAAAATGTGGGGCGTCGTCACACCGGAGGAGGCAGCCGCCAAAATTGAGGAGCAGCGCCGTGAGATCACCCACGAGCCGCAGAACCTTGAGGAGCAGGCCATCTCCCTTGTGGGCCG
>QFCE01002875.1_pt1 | contig 81008 bp, 75 predicted proteins | sample 5346091 | NCBI WGS metagenome assembly QFCE01 (sample SAMN09062252, study PRJNA434731) | Human gut metagenome, whole genome shotgun sequencing project. | isolation source: stool timepoint A chromium assembly | host: Homo sapiens | collected 2015
CGGGACGCGGCCCGCCGTTTCTCGGTTGCGTGGAGCATGGCGCCGCGGCATGCGCTCTTGGGATCCGATGATGAGCGCCGTCGAGACGCGCCGCTTCTCGTGCGGTGGAGCATCCTTCTCGTTTCAGGTGTGGAAAGCGCCGGCGGCTGAGGCTTCTGCGGCCGACCTTGCGCCCGACGAGGGCTGCGCGATTGCTGCCGCGTGCCGCGAGTCCGCTGTGCCCCTTATCTTGCTGCACGGGTTCGCGCAGAGCTCGGCGTCATGGAACGCGACGGCGAGCGAGCTGGCCGCAACCGGCCGGCCGGTGTACGCCCTCGACCTGGTGGGACACGGTGGAAGCGAGCGCCCGGCCAATCCGCGCGCTTACGCGCTGGACGCGCAGGGCGAGGCGCTGCTGGCCTTCGCGCGCTTGATCGCCGATGTCGAGGGCGTCCGTCCCTCGGTTCTCGGCTACTCCATGGGCGGCCGCGTGACGCTGGCAGCGCTGCACCGCGACCCACGCGCGTTCTCCGCGGTCATCCTGGAAGCCGCCGGGTTCGGTTCCGCCACGCAGGCCGAGCGCGAAGCGGCCGCCAAGCGCGATGCCGCCTGCGCGACCCGTCTGCGCGCCGACGGGCTGGAAGCCTTCATGGATTTCTGGGAGCAGCTGCCCCTGTTCGCCAGCCAGCGCGACCTGCCGCCGGACGTGCGCGAGCGCCTGCGTGCGGGGCGCATGGCGAACGACGCCGAGGCTCTTGCGCGCACGTTCGAGCAAGCCGGCCAGCACGTCATGCTCTCGCGTGCGGAAACGCTCGAAACGCTCGCCGTCCTGCGCGCCGGCGGCACGCCGTTGCTCTACCTGGCGGGCGAGCGCGACGAGAAGTACCGCGCCCTCGCAGCTCAAGCTGCCGAAGCGGGTGCGACGGTCTGCATCATTCCCGGCGCGGGCCATAACGCCCACCTGGAAGCCCCCGCCGCGTTCGTCCAGGAAGTATCGCTGTTCCTCGGGGAATGACGAATCCGTATTGGAAAAGGAGGCAAGAAACGTGGAATGCGCGTGGGAACGGCGTTGGAACCGCGCAAGATCGGGAAGGTTTTCCATGGTGATGCGCGCCATGGAAACGTAGAACGGGCTCGCTATACTGAGAAGCACGGATTCGATCCGGCGGCTTGGTGCCTCTCCCTCTCAATATTCTAGATGATTGGAGGTGATGACCATGACCGTTTTGGGGATTGCTTCGTTGGTGATTTTGCTCTTGGAGTTCGCTACCCGCGTCATCGAGCTGTTTCTGGTGATAAGGAGCGCGCTCCTAACCCGTAGGGGAAAGGAGCGCCACAAGTAAACCCAAACCGCCGAAGCGATCCGAGAGCCGTGGGGAGTACACGCTCCCTGCGGCTCGCCCTTATTATACAAAACGGTCCACTATTCGCAAGAAGAGTTTCGGGCCGATTCGCGAGTTGCGCTGGCTGCGAAACGGTTTCGCTCCTCGCCTCTTGTCGAGGTTGCGTTACAGCCTGTCTCTGGTCGTTCCCGAACGAGTATAATGACGCGGCAAGAAACGAACGAGGCGAAATGAGACATTGACGCCGTCCCTTTGTCTCATTTTCCAGGAGCAGGAGGCATCATGGCCGATCTCGAAGGCGGAACAACCCTTTCCCTCGACCGTCATCTAGGCGCGTCGGACACCGCCGAGGCTATCAAGTCCTACACGGAGATCGAGATCCCCGAGAGCCTGCGCGACAACCTCGTGCTGTTCCTCCGCATGGAGCGAAAGGTGCTCAAGGAGTACGATCCGGCCGTCTGCGCTCTCTTCGACCGTCTGTTCAACAGCATGATCAGGGCGAACGAGGGCAACCCGGGCACCGTCGCCGCAGACGAGCCCACCGATGCCCAGGGCATCCCCACGGCCGACACCGAGGGCGCGCGGGCGTTCCGCGAGGCCGTCGAGCTCATCGACGCGTTGCCGGTCGACCAAGCGCAAGTGGTGGTGCGCGCGTTCGCGTCGTTCTTCCATCTGGCGAACCTTTCCGAGGAGAACTACCGCGTGGAAACGCTGCGCGAGTTGGAGCGCAACGTGTCGATGGAGTCGGCCGTGGACACATCGAACGAGCTGGTGGTGGCGTACGGCCACCTACTGGACGAGGTGGGCCCCGAACGCACGGCCGAGCTGCTGGGCCGCTTGGAATTCCACCCCGTGTTCACCGCGCACCCCACCGAGGCGCGCCGCAAAGCGGTGGAGGGCAAGATCCGCCGTATCGCCGCGTTGCTGGACGAGCATCCCTACCTGGGCGGATCGGCTCTCCTGGAGAACGAGCGCCACATGCTGCAGGAGATCGACGCGCTCGTGCGCACCTCGCCCACCGAGCTCAAGAAGCCCACGCCCCTGGAAGAGGCCGACACCATCATCGACATCTTCGACAACACGCTGTTCGATACAGTGCCGCAGGTGTACCGGCGTTTCGACGACTGGGTGCTGGGCGAGGACGCCGGCAGCGTGCCGCCCGTGTGCCCGGCGTTCTTCCGTCCGGGCAGCTGGATCGGGTCGGACCGCGACGGGAACCCGAACGTCACCGCGAAGGTGTCGCGCCGCGTGGCGGCGAAGTACTTCGCGCATATGGTGGCCAAGCTGGCCCAAGAATGCCGCAACATCGGGCGCAACCTCACGCTGGAGTCGCGGTACACCGCGCCCTCGGAAGAGCTTATGAACCTGTGGAGCCATCTCGTGGAGATGAGCGAGACGCTGACGGGACGGGTGGCCGACGACCTGGGCTTCGAGCCGCACCGCGCCGTCATGCTGGTGATGGCCGCACGCCTCGAGGGCACCGTGGCGCGCAACGCCGACATCATGTACCTGTCGCCCGAAGAGCTGCTGGCCGACCTGCGCACGGTGCAGGACTCGCTCGCGCGCGCCGGTGCCGCACGCGCCGCGTACGGGCCCGTGCAAACGCTGATATGGCAGGTTGAGACGTTCGGGTTCCATATGGTGGAAATGGAGTTCCGCCAGCACTCGCTCGTGCACGAACGCGCGCTAGCCGATATCCGCTCCCATGGCGTGCTGGGCAAGCTCGACCCCATGACGCGCGAGGTGCTGGACACGTTCCGCGCCATCGGCGCCATCCAGAAGCGCTACGGGCAGAAGATGGCTCGACGCTACATCGTGTCGTTCACCAAGAGCGCTCGGCACATGGCCGACGTCTACGAGCTGGCAGAGCTCGCATTCTCGCACGCGCAGGACGTGCCCGAGCTGGACGTGATTCCCTTGTTCGAGCAGCTGGAGGACTTGGAGAACTGCGTCACCGTGCTGGACGGGATGCTGCAGCTGCCGGCCGTGCAGCGCCGCCTGGCGCAGACAGGGCGGCGCATGGAGGTCATGCTGGGCTACTCGGACTCTTCGAAGGACGCCGGCCCCGTCACCGCCACGCTCGCCCTGCATTCCGCGCAGGAGCGCATCGCCCGCTGGGCCGAGGAGCGCGGCATCGACGTCGTGCTCATGCACGGTCGCGGCGGCGCGGTGGGCCGCGGGGGCGGGCCGGCGAACCGCGCGGTGCTCGCGCAGCCGAAGGGGTCGGTGAACTGCCGATTCAAGGTGACCGAGCAGGGCGAGGTCATCTTCGCACGTTACGGCAACCGCTCGCTTGCGCTGCGCCATATCGAAAGCGTCGCGGCGGCCACGCTCATGAACTCGGCGCCGTCGGTCGAGCGCGTCAACACCGAGGCATCCGTACGCTTCTCCGATGTGGCCGCGCGTTTGAACGAAGCCGCCTACGAGCGCTATCTGGATCTGCTGCATACCGACGGCTTCGCGCCGTGGTTCTCCACCGTCACGCCTTTGGCCGAAGTGGGCCTGCTGCCCATCGGCAGCCGTCCTGCCAAGCGCGGCTTGGGCGCCCAATCGCTTGATGACCTGCGCACCATCCCGTGGGTGTTCTCGTGGTCGCAGGCGCGCATCAACCTGGCTGCGTGGTACGGCCTGGGAGCGGCGTGCGAACGGGTGGGTGACCTGGAGCTTCTGCAGCGCGCGTATCGCGAATGGCCTCTGTTCGCCACGTTCGTCGACAACGTGGAGATGTCCATCGCCAAAACCGACGCGCGTATTGCGAAGATGTACTTGGCGCTGGGCGACCGCGACGACCTGGCTCAGGCGGTGTTCGACGAGATGCAGCTGACGCGTTCGTGGGCGCTGGCCATCGTGGGAGACGAGTGGCCGCTGCAGCACCGCCGCGTGCTTGGTTGCGCCATCCGCGTGCGCAACCCTTACGTGGACGCGCTCTCGCTTGCCCAAGTGCGCGCGTTGCGCGTGATCCGAAACCGACAGGAAGAGCTTTCGGACGAGGTCAAGACCGAGTATCTGGGGCTCATCCTGGCCACCGTGACCGGGGTTTCCGCCGGCCTGCAGAACACGGGGTAGCGCTCGCTTCAACCATTGGCGAAGTGTACCTGATCTTTCCGGAGAAATTTTGCTTTGAGGTGCGAAAACGCGCGATACGCGCTACTATAGGGAACATCTAGTCGGAGATCCCCTTCTACACACGGCGCAGCCGCTTCTCGCGGCGCGCGACGAAAGGACGGCCATGGGCGACATTGCGTGGCAGGCGGGCAAGGCGTACCGCGAGATCATCTACGAAACAGCAGGCGGTATCGCCAAGATCAGCATCAATCGGCCCGAGCGACGCAACGCGTTCACCCCGCTCACCGTCACTGAGCTGTACGACGCGTTCAGCGAGGCGCGCGACGACGCGTCCGTCGGCGTCATCATCCTGACCGGCGTCAACCACGGCGGCCGCCATGAGGACGAGGCGTTCTGCTCCGGCGGAGACCAGAAGATCCGCGGCAACGGCGGCTACGTGGGCGAGGACAACATCCCGCGCCTCAACGTGCTGGACTTGCAGCGCCTTATCCGCGTGGTGCCCAAGCCCGTCATCGCCATGGTGAACGGCTATGCCATCGGCGGCGGGCACGTGCTGCACATCCTGTGCGACCTCTCCATCGCCGCCGAGACTGCCAAGTTCGGCCAGACGGGTCCGAAGGTGGGCAGCTTCGACGCCGGGTACGGCGCGGGCTATCTGGCGAACATCGTGGGCCAGAAGAAGGCGCGCGAGATCTGGTACCTCTGCTGCCAGTACACGGCTGCCGAGGCGCTTGAGATGGGCCTGGTCAACAAAGTGGTTCCCTTCGAGGATCTGGAAGCGGAGTGCGTGAGCTGGGCGCAGGAGATGCTGGAGTTCAGCCCCACGGCGCTGCGTTTCATGAAGGCGTCGTTCAACGCGGCGACGGACGGGCTTGCGGGCATCCAGCAGCTCGCCGGCGACGCCACGCTTCTGTACTACACCACCGACGAGGCGAAGGAGGGTCGCGACGCGTTCAAGGAGAAGCGCGCTCCCGACTTCACCCAGTTCCCCAAGTTTCCGTAAGATCGCACGTCTGGCAGGCGGCAACCGAAAGGCAGGAATCCGACAGCGATGATCGGTGCGTTCGAGAGCACGGTGCGACAGTTCCCGCAGCGCACGTGCTTCACGTACGTTGACGAAGCGGGCAACGAGACGGCGTACTCGTATCGCGAGACGCGCATGCTGTCCGCTGCGCTCGCGCGGCTCTTGCTGGACCGCGGCGTGCGTCCGGGCGATTGCGTCGCCGTGGATCTGCCGAACGATCCGGCGTACGTGCTGGTCATGCTGGCTGCCGCGTACGGCGGCTTCGCGTTGGTCGCGCTCAACAACCGCCTGACCGATGCCGAGAAGTACAGTCGGTTGCTGGACATCGACCGCAAGCCCGGTGTGTCGCTGGCTTCGTTGCGCGTCGATGCGACCAACGTGTCGCGCCTGTTGGAAGGCGCGAAGGCCATGCTGACGGGCGAGATGGCCGCACCGTCCGCCGTCCGTGCGACGGGGCGCGGCGTGCGCCCTAGCTTCGCCGCCCGCGTGAACGCGGCGTCCGCCGAGCCCCGCACTACGAAGGCGCTCGGCCGCGCCAGCTCGGGCCGCGCGTCGCTGCGCCGTCGCAGCGAAGTGGCGCAGCAGGATGCTGCCGAGAGTGTCATCCACTTCGCCGAACACGCCGCGCACGTGTTCGACTTCGACGCCCGCGCCGTGGTCATGTTCACGTCGGGCACCACGGGGCGTGCGAAGGCTGTATCGCTGACGTGGGGAAACATCTGTTTCGCATCCGAAGCGTCCAACCGGACGCTCAATCGTCGCGGCGAGGGCATGTGGCAGGCGGTGCTGCCGCTCTACCATATCGGCGGTTTCCAGGTCGTCGTGCGCAGCGTGCTGAACGGCAGCCCGTTCGTGCTGTACCGCCGCTTCGACGCCGTCCGTCTGCTGTCCGACGCGGCGAAGAAGGGCGCGACGCACGTGTCGGTGGTCGATAAGATGCTGCAGGACATGGTGGCCGCGGACAAGCCGGAAACGCTCGCGCGTTACTCCTGCATCCTGCTGGGCGGCGGCGCGCTCAACCCGCAGACGCTCGATCGCGCGTGCCGTGCGGGCGCGCGCGTGTACGCAAGCTACGGCATGACCGAGACGTCCAGCCAAATCGCCCACGCCCAGGTGACGGCTTCGTTCACCGGCGGCTTGCGCCTGCTGCCCGGCTACGAGGCGCATATCGTGGATCCCGGCGACGACGGGTTCGGCCGCCTGGCCGTGAAGGGCCCGGGCCTGTTCGGCGGCTACCTGAACGCGCGCGCCGCGTACACGGTGGACGGCTTCTTCCTGACGGGGGACACGGCGGCGCTGTACGGCGGCAAGCTGTTCGTGAAGGAGCGCACCGAGGACATGTTCGTGTCGGGCGGCGAGAACGTGTACCCGGCCGAGATCAAGGAGAAGCTGCTGCGCGTGGCCGGGGTATCCGACGCCCACGTGTTCGGCGCGCCCGACGCCCGCTGGGGAAGACGGCCTGTTGCGTTCGTCGAGCGCGAGAAAGCGCCTGCGCCGCGTCCGAGGGCGAGCCGCTACGCGCAGCGGACGCAAGCGCAGACGCAGGCGGATCAGCTCGCATCCCTGACGAACCGTCAGCTGGCGTCGTACGTTCGCACCAGCTTGGCGCCGCGCCTGTCGAAGCTGTACCTGCCGAAGCACGTGTGCGTGCTCGACGAGTTCCCGCGCACGGGCATCGGGAAAATCGACCGCGTCGCGCTCGAGCGGCGCTACGACCAGCGCATCGAGGTGGCGCGCGTCACGCTGCACCGCATCCGGCTGCCGTTCAAAACGCCGTTCAAAACAGCGAAGGCCACTCTGACGCATCGCGAGTCGATCATCGTCGAAGTGACGGATCATGCCGGTCGCACGGGGCTGGGCGAGTGCGTGGCGTTTCCGACGGATTGGTATCTGCCGGAAACGCTCGACCAGGACGCGCGCATCCTCCACGACGTGCTGGCTCCGATCGTGCTGCGCGAGGCGTTCCTGCATCCCAGCGAGGCGAGCGCCGCCTTCGCCGCCGTTCCCGAGGCGAAGGCGTTTCCGTTGGCATGCGGCGCGCTCGAGCCTGCGCTGTGGGACCTGTACGGCAAGATCGTCGGCAAGCCGCTATGGCAGCTGATCGGCGGGGCTGCGGACGCCGCGACCGCGGGCGCTTCGGCATCCGTGCCGGCCGGCGCGGCGATCGGGCTGGGCTCCGCGGTCGAGACGGCCGCGGCCGCGCGCCGCTGCGCCGAGGCAGGCTACAAGCGCGTGAAGCTGAAGGTGAAACCGGGAACCGCGCTCGCATGCGCGCAGGCCGTGCGCGCCGCGTTGCCCGACATGATGATCACGCTCGACGCCAACCAGAGCTTCTCGGAGCGTGAAGCCGAGGAGCTGCGCGGCTTGGACGGCCTGAACGTCGCCTGGATCGAGGAGCCGCTGGATCCGCGGCGCCTGCCCCCCGTGGGGCCGACCGACCTGTTCAGCCGCCTCGCGCGTCTGCAGCGCACGCTGCGCACCCCCATCTGCCTCGACGAGTCCATCGTGCGCCCCGAAGACCTGTCCCGTGCGTTGGCGCAGCCCGAGCTGCGGTGCTACGCCCTCAAGCTGGGAAAATGCGGCGGCGTGCAGCCTGCGCTCGATTTCGTGCAAATGGCGCGCAAGCGGGGCATCGAGGTGTGGATGGGCGGCATGTACGACATGGGCGTGTCCAGGCGCCTGCATGCCGCGTTCGAGACACTGAGCGCGGTGGGTGCGCCCGGCGACATCGGAGCCACGGCTCGCTACTTCTCCTGCGACATTACCGATCCGCCCTACACGGCCGAGCGCGGCATGGTGACGCTCAACCGCGAAGGCCATGCCGGCGGCCTGGGTTGCGACCTCAACCGCTCGGCGTTGGAAAACGTCCTCGTGGAGCGCCTCGTCATTGCGTGACGTCCCGCCCCTTGCCATCTCCGTGCCATGCGCTCCGCTCGGGACGACAACCGCTCTGCATGCAAAATGTTGCATAACGGTGTGACGGAATGCAATGTTGTGGAGTATCATGCTACCAGTTGTCCATCAAGGAAACGGTGATTACATGAGCGAATCCGCATCGCACCACGCGTCCGCCACTTCGGGCATTCCCCAACCCCACGGAGGACTGGGCATCTTTCGCCTCGTCACCACGGTCATCACGCTCATCGTCGGCGGCGGCGTGTTCACGTTGGCGGGCGACCAGGCTGCAGGCGGCGCCAGCGGCGCGGCTATCCTCACTGCATGGAGCATCTCGGGGATCGGGGTGCTGTGCCTCGTCATGACCTTCTTCGCGCTCTCGCGCATCAAGCCGCAGTTGAAGGGCGGTATCTACAGCTATGCGAATGCGGGGTTCGGCGACTTTTTGGGCTTCAACAGCGCTTGGGGCTACTGGATCAGCGCGCTTCTGTGCACGGTCAGCTTCTCGGCGCTTCTGTTCGGCGCGCTTTCGTACTTCTTCCCCATCTTCGGCGGCGGCACGAACCTGCCGTCGGTCATCGGCGCCAGCCTGCTCATCTGGTTCTACGTGTTCCTCGTATCGCGCGGCATCAAAGAGGCTACCGGCGTGAACGCCGTTATCACCATCTCGAAGTTCGTGCCTATCTTCGTAGCCATCACGGCCATCATCTTTCTGCAGAAATTCGACCTCGGCATCTTTCTGGCGAACATGTCGCAGGGCGCCGATCCGGGCCTGCCGTTCTTCGACCAGGTGAGCAACACCATGATGATCACCATCTGGGTGTTCGTGGGCATCGAGGGCGCGGTCGCGATCTCCGGTCGCGCCAAGAAGGAACGCGACGTGGGCAAGGCCACCATCATCGCGTTCATCTGCGTGCTCAGCATCTACCTCATGGTCAGCGTGCTCAGCATGGGCGTCATGCCGCTGTCCGAGCTGGCCCAGCTGGAGAACCCGGCGCTTGCGGGCGTCATGGAGCACGCGGTGGGGCAGTGGGGCGCCATCCTCATCAACGGCGGCGTGGTGCTGTCGCTGGTGGGCGCCATGTTGGGCTACACCGTGCTGTCCAGCGAGTCGCCTTACGAGGCGGCTGAGCAGGGCGTGTTCATCAAGGCCTTCGCCAAGACGAACAAGAAGGGCGCCCCCATCGTCACGCTCGTGGTGACGAACGTCATCATCGAGGCGTTCCTCGTGGTCATGCTGTTCTCGGACAGCACGTACCAGTTCTTCTACGCGCTGTCGGCCGGCATGATCCTGCTGCCGTACCTGCTGTCGGCGGCGTACTTCGCGAAGCTCACGTTCACCGAGCCCGACGCGTTCAAGGGCAAGGTGGGCGGCAGCCTGGTGCTGTGGCGCATTTTCGGCGTGTTCGGCGTGGTGTACAGCTTCTTCCTGGCGTGGGCGTCGGGCGCGACGGGGCTCACCCTCATGTCGCTTCTGTACGCGCCGGGCATCCTCATGTACATCAAGGGCAAGAAGGAGCGCAACGAGCCGTACCTCAAGAGCACGGTGGACAAGGTGGTGGTGGCCATCATCCTCATCGCCGCCGTCACGTCGCTCGTGCTGCTGTTCACCGGCCAAGTGGTGCTGTAGGGACGCGAGCTGCATCGCTTGGAAACCCTTGCGAGCTGCCGTTCGATGCGTATAATATGAGGCGAGCCGCAGGGAGTTGGTGCTCCCCACGGCTCTCGGATCGCTTCGGCGGTTTGGGTTTACTTGGAGCGCTCCTTTCCCTTGTGGGACTGGAGCGCGTCTTCTATCACCAGGGCAAACTCGATGATACGAGACATCAGCTTCAACAGCAATTCGGCCAACGCAAGCAAATCCAAAGCGGTCATGGTCTTCACCTCCATCCTTCTAGAGTAATGAGAGGGAGAGGCACCAAGCCGCCGGATCGAATCCGTACCTACAAGTATAGCGGGCCCGTTCTACGTTTCCATGGCGTGCAACACCATGGAAAGTCTGCTCGATCTTGCGCGGTTCCAGCGCTGTTCCCACGCGGATTCCACATTCCTTGTCATCATTTCCCACGTGGTTTCCATGCGGGCAACCCGTCGATCTAGCGAATTCCCCGTTCCCCTGGCGGCATGCGTCCTTTACACTGTCCTGCAAAGGTTCGTTGCGTCTGCGAGATGACGCGACGCATGAAGACGGAACGACGACGGAGGCGGCACGTGGAGCTTTTGGAGGAACGCATCAGGCGCGACGGGGTGGTGAAGTCGGAGGGCGTCCTCAAGGTGGACAGCTTCCTCAACCACCAGTTGGACATCGATCTGTTCGACGCGATGGGCGAGGAGTTCGAGCGGCTGTTCGCCGACGCTCCCATCACGAAGATCCTCACGATCGAGGCGTCCGGCATCGGCATCGCCTGCGTGGTGGCGCGCCATTTCGGCGTGCCGGTGGTGTTCGCAAAGAAGGCTCAGAGCATCAACCTGGACGGCGAGATGTTCACGACACGCATCGAGTCGTTCACGCACGGTCGCGTGTACGACGTCATCGTGTCGAAGAAGTTCCTGAACGCCGACGACCATGTGCTGATCATCGACGACTTCCTGGCGAACGGATGCGCGCTGAACGGCCTCATCGAGCTCGTCGGCGAGGCGGGCGCCACGGTGGAGGGCATCGGCATCGCCATCGAGAAGGGCTTCCAGCCCGGCGGTGACGATCTGCGCGAGCGCGGCTACCGCCTGGAGTCGCTCGCCATCGTGGAGCGCATGGACCCCGAGACGGGGGAGATCGCGTTCCGATGAAAGCATTCGTACACGAGAACCTGTTCAAGCTCGACGGCGACATACCCGTCGTCCGTGCCATTCCTTACGGCATCCAGCACATCCTCGCGATGTTCGTGGCGAACCTCGCGCCCATCCTCATCGTGGGCGCGGCGGCCGGCCTCGCGGACGATCAGCTGGGCATGCTGGTGCAAAGCGCCATGCTCATCGCGGGCATCGGAACGCTCATCCAGCTGTTCCCGCTGTGGCGCGTAGGGTCGGGCCTGCCCATCGTCATGGGCATCAGCTTCACGTTCGTCACCGTGCTCGTGGGCATCGCGGCCACGTACGGGTACAACGTCGCCATCGGCGCCATCATCGTGGGCGGCATCATCGAAGGCGTGCTGGGCCTGTTCGCGAAGTATTGGCGGCGCATCATATCGCCCATCGTGGCGGCCGTCGTGGTCACGTCCATCGGCTTCTCGCTTTTGGGCGTGGGTGCCTCTTCGTTCGGCGGCGGCTCCGGCGCTGCCGACTTCGGATCGCCGCAGAACCTGCTGCTGGGCACCATCTCGCTGGTTTCGTGCCTGGTGTTCCAGGTGCTGGCGAAAGGCAAGACCAAGCAGCTTTCGGTGCTGTTCGGCCTGGTCATCGGGTATGCATGCGCCGTGGTTGCGGGGGCGGTCGACTTCAGCGGCTTCCAGAACATAGAGCTGTTCGCACTGCCGCAGCTCATGCCGTTCACGCCCGAGTTCAACCTGGGCGCCATCGTGTCGGTGACGCTGATCTTCCTCGTGTCGGCCACCGAGACTATCGGCGACACCTCCGCGCTGACCATGGTGGGCCTCAACCGCGAGGTGAAGGAGAAGGAGCTTTCGGGCTCCATCGCCTGCGACGGTTTCGTCAGCTCGCTGTCGGCGTGCTTCGGCTGCCTGCCTATCACGTCGTTCTCGCAGAACGTGGGCCTCGTGGCCATGACGAAGGTGGTGAACCGCAAGGCCATCGCCACGGGCGCGGTCATCATGATCCTGGCGGCGTTCCTGCCGGTGATCAGCGTGATCTTCGCGTCGCTGCCTGAGGCGGTGCTGGGCGGCTGCACCATCATGATGTTCGGCAACATCATCGTCAGCGGCTTCCAGATGATCGCGCGGGCGGGCTTCTCGCAGCGCAACATCCTCATCGCGGCGCTGTCGCTGGCCGTGGGCATAGGCTTCACGCAGGTGTCGGCCCTGTTCGCGAACTTCCCCGAGCTGATCCAAAGCGTGTTCGCGCAGAACTGCGTGGCCGTGGTGTTCCTGGTGGCCGTGGTGGCGAACCTCGTGCTGCCGAAGGACGCCGGCATCGAGGGCGCGACGGCGATGTCCGAACGTTCGACCGCCGAGGCGGCGCCGAGCGTCGACGAGGACGGCGACCTGGCGACGGCGTGACGCCCCGCGGTTGCCTGGGCGCGTGCGGCCGCGGATGTTCCTGAGTTTCCGATCGCATCATCGCCCCAAAAACACGCCTCAGTCGCTGGAGCGTGTTTTTGGGGCGATGATGCGTCTTTGCGAGGCTTCTGGATTCCTGGGTCGCTCCTCCATAGGCGGATGGCTTCAACCCCACTTGTGGAAACCTGCGGGTTTCCGGTAACGGGTGTATGACCAGATGGACGGATGCCGTACGATTACATGGCGAATAGTCATATAAAGGAGGACCATCCGCAATTATGCCCATAGCACTCAGTTTGCTGCTCGTTCTGTTTTTCCTGCTCATGAATGCGTTCTTCGTCGCCGCCGAGTTCTCGCTCGTGCGCGTACGCAAGTCGCAAGTCGAAATCCTCGTGGACGAGGGTCGCAAGGGCGCCAAGTACACCAAGCTCGTCGCCGACAACGTCAACGCCTACCTGTCAGCCTGCCAGCTGGGCATCACCCTTGCCTCGCTCGCCCTCGGCTGGTTGGGCGAGCCTGCGGTGTCAGCCCTGTTCGAACCGCTGTTCAAGGCACTCAACGTGCCCGAGGCGGCCACGCACGGCATCTCCATCGTCATCGGTTTCGTCATCATCACCGCGTTGCACATCGTGGTGGGCGAGCTCATCCCGAAGTCGCTGGCCATCTTCTCCACCGAGCGCTACGCCCTGTTCACGGCCACGCCGCTCGTGTGGTTCTACCGCATCACGTACCCCGTCATGTGGTTGTTCAACAGCATTACGAACGGCGTCATGAAGATGCTGGGCCACGACGTGGCCAACGAACACGAGGTGTACACCGACGAGGAGATCAAGCTGCTCATCGACGAGAGCACCGAAAGCGGACTCATCGACCCCGAGCAGAACGAATACGTGGACAACATCTTCGACCTGGGCGACAAAGACGCCGAGGCCATCATGACGCCGCGCACCGATGTGGTGTGCATCGACCTCGACGATCCGCTGGAGGAGAGTCTCCAGACCGTGTTGCAGTACAAGTACACGCGCTACCCGGTGTGCCGCGGCAGCAAGGACCGCATCGTCGGCTTCGTGCACGTGAAGGACCTCTACACGATGCCCAAGGACGCGACGGTCGACGACCTGCGCGTGCGCATGATCCAGGCCGTACCCGAAGGCGTGCCCATCGCGAAGTTGCTGCAAACGCTGCAGGAGAAGCGCACGAAAATCGCCGTGGTCATCGACGAGCATGGCGGCACGGCCGGCATCGTTACGATGAGCGACATCATGGAGCAGATCGTCGGCCGCATCGACGACGAGTACGCGCATGGCGGCTCGGACGAGATCGTGCAGTTGGACGATGGCAGCTACCTCATCGACGGCTCGCTTCCCATCGACGAGGTGGGCGAGCTCATCGGTTTCGAGCCTCTCGAGTCCGAGGAATGCGAGACGGCGGGCGGCCTGCTGCTCACCGTGTTCGACCGTATCCCCGACGAGGGCGATTCCGTGACCATCGAGGACGGCGACGACAGGGCCACGTTCACCGTAGTCGACATGGACCGCCACCGCATCGACAAGATTCGGGTGGTGCTCGAGCACGCTCCGGAAAGCGACGAAAGCTAAACGACTTCAGGCCCCGTCAGCAATGGCGGGGCTTCTTGTTGCGTGCGCTATCCCACCTTCACGCCGGCGAAACGCTCGGCGTTGTGCCACAGCATGTTCTCCAGCTCGTCCTCCGAGAAGCCGGCGGTGACGAACTGGTCGTATTCCGCCGCAGGGCTCCACATGGGGTAGTCCGAGCCGAACATGATGCGGTCGGTGCCCCACATGCGCGCCAGCTCCACCGTGCGGCGCTGCCCCAGGAAGAACTGGGAGCTCGACGCGTCCACGAACAGGTTGTCGGCGTTATGCAGGATGTCGTAGCCCACTTCATAGCGCGACCAGCAACCGAAGTGCGCCGCGTCCACCACGAGGTCGGGGAACGTTTTCAGCACGTTCATCAGGCGGCGCGGATGCGAGTAGTCGTAACGGTAGTCGCCCGTGTGGATGACGATGGGCAGGCGCCCCTCTATCATCTCGTACACGTTCATGAGTCGCGGGTCGTCCATGTTCACGTGCTGCGTGTCGGGATGCAGCTTCATGCCCTTGAGTCCCAGGCCGATGGCGCGTTCGATTTCCTTCTCGGGCTCGGGATAGTCCTGGTGCATAGCCATGAACCCGATGAACTCGGGATGCTGCCGGCACTGCTCGGCGATGAAGTTGTTGATGGACTCCACGCTGCCCGGCGTCGTGGCCACCGAATGCACGATGAAGTGCGTGATGGGCGCATGCTGCTGCGCGGACAGCAGGTGCTCCACCGTGCCTTCGCCGAACATGTCGATGAGGTAGAAGTCGCCCACGGCGTCGACCGCTCGCGAGGCGATCTTGTTGGGATATATGTGAGCATGGGCATCGATCACTGCCATGGAGGCGCTCCTTCGCGTCGTGCTGTTTCGGCGGCGCGGTGCGAAACGGCTTCGAGTTGAACGCTCGGCCAGCATCGCGCAGCTCCTGATTGTAGAGCATCGGCGTTCGCGGCGCATTAGGCAGAAGCATGTTTCTGGGTGCCGCTTTCGAGGCTTCGGTGCTGAGCCTTCCGATTGGCAAGAGGTTCGAAGCCCTTCAAAACAGCGCTGCTTTCCATTCGTCACGAGGAAAAAGCTTGTTATGACTAGCACTCGAAGCAAAAGAGTGCTAACTTTTTCGACAGTGATTTTTATGAGCTTCCGCATGCTCGGGTCAGTGGTTTTTCAGCCGAGCGGCAGAGGCGCCTATCGTGCGCGCGGTGATGGCGAAGCGCCGCACACCGATGAGAAGGGAACCAGACTATGTCCAAAGACATTGCGTTCGACAACGAAACCCGTACGAAGATGGCTGCCGGCGTCAACAAGCTGGCCGACGCCGTGAGGGTGACGATCGGCCCGAAGGGGCGCTACGTCGCCATGCAGAAGGAGCACGAGAAGCCCAACGTTTCCAACGACGGCGCCACGGTGGCCGCCAATGTCGATCTTGAAGATCCCATCGAGAACATGGGCATGAAGATCGTGCGCGAGGCCGCCATCGCCGCGAACAACGACGCGGGCGACGGCACCACGACGGCGACCATCCTTTCCGACGCTATCGTGAGCGAGGGAGTACGCTGCGTCATCTCCGGTTCCGATCCGCTGGCGCTGCGCCGCGGCATCCAGCGCGCTGCCGACGTGGTGGCCGACGAGGTTCTCAAGAACGCCGTCGAGGTTACCACGCGTGAGCAGATCGCCGAGATCGCGACGGTTTCCGCAGGCGACCGCCAGATCGGCGAGAAGATCGCGGAGGCTATGGATGCCATCGGCCGTGACGGCGTCATCTCGGTCGAGAAGTCTCAGAACTTCGGCATCGAGGTGAAAATCCTCAAGGGCATGATGTTCGATAACGGCTTCATCTCCCCGTACATGGCCGACGACCCGGCGCGCCTGGAAGGCGAGCTCACCGAGCCCTACATCCTGTTGACCGACCAGCGTCTGGGCGACAACTTCGCAGACATCGTGCCCGTGCTGGAAGAGGTCATGCAGTCCGGTCATCCGTTGCTGATCGCCGCTGAAGACGTGCGTGGCGAGGCGCTGAACACGTTGCTGATGAACCGCCGTCGCGGCACGCTGACCAGCGTTGCGGTGAAGGCGCCGGCTCTGGGCGATCGACGCAAGGCTGAGCTCGAGGATCTGGCCATCCTCACCGGCGGCGAAGTTATCACGCCTGATCGCGGCCTGACGCTGGCCGATGCGCGCAAGAGCATGCTCGGCCGCGCCGCCAGCGTGCAGATCACCAAGGACCGTACCACCATCTTGGGCGGCAAGGGCAAGCCCGAGGCTATCGAGCAGCGTTGCGATCAGCTGCGCGCGCAGATCGAAACGGAGAAGATCGACTACGACCGCGACGTTCTGCGCGAGCGTCTGGCCAAGCTGTCCAGCGGCATCGCGGTCATGGAAGTGGGCGCCGCCACGGAGTCCGAGATGAACGAGATCCGCAGCCGTATCCAGGACGCTTTGCTGGCTACCCGCTCGGCCGCAGAGCAGGGCCTGGTGGCCGGTGGCGGCGTGGCGCTGCTGCAGGCCGCGTCCGCGCTGGACGGCCTCGTATGCGAGAACGCCGAGGAGCAGCTGGGTATCGACATTCTGCGCAAGGCGCTGGAGGTGCCGCTGCGCGCTCTGGCGGAGAATGCGGGCTATCGCGGCGACGTGGCCGTTGAGAAGGTCAAGGAGCTGCCGCTGGGCCAGGGTCTGGATTGTATGACTGGCGAGTACGGCGACATGATCGGCCGTGGCATCGCCGACCCGGCGAAGGTTACGGTCACGGCGCTTCAGGCCGCCGCTTCTGTGGCGTCGCTGATTCTGATCACGAACGCCTCCGTCAGCGAGATGGTGCCCGAGGAAGACTAACGTCCTCGTCGAAACCCGGTTCTGCCATGCGGGCCCGCGCAATCGCGCGGGCCCGCTGTCGTTCGACATGGAGTGCGCTCGTTTCCGTTTAACCGGTATGCCGCGCCGGTTATAAGAGCTTGTCCTTGAGAAGCTCCAGCATCTCGGCGATTTCAGAGACGGGTTCGGGGTTTTCGCTGCTCAGCCAGCTGCAGAGGACGGCGAAGGTGCCCTGAAAGATGAACTCGCGCGTATACTGCGTCTGTGATTTCGTGCAGCTGCTGGCGATGGCGAGGTTTTTGAAGAGCCCGTTGATGCCCGGCAGGGAGAAGAGGTGCGTTGCGAATTCGTGGCTCGGGATGGCCCGCACGAGCGTGCAGAAGGTCGTGCGCTGCTCGTAGAGGTTGGCGAGCACAGACGCTACGGCGCCTTCTTGTTCGGGGATGAGTGCAAGGCTTTCGTCGAGCTGCGCAAGAAAATCGCTCTCGATCTCGTTGAGCAGGTCGGTTTGGCTTCCGTAGTACTTGTAAAAAGTAGTGCGGTTTATCTGGGCGGTCTCGCATATCTCGAGTACTGAAATCTTGTTCAAGGGCTTCTTTTGGAGCAGGTGCACGAGTGCGTTTTTCAACAGCGTCTTGCTCAGGCGTATCCTCTGGTTCTCCATCAAGCGCTCCCTCGACAAAAATGCTTCGAATGTTCATTTCAAATCAAATACTGCATAGTGCGTTGAGCATGCGACATTTGTCTATCAACAGACTGTTGACTACAAACCGTTGTGTTTACTATTGTACAAACCATAGCGAGATGTCAATACGCCAAAACTCAGTTCTCAGCAGTTGAAGGAGGCGGTTCGCATGAAGTTCTGGCAGAGGTATTGGTACTACATCGGAGGGGTCGCTTTCGTTATCCTCACGTTCGCTATGGGCCTTGGGGGCAGCGCCGCCCTTGACTACGTGCAGGTTTTGCTCATCTTCAGCTGGATGGGCATGCTGGTGCATCAGTTCGAAGAGTATGCCTGGCCGGGCGGTTTTCCGCTCATCTCGAACATGATCGTCTTCAACGAGATCGAGCGTCCGGATCGCTATATCTTGAACCAGCGCCAGTGCTTCGTCAGCAACGTCGTCCTGTGCTATCTATGCTATATCGTTCCGATCTTCTTCCCGCAGCTCATTTGGCTTGCCGCGGCTCAGATATTCCAGGGTCTCTGGCAAATTCCGGCGCATGGCATCGTGCTCAACATGCGCTTGAAGTCCAAGTACAACCCCGGTCTTTTCGCGGCGGTGTTCTTGCAGCTGCCCGTCGCCATCGTGTTCATATGGTACGTGCTGACGTTCATGCCGGAAGCCGCTAATCAGCTTTGGTGGGGCATCCCCGGTTCGCTCGTGCTGCTGGGCATCTCGTTCGGCTTGCCGATCCTCTTCATGCATGACCGCGATTCTAAGGATCCGTTCGAAGAGCGAGAGCTTTGGGGTTACAAGCGCGAGTACGTTGCGAAGGTTTGGGAAGAGCGCAAGGCTGCCGCAGCGGCAGATCCCGGCAGCGTTCCGAAGGGTCTCTTCGGCAAAGCGAAGAAAGCGAAGTAGGAAAGCGAGTAGACAAATGGCAAGCAATTTCGTTAAGAAACTGGACAAATGGTGCGATAACCAGTGGATCGTCTTCCTGTGCGTCACGGCGACGGTGGTGGCGGTGCTTGCCGCCGTCTTCTGGGATGTCATGCCTCTGGGCAGCAAAGCGGGCGTTTTCGTGGCTTTCATCATGGCCTTCCACGTGCTCGAGGAGTGGAAGTTCCCCGGCGGTCTTCATTGGTTTTACAACACGAGCGTGTTTCGTCCGAAAGACGAGAGCCTCTACGATCCGACGCGTTATCCCATGAGCCGGCTCACGGATATGGTTACCAACGTGGGGCTGCAGTGGATCCCGCTCATTTACGCAGCGCTCTGCTTCTTCGTACCTCTGTCGAACGCGGTTGCGCTGTGCGTCATCCTGCTGTGCGTCATGGAGCTGTTCGCCCATACGGCGGGCGGCGTCGCCACCTACCTCTGGTATCGTGACAAGGGCAAGAAGACCATCTACCATACGGGGCTCGCCACGTCGCTCATGATGTTCTTGCCGGCCGCAGCGTACCTGATCGCGCATATCGCAGGCGTCACGGCAACCGATTGGCTGTGGTGTCTGGTGTTGTTCGCTGTCATGTGCTGCGTGTGCGTGCCGCTTACGGAGACGCCTCTCAAGAAGTGGGTTCGCAAGCAGGAGCCGGGCATGTTCGCGTTCGAAGATGCCAAGTACTACATGCGTTACGGCGGCTATTGCAAGGAGGATGTCGAGCAGTCCGAGGCTCGCGTTGATTAAGAGGACGCCGAGTATGGGGTGCGATAGGGCGTGGCTTGTATTCATGTACGCTGCGAGGCTCGCCGCGCCGTCAAGGGTCAGGAGTTCGCTTTCGATCGAGTTAAAAACGTGTAGACCTTGTGAATCACTGAGAAATGATTTGCGTTCGTTAAGACAGACGGGTAATATTCTTTCTTGCCGCTTTTCCTGTTTGAAGGCACTTCGGGCAGGAGAGGTAGGCGCAACATAACGATGCGGGGTGGAGCAGTCTGGTAGCTCGCCGGGCTCATAACCCGGAGGTCATAGGTTCAAATCCTGTCCCCGCGACCAATAATCGCAGGTCAGGGCTTCGGCCCTGACTTTTTTGTCGGTCAACCGACATGTCAACCGACATTATACCGACAAACTTTTTTCTTGTCCTTGGAAATTTGGGCAAAATCCGCTTTTTGCTTGCTCTGTGGCGCAACCATTTATTGAAAAGATTTCGCTGTGGCGAATGTGAATAAACGCTGTGGCGCAAGCATAGGTTTCGCTGTACAGCAAGCAACTGCTTTGTTGCTAACGCTGTGGCGCAACCGTTTTATCTTTTATATCTTCCCTTTATCTAAATAACTCCAAGCGCACCGGCGAATCAGATAGGATATCTGCAAAGTTTTCCACAAGGAGATTGTGCGTGTTGACGGAAAAGAAATGGGAAACGACACGCGCAGGGCAAAGCCCAGGCAAATGAAATGATGCGGCAGCTCCGGCGTCGTGTGCCGTCCCCTTTGCCAATCGTACCGACTATCGATTATTTATGAAGTCTTGAAATTTGACCCTCCATACGACGCTTCACAATCAAGCGACTCTATGCGGCAATAATTTCAATTTGAAAGCAATTATTCCCAGAACAGACAACTTTGTTCTCGTCTTGGAAGAAGCCCTTCACCGTTTGCTCAATCTGGTTAATCTGGCGCTATTGCAACACAGCGAAGGAGACTTAGATGTATGAAGACCGGGCAAAGGAATGCAGTGATGCGAGTTTTGATGATATCGATGGTGAAATTTGGAGTCTGAAGGAAGCCGCGGCGTACTTGGACGTTTCTTATTCGACCGCGCTTCGCATGGCCAGATCCGGTGAACTGGTCGCGTGGCAGATTAACGATTCGTGGAAGACGAGCAAGGCGTTGTGCAAGCGCTACGTCAGAAGTCAAATCAAGAAGCAGGCATTGATATGCCGCGCAACGTACAGCGAATAAGCCAGCAAAACACAGGAGAGTATGCTCGCTTCCCTCCGCAAACCTATTCGACTATCCAACAGGGCCTTATGCAGGTGCTGGTAGAGCGAAAGGTTGGCAGAAACGGTCTTATGGTGATGATTGCATTGTGCGGGGCGATATACGCCGACGGTAGGCTTGGAAGGATGTCCTCGGAGCTAATGAGCGACATTACGGGGTTGACGGCCAATCAAAATGCCCGCGGGATGAAAGAGCTTCGGGACAAGAAGATCATCACGCCGATAATACGGCGAACGAAAGAGGACTACCGGCATCCTGATAGGTCCAACTTTGGTCATGTCGCCCAGTACTGCTTCACTAAGGAAGTATGGGCAAGAATCGAGACGGCAAACAATGAGACTAATTTTTATAGAAGATAGGTTTAACAGGCGGTTGACTACGTAACCCAAACCGGGTAGACAGCGCATGAAAGAACGATGGCCGTTCGCTACTTAGAGGGCGACTCTTTATTTATTTACCTCGTGTCAAGAAACACGGAGAAGTTAGAAGAGATGGCGTTCGAGCTGCGCAAACATATGGTATCGACGTGCGTGTCTACTCCTGCGACCTTGCGGTGCCGGATGCCGCTATCGGCCTCTACGAGAGTACCCGCGCGGACAGCCTTGTAGTCGACCGACTCGTCAACAGCGCTGGCTTTGGCGACCAAGGCGCTTTCATCGATGCGGACTGGAAACGACAGGCCGACATGATTCAGTGACCGATGCGGATGGCATGGTGACGAGCCCCGAGCTGTATCTGGGCGCCTACATGGTCTACGAGGCCAAGGACGGCTTCGCGCTCGACGTGGCAGGAAGGCCGCGGCCCTGGAGTACCAGGGCCAAGAAATCGCCGTGTTCGACGAGCGGTTCGACGTGGTTGATGCTCCCACCACCTTCCGCATCCACAAGCGTGACAGCTACTCGAGGCCTTCCACCAGTTCGGGTTCGGCAAGCATGATTTCGCCCATAACCTTGGTGACGGTGGTCCGGTTGCGCCCGGTGAGCAAGGCAATCTGGGCGTGGGTGAGCCGCTTGATGTTGTAATAGCGTGCGAGCTGCAGGATGAAACGCACGGCTGTGTAAGCAGTGTTGTGATAGAGGGCGCGTTGATAATTCGTAATGAGGTCAGATTGAGCAAGCTGGTTGTCGAACACAGTGCGCAGGAACTCTCGGTCTTCGAGCAGCGCCTCAACCGCCTTGTTTGTCAGCGTGCTGAACACGGCCCGCGTGATGCAGCGGTAGCGAACCTGTCGGATTTCTTCCCCCACCTCTTGCGCCGATCTGAGCCAAGGTGTGGCCTTCTGCGGCGTGAAATAGGGTGTCAGCAGCAGCGAGCCCGGGGCCATGAGCAGCAGCGGCTTATCCGAAGAGACTGCAAGCACTATTCCTTCCACGATGACGATAGGGTGGTTAGTGTCGATAGGCATGATCGTGTCCTGCGCATAGGACGCCTTGATACAGTTCTCACATAGCCTGCGTCGCACTTCGGGTGGCAGGCTCACGCAGAGCGCGTTTTGGCTGCAGTCGTCCATGTCAATCCTCCCGTCTTCCAGGGTGATTAAATCACATCCTTTTGGTTGCGCATGCAACCAGGCTCTCCCTTCACAATAATAGCACCAGGTAAACGACTGGGTGTCGGTAAAAGGACGAGAAAAGGGAGGGAGAAGGAGACGTGGAAGGAAAAGAAAAAGCGTCCGCGCTCAGCAGGAGAAGTTTCCTGAAGATGGCGGCACTGGCGTCAGGAGCAGCTGCGACAGGAAGCATGCTCTCCGCATGCAGCTCCATTGGCGAAGCGCAGGTGCATGCCGGGGTGGAAGAGACGGTGTGTATGACCTACTGCAACGCTTGCATGGGATGCCCGCTGGAGGCCGTGGTGCGCAACGACAACGTGGTTTTCACGCGTGCTGCCGAGATCCCAGATACGGATCGCGATATTAAGCGCATGTGCGCTCGCGGGGCGAGCATCCCGGTGCAGTTGGTCGAGGGCAAGCGCATTAAGTACCCCATGAAGCGCGTGGAGGGTACCGAGCGCGGCGCTGGACAATGGGAGCGTATCAGCTGGGATGAGGCTATCAACACCATCTGCGAGAAGATCAAAGGGTATCAGAACGAATTCGGGAAAAGCAGCGTGTGTGCCTTCACCTACGGCACGACCGAGCCGCGCAATCTGTACAACCTGTACCGCCTGGAGAATCTGGCGGAATTCTCTCACCAAGAGCGCACAACGGACTTCGCGTTAGCCCAGGCTCTATACGTGAACATCGGCGGATATTATTTCCAGGGCGGCAACGATTGGGACATTATTGAGAGTTGCAAGACGTTCGTGGTCTGGGGTCACAATCCCATCGTTTCGTGGCCGAACACCTGGCGTGCCATTGCGAACGCTATTGAGAATAACGGTTGCAAGCTGGTCGTCGTCGATCCGAACTACAACACGATTGCCCAGAAGTCTGACCTGTTCGTGTCAGTTCGCCCCGGCACTGACGGTGCGCTGGCGCTGGGCATGATCAACTACATGGAAGAGAACGGCATGACCGCTGATTCCTACATGCAGAAGCGTTCGTGCGCCCCCTTCCTGGTGAAGACTAGCGACGGGATGTTCCTGCGCAAAAGCGACCTGGACGCGAGTATTGCGAAGGGCAGCGCCGACGACGATTACGCCGTCTGGGATGAGGCGACGGGTACGCTCGGATATGCGAGCACGGCCTCGAGTCCCGCGCTGCGCATGAAGGACCTTACGGTGGAGGGCCAACAGGTAAGCACCTCCTATAGCCTCCTTCTGGACGCGGCGGCGCAGTACCCCATGGACCGCACCGCGGAGATCGTCACCGTATCCGAAGACGTAATCAAAGAGTTCTGCAACCTGCTTGTGAACAACGGCGAGGCGGAGATCTTCCAGGGCTACGGCGTTGACCACTACGGCCAGGGTTTTCAGAACTTGGCGGCAATCGATGCGCTGCGCATAGTGGCGGGTCTGGTGAAGGACCCGGCGTTCCCCTATTCGCTCAACGACAGCGGTTTTGCCAGCACCGAAACCGAACATGCCACCACCAGCGCCAGCCTGGGGACCTTCATGTTCAACGACCTCATCGACAAGGGTTCCTACCAGCTGCCGGGCTGCACCATGGAAAATGGCGGCCAGACCGTCGAGGTGCCCGGCCCTACCGTGGACGTTCCCCTGAAGATGCTGCTCTCCTTCGGCGCCAACCTGCTGAACTCCTGCCCCGACCGCAACGATACGCTCAAGGCCTATCGCAATATCGATTTTCACGTTGCGGTGAACGTGGAGTGGTGCGATACCTGCGACATGGCCGATATCGTGCTTCCCGCGGCGATGATTCAGGAATCCATCGGCACCATGGCCATCGACGGATGCGTGCTAGCAAGCGAGAGGTGCATCACCCCGCGCTTCGAGGCCAAGCCTGACTACGAGATCGCCCAGCTCATCGGCCAAGGTATCGGGTTGGAGAAGTATTTCCAAGACGACATGGAAGCCGGCATGGCACATACCCTCGATACCCAAGTATTCAACGCAATGGGTTTGGATTACGATGCGCTCAAGCAGGCGAAGATCATCTACATGGACAAGATGTCCCTGCCCGCGCCCCCCACAGCGACCGGGCGCCTGCAGTTCTACCAGGAAACACCCAGCCCGTTCCAGTACTTCGGGCAGGTTTTCGACCCGTCTGCATGTCGCCTGCCCACGTGGCAGCCGCCTCTGGAGGCCTGGCCCGAAACCGCCGGCGGTTTCGAGGCGAACCCGCTAGCGGAGAAGTACCCGCTGCAACTGACGGCTGGCACCCGCCGATTCCGCGTACATTCCTACTACGGGCAGAACCCCCTGCTGCGCGAGATGGAGATCGACGAGCCTTGCGTGCGCATGAACCCCGCCGATGCCGAGGCGCGCGGAATCTCCGACGGCGACTACGTGAAGCTCTACAACGACCGCGGCCACGCCGTCGCCAAGGCGTGCTTCTCGGCAGGCATCCGACCCGGCTGCCTGGACATCGACCGCGGCTGGCAGGCATCGCAGTACAAGAGCGGCTGCAACCAGGAACTCACCCATAAGCAGATCGGCGACTGGAGCTGCCCAACGTACGCCTACCACGACGTTCTGTGCCAAATGGAGAAGTGGGAGGAAGAATAATGCATTACGGAATGGTCATCGACCTGAAGCGCTGCAGCGGCTGCAAGACGTGCAGCGTGGTGTGCAAGATCGCCAACAACATCCCCAACAACATCATCTGGAACCGCGTACTCACCGAGGGCGGCAACGAGCCTGATACTTGTAGCGGCACGTTCCCCGACGCGAACATCCAACACTGGCCCATAGCATGCCAGCATTGCGAGAATCCCGCGTGTGTGAAGGTATGTCCGGTGGGTGCTACATGGAAGGACTCCGAAACCGGGATCGTCCACCAGGATCCAAGCAAGTGCATCGGTTGCCGCATGTGCGTGGCCAGCTGCCCCTACACGGGAGTGCGCAGCTTCAATTGGGAAGAACCGCAGTACTACGCCGAGGTTGCCTTGGGCGACACCGGGGCCATGGTACATCAGAAGCACACAGTGGAGAAGTGCATATTTTGCGAACAGCGCGTGGCCGAGGGCAAGGACCCTGCTTGCGTGGAACAGTGCCTGGGCCGCGCACGCATATTCGGCGATTTCGACGACCCGGATTCCGAAGTCTCGCTGCTTATCGCCACACGCGAGCACACCCAGTTGCATCCTGAGTTCGGCACCAACCCGAGCGTGTACTACCTCGTCTAGCGGAAAGGAACATCATGAGTAAAGAGAAAACCGCTTCCCGCTGGGGAGGCAAGGGCGTGCGAGTAGGCATAATCGCCTGTGTAATCGTGATGGTTGCGGGTATCGTGCTGTGGATGGTGCAGCTCACGGGCGGAATGATTCAGACGGGTATGCGCAACCTGGACGCGTGGGGCCTCTATCTGACCCTGTTCATGTTCTTCGTTGGCCTTTCGGCGGGCGGCCTAATCATCAGCTCCATTCCGAACGCATTCGGCATGAAGGGCTTCGGCGATATCTCGAAGGTGGCGATCTGGTCAAGCGTGTGCTGCACGTGCATGGCCATCGGGTTCGTCGTGGTCGACCTGGGCGGCCCGCTGCGTCTGTGGGAGCTGTTCGTGTACTCAAACCTCTCCAGTCCGCTGATGTGGGACATCTTGGTGCTTTCCATTTATCTGGTGCTGTCTCTCGTGTACTTATGGGCCTACGTGCGCTACGAGCAGGGCAGGATGAAGCACACGGGCATTCGCTTCGTCAGCGCAGTCGCGCTTATCGTGGCAATCCTTGTGCACAGCGTGACTGCTTGGATTTTCTCGCTGTCGCCGGCTCACGAGTTCTGGCACACCGCTCTCATGGCGCCCTGGTTCGTTGCCAGCGCGCTCGACTGCGGCACTGCGCTCGTGCTGATCGTGGTCATCGTTCTGCGCAAGGTCGGGTATCTCGAGCTCGATCAGCACAACATCGTCAACTTGGCGAAGATGCTGGCGGTCTTCGTGTGCGTCGACCTGTATTTCTTCGCCTGCGACCTGCTGACGAGCGGGTACTTCGGCGGGACGGACGGGGCCGAGGTGGTTGCCACCCTCACTACCGGTTCCATCGCCCCCTTCTTCTGGATACAGATGGCGTTCATGGCGCTTGCTCTGGTGATCCTGTTCGTCCCGAAGCTACGCACGAACGGCGGCGTCGTCGTTGCGTCCGCGCTGGTCATCGCGGGCGTGTTCTGCAAACGCTGCCAGATCATGCTCGGCGGCTTCCAGATCGCAAACATCGATTTTGCCGACACGGCTAACGCCTTCACAATCACCAACTGGACCGACGGTTATTCGCTGGCGGGCTATAGCGGGCTCGTGTATTGGCCCGAGCCCATCGAGTTCGGCGTTTCGCTGGGCGTGATCGCCCTCGGTGCTCTGTTCCTGCTCCTCGGCTTGCGCTACCTCCCTCTGCGCCAGGCCAAGCGGGTTTCCGAGTAATATGCGGGTCCCGATGCTTCGTAAGAGCGCGATAATCACCGGCGTCTTCCTCCTCATCGGGGCTCTAGTCTTTGTTGCAGGCGGTGTTGCGGCGGATTCTTCGCCCTCCCTCCAAGCGATTACCCCCGTCACCGCCTGCCCGGTCACCTCGTGCGCTTCCGGTCTGTGCCATGACTACGAGAACGTGCCCGAGCCCGATGGGGTCAACGAGCTTACCTGCCCCGTATCCGAGTGCTCTTCGATGGAGTGCCACGCGTGGAGCTCGCTGTTGGGGCGGTACCGCAAGGTCTCGGATGCGAGCCTGAACCTCTGGTTCGTTTTGCCGTGCGTTCTGACCGGTGGGCTCATACTCGCGCTGAAGAGGCTGAGGTGAGGCGCGTGCGCACTGTTCCCCGTATATGCTCGACGGCTGTTTCCGTCGCGTTTTCGGCTTCGATGCTTCCCGCAGCGACAGGGCTGTTGGCGCATGAATGGCTCGGGCTCGCCCTCGTCGTCCTGGCGATTGCGCATGTCGTGCTCGGCTGGGAGACGGGGATGCGTATCGCTAGAGCCGCGGTGAAACCCCATTCGGGCGGGGCCCATATGCTCTTGGTGCTCGATTTTGCAACCTTGGTTACCATCGTGGTCTGCGCCTGCTCCGGCCTGGCGGTTTCCGGAACGGTTCTTCCCGCCTTGGGGATGGTTCAGACGAACGGGTTCTTTTTCTGGGACCCCCTGCATGCCGCCAGCGCGAAGGTCTTGTTCATTCTCGTGGTCGTTCACATCGCCGTTCGTCTAAGGTGTGTTGCCATCCGCTTTTCGCGTAAACGCTTCACCCGCAGAAAGGAATCCTCCCATGATTGAATCTAACGTTTGGCTCGAGAGGGCCGGTCTTTTCGAACTGCTCGCCAAAAGCTTCTCGTTCCCCGCTTTCGACCTTGCCGCGGCGCTTGCATCCGGCGAATATTCCCAAGCCTCTCGCGAGGTGTGCCACGCATGGGGAATTACCGACGTGCGCCTCGACGCCTTGCTCGAACGCGTGGACGACAAATACGCCGGTGATGAGGATACGGCGCTTCACGCCCTGCGTATCGAATACACCCGGCTGTTCATCGGCACCCGAGAACCTCTGGTTTCGCCTTACGGAAGCTATTGGAAGGCGATTGCCGAGGGGAGGGACCCCGTTCTGTTTCTCAGTCGAGAAACGTCGGAAGTGGAAAGCGCGATGCACGCGGCGGGCGTCGGAAATAGGCCGGGGCTGCGCGAGCCACTCGACCATATTGCGTGCGAGCTTGAATTCCTCCAGTACCTGTGCACGGTTGAAGGGGGCGCTGAAAAGCCGAGCGAGGGAGCCGCAGTGGGCGAGAGTGTGTACGAGACATTCTTGAAAGGCCATGTGCAGACGTGGACGAGAGATTTCGCCGATGCAATAGACGGAGAGGCGAGCGAGATTTTCTATCGGTGTGCCGCCGAAATGCTCCGCCAATTAAAGGACTGCACACTGTCGAAGTTGTGACCGCAGTAGAAGGGCGTGTGCAGGCCTCCGTTTATTTGTTGTCAACGCCACGCTGCAGGCGCTAGCGAATACTTCATCACTTCGAAATCGAACACATTCCACACTCGCCAGCTCCACTGGTAAGTGAAGTCGGCTTCAGCTTAGGCGCGGAGTTCTTGTTGTGTAGAATAGAAATCAGGACATCTAGCCAACCGCTGAAGAATGCCTGACTCACATTCTCGAGAGAAGAGACGAGGGTCGCAAAGATGGAGACCATAGGTAACATCATCTGGATACTGATCGGCGGCATATGGACCGCGCTGGCGTATGCAATCGCCGGTGCGGTCTTCTACGTCACAATCGCCGGCGTCCCGCTGCGGCGGATCAGCTTCCGCATGGCGGGCGCTGTCGCTGGCACCGTTCGACAAGGCTCAACGTGACCATGCTTATGCAGACGACCTATCTATATGGGATGGATATGCACGACGCTGGTTTCGGACGCATTCTTAACCTCTCGTCGATGGCAGCCTTCTCAGCGGGGCCATACATGTCGATTTACTACGTCACAAAGGCCTTCGTGCTCTCGTTTTCGCAAGCGGTTAATGTCGAGCTGTGCGAAAGCGGCGTCACGGTGACGGCGCTTTGTCCTGGTTCGACGGCAACGGGCTTCGAGAAGGCAGCGCAGATGAACGCCTCTAAGATGTTTACGCTTTTCCGCCCAGCTACACCCGAACAGGTCGCAGCGGCGGGATATCACTCCATGGAGACGGGGCGGTCGTCCATTGTCTACTACTCGGCAGCTACGAAAATCATGAACATTGGCTCACATCTCATACCGCATTTAGTCGCCAACGCCTCTGCCGCAATCATTAACGGCAGAGGCTGAAATAGGAATAAAGCATGCGTTCATCGTTCGATGTATAGACGGAAGGGATTGGTGGCGGTTTCATCGCCCTTCTCTCTTTTGTTTTCGGCAAAATTCCTGGGGGGTGATTTCTTCTGTTCTTATCTCTTGATTAGTCAAACAGTACTTGTTCACGGCCTAGATTGCTTTACCATCACTTATAGTGAAAAAGCGCTTTGACCTCGTTATTTACTATATCTTATTGTCATTTGCTATCCCTGAATCGCCCCGACTTTAGTGGACAGTTTTAGACCTTGCTTTTACGATGTCTTCTGACATCGACTCCCTCACTGTACCACAACCGCTCTACTTCTATCGGACTCTTGAAATCATTATGTTCGCTTATCCTTTCCGAATTGAACCAGTGTACCCACCGATGGGTTTCGAGATTGAGTTGTTCGAAGCATTCCCAAGGACCGAATCTGAATCGCCCCGACTTTACCGGAGGCTCCAAGTTTGAGAAGATGGAGCCATTATGGAAAAGCAAAAAGGAAAGCGTTACCCCAAAGAAATCCGAGACAAAGCGGTTCGGATGGTCGATGAGCACCAAGGCGAGTACCCTTCGCAGTGGGCTTGCATCATCTCGATTGCCGAGAAGCTCGGTATGACCCCTGAGACGCTCAGGAAATGGGTAAGAACTGCCGAGGATGCCGGTGAACCGTTGAAGGACGGCATGACGGCAGCTGAACACATGAAACAGCTTGAGCGAGAGAACAAGGAGCTCAAACGCTCCAATGAAATCTTGAAGCGAGCTGCGGCTTTCTTCGGGGCGGAGCTCGACCGCCAACAAAAGTGATGGTCGATTTCATCGACAAGAATCGCGATGAACTAGGAGTCGAGCCGATTTGTGCCATGCTGCCGATCGCTCCATCGACCTATTATGCTCACAAGAGCAAAATCCCAAGTGAAAGAGAACTTCGTGACCAGGAACTGAAGCCTGAGATATATCGCGTATGGGAAGAAAGTATGTGCCGATACGGTGCTGACAAAGTATGGAAACAGCTTTTACGCGAAGGATTCAGCGTTGCTCGCTGTACCGTTGAGCGCTTGATGAAAAAACTGGGTATACAAGGTATCCGTCGCGGCGCATTCAAAGTCACTACCAGCTCGAACAAGAATGCTACTCGACCAAAAGACCTCGTTGATCGCGATTTCACAGTAGCTGCGCCTAATCGTCTTTGGGTGGCAGATTTTACCTATGTTGCCATCTGGTCAGGCTTTGTTTATGTTGCCTTCATCGTCGATGCTTATGCGCGCCGGATTGTTGGATGGAACGTGTCTCGACGCATGAACACCGCACTTGTGCTTGATGCACTTGAGATGGCATTATGGCAAAGAAATCCTGATGGAGAGCTCATCCATCACAATGACGCTGGCGTACAATACCTCTCCATTGCCTACAGTGAACGCCTTGAAGAAGCAGGTATAGCGGCTTCCGTTGGCTCTGTAGGTGATGCCTACGATAACGCCTTAGCCGAGACAATCAACGGACTTTATAAGGCAGAGGTTATTCGTCACATGGGACCATGGAAAGGCTTTGATGATGTTGAATACTCTACTCTTGAGTGGGTTGACTGGTATAACAAGGAAAGGTTGTTTGGTACTATAGGATATGTTCCGCCAGCTGAATTAGAGGCGAAATATTGGGAAAAGGAGTTCATGCAGGTAGCATAGGACTCAAGGAATCGAGTCTCCGGTAAACCCGGGGCGATTCAATCTCTTTGTTAATTCCGTTTTATATGATCCGTTGATCGATTCAGCCAAAGCGTTATCGTAGGAGTCACCAACGCTTCCGATGGAAGCACGGATCCCGTGGCTTGAGAGAAGTTCGGCGAAGCCGATAGCGGTATATTGGCTCCCTTTGTCGTTGTGGTGTATGGCATCTTTAAGGTCGCTGTTTCCTTCGAAAACGCGGGTATGAAGCGCCATCTTGAAAGCGTTTTCAACCAAGGCTTCATTCATCCGGGTCGATACTGCATACCCGATGATGCGTCTGGCGAAGACATCGATCACGAAAGCGGAATAACACCAGCCCTCCCAGGTGGAGATGTAGGTGAAATCGGCCACCCAAAGCTCATTGGGTTGGTCTGCGTTGAAGTTGCGTCTCACGAGATCCTCGGCACAACGTATATTCTTCCCGGCAATCGTAGTTCTCTTCACTTTGCCACGTACAGCTCCCTTGATCCCGAGCTCGCTCATAAGGCGGGCAACAGTGCAACGAGCGACTTTCTCTCCGTCATTTCGAAGAGCGTGCCACATCTTCAAGATACCGTAACAAGAGTAGTTCTCCTCATATATCTTTAGGATCTTATCTTTCAGGCGAGCATCCTTGATAGACCTGTTAGAGGGTGGGCTCTTTTTGTGGCCGTAATAGCCTGACCTCGAGATCGAAACTCCGTATTCTGTTGTTAAGACCTTGCATATCGGCTCGACACGCCAGAGTAGGCCACTGTCTTCACGATGGTCTTTGAACATATCTATGAACTGGATTATTTGTTCTGTGGCCGGTCGAGCTCGGCCGCGAAAAAAGCCGAGGCTGCCTTGAGTATCCCATTGGCTCGCTTGAGTTCGGCGTTTTCTCTTCGAAGTCTTCTCAGTTCCTCGTTTTCATCGGTGGTGGTACCGACACGGACCCCGTCATCGACCTCGGCCTGCCTCACCCATTTCTGGACGGTTTCCGGACCTCCGATACCGAGGAGCTCAGCAACATGTTCGGATGCTTTCCTTCTTGTCTTGTACTCACTGAGGCAGCTATAGAAAAGATCGATCGCTTCTTGCCTGATCTCCTCTGGGTACTGCTTCGGTCTTTTCTTGTAAGGCTTCTTGTTTTCCATGGTGTTCATTATAGATCGTCCTTTCGGATTTCGTGTGATCTATAACTGTCCGGGGAACCCGGGGCGATTCACCCCAGGCAATTAGCAGGTAGCTAATTAATATGATTTGGCTAGCAATATAATTATCTTGTCAGGCCTCCCGCATCGCGCTTGAGCAATTAACCAGGGTTGCACGCAAATAAAGAAGCGAAAAGGTGAAGTGGAACCGTCTGCCAAAGTCATGCCCTCCAAGGGCCTAAAAATTCTATTTCGAAGCCCGCGAAGTGTGCGGGCTTCTTGCGTTTTTTTGCACGAGCAGACGGGCCGTAAATTCAGTCGTACTTTCAAAACGGAAGAAAAAGATTTCAAACTGAAAAGCTTTGCTACCGATATACGAAGATTTCACCTTTGCTACCCCGCAATCATTATCTTGATGTGGCCGAACGTCCAAGAGGCGATGAGGCGATTCCTGATGACCCGTCGTTAGGAATCGTAAGGAGCCCATCATGAAGAATTGCCAAACTCTAGAACAGCATATTCTCGGAGCCGCCAACCAGATGAAGGAAGCACAGGGCATAACGCTTGTTGAGCTTTCACGCCGCACTGGCATTGACGCCGCAAGGCTCGGAAACGTCCTGAGGGGCGATCGCACTATGCGCGCAGATGAGCTGGCCTTACTGATGGTTGTCCTGCAGATTCCCATTCAGGCAATCTGCCCTTTGAGGTTTATCCCTTGGACGCTCAAATCGGACGTAGCTAAAACAATTCGAAAATTGGAATCAGGTGACTAGAGACCGTGCACTTTAGACCTGTCGATACGCAAATCGAAGAAACGCTTATTGAGAAGTGTCAGCAGAATGGCTGGCTTATGCGCGGCGGCTATGACTGGCAAGATGACCCCTATCTTGAGGAGTATCCGTACGAGTTCTGCGTTGCCGACGACCTTGAAGAGCTGCGCAGCTTTTTCACCCACGGTAACTGGGCTATCCGTCAGGGCATCTGCTACAAAGACCTCGCATTTATCCAGCAAGTTAACGGCGGTGATGAGTGGTGGACACTAAAGCGGGTTGATGACGGCTGGTTGGATTTCGAGAACATCAGCTTTGAAGGCACGGTGGAAGATCCAGATAGATTTGACCATCTGATTTGCTCTATGGCCGCAGCAAGCCCGCAAGTCTGTCACGACCTGGACTATTTGGAATCACAAGAATCCCTTTCGGACAAGGCAACGCGGGTAAAGGATGCGGGCGCTCATCAGAAAACCCAGCCCGTAGCCCAACGCGACGGCAGAGACAAATAGGCACTGGGACAAATTGTCCCAGTAGATAGGAGACAACTATGCCAAGCGATTTCGGCGACGAGTCAGGCGAGAAATTCTGCGATTGGCTCATGGATATTGGGCAGCAGGCGGGTCAAGAAGCAATGCATGCGGCAGCGCGCAAGCTCAGCGTTGCACTCAAGCACACGAAGGGCGACCTTGGTGTCGACGAGGCCGAACCCAAGTGGGCACGCTTAAACCTTGACGAGCTTTCCAAGATGGAAGGCTATGACAGCATCAAACAAATCTTGGACAAGCAGCTTGAAGACGCCGGCGTCGAGCATAGCTTCTTTGTCGATGACAGGACAGGGCAAGAATCCCTGCTCTTCAAGCATGAGGACGCCTCCAAAGTTGACCGGGTATTCGATGAGTTGATTGAAGATGTCGACAGATCTCTTGAGCGAGCAGACACACAGCTTTCCCGGGGCGAGGAGCCGGCTAAAACACAAACGAAGGAAACGAGCCGAGACTCCGAGCCCTTGGAGAAGCGGTCTGCCCGCGTGCGGGCCTCTTCTGCTGCGCTGGAAGCCGGGCGAAGCCAAGGGCGTGGGCGCGATATCGGTCGCGAGGACAAGTTCCAGGAAGTGAAGACGAAATAGGATGAGGCTGCGTAAAGACAAGCTCATCTTCGCCTCCGTTTTCTCCGTAGTAGCGTTCATTTTGGTGGACGTTTACGCGGCTTGTCTGTCGACGTATCCGGCCCCGATTCTGGCACATATCAGCGAGGCGGTATATGCGCTTCCTGCCTTTATTGCCCAGCGTGGCGCGGTGTTTTGTTTTGAGCCTGCCGCTCTTGCAGCGGGCCTTGTTGCGGCATGCGGCATCTGGATAGTTTGGGCCTACTCGCTTATGCGTGAGGGCAATTACCGCAACGGCGAGGAACACGGTTCTGCCCATTGGGGCACGATCAAGGAAGGCCAGCGTTTCCGCGATAAGGAGGCCTCCGACAACAACATCATCTTCACCGAACACTATGCGATGGCGGTGAGCCGCAAGCAGTTCGACCTCGAACTCGATCGCAATCGCAACGTGCTCGTTATCGGTGGCTCCGGTTCCGGCAAGAGCCGCTACTATGTGCTGCCCAATCTCATGCAGGCAAACACGTCGTTTTTCGTCACCGACCCCAAGGGAACGATGCTTCCCGACGTCGGTCACATGCTGGAGCGCGAGAAGTACCGCATCCTGAGCTTCAACACCATCGACTTTACCAAGTCCATGCACTACAACCCCATCGCCTACGTGCACACGCAGGCAGACGTCTACACCTTCGTCGACTGCCTTATCAAGAACACCACGCCTGAGGGCGAAAGCAGCAACGATCCGTTTTGGGAGAAATCCGAGCGCATGCTCTACATGGCGCTCATAGGCTACCTGGTATTCCATTGCCCGGAAAAGGATCGCAATATCCCCGGCCTCATGACTTTGCTCAATCTGGCAGAGGCACACGAGGATGACGAATCATACATGAGCCCGCTCGATCTGCTGTTCCATGAAATCGAATCTGGGCAGTCCTATCAGAAGGTAAGCGATAAGGCATTTAGCTTCGATGCAGATGTGCGCGGCTTTGCAAACGGAACCGACACCGGCTATGCCTGGGTGAAAACCGGGACACCGACCAAGCCGGAAAACGACTTTAGCCTGAACAACTACACGTCATTCAAAAGCGGTGCTGCCAAGACCTTGAAATCAATCATCATCAGCTGCAATGCGCGCCTGGCACCCTTCACCTTCGATGAGATGCGCGAAGTATTGCGTTATGACGAAATGCACTTGGATACGTTGGGTGACCCCGGACAAAAGACGGCGCTGTTTGCCATCATGAAGGACACGTCGGATAGCTTTGCGTTTCTGTTCGCCATCATGATGTGGCAAACGATGAACGTACTGTGCGATAAGGCGCTGGCCGAATTTGGGGGCCAGCTGCCCACGCCGGTGCACTTTATCTTCGATGAGTTTGCCAACTTGGGACACTTGCCCGAGGTGCAGAAGACCGTCGCCGTCGTTCGCAGTCGCAACATGTCGCTATCCATAATCCTGCAGTCAATCGCGCAGCTGAAGCGCGAGTATAAAGATGACGCACAGACCATCATCGACTGCTGCGACACGACGTTGTTTTTGGGTAGCAAGTCCAACGAAACCAATAAGGAAATCTCGGAGATGATTGGAAAGGAAACGGTGTCGACCCTCAACGTGAACGAGAGCCGAGGCGCAAATCCATCCACCACCAAAAACTACGGGCGTAGCGAGCGAGACCTTATCCAGGCCGCCGAGATCGGCAAACTGAAGCGCAGCCAGGCAATCCTGCTTATCGCAGGAACGAATCCGCTTCTAGACGGGAAATACCGACCCGAAACGCATTCCCGCTACAAGTACGTTGACAGGCACGGCGAAGACGCCGTGTTCCGAGAGAAGTTTGACTTTGAGGATTACTGCGCACGGGTGCGCGGGAGCGTGATGCCTATGCACTGAGACAAATTGTCCCAGTAAGCGACCTCAACGGCGGCGGCCATGCCATAACGGGCACCGCACGCTTCACGAAAGCTTCCACACAATCGCTTGGGACCGCCACCGCCAATGTAAAGGAGCTTACGCTCCGCAGCGAATTTTACCACTTGAAACAGCGGCCACTTCCACCTTGGGCCGCGAAACCATGTAAAGGAGTGCAAACCATATGCTTGCAAACATCATTACGCTCGTATCCGGCTGCGTTACGTTCCTGGGCGGCTTCCTTGTCGTCTGGGGTGCGGTGTCCCTTGGCCTCGCCATCCGCGAGCAGCAAGGCGGCAGCCAGATTGCCAGCGCCATCTCCACCATCGCCGGCGGTGCCATTATCATCGCCGCTGCCGTCTACTTCGGGATGCTCGACACATCCTGGCTTCCCGCCTAGGGGTGATGCGGTTGCTAAGCGTATCAATCCATAAAGACATTGGCGAATACAGCGAGAAGATCGTTGGAAAGTTGTCGTTTCGCACGCTTATCTGCGTAACGGGCGGGCTTGCAGCGGCAGTTGCCGCAGCGGCCTTCACCTACTTCGTTTTAGGCATCGACGTATCGAATGCCACGCTTCCTGTCATGGCGGTCTCCATGCCGTTTTGGCTCGCAGGATTCTGGCGGCCTTACACCATGAAGCTCGAACAATTCATGCCCCTGTGGTTCCAGCATACCTTCAACGACGACAGGATCCTGTACGCATCTTCCATCGACAAGGCAGAGCCAGCCCTGCGCGAAACCCTCGCGCAGAAACAAGATCGCAAGCATGCACGCAAAGCCAAAAGGAAGGGGGCCGAGCTGTATGAGCCGAGCCGAGAAGATATCCAGGCGTGAAGCAAAGCGCGCCGCAAAAGAAGAGAAGAAGGAACTACACGCGGCACGCGCAAACGCCAAGGCGCGCGGCAAATCAGACGTTAACCGCCGCCTGCGCACACAGGAAAAGGAACTCACCGAACAGACGACATCGAAGCGTCGTGCGCGTTTTGCGGCGAAGGACGTGCTGGCCTATATCGGCTATGACGCCATGTATGCCGACGGCATCGCCCAGGTAGAGGACGGCGTTTTCTCACAAACGTTGAAGTTCACCGACATCAGCTATCAGTCTGCACGAGAGGAAAACCAGCAGGCGATCTTTTCCACGTACTGTCAGTTATTCGATTACTTCGGTGCGGAAACCTCCGTGCAACTCAACATCGTGAATACGCCGATACCGGCAGACGAGATTGGCAACAAGATCTTCTTCGAGTGCCACGAGGAGCGCACGCGCGCTTATGTGGATGAATACAACCGCATCTTGAACGACAAGATGCGCGAAGGTGTGTCTAACCTCATCCGCGAGCGTTACCTGACCTTTGCGGTTGGTGCGCCCAATGTGGATGCCGCTGTACCGAAGCTCGCCCGCATGAGAAACGACTGCGTGCAGACGCTTGCGCGCATCAGAAGCGACGCGACTGTGGTGCGTGGAGAAGAGCGCCTGGCTGCTATCCATTCGCAGCTGCGTCCGGGCAAGAAGCTGACTTCTTCCGTGTTCGATGAACTGTCATGCAGAAGCGGTCTGTGCACCAAGGATTTTATCGCTCCGGGTGTGCTTGACTTTAAGCCGCAGGGACGCGCCGACTGCTTCTATTCGGACGGCATGTATGGCCAGGTGCTGGGATTCCGTCGTTTCGGTAGTGAGCTGTCCGACCGCGCCTTGGCTGACATCATCGACTTGGCCCTGCCGCTCAACGTCACGCTGCACATCCAAGCCATGGATAAGGCGAAGGCCGTTGCCTACGTGAAGCAGCGCCTTGCCTGGATGGACAAGGAGATCATCGACGAGCAGATGACGGCAGTGAAGAAGGGCTACGACTTTCAGATCCTGCCCTCCGAGCTCAAGTACTCCAAAGAAGAAGCCGAAGACCTGCTCGATCATCTGCAGAACAAGAACCAGCGCCTATTCATCTTCACGGGCCTGGTATACACGTATGCCGAGTCCTTGGAAGAACTTGACGAGCAAGTGCTGCAAATCATGAGCACGGCGCGCCGTAACTCCATTGACCTCGATACGCTCACTTACCGCCAGCGCCAGGGCCTGAACTCGGTGCTGCCGCTGGGTCACAACCATGTTGAGATGAGTCGCATGATGACCACCGCGCAGGTGGCTATCCAGATGCCGTTTGCCTCACAAGAGCTCAATCAGCCGGGCGGTGGCTACGTGGGACAGTCCAAGCAGTCGGGCAATCTGGTCATTTGCAACCGCAAGGATCTGGCAAGCCCCATGGGGTTCGTCTGCGGCAAGCCGGGTTCCGGCAAATCCTTCAGCGTCAAGCGCGAGATTATGAACACCATCTTGGCTTATCCCGATGACGAGATTATCATCTTCGACCCTGCAGGCGAATACGCGCCCGTGGTCGAGCCAGCCGGTGGCACGTCCATCCGCTTCGCGCCCGATTCGTCAACCTACATGAATCCGTTTGACTTAGGCGACGTTGCAGACATGGGTAATGCGTCGCAAATGGCCTTCAAGATAGAGGCGATATTGGCCCTATCGTCTGCCACCATGGCAGAAGGCGCTCAAGGCCTGCCGGAGTCGGACAAGTCCATCATCAGCCGTTGCGTCGAGGCGGCCTACGTTGCCGCATCCATGCATGACAGGATGCCGACGCTTGGTGACTTCTATGACATCCTTACGCGCCAGCCCGAGGCTGAGGCACGCGACATTGCGCTTCGTTACGAGCGCTACGTGAAGGGTGCCTTGTCGTTCTTCAACAACCAATCCAACGTCGCATTCAAGAACCGCATCACCAATATCGACTTCAAGGACCTGAACTCCAACATGCGCGTCTTCGGCATGCTCACGGCACTTGAAGCGGTGCGCAACCGCATGTACTACAACTTCGAGCGCGGCGTTACCACCTGGCTCTACATCGATGAGGTGCAGAGCCTATTCAGCCATCCGGCCATTATCAGTTACTTCTCCAAGTTCTGGGCCGAGGGCCGCAAGTTCAACCTCATCTGCACGGGCATCACGCAGAACTCCATCTATATGCTCGAACACGAGGAAGCACGCAACATGGTGCTGAACTCCGACTACATCATGCTGCTGAAGCAGTCTCCGCTCGATCGCCGCGAGTGGGTGCGCCTACTGGATCTTTCCGCCCAAGAAGAAGCGTGCATCGATGAATCCGTGAAGCCAGGCGAGGGTTTGCTGGTGGCAGGTGCTGCCCGCATCGCCATTACCGACGACTGGCCGAAGGGCTTGCTCTACAACACCTTCAACACCAAGCCCGAAGAAATTGCAGCGCTCAAGCGTGCTGCTCGCTTCGAGTTTGGCTTCAAAGAAAAGACCGAGGGATAGGCTCATGTCGAGCAACCTTGCCAAGCATACCGATACGGCGAAGGCTACCGAGTTCACTCGGGGCGAGTCCGACAATGCCTTCGAGGCCAAGGCGGGGCGCACCGATGCGGTAAACGCCGGCATCGTCAAGAAGGCCGATGCGGTTGCCGAGGCTGAGCTGAAAGGTGCGCGCAAGGGAGGCGTTTCCGTCAGAAACGTGCTCGGTCGCGCAGTACGCCAGGCAGGCGGACAAGAAGGTGCAGATGCCGGCGATCAGGCTGCACGCAATGTCACGCGGCAGACGGGCGTCGCCCTGCAGAAGAGCCGCAACATGCGCTCGGCGATATTTGCTTCCGCTGCAGCAGAGATGGACGAGGATGACGAGACAAGCGGGATGTCGGATGCTTATCAGAAGGGCTCCGACGCAGCAGCGCTGGCCCGCAAAGCGAAAGCCATGCGCACCTCTAAAGATGCGGTCAACACTACAGCAAAGGCTACTGGGACAAATTGTCCCAGTACTGCCAAATCCGTTGAAGATCGGGCTCGCAAGGCTGTTTCCAAGAAAACAAAGGAGAAAGCAGCGGAGTCGAAGGTGCGCATGCAGTCACGACGTACCTGGCTCAAGGCACACGGCGCGCAGGCAAAGGCAGCCCAGGCTGCCGGGGAGACTGCCGCAAAGGCAGGCGGTACAAAGACGCTTGCCGCAATGGCCTCTGGTGCACTGGCACCCGTTGCTGGAGTGATCGCGGGCATCATCGCATTCGTGCTTGCCATGATGGTGGTATCTCAGCTCATCAGCGCCCTTTTCGGCTTCTGGGAAAACGAGGCTGCAAAGCAATCAATGGCAGGGCTGCCTCCCTATATCACGCAGGAAATGGTGGTAACCGCGCTTGAATGCCAAGAGAAATACGGACATCCCGCAGGATGTACTATCGCGCAGATCATCTGCGAGTCGGGCCAGGGAGACCATCTGTCCGGATTGGCAACGCGCGACAATAACCTGTTCGGAATCAAGTGGGCCTCATCCTACGGGTTAGCCGAGGAAGTGTCGGGGCATTCCAGTTGGCAGACCGGTGAGGAGTATGGCGGGCAGCACGTCACAATCACCGCCGAGTTCACCAGCTTCAAGTCGCACAAGGACTGCATCGTCTTCCGCAGCCGCGTCTTCTTGCAGAACTCCCGTTATTCGGAAAACGCGCTTATCAAGGAAGCAATGGCTACGCATTCGTCCGACAAGATGGCGGAAGGCTTGAAGGACGCCGGCTATGCCACAAGCTCAAGCTACGTTGAATCGCTCAAGAGCATCATGACCACCTACAACCTCTACCGCTTTGATGGGATGACCGTCGAGCAATTCGAGTCTATGACGGCAAACGGGGACGTGATTGTGCAGGCGGCATACAGCCAGCTTGGGGTTCCCTATGTGTGGGGCGGGTCTACTCCAGGTGTCGGTTTGGACTGCTCGGGTTTGACCCAGTACTGCTATGCGCAGGCAGGCATATCCATTCCTCACTACACCGAAGATCAGAAGAGCGCGCTTACCACAGTTCTTCTGTCCGAAGCCCAGCCTGGTGACATCCTCTACAGGTACGGTCATGTGGCTATCTACATCGGCGGAGACCAGTACATCCATGAGCCGCAGACCGGTGACGTGTGCAAGATCTCTTCCGGCATCAACTATTTCACCTGCGCGTTGCGCGCGAACAGATAGGAGCGTTGAAGCAATGAACAAGAAGGGCAAGATCCTCATGGCACTTGCTATAGGAGCCGTTGTCATCCTAGTCGGGTCGAGCGTCGTGCGTTGCACGCTCGTCCACCAGGATGAAACGGTGGGACAAATTGTCCCAGTAGAATCAGAAGACAACCAGGCACAGCCGAATACCTTGGATACTTCCAGCCAGAAGCTGCCTGCAGACGAGAAGAACGCGCTGGCGATACTGAAGAGCAGTGTGTGGACTGCCGACGGCGGCAAGTCGACCATCGCGTTTAAGGATGGCCGCTATGCCGAATCTGACGGCGTTGCCAACAACATGACCGCATTCGATGTCAAGTCGGTGACGAAGGAAAGCAGCCAGACGTCGATCATGCTCAAGCTGGATTTGCCAGATGGCACGACCAAGGATTCCCTTGTGCTTGTACGCCAAGATGCTGCAGGTGCCTATACCGTATTAAGCGATGATTTCACGCTGGCGAAAACCTACAGCCAGGGAGCGCCTAACGCTGGTGTCGTTGAGGTTATAGGTGTTAACGATGAGTTCCGTGAACTCTTAGGCGGCACAACTGAAGGGTTCTCCAAAGCCGTGACCGATTACGCGCATGCGCATGTTCCCACGGCGACCAAGGCAACGTGGACGCAATCGCTTGTAGTCGACTACGCAAGCGGCACGGTAAGCGCCAACTTCACCTGCGATGATGCCGCATCGACCGTGCTTACCGTTGAATACGCACGCGGCCCGGCTACGTTCAAGGTCATGGGGTGATGCGGATGCCGGTAACTATCAAAGACAGACGCTTCGTCCTAGCGTTCGCGGGGACATTCCTGATCTTAAGCTCGCTCATGCTGTTCCCGGATTTCGCCTTCGCGTCGATTGCTGACGACATCAATAAATGGCTTTGCGGGGTGCTGCGCGACTGCTGCAACTGGATCTTCGCGAACCAGATAAACATGCTCAAGTCCATCGGCTACGATGGCATCCTCGCCGCCGGTTTTGATTCTATGCTCGGCACGGCGGGCAACACCACCATGTACTCGCTCGTCCATGGGGTGTGGCAGGTTGCTATACTGCCCATTGGCTGCGGCGTGCTCGGGTTCGTGTTCACCATCAAGCTCATCCAGATCTCGCAGAAGATGGATGGCAATGCGAGCCTGCCGGGTGTGAAGGAAGTCGTGTTCCTGCTCGTTTTCTTTGCAGTCTTCCTGTTCCTTATTCAGAACAGCTTCGACCTCATGGCGTCCATCTACTCGATCACAAAACTCGCCATCGAGCGCGTCATCAACATGTTCGGCACGGGCGGTGCCATCGACCTTAATGCCGTATCAATCGTCACCACCGACGACGACGTAGCGGCGCTCGTTGCCATGCTCATCGTGGCGCTTATCAGCTGGGTTGTGGTGCTAGTGGCCTATATCGTTGCGCTCGTCGTTTCTTGGGCGCGAGCCATCCAGCTCTACCTCATGGCGGCATTTAGCCCCATACCGCTCGCGCTCATGGGTACCGAGGATACCCGCCAGATAGGCATCGGCTACGTCAAGAATTTCGTGGCAGTGTGCCTGGCAGGCATCATCATCCTCGTGCTACTTATTTCCTTCCCGATAATCCTTGGCGGCCTCAATGCGGCGAACCCCGGAACGGGTACGCCCATAGACGGCATTGCCAACGGGCTCACCTATGCGCTCCAGTACCTGGCGATGTGCATCCTGCTCATCTTGTCCTTGGTAAAGAGCGGAAGCTGGGCCCGCGACATCGTTGGCGGATAGAAGAGAGGAGGTGAACCGTTATGTATGACTATGATTCCTGCCCTTGCGAGCAGGCGGCTTGGCGCGTTTACGACCTGATGTGCGAGCACGAGCCCATGTACTTCGAGGCGCACGTTACTGACGACGAAGAAAGCCCTAACGGTTTCGGCTGGTATTTCTCGTCGCATTTGCGAAACGCCGATGGCACTTGGTCCGAATACGACGGCGGCCAGTATTGGGACTACGAAAGCGCAGAGGAATTCGAGGGCGTTATCGGAGAAGCAGTACCCTTTGCGGCCTTCGAGGCGAGGCCCGTGGAATACGAGGAGTTCGAGCGCGTCGCTTTTCAAGTGCCCCGATCCCTATCCGAACGTGAGGCAGCTGCGCGCGCGTTCCATGCGGGTGACCAACGCGGCCGCAACGATCCTGTAAAGGAGGCTCAAGTGAGCAGATGAATGATGCAGTTAACAACGGCGCGGTCTTCCACAACACCCCGTCACCGCCAATGTAAAGGAGATTGAGACAATGACCGAAACAGAGAAGAAGAACGTCTTTTTGACGCTTCACAAGAACTTCGTCCGCACGGATATCGAGTATACCGACAAGACAACCGGCGAGCTGAAGACGTTCAACCAAGTGACGCTGCCCAAGGGCACCACCATCGATGGCATCGACGTTGGCTGCTATCAATTCAGCCCGCTATTCGTCAATGCTTCGCGCTTCAGGGGTGAGAACTTCCGCGATATCCCCTTGCTTGCCGATAGGGAGGTCTGGCTCAAACGAACCGTTCTTGATGGCGAGGGCAACCCCGTTCTCGATGACGATGGTAAGCCCGAACGCGACACGGTAAAGGTTATGTCGCAGGAAATCAAAGATGCGGTTGATAAGCAGCGCAGCGACTACCTCCAGGCGCACGCCCACGACCGCGAGTCCCGCACACAGGAGGCAGATCTAAGCGGTAAGGCTCAAGCCGCGCGCAACGGTGCCGGCGCACTTGAGGAATCCTCCCAGCCACAGCGCAATGCTCAGACGCGATAGGCGGGTTGATCATGGGAAAAGCAATCAGACAAAGCGGTTCGAAAACGATGCGCATCGTGCTTGCGGTGCTTATCGCCCTTTCGGGAATAACGGGCCTACTCACGACATCGCGAAGCGCCTACGCCGTTGAGGCAACGCTTGTCGATACGGGCTGGTCGTTTGACTTCTATCAGTACGACAGCCACACCGGCAGTCATTGGGCAGACAGCGCATTCGAACTGAATGGCAAGCCGGCTTACTGCATCGACATCACGCAGGTCGCCTCGGCAGGGTCATCCTATTCGTCCTCTGCCATGCCGGCGAATATGGCGCTGAAGATTGGCTTGTACGAAAAGTATCTGAACGAGGCGCATGTCAACTGGAGTTCACTCAAGCGGGCCGGCTATCTTCAGTTCATGATTTGGTGCGAGTACAACACCAGCTACGTTGCTGCCAACGTCACACCAGACAACGATGATTTCTATGGTGTCTACGATGCAGCCAAGAGCTACTACAAAGACAACAAGAACCGTTATGAGGCAACGGGCACGGAATGGACAAGCTCGAATTCGCAGAGCATGTGCGTCGCGCCGCAGCTTATCGAGCACGGCAACATCGACCTGACCAAAACTTCCGGGAAGCCCGACATCACCGCCGGCAATAAGTGTTACTCGCTGGCAGGTGCGGAATATACGGTGTATTCGGATTCCGGCCTCAGCAAGAGCGTTGGCAAGATCGTCACCGACGCCAATGGCTACGGCAAGCTTGAAAACCTCAAGGCGGGCACGTACTACGTAAAGGAGACGCTGCCTTCGGTTGGCTATATGCTCGATCCGAACAAGTACACCGTAGTGGTGAATCCAGGGAAAACAACCGGTGTGAACGGTGGTAAGGTCGCCGAGACACCCGGCACTGACCCGGTTGGCATGCTGGTTGGCAAGGTTGATGCGACCACAAGCGAGCATAGACCGCAAAGCGTGGCCGACCTCTCAGGAGCGCAGTTCAGCGTTAAGTACTACGACGGCTACTACAACAGTGCTGCCGAGGCTGCCGCATCGGGTAAACCTACGCGCTCATGGACATTTGCCACAGACGCGGACGGCTACGCCTACTTTGCCAATGAGTTCAAGGTTGCCGGCGACGACCTGTACTATCAGACCAATGGAACAACGGCTTGCATGCCACTGGGTACCGCCATCATCGAAGAAGTGAAGGCTCCTGTAGGATATAACCTCGATGACGGCGTGAACCCCAACAATCCGCCGAATAAATTCTGCGTGCAGATTACGAGCGATGGCGTCATCGGCGAGAGCGTATATTCCTGGAACAGCCCCGAGGTTCCCGACACCATTAAACGTGGTGACTACCGATTGTTCAAGGAAGTCCCCACGAACAACGATGATGAGAACCAGGAGCTGACTCGCATCGCAATTGAGGGCGTGCAGTTCCAGATCATCAACGAGAACGAGAATGCGGTCGTCTCACCTGATACCGGAGCCGAAGTCGCAAAGGGTGGCGTCGTTTGCACGCTTACCACTGACGAGAACGGATTCGCCACCACCAAGACCCATGTGCCTGTCGGCTGGAGCGCTGCTTTGGCTTACGGCGAGTACACGGTGCATGAGATCATTCCCGATGACGTGGCCGAGCACGTGAAGGCGGAACACGGCATCAAGCTCATCGGCGTGGATGACTGGAAGATTGTAATCGGCGAGGAGGGCCAGTACAGCCCCGTGCAGGTAGTGGCAAACCATATTCCGCAAACCCCGCTCACCATCCAGAAGGTCGACAGCACAACAGGCAAGTCCATCCCGCTCGCATGTAGTTTCCAGATCTTCGATGGCAACGGTAAGCTTGTCACCTACACCGACCACATGAACGAGACGGTCATCGACACCTGGACCACCATCGGCAAGACGGGGCATGTGACGTTGCCGATGAAGCTCGATGAGGGAACCTACACCATCCATGAGGTGGCGGCACCCGATGGATACGTGCTTGGCGACAAGGACATCACGTTCACGGTTGATGAGTACCGCACTTGGGACGACCCCATCACGCTCACGTATGCTGATGCCCCCATCCGCGCGGAGATTCAACTGCTCAAGACCGATGGCACCACCGAGGTGCCAGTCGAGGACGCTGAGTATTGCATCAAGGCCGAGGGCGACGTCGTCACTGGCGACGGCACGGTTCGCTTCGAAGACGGCCAGGTTGTCGGCTATGTGACCACGGATGCCGACGGTAAGGCCTCCATCGAGGATTTGTTCCTGGGTAACTACGTGGCCTACGAGACCAAGAGCCCCGAGGGCTGGGCGCTTGACACCGATGAGCACCACATCAATATCGAAACTCAGGGCCAGCTCGTTCCCGTCGTGGTGGAATCGCTTGATGCCGTCGACATGCCCACCACCTTGCAGCTGCTGAAGGTTGACTCGACCGATACGAGCAAGGCGCTTTCCGGTGCGACGTTCCGCATCATACAGACTGCGCCAGCCGTTACCGATGAGGTAGACTCTGGCTTCAACGTCAACTGGGAATGCGAGCTGACGACAGGCGAAGACGGCACGGCAAGCCTACCCTACATGCCGCACGGCACGTTCGAAATCGTTGAGATCAAGGCACCTGCAGGCTACTTCATTCCGGCAGATGCCGCACCCGTCTCCTTCAGGGTGGATGACCAAGGCTTCATTGGGCTAGATGTGGAAGGTACTCAGTTCGGCGACACCCTTGAGCTTACGTTCGAAAACACGCCGACCATCCTCGATATCACCAAGTCCGACGCGACAACTGGCAAAGAATTGCCTGGTGCAACGCTCGTGCTGACCGATAAGGACGGCAACGTCATCGAGGAATGGGTATCTACCGACACCGCTCATCGCATCATTGGCATCGAGCCTGGCTGCTACGTGCTCACCGAGACCATCGCGCCCGAAGGCTACCTCGTGGCAACGTCCATCGAGTTCACGGTCGAGGAGACAGGCGACGTGCAGAAGGTGGAGATGAAGGATGACTACACCAAGGTCGACATCTCCAAGACCGACATCGCAACCGGTGATGAGCTTCCTGGTGCACACCTGCAGGTAATCGACAAGGACGACAAAGTGGTTGCTGAATGGGATACCAACGGCAAGGTTCACCGCATCAACGGCCTTGAGCCCGGCGACTACACACTTCGCGAGACCAGCGCTCCCGATGGCTATGAGATCGCCGAAGACGTGAAGTTTACGGTAAAGGCCACGGGCGACGTGCAGAAGGTCGAGATGAAGGACAAGGCTACACCTGAGACTCCCGGAACCCCTAACAGTGACTTGCCAAAAACCGGCGATAGCTTCCCCTGGTGGGCCTTCGCAGCCTTAGCAGGTGCAGCTGCTTGCGCTGGTGGAGCAATGTATCTTGCGCGCAAAAGCGGTACCTCTGTTGATGAAGACAAGGACACTGAATGATTGCAATAGCACTTTGGCTTCTCGGCTTCGTGTCGGGGCTGTTCACGCTAATCGCGCTTGCTTGCGCAAAGGTTAGCGGAGACTGTTCCCGCATCGAAGAAGGATTCATCAACTAAATGCAGCGGCTGGGTTCATCCCCAGCCGCTGTTGTCATAAAAAGCTAATTGCAAATAATAAAACCAGCGACGCTATTATGCTTTGGAGGTCGGATATAACTCTTCGACTAGCTCAGAAAATTGCCGAGTAATTCTATAGCGTTGAGCTTCCATGATTAGGGCATTCATTTCGTCATGATCGTGCATCTTATCAATAGCATCCTGCACATCTAAATACGCATCAACCAATTCAGGATCATCCTCGCGTTTAAAGTCTTCATTCTCATAGGGATCAAAATCAAATGCCCTATTCAGTAGAGCAGCGGCATGCTTCTTTTCGAGTTTATTCCAAATATTATCCGATAATCCCGGATCGCTGTAGGCGAAATCAAACCGCTGCATTTCTGAGATTAGGGCAAAAAAACTCTTTGACTCGAACAATGCGCTCATGATTTTTCTTGCTTCAAAATTTGACATTTGCACGGCATGGAATGCCGATTCGTAGCTCGTTGCAAGTCGTATTTTTTGTAGCGCCTCTTCGGTCAACCCCATGAAGGAAACGGCGTCTTCCATTTGGAAAGTCTTCGAATCGGTCTCTCCGAGAAGGTATCCGAGGTCAACTTCAAAAAAATCTGCAATGTAAATCATTAATGTTGGACTTGGGAACGGATTGCCCGAACCACATCTAGTTCTGACGTTTTGCCATTTGCTTATATCAGGTTGCCCAATATGCTTTGGTAATCTGTCTCCATATTTTGATTCAAAATCCTGAGCTATTCGTTCTAAGCTTAACTTGCCATTTTTTCCGTGATCAATCTTGTATCGCTCTATGCACTTGCTGAGTCGTTCGTTCCAGATCACTGCTTTTGTAAATTCTATGCTCTCCACGGATATCCCTTCGTCAATATTGATAAATATATTCAGTTTCATGCGTTGAACGTATAAATAATAGCCGCCATACTTAATTCATGCAAGAGATTCTGATAAAGGAGGCCCACAATGGAATTCAACGGACAGACTGGATTTGAGTACATGACAGATGGAACGACCAAAACGTTTTCGTTTGGGCTAAGCAATAAGATTGATGAAAGCATTGCGGCGTTTATTGACCGTATCAACCCGCAGGCAGCGTTTACGATAGCGGCCTGCACCGGTTGCGTGCTTTTAGGGATTGACCCCAAGGCGCGTAAACAATTGATGAACGCCTGCGGGAAGTTTCTGTCAGCTGCAGCTTAGGAGAGGGGGATCCGTCTGGACTCATCTTGCGCAAACTAACGCGAATCATTAGTTTGCGCAAATACAATCCACGAATCGAGAGCAGACTTGATGATTGTTTGTTCATAATGGCATCGCTATGCAAATGCATCCTTACTGCATTTATCCACCTAATGACAACAATTGCAGTAGGACGTAAAACATCCAACAGCATAAGGGTTTCTTTTGCACCCAACATCGTTATATGCGGTTGGGCTTTCTCTTGACGGCCAACAGCTTAAGGTAGTCACTGAAGTCGCTCGTGTCCGTCGGTGCGAACATTACCCATTTGCCGTCATGGTAGGTTTCGGCGGCGTCGTACTGGTCGCAAACCGCTTTAGGCAGTTCGCCTCTGATTTCCTCGAACTTCTCCCTCTCGTGCTTTCCGAAGATGATCATGAATCCGATGCAGTTGCTTTTGGCATACAGGCAGCAAAGTGTCTTGCCGCCCCGGCGGTACTTGTATTCGTACGTCCATTTCTTGCCGCCCGAGCCCCATGTTTGTTCCATGTCGTAGCTCTGGTTGATGGTGGCGTCAAGCGTCTGCCATACCTCAAGCAGTCGGGCTCCGATTAATTCGGTTAGGGCTTCTTCGCTTGGTGCCTCTATTGCCGACATCTTTACTCCTATAGCTTGTAAATTACCTCAAGAATATCTAGCGCCTGTTCCAATGTCATTCCGATATCAAGCTGGTCAACACGCATGTTCTCTTCACGCATTTCCGCAACAAAGCGCTGCATATCTCTGGCAATCTGAGGATCGAGGCTGATATGCGTCTCTGCGGGAACGAATGCAATGAGACGCATGACGTCTTTCTTGTGCTTCTTAAGATCCGCGCTGTTTACGTGTTGGCCATTGCGTTTGCGGTCGTTCAAGTCGATATGGGCACGAGCTTTCAAGGGAATGATATGGGCGGCGTCTACAATGCTTATGCCGTCAACTTTATCTAACCCACTCGTAAGGAAGTTGTAGTACGCGTCATTCAGAAGAATGGCCGAAAGGCTCGATACGTCTTCATCAAGGGGAAGGGGTCCAATTTCCGAGTCTTCGTTGTGAAGCGGAAAGTCAGGGTGCCTTGCAAAGAGCTCGATCATATGTGGGTAGGCATTGTCCGTTGGTTCCGTGAAGCGATAGAAATGCACATCGTTATCATTGCGCCAACCGCAGGTATATCCGCCATCGCCGATGAACGCCCAGAGCGTCTGGGCGAAGTCCTTCGCAGGTCGATCGGCCAGTATGACGATGTCAAGATCTTTGGTTCGCCTGAACTGAAGTCCGCGACTGGCAAAAATAAGGTCGCACGCGCTGCCGCCAATCAATGCATATCGGTCGGGGAAGTCAGCAAATCTTTCCTTAAAAAGCTCCATGCCTTGAACACTCATGAGCAAATCCTTTTCTTCAGGGTTTCCAGTGCGTCATCAAGACGCGGGTCGTCTTCGTCGTTGTCTTTCAGTGAGAGATAAAGCGATATGTCGTCAACTCGGTCGCCATCTGCATCTATGTCGTAGTTCCAGATTTCAAGCAAGATATCGGGCACGTCATCTTTTTCGACGACGTTCATGCGGTCTGCATACTCGTCCAAATAAGCATGGTTGTATTCATCTGTCGCATAGGTTGTCCAGTGGTCATCTGCAAGCATCGTGAGCATGCTCAAAGCGGTGATCCCCGCATAGAAGCAACCTTGGGATAAGAAGTCTTCTTTGCTATCTTTGAACTTGAGATAGACAGATGATGCAACAGGAGACGAAAGATATGGCTCAAAGGTTTCAAGCAGTTCGGCTGCAGACGCATCTTTCACTTCGGCTATAAAACGCTTGCGTCCCTGGGATCCTATAACCTGCGGTAATACGAGCTCGATTTCTTTGAAATAGTTCGAAGTGCTTGCCAAGCTCTTGCCCAGCAACTGAGCAACCTCGCTGGTTGACTTGCCTACCCATGAGCCATTGATGATGTGGATTGCCAGACGCTGCGCTTGCGGCGATAAGGGCTTAGCGCCTTCGGGTTCCGAAAAGCTCAAGAAGGAAAGCCCCAGAAAGGGCAGAAAAAGGGTGTCTTCTGAATTGATCCAGGCTATACCTTCTTGGCATAGGCGCGTAACTTGGTATTTGCTTAGGCTTTGCGAAACGATGACGCACGGCATTTTGAAACCGGCTTGCAGCTTACCAATCATATTCACCAGCATCGGCAACCTGATAGTGCCTTTGGGAGCGACGAACATGCATTCGGTATCGCCGATGGAGCCGAGAGAGATATCGTTGTGCAGCGTGTAGAAGATAGGATAGCTGCCAAGATTCGGCGTCTCTCCCTGTGAAACGGTAAAGCCAAGAACGCTTGCGGGCAAATCCATATCCTGCACCTCCTTTAATTTCACCATATTTTACCCAATTACAGCATAGAAGTAAAATTGAGTAAAAATAGATGTAATTACACTTGAAATCTTACTCCCAATGCCCACCACTCTCGACGGTTTCGTAGTGGCCGGTAGCGTCGTGGTGAACGGTTTGGCTGCCGGTAACCACTTGAACCATTTCGGTATGATGACCACTGCCTTCGCCAGCCATCATGTGGGCCTTGCCGTGAGTAACTTCATTACCAGTAATGTCTGAGCCGCAAACATTGCAGATTGATTTTTCTTCGTAACCATACGTTGGAATGGATTCATCCCACGCTGCGGAGTCCTGAACCCAAACCTGCGAATAGTCCACAACCCACTTTTTGCTTGGTGCTGCAGGCACACTTTCATTATTGCTCGAAGAACCGTTATTGCTGCCACCAGAAGCCCCGACATTATTGCTGTCTGACGGTGCAGAGCTTGGTGCCTGTGTTGAGTCGGTTCCAGTGGGTTGGCTATCAGAACCAACAAAACCATTCTCTGCTGCGCTTTGGCCTGCTGCCGCATCGGCATTCTGCTCTTCGTTCGACGAAGCGCTTTGCACCGCTTCTGTGGTTGTTAGACCAGCTTCAATAGCTGCAACGTTCAATGAGCCGTCATTACTTGTTTGACTTGCGGTATCAGTCGAACTTTCGCCAACAGCATCGTTGCTATCGCACCCGCGCAAGCAAAACGCGCAGATAAGGGCAACCGCAACGACTGTGATAGCAGCAATGGCAGCTACCTGCTTGGGGTGGCTCTTAATAGTCTGCCGGCATTGCGCCAGAGCATCTTTTGCTTTCATGAAAACTCACTCCTTTACATGAAGAAACGGAATACGGCCTTAAACAGCCAGCGGAAGAATCCGAATACAAACTTCATCGTGCACTCTCCTCATCGTTGTAATCGTCATAGTCGTCGTCCCAGCCGTCGTCGTCGGGCTCATCCGCCTCATCGATGTTGGGTAGGTTATCGAGCCAAAGCTCTTCATCCTCTTCGCCCTCTTCATCTTCGGCCGGAACCTGTTCGGCATCCGTGCCTGAGTTTTGCTGCTTGGGCTTCTTCTCTTCGGTGGGCTGGCACCCTTCGGCTAGCAGCACTTGCTCGTAGGCTCTTCGGGTGTATCCGAACATCTGGCACAGCTCGTCTTCGTTTGCAGCAAGAACTGGATCTGTGTTGGCAAGATAGTCATGCACGGCCACGGCTTTGCTGTTGATAGAAGATGCCGTGTCGTTGTTGAAGCAGGCAAGCTCCTGCGCGCGGAACTTGATCCCGTTGATAAGGTCTTCGCCCACACGCCAGGCAACCATTTCTTTGTTCACCACGACCTTGGATACATGGCTGATCTCGGTTTTATCCACCAGCAGAAAGCGCCATCCACGCATGCGCCGTGCAACGGGCGTTGTGTCGGCTTGCGCATCTTGTCGGTATTCAGCTCGAATGTCATAGAAATGCGCTTGCAGCCACAAGCTCTCGGTATCCAGGTTGTCAAAGCGCACCTCGAAATTGGTGAGCATGTTGTTGCCGTCAAAGGGCTGCGGAAGCGTGAATCGATCCACGTCAAATTCGTCAACGCGCCCGCTGTTATAAAACACTTGAATGTTCACAGTGCAAACTCCTATCTGCTTCGACTGTCTCGGCTTGGCTGGTCATAGCCACGATCGATATACCGCGAATCGCCGTAGCTGTATCCGGATTGGCTGCGCTGTGCCGCAACCTTCTTCTGTGCGGGCGTAAGTTGCCGTTTGGGGCGTGCCGGGCGCTGCTGCGGAAGCAGGGCCTTCTCGCGCACGAATTCGCGCGCCTGCTCTAGCTGCGTAATCTGCGCGGTAATGCGGTCCTTTTGTCTGGGCGTTTCTACATGTTCCCGTTTAGATTCAAGGCTGCTGATACGACGGGCATAATCGTCGATTCCCGCAATGCCATAGCGTCCGTTGAGTTCCAATGTGAATGCCAGGTTGTGCAACTCTACAAGGTCGTTGATTTCCGTAGCCTGCACCGCAATAGCCATGAAGTTCTTGGAGGCTGCGATGGTTGGCCTTGCGGCACTCGACCGGGCAAAGCGCGACTGTAGCGCTTCTTTGCCAAAGGTGTAACCCAAGCGCTCGCCGCCAACGCGCCTGGCACCTTGATCGCGCAGTGAATAGATCCAATCCGCACGATTCGCCTTGGGCGAGTTGTCGTCAACGTCCACCTCAAGCATGTCTAAGATTTGGCGAAACTCGCTTTCGTTGCGGGCAAGGTTCTTCGCCATAGAAACGCGATCGCGGATGTCGTTCACCCAAGAATACTCGCCGCTTTCAAGTACGCGACGCTCAGCGCGGCTCAGATAGTATTCTTGTTTACTGAGCCCGAGGGTGGCGGGCTCATCGCCCTTCGATGCCAGCTTGCCAAAGCCATCGTCCGCATCAACCTCATCGCGCAAGTATCCGAAACCACGCTGCTCGGCCATGTCTTGTAAGCCACGGTTGAGCTCGAACGGGTTTGGTATTTGAATGCGCAGACCAGTAAGGATGCCGGGTCGCCGAAAACCAGGTAGCTCCCTGCCACGATGCACAGGGTCTCTTGGGCGGCAACGGGCAGGTACTGCTCGCACATAAGTACCACGCGGGGTCGTTCGATTGCGATTTGCTCCATCTGCCGGCGAAACGAATCGCTTGATGAGTCGGGCTGGTCGTCCTGTGCCCCCATCCATGCGAAATCATCGGAAAGGCGGGCGGCGCACCAGCTTGTCCCGCCGTTCCAGTACCGATGGACGAACTCGCGCGTCAGCGAAATCGTCTCGTCCATCAGGGGATGAGAAGCAGGACCGTCCACGGGAGCCTCGCCCCGAACATGCCTGCTGCTCTCGCTAGTCACGGTATGTTCTCCTGGAGACATGCGCCGAACGGCTCGAGAACGAAGTATGCAACACGGCCTTCTTCACTGGCAACCTTTCAAAATGCAGAAAAGGATGAAGGCGACGAGCGCCTTCCCCGCAGTATAGAAGAAAGCCGCAGACGGCTCGTCGATGCCAAACGAGGTCGAAACGAACGCCCCTTCAAACGAAACGAGCGTTCCCTTTGCCTACCGCTGCGCACTGCGCAACAGGCTTTTCGTGCGGTTGAATAGGTCGTTCGTTCGCGACGCCTTGCGTGCGAAGGCCGGCGATTCCTACACTTATCGGCAGGCATCGTCCAAGAAGGACGGACGGAACAGGAAGGGGGAGCTGCTATGGCGGCTACCGAGCAAGAGATGATGGAGCGCGCCGCGCGCATCCAGACGATTGAGGAGCTTCGCGAGGTCAGCGCCGAGCTCGGCCTTGAGTTGAGTCCCGAAAAAGAGGCAGCTTTCATGGCGGTGAGAACCGCGGAAGGCGAGCTCACCGAGCAACAGCTGGATGCGACCGTCGGCGGGGCCTATCATGTCGTGTCCCCGTCTGACGTGTGCGACTTCCAGGCATCGGAGACGAAGTGTTGCGCCACCTGCAAGTACGGTCAGTTCGATTGGCCGAATTACTATTGCGTGGTAACGCTGTAAAACCAGCAAACCGAAGAAACGGAGAGGATTGCGCATGAACGAGCAATTGAAAGACTTTCTGAAGAAGGCGAGCGAGGACGAGTCGATCAAAGACGAGCTGAAAGCGCTTGAAGGCCTGTCTGCCGAAGAGAATGCAGAACAGGCGGCTGCAATCGCACGGAAAGCCGGCTTCGACTTGTCGGCCGAGGACTTCGCCCCCTCATCGGCGGAACTCGATGAAGACGAGCTGGGCGCCGTCGCCGGAGGCGAAGCCTGCTGCTGCCAGTACACCGGTTTGGGCTTGGTTAACGACCGCGGGGCGGTGTGCGAATGCCCGACCACGGGAACGGGAATTCGGAGGGATACCGGCGAGGTCTGCGAGATCACTTCCATCTGCCGCTTTATGGGGGAGGTCGGCTAGGCGCGGACGCGACTGCGGCTGCATTAGCTTGGGCGGGGGTTCTTGAAGAACCGCCGCCCGTCGCCGCTTGCGAAACCCGTAAGCGGCGATGGGCGGCGCAGGCGCGTGAGCTGGGCGTTGAGGAGATGGTCGGCGATGCCCATGCCGCGACGGCCGGTACCGCAATCGACGTGAAGCGAAGGAGCGAACACATGGAGAACGAAGATTCCTTGAAGATCGAGAGGCTTGAAGACGACGGCTTGCAGGATGTCAGCGGCGGGGCCGGCGATTACGTCTCCCATTACCAATGCCCCAAAACGGGGAAGCAGCTCTCAAGCTACGATCCGTACTTCGCAAGGGATTGCACGATGTGCCAATATTGGAAGCAGGTCATCCCCGGCATCCGGGCGGAGTGCCGCTATTGATCCGATGAAAATGCGCGGTTTTAAGCGCTTCTCTCGAACGAGCAACCGTCCTTGGTCGTTCGTTCGTTGAAAGTGGTCGTTCGTTCGCGGGGCGTTGTCAGTCGCGTGTTCGTACCCCATCGTTGTCGGTTGACGAAAAGAGCGTCGCCCGCGCTTCATCCGTTCACGATGCGCAGCGATGCCCGAAAAAGGGGAACCGTTTCTTTTGACCGCGCGAGCAAGGAGCGACGATGGTCGAACCCGATGCGAAGAGCCCTCGTTCCGACCGTGACGAGGCTGCGATGGATGCCGCCCGCCATGCGGCGGGGGGCATGTCGTTTGACGACTTCAAGAGCCTTATAGAGCAGGAAGGCCTGTGGGTGAACGACGCAGCGGCGCAGAGCGCCTGGGGGGCGCTGGGCGAAGGCGAGCTGGCGCTTGACGAACTGGATGAAGTTGCGGCCGGCTGCGAAGGAGTCGAGCTTCCCATCGTTCTGCCCGGCTTCGACGGTTTGACCGAAACGGGAGGTTCACGATGAGCGCACGCGACGGAAAAGACAAGGCGGCTTCGCCCTTTCGCCAGGAAAGCCTGGATCGGGCAAAGTCGCCCGAGCAGCTCGACGACTACATCCGCGTGTCGAATCCCGGGGTGTGGATGGTGCTGGGCGCCGTGCTTCTGTTGTTACTGGCCGGCTTCATATGGGCGTGCTGCGGGCGCTTGGTCGACACGATGCCTACTGCGTTGGTGGTGCAAGGCGGCCACGCGACCTGCTACGTCGCCGAGGACGAGGTAGGTCAGGTGGCCGTCGGCGACACGGTGAGCGCCGACAGCGCCAAAGGCGCCGTAGCGTCCGTGGGAACCACGCCCCTCTCTCCCGACGCACTGGCCGCGCAGCTGGACGAGTACGCAGCGCACAAGGTGAACGCAACGAGTTGGATGTTTCCCGTCGACGTGACCATAGACCTGCCCGACGGCGTGTACGATGCCCATGTGGCCACAAGCGAGTTCGCTCCCATCAGCCTGATTCTGGGGGGCGCATCGTGATGCTGCCGGGTAAGGGAGCGCGCCGCGCTCGCACTGCAGGCAAGCCTGGTCAGATGGCGGGCAAGGTTCCCGTTATCATGCAGATGGAAGCGCTCGAATGCGGGGCGGCCTGCCTGGCCATGATAGCGGCTTATTACGGTAAATGGGTGCCGCTCGAGCAGGTGCGCGCGGACTGCGGCGTATCACGCGACGGATCCAAGGCTTCCAACGTGGTGCGCGCGGCTCGCGCCTACGGATTCGAGGCCTCGGGTTTCCGTATGCAGCCCGAGGCGCTGCGCTCGCAGGGCGTGTTCCCTTGCATCGTCCACTGGAACTTCAGCCACTTCGTGGTGTGCCGCGGTTTCAAGGGAGGCAAGGTGCATCTGAACGATCCGGCACGCGGCGAGGTGACCGTGACGGAGGAGGAGTTCGATGCCGCCTTCACGGGCGTCATGCTGCGCTTCGTGCCGGGTCCCGACTTCCAGCCCAGCGGCAAGCCCCGGTCGGTATGGGAGTTCGTTGGCCCGCGCCTACAGGGTTCGCGCGCCGCGCTCGCGTTCGTGGCCATCACGGCGGCGGTGACGGCCGTCGTCGGCATCATCAATCCGGCGCTCTCCCAAGTGTTCATGGATCGGCTGCTGGGTGGGAAGAACCCGGAATGGCTGTACCCCTTCATTGCCTTGCTGATAGCCGTGGGAGCGGTGCGCATCGTGGTCGAGGTGCTGAACGCCATGTACCTGCTACGTCTCGAGGGCAAGATGGCGGTAGTGTCCAACTCGTCGTTCATGTGGAAGGTTCTGCACCTGCCCATGGAGTTCTTCTCGCAGCGCATGGCCGGCGACCTATCGGCTCGTGCGGCCACCAACACCACCATCGCCGCATCGCTGGTGAAGCAGTTGGCGCCGCTGCTGCTGAACTTCGTTCTGCTGGTGCTGTACGCCGTGGTGATGGTTGCCTACAGTCCGCTGTTGGCCGCCATCGGCATAGCGTCGGTGGTGATAAACCTGGGCATGGCGCGCTTGATCTCGGCGAAGCGCGTGAATGTGACGCGCGTGCAGATGCGCGATGCGGGCAAGCTGGCCGCCGCCACGGTTTCCGGCATCGAAATGGTGGAGACCATCAAGGCCGCCGGCGCGGAGGGCGGCTATTTCGAGCGCTGGGCCGGCTTCCAGGCAGGTTTCAACACGCAACAGGTCCGTTTCGCGCGCTTGGGGCAGCGACTGGGGCTGGTGCCCCAGCTGGTCATGCAGGTGACCAACACCGCCGTGCTCATGACGGGCGTGTACTTGGTGCTGCAAGGCCAGTTCACCGTGGGCATGATCCTGGCGTTCCAAGGCTACCTGTCGCAGTTCATGGCTCCCGCTTCCACGTTGACGTCCGTCATGCAGACGCTGCAGGAGATGCGCACCGACATGGAGCGCATCGAGGACGTCATGCGCTATCCGGATGATCCGGCGTTCTCCCAGGCTCCGCTCGACCGCGCCGCATCGTGCGAGAAGCTCAAGGGCGCCGTGCATATGGAGGGCGTGACCTTCGGATACTCGAGGTTGGAAGAACCCCTGATCAAGGATTTCGACCTTGATGTGGAATCCGGACGTAGCGTGGCCTTCGTAGGCCCTTCGGGGTGCGGCAAGTCCACGCTTGCCAAGCTGGTCAGCGGCTTGTTTCGCCCTTGGTCGGGTACGGTGAGCTTCGATGGCTCGCCCATGGACGAGGTGCCGCGCGAGGTGCTGACCGGGTCGGTGGCCGTGGTCGACCAGGACATCGTGTTGTTCAACGACGCCATCGCCAACAACATCCGCCTGTGGGACACCTCCATCGAGGACTACGAGGTGATCCTTGCCGCGCGCGATGCCGGCATCCACGAGGTCATCATGCAGCGCGACGGCGGCTATAACGCCGTGTTGTCCGAAGGCGGGCGCGACCTGTCCGGCGGACAGAGGCAGCGCTTGGAAATCGCTCGCGTGCTGGCGCAGGATCCCACCGTGCTCATCATGGACGAGGCGACCAGCGCGCTCGACGCCAAGACCGAGCAGGAGGTCATGAGCGCGGTGCGCAAGCGCGGCATCACCTGCATCGTGGTGGCGCATCGCCTGTCCACCGTGCGAGACTGCGACGAGATCGTGGTATTGGACAAGGGCCGCGTGGTGGAGCGCGGCACTCACGAAGAGCTGTGCGAGCGCGGGGGCATGTACCTGCAGCTGGTGACCCAGGAATAGGAGGAGGTGCGCATGGGTTGGTTCGACAGTCAGATCAAAGAACGGCTGGAGCATGACGAGGACCTGGTCTCTCAGGCGGCCTGGGACCTTTCCGTGGCCATCACCGGGCGGGCGGCGGGCGGCGCGGAAGTGGATGCGGGCAAAGCCGCGGCCGATGCCGTGGGCGAGGTGCTGGCGTACTACCGCGTGAAGCCGGCCGATGCCCCGCGCGACCCGAAGAGCGTGCGCGACCTCATAGACGCCCAGCTGCGGGGAACAGGCGTGATGTGCCGGCGCGTCGTGTTGTCGAAAGGCTGGCAGCGCGACGCGGCGGGGGCTATGCTGGGGTTCGTCGACGGCGCGCCGGTAGCGCTGATCCCTCAGCCAGCGGGGGGTTTCGCGTACAGCGACGTCGCCACCGGCGAGAAGGTACGCGTCGATCGCGCGAATGCTGCGCGGCTCACGCAGGAAGCGTACTGCTTCTACCAGCCCCTGCCGCAGCGAGAGCTGGGCGTGAGGGACGTGCTGCTGCACATGGTGCGCAGCCTGGACCTTTCGGATTACGTGATGATCGTGGCGGCGACGTTGGCCGTGACGTTGTTGGGCATGCTTCTGCCTGCGGTGAACAGTCTGATTTTCGGACCGGTGGTGGATAGCGGCAACGTGGGCGTGGTGGTGCCCATCGCCGTGCTGCTGGCGTCGGTCACGTGCGCCCGGGTGCTCATCGGCGGCGCGAAAGAACTGGTCATGTCGCGCGTTGGCACGAAGCTGAGCCTGTCGGTGCAAGCCGCTGCCATGATGCGTACGCTTTCCCTGCCGGCGCCGTTCTACCGCGCGTACGCATCGGGCGATCTGTCCGCACGCCTCTCGAGTATCGAGACGCTGGCGAGCATGCTGCAGAACATCGTCCTGACCACGGGTTTGACCTCGGTGTTCTCTCTGGCGTACGTGGCGCAGATAGCTGCGTACGCACCCGGTTTGGCCTTGCCCGCGCTGGGCGTGATCCTGGCCAGCGCGGCAGTGTCGGTGGCGTCCGTGCTGGTGCAGGTGAGCGTGACCAAGCGCAAGCTGGAGCACTCCGCGCGCCGCAAGGGATGGGAATACGCCTTGTTCACCGGCATCCAGAAGATCAGGCTGGCCGGTGCGGAGCGTCGCGCGTACGCCACCTGGGTCGATTCGTACAAAGACGAGGTCAAGCTGACGTACAACGGCCCGCGCCTCATGCGCTACTCGAACGTCGTGCAGACGGCGGTCTCGGTGGTGGGCACCATCGTCATCTACTTCACCGCCGTGCAGACCGGTGTGTCGACATCGGAGTACATGGCGTTCAATCTGGCGTACGGCATGGCCACGGGCGCGTTCATGTCGCTGGCCGGCGTCGCCGGCAACTTCGCGTCCATCAAGCCGCACCTCGATATGGCCGCACCCATCATGAAATCGGTGCCGGAGTCCGCCGGGGGCAAGCAGGTGCTCGAGCATTGTTCCGGTCGCATCGAGATGGACAACGTCACCTTCCGCTACGCCGAAGGCGCGCCTGCCGTGCTGGATGATCTGTCGCTGAAGATCCGCCCCGGCCAGTCCGTGGGCGTGGTGGGCAGGACCGGCTGCGGGAAATCGACGCTCATGAGGCTTCTGCTGGGATTCGAAAAGCCGCAGAAAGGCGCCGTGCTGTACGACGGGCGCGACATCGAGACGCTGGACGTGGCCAGTTTGCGCCGCAACATCGGCACGGTGCTGCAAGACGGAAAGCTGTTCACCGGCGACATCTTCTCCAACATCGTGGTGGCTGCGCCGTGGCTCACGATGGAGGATGCGTGGGAGGCGGCCGAGCTGGCGGGGATCGCCGACGACATTCGCGCCATGCCCATGGGCATGAATACGATGGTGTCCGAGGGCGCGGGCGGAATCTCGGGCGGCCAGCGCCAGCGCATCCTCATCGCGCGCGCCGTTGCCCCCAAACCCAAGGTACTGTTCTTCGACGAGGCCACCAGCGCGCTGGACAACGTGACGCAACGACAGGTGAGCGAGGCGCTCGACCGGATGAAGTGCACGCGCATCATCGTGGCGCACCGGCTGTCCACCATTCGCGCATGCGACCGCATCATCGTGCTGGACGGCGGCCGCGTGGTGGAGGACGGCACCTACGAGGAGCTGTGCGCGTTGGGCGGCGTATTCGCCGAACTGGTGGAGCGCCAGACCATGTAGGGGTGGGGGTCTGTTCGCTTAAAGGGCTGACAGAAAGGCGGATCGAACATGAACGATTCCGATAAATTCCAGCAGCTTGGCTTGGACGATCTTGACGAGGTGTCCGGCGGCGAGGCTCTGTCCGACAGGGCCGTGGCCGCTCTTCCGAAAGCGGTGCCCGGCGGCATCTGCCCTTACTGCGGGATGAAAATTGCCGTTAGTCTCTACGGCACCGCGTTTACGAACGACCATGAGCGCTTCGGCTTCAGCAACGCCACTGTGTGGCAGTGCAACAAGTCGGATCTGGATTACACGCTGTTTCGCGAGTAAGCGGACTTTCGCTTCAGACGCTGATCGTCGCGTCCCGTACGCGTCCGTCGCGCGATGGCCGCCGCAGTTGCGAGCGCGGCGGCAGCGAAAAGGGCTGTTGCTGCTGCGACGGTTCCCGGCGGGTCGCCAGTGCTTGCGAGCGGGGTCGCCATGCCTTTGTCCGCCGTCGGCGGGGACTAGGGATCTGCGCGGGCTCGTCGGCGTTCGTTTCGGGATATGCCGCGCTCGTGCCGTCCTTTCCGTTGTCGGGCTCTTTCGCGCGCCTATCGGACGCAGCGCTCCTATACTTCGACTTAAAAGATCCGTTTTCGAGAAAGGACGTACTATGGCGCATCCCCCTCGCACCGGTACGCAGAAAGCTCTGCGCATCACCTCTATCATCATGATCATCTTCGGAGTTTTGGTTGCGCTTTCAGGCGCGATCATCATAGCCTCCGGCGCGGCGGCCGACTCGCTCGGCCTGAACGACGCAGTGAACTTCCAGGGCACCGAGACGACGGCGGGCATCCTTACCATGGCCGTGGGCATTTTGGTCCTGATCATGGGCGCCTTGCAGCTGATCGTTGCCTTCCTTGGCCTGCGCGCTTCCAACGATGCGAGCAAGGTCGGCCCCTATCGCGCGCTCAGCTGGGGCATCTCCATCGTCATCCTGGCGATGATCGTGTACAACTGGTTCTTGGGCGGCACATTCCTGGACGACCCCTTCCTGCTTATCGGCGACGTCGTCTACCTGCTGGTGTGCACCACCCTCGCCGACGTGGTGAAGAAGGAGCATGACCGAGGCATCGTTGGTGAGGCCAAGGCCGAAGTCGAGCGCTCGGGCAGCCAGAAGGCGCTGCGCGTCATCTCCATCGTGCTGGTGGTGTTCGCCGTCATCTCCATCGTGCTGGGCCTCGCGTTCCTGGCGCTGATCGCCGCCGGCCTGGGCACCGACGCCGTGAACGCGATGGACCCGAACGACCCGGACCTGGTGGCCGGCATCGCCGTGGGCCTGGTGCTGGGCGTCGTGCTGGTCGGCAGCGGCGTCGTCGACCTGGTCGTGGGCGCCCTGGGCCTGCGCGGCGCTCGCGATCCGCGGAAGGTCAAGCCGTTCTTCGTGCTGTGCGTCATCGGCCTGGCCATCGAGGTCGCCGGCGACGTCTGGCTCGCGGCGCAGGGCATGCTCTCGTCCATCGGCGCGAGCGGCGCGGTGGAGCTGCTGGTCATCGGCGCCTGCACGTGGCTGGCCTACGACATCATGCGCCAGAGCCGCGGCATCGAGGCGTAAGCGCGAGCTTCCATTCTTCCGTGAAGGCCGTCGATCCCTCGACGGCCTTCACCATATCTCACCAGATTTCGTCGCCAGGATAGGTTTTGCATTCCACCTCGCAGAAACGCTCTCCTTCGCCAAGATATAGGTGAGTGTCTTTAAACTTGGGATCCTTCGTGCTCATACTGCAGAACGGGCAGAACGATTCGGAGGGATCCCTCTGAAAAAATACGCCGCCAGCCACCCCGTCCAGCTCTTCGGCGCTCAAAGAGTCGTGCTTCTTGGATTCGCTCATAACCTATCTCCTGTTTCAGATCGAATAACCGGTCGTTTTTTGCAAAGACATCCTTCTTTTACTTCCTTTGACCCCGATAGGCTCTGGTGCGCGCATCGAGAAGATCCGGTGGCATCTGCTGCCGTCTTCATAGCCTGTTCTTTTTCGCTTTTTGTCGTGCAGCCGTGGCAACGCCTATGCTTGCGAGCATGGCGCCGGCGACCAGCGTGATAGCCGGCACGAAAGCGCCTAATGGGTCGCCGGTCCTCACCAGAGGCGTTGCATCCCCCTTGCCGACAACCGGTTCCGGCGCAGCTGCAGGGCCAGGTTCGGGCGTAGGACCGGGTCCAGGTTCAGGTAGGTCGCCGGGTTGGGGCAGCGTCTCCATCGGCGTGGCCCGTATCACCCGGCCACCGTTCTCGTAGACCGAGAAGCCCATGGTGTACAGCCATCCGTCGTACGCTGTCGAGCTCGGGAAGTACAGCGGCACCCGGGAGGCGCGCTTGTCGATGCCTTGGAAACTTTTGTCTCCGTTCGCCAAGTCCAACAGATAGGTGTCCTGATCGAGCTCGCGTCCGCCGTCGGCTTCTTCGACGCTGATACGGCCCGACAGCACCACTCCGGCTTTGACCGCTGCCAAGCCGAACGAATCGTCGTAGCCGGGCGCAAGCGCAGGCAGGGCGGCGGACAGGTCGTTGCCAACGTACGAGTCGCCGGATCTCACGATGCGCTCGAATACGGGGCTCGTCGTCGAAGAGCCCGTCACGTCGTGCACATCGCCCAAGGCGACGAACAGCTCGGCCCCTCGCGCTACGACAAAGGGAGTCGAGCGGCCTGTCGCGAGGGATCCCGCAGCCGTTACCGCCCCCGTCTGCGTATCGTACACGGCGATGTTGCCTTCGGTCAGCTCGACCCATTTGGCACCGTCGTACGCGGCGCCGCCCACCAGCAGCATCGCTCCATCGCAGTTCACTATCGTCGCATGAAACGGCAGGCGGGAAGCGTCATGGGAAGTCCAGGCGTTCGTCGGCGGATCGTAGCTGACAAGACGAGGAGCCAACGCCCCATCCGTCTCGCCCGCTTCGCCGTATACGTATAGCTTGCCGTCGAACACGGTCATCGATGCGCTGCTGAGAGCCTCGGGTAGGTCGGCGCACTGCGTCCAGCTGTCCTGATCGGGGTCGTAGCGCCATAGCGCATAAGTACCCGCATGCGATATGCTGAAGTCGTTTGGCAGCAGGTATAGCGAACCGCCCAGCCCGGTCAGAAGACCGTACGACACGCCAACCGGCAGGCCCTCATCCGACGTGGGAAGCGCTATGGTCTTCTCGAACAGGGGCGTGGATTGGTCGTCCGGTCGCTCGGGAACCTGCAGCAGGAAGCCCTTCGATCCGCTCTTGCCGTTGCCGGCCGTTACCTCTACCACCAGCACGCCGCTTTTGAGACCCTGTGGGCACTCCGTTACGATGGAGCCGTCCGACCAGGAGCGCACAGCAGCCTCCTTGCCGCCGATGTGCACGCTTCCCGCACCCTGAGCTGCGCCGAAGTAGCTGCCCTCCACCATGACGAGTGCGGCGTCGCCGTCGGATTCCATCCGAGCGCCCGACACCACCGGGACGAAGTCGCCCGACGCAACCCTCAAATCAAGGTGTCCGCCCGACGAGCACTTGCCGGAGAACGCGTCCACCGGACGCACGGAGGCCTTCACGAGCGCCGCCAGCTTCGCAGCGCGCTCGGCCGGGGTGGAGCCGTCGACATCCTGCGCGAGCACCATGGCCGCGCCGGTGACCATGGGAGTTGCCATGGACGTCCCGCTCAAAGATTGATAGGGAATCGCGGAGCCGGCCCTGCCCGTTCCAACCGTGTCGAGGTACAGGGCATCGGTCGGGGCGATCGGCGTGCCGGCGCGTGCGAACGTCAGCCGCACCTGCAGCTTGTCGCCTTCGAACGCCAAGGTGCCGCCGGCATTCTGGGCAAGCGCCTGGGCGTCGAAGGCAATGGTCGTCCAGCCCCGGTCCTTCCCAAGGATTGCGACAGCCGTCGGCCCCACCGGCGTCCAATCAAGCACGCCGTCTTTCATTATCGCAACCTGGTAAAGCAGGTTGTCGTTGTTCTGGTTCGTGGTCGTCGCGTTCATTCCTACGTACCGGACGTCCTCTTGGTTCGACGGATCGACTTCCATCGACACCACGACGCTTCGAAAACTGATGCCCAGCGCCGTCTCTTCCGTGAGCATTTCGGAAAAGGGGATCTTCAGAGCTCCGCCCCTCGCATCGAAATGGGTCGCCCCCTGCACGACGGCATCTATATCCTCGGACGACGTCGGCGTCGCGCGCGCCGTAACCGACGGGGCGTCGCTTTCGAACGTCTCGTAGCTCAAAGGGGAGCCGTCGGCTTCGGGAGCGTAGGCCGCCCTGCCGAGGGGCACGGTGGACATGATGTTCATGCCCGGAGCCACCACGTCGGTCGTTTCCACGCCGTAGTTGCTGAACGAGGCGAGCTGCCCTGAAGAATCCGACGCATCGACAGCGACCGCATACGGGTTATGCGCGAGCACGGATGCGGTCATCGGTATCTTGTCAACGTCGGCGGCATCGTTGCCCGACCCGATGACGGTCACGGCGCCTTTCTCGCCCAGCTTCGTCGCCGCCAAGCTGAATGCTTTGCTCATCGTCCTTCCGGCCCACGAGTTGTTGATGGCGCGCAGTGGCAAGCCGGCATCAACGGCTTCGGCAAGATACTCGTATGCCCTGATGGTATCCGCACTCTCGATCGTGTTCTGCCTACCTGCGACCCTAACGGCCACCAGCTGCACGCCGGACGCGACGCCGCTCGTCCCCACGCCATCCCATTGCGACGCGATGATGCCCGCGCAGTGCGTTCCGTGGTAATGATCGTCCATCGGATCGGTGGGATCCATGCCGGGCACGACGTTGATCCCGTAGCGTCCGCCCCTGTCCGTGTACTGCGTCATGTCGCACATGATGCCGTTGAGGTCGGGATGGTTGTAGTCCACGCCAGTGTCAACCACGGCAACGACGTCGGCGGCGTTCGTTGTGCCGACCTGGTTCCAATTCGGCGGCGCGATGTCGAAACCGGCAAGGGGCGGCGCCTCTTCTTGCACCATGACTTCTCCGGTGTTGCGGCAGCCCCACTGGTAGCCGGACAGGTCGGCAGCGGCCGTGCCGCTTGCATCCGCGCTCGCCGGAGCCGACGGCGCCGCGTCCGACGAATCCAGCCCCAATGCCGCAGCGACTTGCGGCGTGCTCTCATCGAGCGCCGTCTGATCGGGGTCGTCCAGCCGCTGCACGTAGTTCGGCTCGGCGGACAGGATGCGCGGGTCGTCCTGCAGCTGGCGCAGGAGATCCTCGGTTGAGGTACCCTCCTGCCGCACCAGCACCATGCTCACCGCGTCGTCTTCAGGTAGGGATCTTGCGCTGCGCAGGAGAACCGGGCCGTTGGAAACAGATTGTTCCAACGGCACGTCGACGCCCGTAGCGGTGGCGTACGTTTCGGCCGACGCGTCCATGAGCGGTTCGGCCGAGGAGAGCGGGTCGACGCTGCGCGAACGGAGGCTGTTTCGAGATGCCGCGTTGTCAACGACGACGAGAGCCTCGCCCTCGACGTAGTCTCCGGCAGCCAGCAGATCGGCGATCTCGCTCGTCTGCGTCTGGGCAGCTGCTTCGTTTTCATCGGCCCAAGCCGCTCGGGGAGCCCAGGGGATCAGCATTGCCGCCAACATAGTCGCCAGCAGCAAGCGAAGCGCGCCCTTCCCCTGCTTTATCGTTTCGTCCATCGCCGCGTCCCTTCTCTCGTGACCGCATATACTTCTTGTTGCAATTGCTCTTTTGGCAACTACGGCAACAGGCTCGGAAACCTGTGCAGGGGCACCTGGGCCGCTCGCGCTTACGCCTCGATGCCGCGGCTCTGGCGCATGATGTCGTAGGCCAGCCACGTGCAGGCGCCGATGACCAGCAGCGCCTTCTGGCTGCCCGAGCGCTCGACTTCGGCCTTGGCCTCGCCCACGATGCCCAGGTCGTGCTCCCTCTTCACCGCGTCGGCGAGGGTGGAGCACACCAGCAGGTAGATCACGTTGCCGATGAGCAGAAGAGGGCTGTTCTGGATGTACCAGTTGCCGTTGAAAAACCATCCGTACAGGATGGTCGCCAGGATGACCAGGGAGATGCCCCAGATGAGGATTCTAAACGGCCCGATCTTGCTTGCGTCCTTGGAGCCGCGCAGGCCGAATGCGGCGACGACGAGCTGAACCAAGCCCATGGCGAGGACGATGATTCCCAGAGCGACGGAGGTGGTGTCTGCCGTGGTCTCGGTATCGCCCAAAGTCATCGGCTGGTCCATTCCCATCGTGGCGGCCGACACTCCGAGCGCGATGAGGGAGGCGCCCGATAGGATTACCAGCACGCCGAGCACGATCATGATGATGGACACGACGTGCAGGGCTTTTTGGGTTCCGGTACGCGCTGGATTGCTCATAGCGTGTCCTTTATCGTAGAGGATTGATGAGGCGAAGTATGGGTGCGGCTTCTACCAGACGTCTGAAAGTGCCTGATGACGAGCGGTGCCAGGTTGCAAAGGGCAGTTGTTACTGAAGGGGTACGGGTTTCGGGGGGATGCCTGGCCCAAAACGAGACCATTCGCCCGACCCGGCCGATACGGCATCTAAGCCTTCATCTTCAAGCTCTTCCGGGGCCTTCCGCGCGTCGTCGATTGCCGCGTCGCGGTCGTGCTCCTTTGGAAGGGTCTTCGCGTGATCGTCTTTGTTGGAGTCATCCATAGCCTATCCGCCTTTCTCGTGTCCAGGGGGCGCTCGGCTTCGTGCCGGACGTTTCGAATTCCTTCAGTATAGAAACGGCCTTCGCGAAGGCAAGCAGCGCGGAACGAAAGACCGATCCCGGCGAACGAACGATCATGCACGATGCCAAGGTCAGCCGCTCGCTGTGCGGCGAGAGCCGCTCGCTCTGTTTGCCTTCGCTCGCTGAACTCGTCCTTCGTTCGCTGGAAATGGTCGTTCGTTCGGCGCGCCTTGCCAGCGATCGCCTGACCGGCCTATGATCGAACGAATATGCGATGAAGACGCGATGCGGGGGTGCTGCGTGAAAAACGACGAAAGGCGGGTGGAGCGGTCGTCCGGCCGAAACGATGGGCATGCGGGAAGGCTCATTCGCAAGCTGGCGCTCGTGTTCCTGGCGTTCGCCGTAGTGGCCGTGGTGCTCAACTGCGCACTCGCGTACGTCAGCACGCGCGATACCTTCCTGCAGTCCGAAGCCTACCGCTTGGGGCAGGTGGGCGGTTACGCCGCGAACGCCACTCCGCAGGCGCTTCCTTCGGATGCATTGCAAGCGTGGAAAGACAACGCTGACGAGTTGGACCCCGCGACGACGTACGATCAGAGCCTCGCGGAAACGCAGGGGCTGATAAGCGCTTACAATGCCGAAGTCGACAGGCTCAAGGGGTCGGAGGAGGAGGCGACCGAGGAGGATCAGGATCGTCTCGACGGCATGCTGGCGGAGTACGAGCGAAAAAGCATACCCCTCTCGCTCTATTCCCTGGACGCGATGCTCGACCGGCTGCGCGCTTCGTTCAGCGTGTCGAGGCTTGCGGTAGTTGTTCCGGACGAGCAGAACGAGACCGTCCTCTACGTTGCGGAGGGGATTTCCGGCGATCAGAAGCGCGGAGTGGATGCTCACTTCTTCGGCGACGAGGAGCAGCGCCTCAAAGCTGACTACCCCGCCTTGTGGGAAGCGGTCGAAACCGGCGAGCCCAGCACGGATCCCGCCCTTGCGCCGGACGGCGAAACGTACGCTATGTACGTGCCTTTTGCCGTGGACGGCCAGACCTGGGTTTACGAGGTGTCGATGGGCACCGACGAGCTGGAAGCTGCAGTGCGATCGCAGGTTGCCAGCACGGTGGTGGTGTCGTTCGCCGTGTTCGCGGTTTGCCTGACGGCTATGCTTCTGCTGCTCCGCCGCACCTTGGTGAAACCTCTCGTAGCGCTCAGCTCCCAGGTACGGGACTACGCTGCCAGCAAGTCCGCGGCCGTGGCCGACGTCATCCGCTCGCAGTGCTACCCGAAAGACGAAGTGGGCGATCTGGCTGCCAGCACGGCCGACATGATCGACGAGCTGCAGGCTCACATGGACGACATCGCGCGCATGGGCGCCGAGCGCGAGCGGGCGCGATCCGAGCTCGCTGTGGCCAGCCGCATTCAGCTTTCGGCTCTGCCCACCGTGCGCCCGCCGTTCTCAGGATGCGATGACTTCGGGCTATCGGCATCCATGCACCCGGCAAAGGAAGTGGGCGGCGACTTCTACGACTTCTTCCTGATAGATCAGGATCACTGCGGCGTGGTAATAGCCGACGTATCCGGCAAGGGCGTACCGGCAGCGCTGTTCATGATGCGCGTCAAGGCTCTGCTGAACCAGCTCCTGCGCGAGGATCTCTCGCCCGACCAGGTGCTTGCTCGAGCGAACGACGGCCTGTGCGAGGACAACGAAGCCGGCATGTTCGTTACGGTGTGGCTTGGGGTGTTGGATTTGAGATCCGGCAAATTGGTTTACGCCAACGGCGGGCACAACCCGCCGCTGTACCGACACGCTGACGGTTCGGTCGAGTGGATGCGCGACCGGTCGGGTCTGCTGTTGGGCAGCTTCGAGGGTGTACCCTATCGCGTGTTCGAGCGCACCATGATTCGGGGCGACTCCCTGATCCTGTACACCGACGGAGTGACCGAGGCCATGGATGCGTCGGATCATTGTTACGGCGACGAACGCTTGTTCCAGCTGGTGGAGCGGGAGTGCGACGGATACCCGGCATCCGTGTCGGGCGTTATCGAGGAGGACGTGCGCGCCTTTGCGGAAGGGGCCGATCAGGCCGACGACATCACGCTGCTGGTGCTGCGCTACGACGGACAGGAAAACGGCCCCGCGGCGTCGGCGGCCGGGAATCGAGGGTGACCATGGATGTGAACATCGCAGTAGACTATTTCGGAGACGAGGCGGTTCTCAAGTTGGGAGGGCATCTGAACACCAATACGGCTGCCGATTTGGAGGAGGCTCTTGAGCCGGTGTTCGAGCGCACGAGCAAGGTGGTGCTCGACTTCGCCGACCTGGAGTACCTGTCGTCGGCGGGTCTTCGCGTGTTGGTGGCCACGCAAAAGCGGGTCACAGCCGCGGAAGGAACTCTGCGTATCGTGAACGCCAGCGACGACATTCGCGAGGTGTTCGACATCACGGGTCTTATCGACGTCTTCGACGTGGAGTAGGAAGGTGGAGGCGGCGGAGACGTGCACCATGCGCATCGAGGCGGCGTTGGGCAACGAGCCTGTCGTGCAGCGGTTCCTGACGGAGGCTTTGGAGACGACGGAGTGCCCGCCCAAGGCGCGCAAGGAGCTGCGCTTGGCGGTGGAGGAGCTGTTCGTGAACGTGGCTCGCTATGCGTACGACCCCGGGTCGGGCGATGTGGAGGTGTCGGTGTCTCTCGCGTCCGACGGGTGCGGGGCGAGGGTGGTGCTGCGCGACGGCGGCGTGCCGTTCGACCCGTTCGGGCACGCCGACCCCGAGGCTCCCCGCTCGGTGGAGGAGGCTCCCATCGGGGGTTTGGGCATCATGATGGTCAAGCGTCTGATGGACGCGCATTCGTACCGCTACGTCGACGGGTGCAACGAAGTGACGATCGCGAAGCGCTGGTAGGGCGCGTCGCAGAAGGGAAGGGGTCTGAAGCATGGGATTCATGGGTACGGGTAAGAGCGCCGAGGATAAAGCGCTGGAGAAGCTGGCAACGTATCTGGAGAACATGGATCTGCGCCCGAAAGACGGGATGGTCCACGCGGGCGCGTTTGAAATGGCGGGCGGCTACAGCCGCAAGAACACGTCGCGCATCTTGAACGGCGTGCTGGAGTTCATGCAGAAGCAGGGCTACGAGATCCTGGACGTGCAGTTGTCGCCCAGCGGCATGGGAGACAGCCTGCTGTGCTGTCTGGTGCTGATCACGTACAAGTAGCGCTGCCTTGTGCTGCCGGTGTTTGCAGCTGCGAGGCTCTCGCAAACGCCGGCGTTCGCTTGGTAAAAGACCCCGGGGGTCTTTTCTGTCAGTGCGTGGTGTCGATTTTTCTCGAACAATAGCATTCGACAGCGCATGATCGTTGGCGCGAGGCGAACGATGGGGAACCGCCGCTGGGTGCGGCGGTGTTTGCTGCGTTTCGCGGGAAGCTCGTTCGTCCCGTCTTCGGCCTTGCTCGCATCTGGGCGATTGCGGGCGCGCTCTTTAGAACAGCTCTTCGTCATCAATGATTAAAAAGATTATATACTACGGTAGCGATCGTTGTTTTTTTGCTGCGGAGGGTTGCGTGGTCGACCCTTCGTTCCAGGGCATCGAGAGGATGACGCGCGGCGCCCTATACTCGGAGGTAAGGAACGGTGATGACAATGTTTGAGACGGCCGACATGAGCGAGATGGAGATTCGCGACGCATTCGGGTTCACGAAGACGAAGCCGATCGTATTCAAGGAGCGCGGGGAAGACGGGCAGACCATCAAGACGCTGTCGGTCTCGTCAATGAAGCTTATCCGACTCGATACGGATGGAAAGATGGGCTCGCTCGCCATCACGCTCGAAGACGGCCGCGAACTGAGGATATGCTCGGCGTACCTCAAAGAGATGCAGGCTGCACGCTTCACGTTCGAGACGAAGGTGGACGACGAGGAGTAGCAAGGGTTGCGGCGGTTCCGCTTGTTTTCGTTCTTCTATTCGAGCCGCTGCTTGGTCGGGGGTTCGCTTGTCGCCCTTCCGGGAGGCGGGGCGGCGCGAGTTGGTTGGTAGGGGGCGCGTTGTCGCATGAAAGCCTCGCTCTTGGCGGCAAAACCGCGGCTTTCGGGCGACAAACGATGCGGCGTGCGAGCGGGGGTCGGCACGCCGCATCGCGCAGATGCTAGGCGCCCTGCTCCTTGGCGGCGTTTTGGCCGGCGATGCGGCCGTTCACCAGGCAGTCGGCCGTGGCGCAGGAGCCCAGACGACACGCGCCGTGGATGCCGCCCACCGCTTCGCCCGCTGCATACAGGCCGGGGATGACCTGCAGGTCCATGTCGACGACGCGGCACTCGAGGTCGGTTTTCACGCCTCCCATGCAGTGGTGCACCTTCGGCCACAGGCGCACGCCGTAGAACGGCGGCTCGTCGATGGTTTGGGCGTCGTCGGGGATTGGCTTCTTGAAGTCCTCGTCCAGCTTGTTCGCCACGAACGTGTTGTAACGGGCGATCTCCTCCTTCACGGCATCAACCGGCATGCCGTAGTGCTCGGCTGCTTCTTCGATGGACGAGAACTCGGTGGTGATGCCGGCCTTCAGCGCGCCCTCCAGGCCGCTGCCGCCGTCGTACAGCGCCTTCTTGCACGTGATCTGCACGCACGGCTGGCCGGTTTTCAGGATGGCGTCGGCGTAGCGCTTGCGGTCGGTCAGCTCGTTGACGATGCGCTTGCCGGTGGCCACGTCCAGCGTGGGAGCATAGCTGGCCTGGCCGTCGGTGTAGAAGGCGGCGACGCCGTAGCCCTGCTCGTCCGGGCTCATGAAAGGCAGCAGCTGGATCCAGTCGGTGTGCACCGCCATAGCGCCGGCGGCCACCGAAGCGCGCAGGCTTTCGGCGGTGGCGCCTTCCTGGTTCGTGCAATCCACGGAGTCGTCGAGGCGCGGATCCTGTGCCTGGCGGAACGCCAGGTCGCGGCCGAATCCGCCGGTGGTCAGCACCACGGCCTTGTTCGCCTTGATGGCGACGGGCGTGCCGCTTTCCACGTCGTTGCCGCTGGGCTTGTCGTGCACGATGGCGCCGATCACGCGGCCGTTCGCGTCCTTCACCAGCTCGGTGAGCATGCGCTTCGTCTCGACTTCGACGCCCAGTCCCTTCAGCTTCTCGGCGAAGGGGCCCGTGACGTTCGCGCCGCCGCCGTCGCCCTGCGCGATGGAACGCATAACGGTGTGGCCTCCGTACGGGTAGAGGAAGTACTCGTCGTTGTCGTTCTTCGCCCAGGTGGCGCCCATCTCGATGGTCCACTCCCACGTCTCGTTGGACTTCTCGGCGATCACGCGGCACTTTTCCTTGTCGTTGAGGTGCAGGCCCGCCACCATCATGTCGTCCACGTACTGCTCGACGGAATCCTGCACGCCCTCGCGCTTCTGCACGCTGGAGTTGCACACGGCGAAGTCGCCGGCCGCAAGCGCCGAGTTGCCGCCGACGCGCGCCGTCTTCTCGATTACCTTGACGTCCGCGCCGGCGTTCTTCGCCTCAAGCGCCGCGGCCAGACCCGTGTACCCGCTGCCCACGACCAGGACGTCGCACTCCTCATCCCATTTCGTGTCGGAGCCGCTTGTGGCCGCCGATGCGGTCTGCTTATCCTGCGGTGTGCATCCCGCCAAGCCCAACGTTGCCAGCACGCCGGCCGCCGCCGCTCCCGTGATGAACGAGCGACGCGATACTCCTGTTTCGTTGATCCCCATTACTGCCTCCTCCAATGATGGTTTCACGTGCTCGATGCGCCGTCGGGGCGCATCTCGTGAAACCACCTTACGGACGCAAACGGGCGCGCGCACCCCACCCGAAGCGGGAAACTGCGAAACCCCCCTTGAGGTGGGGTGCGCGATCAGGGGTTATAGGAGGGGAATCGTTAAAGCGAACTTCAGGATGAGCTTGCTTTAACGGCGAGATCCGTCGAGCTCCCCATGCACGAGGTCGATGATCTCCTGCTTGCTGTGCACGTTGAGCTTCGCGTAGATGGTCTTCTGGTAGCTCTTCACTGTGTTCTTCGACAAAAACAGTGTCTCGCAGATGAACGCAAGGTCGCGCCCTTGGGCAAGCAGGTACAGGATGTCCTTCTCGCGGTTCGTCAACCCGTGGTCGTCGGCCAGCGCGTCGCAGCGCAGCTTGCGCACGCTCTCCTGCTCCTGCGCGAAACGCCCGAGCAGCTCGTCCGCCGCGCGCGCCTGCGATTCGGCGCGCTTGCGCTCGTGCGAGTTCACCATCCAGATGACCATGAGGATGAGGTACAGCAGGAAGAACGCCACCGCCGTGGTGCGCACGAAGTCGGCCGTGCTGCCCACGCCCAGCAGCTGCGCCACGTTCTGCCCCACGAACAGGCCGAAGCGCGGCAGCGCGTACGCCAGCGAGATGCCCACGAGCAGCTTCGTACGGCAGTGCGCGTAGGTGGTGACCACGAGGTAGAACAGCGCCAGCATGACGAGCTTCCATCCGGCGGCGGCCAGGATGTTCAGCGACACGGCGTAGTCGTTCGACAAAAACGGCAGGAACAGGATGCCGGTAGCAAGGATGCCGAACACCACGTTGAACAGCATGGACGGGTTCGGCTTCGAACGGGTTCCGAAGTACGCGAGGAACACGGCCGCCGCCGCGATGCCTCCGAACTGCGAGATGAGGATCGACGCGGCGGGCGAGGCGCTGGTGCCCGTCGCCGCGGTGTCGAGGATGCCGTACACGATGGACAGCGCGAACGTGCACACTCCCGATACGAGGAACACGTTGAGGAAATCGTGCTTCGAGAGCGCCCCGCGGGCATGCGACGGGGGATCGCGGCGTTCGCTTCCATCGGCTTCCGCACGGTACGCGAAGCCCAGGCACAGCGCCGACGCGCCGAGCAGCACCGCGTACGCTGCCAGCGAAACGGCGTCGGGCGCGAACCCCAGCAGCATGTTCGCCGCCATGCCGCCCAACGACATGATGCCGAACGCGATGGCGATGCGGCGCGACGAGTAGCGTGCGAACGCCTCGAAATAGAAGGGCATGACCAGTCCCATGCCGATGCCGGCCGCTATCGCCGAAGCGGCGACAACGGCAGGGTCGAGCGACTTCGTCGCGGCGAAGAACGTGCCGCCCAACGCCAGCGCGAAGCCGGCGTAACCCGCTGCAAGGCACGCCGTGCGGCCGAGGGGCAGTTTCGAACGCACGAGCAGCGAGAACAGCAGCGAAGCGGCGAGGATGGAGGGATTCAGCACGTTGTCGAACGCCGTGGGCGCAAAGCCCGGCCGTCCGACCAGCCAGCTGGAATAGAAGAACGACACGCACACGGCGTACAGGCACGTGAAGCCTATAACGGCGACAAGGTAGCGTCGGTCGGAACCGAGCTGCCCTGCGCCATGCTGCTTGTCGGTGTTCCCCATATCCCCTCCGTCGTGACCCCCGAGGCTGCGTCGCATCATTATAATGCGCCCGCGACGGGTTTCGCGCGGCAACGTGCTTGCGGCATATCGGAGAACTTTCGTGAAGAAAGTCAGATAAGTATCTTTTCCTTTGGCCTCGTCATGTTCGGGCATTTTGTGCTGCTTGCTCTAATGGATAGGGTAGTCTCATCAGCAAAGTCACTGCGGCATTCGCGGAAAGATGATATGCTTGATCTAGTAAAAACAGCGAGTTTTGCCATTATGCAGGCTCAGAGTCTTAAGGGGAGAGTATGAGTGATCGTGATCATTCGTATGGGCTCGATTGGATAAATGAGCAGAAGCTTTTCGAAGTCACGAAGCATTCTTTCGAGCGATTGGCTAAGCTTGCCTCTAGCCAGTCCTTGAAGACCCCTCCCGATCCTTTCACCATCATGGTACAGGCGGTTCTGTTCGATCAAAGCGCCGAAAGCATGATGGCGTTCGAGAAGCTGAGGGCTATCAACAAGTCGATCTCGAATGCGGTGGGCAGCTGGCACCAGGCGGTTCTCGGGCTTGCCGAGGGATGGAAGGATCTTGGATGCAGCGGCGGCGACGTCGATCTTATGGTTCGGGAGTCTTCCGATGCGGAACCGATTGCCGTTGAGGTTAAGAATCGCTACAACACCATCAAGGCTTCTGATGAGAAGCATATGTGGGATAAGTTGGAATCGTTTTCGAAAATGCACGGTTCAAGTTCCTATCTCGTCCAAATCGTTCCGAAGACTCCGGAAAGATACGATCGTCCTTGGAAAGTGTCGGGGCGACCCGTGAAGGAAACCGTGCGATGCTGTGATGGTGCAACTGCGTACACGTGGGCGTTTGGCAAAGAGAATGCGCTTCAAGAGCTGTACATGGCGTTTCCCCGCATTCTGAAAGACGTGGCCGAGGGAGAACCGTTCGAAGATGAAGGAATGTTTGAATATTTCTTGATCAGCATGCCAACGAACTGAGCTCAATAAGGTATACTTATAACCATTACATAGGCAATGGTTATAAGTGAGGGTCGATGGGTAAAGAAGAGTTTGCAAGCGTGACGGCTGCTGCGCAAGCGCTCGGTGTTTCGGCAGACACTATCAGAAGATGGAGCAAACTCGGTCTTATAAAGTCAACGCGAGATAAAAACCAGAAGCGTATGTTCAATCTTGCCGAGTTGCATCGCCTTCGCCGCAAGCTCAATGGCGAAGGGGACTCGACTGATTATCAGATCCTGCGTGCGGACGAAACATTCGACGATGCGACCTGCATAGACCTTTTCGCCGGCGCCGGAGGCACTGCGCTCGGGTTCAGCAATGCTGGAATCAATCATGTACTTCTGAACGAGTTCGACAAGAATGCGGCACAGGCGTTGAAAGACAACAGCGATGCTCATGGATTGAATTGGGTTATTGACGATCGGGATGTTCACGATGTCGAATTCAGCCCCTATCAGGCCGAGATAATGCAGGCGGGATTTCCTTGCCAGGCGTTCAGCTATGCGGGTAAATCAAAAGGTTTTGAAGATACGAGGGGCACCCTGTTCTTCGAGTTTGCCCGCGCTATTCATGTTGTGCAGCCGAAAATCGCGATCGGAGAGAACGTCAGGGGGCTCGAACGCCACGATGGCGGCAGGACGTTGAAGACGATGCTCGCGGCGCTTGACGATCTGGGGTACAGGGTCAATTACAAGATTCTTCGTGCTCAGTACCTTGATGTTCCTCAAAAGCGCGAGAGGCTCATTATCTTCGCAGTTCGAAAAGATCTTGATTGCCCGATCTTATTCCCGAAGGAGCGTGACTACTTTATTTCGCTTAAGCAGGCATTGGAGGGCTGTCCCGATTCGGAGGGTCAAGAATATCCCGAGAAGAAGCGGAAGGTCATGGAGCGCGTTCCTGAAGGTGGTTGCTGGCGGGATCTTCCGGATGACGTTGCTCGTGAATACATGGGGGGCAGCTATCATCTTTCCGGAGGAAGAACCGGTATGGCGCGACGTCTGTCGTGGGATCAGCCGAGTCTAACATTGACATGCGCTCCTGCCCAAAAGCAGACAGAGAGGTGCCATCCATCGGAAACACGACCTCTGAAGGTTAGAGAATATGCAAGAATTCAAACTTTCCCAGATGACTGGTCTTTTTCGGGAAGTCTCGCAAATCAATATAAACAAATTGGGAATGCCGTGCCGGTCAACCTTGGCTATCATGTAGGACGCTGCGTCTTAGCTTCGCTTGGCTACATTCCTATAGACGAAGACATGGAGCGAGTTGCCCCTCTCAAGGTGAAGTGACCAGCAGATTCAAGCCTCAACCATACAATTCTTACGCTACAATCGTAACGCTTTTCTTACGGGCAATTTCGTACAAGAATCATCGGGAGAGGTATGGTATGAGCAACGGCAAGGGGGCCGGCGCGGCGAACGTGGCCGGAGCGGGCGTCGCCAAGCGCGAACGGTTCGGCTCGCGTCTGGGCTTCATCTTGATTTCCGCGGGGTGCGCCATCGGTCTGGGCAACGTGTGGCGCTTCCCCTACATCACGGGCGAATACGGCGGCGCGGCGTTCGTGCTGATGTACCTCGTATTCCTCGTCATCCTGGGCCTGCCCGTCATGGTGATGGAGTTCGCCGTGGGCCGTGCCAGCCAGAAGAGCTCGGCGGCGGCGTTCGACACGCTGCAGCCGTCGCGAAAGTGGCATTGGTTCTCGTGGTGGGGCTACATCGGCTGCATGGTGCTCATGATGTTCTACACCACGGTGGGCGGCTGGATGCTGTCGTTCGTGGTGAAGATGGGCACGGGCGCGTTCAACGGCCTGGACAGCGCGGGCGTCGGCGCCGTGTTCAACGACATGCTGGCGAACCCCACCGAGTTGGTGGGCTGGATGCTCGTGGTCATCGTGCTGGGCTTCCTCGTGTGCAGCCTGGGGTTGCAGAAGGGCGTCGAGCGCATCACGAAGGTGATGATGATCTGCCTGTTGGGCATCATGGCCGTGCTCGTGGTGCGCGCGGTCACGCTGCCGGGCGGCTTGGAGGGTCTCAAGTTCTACCTCATCCCCGACTTCGGCAAGCTGTTCGCGGGCGCGACGACGGCCGAGCAATGGGCCACGTTCGGCGACGCGGTATACGCGGCCATGGGCCAGGCGTTCTTCACCCTGTCGCTGGGCATCTCGGCCATGGAAATCTTCGGCAGCTACATCGGCAAGGAGCGATCGCTCACCGGCGAGGCGCTGCGCATCTGCGGCTTGGACACCGCGGTGGCGCTCGTGGCGGGCCTCATCATCTTCCCGGCGTGCTTCGCGTTCGCGGTGGAGCCGGGCAGCGGGCCGGGGCTCGTGTTCGTCACGCTGCCCAGCGTGTTCAACCAGATGCCGCCGGGGCAGCTGTGGGGCGCGCTGTTCTTCGTGTTCATGAGCTTCGCCGCGCTGTCCACCATCATCGCGGTGTTCGAGAACCTCATCAGCTGGTCGATGGACAAATGGAATTGGACGCGCAAGACGGCGGTCGCCCGCACGGCCATCATCGTGACGGTGCTCAGCCTGCCGTGCGCCCTTGGGTTCAACGTGCTGGCGGGCGTGCAGGTTCCGGCCATCGGCGACATCCAGTCCATCGAGGACTTCATCGTGTCGAACAACCTGCTGCCGCTGGGCAGCTTGTTCTACGTGCTGTTCTGTGTGACGAAGGGCGGTTGGGGCTGGGACAACTTCCTGGCTGAGGCCGACACGGGCAAGGGCGTGAAATTCCCGGCTTGGTCGAAATTGTGGCTGAAGTTCGGCATTCCGGCGCTTATCATCATCATATTCGTCATGGGCTACGTGCCGAAGTTCGCCACGTGGCTGGGGCTGTCGTAGAAGGAGGACTTCATGCAGGTTATCACCGATCAGGTTCTGGCGTTTTCCAAGGACAACGCGCCGTGCGCGACCGCGCAACCGGGCGAGGTGCTGCTGTTCAAGACGCAGGATTGCTTCGCCGGGCGCATCCCCAACGAGGATGTCACCATGAAGGATCTCAACTTCTCGTACGGGTTCACGAACCCGGCGGCCGGCCCCGTGTACATCGAGGGCGCCGAGCCGGGCGACGTGCTGGTGGTGGATATCTACGACGTGCAAGTGGCCGATCATGGCGTAATCGCCACCGACGACCACTGCGGACCGCTGTACCAAACGACGGATTACCGCAGCAAGATCATCCCCATCGAGGACGGCATGGCCGACTTCAACGGCGTGAAGTTCCCCATCGACCCGATGATCGGCGTCATCGGCACCGCGCCCGACGGCGAGGACGTCATCGACGGCTTCGTGGGCGCGCACGGCGGCAACCTGGACAACAAGCTGATCACGAAGGGCACGCGTATGTACTTCCCCGTGCGCGTGCCGGGCGCGCTGCTGCAAATGGGCGACGTGCACGCCACCATGGGCGATGCCGAGCTGTGCGGCACGGGCATCGAGATCGCGGCCGAGATCACGGTGAAGGTGTCGCTGGTGAAGGACTTCGAGCTGAACTGGCCCGTGCTGGAGACGTTCGGCCCGCACGGCAAGTGGTACGTGAACGCCAGCGCGCAGGAGTTCGACGAGGCTCTGATGAACGTCTCGAAGGAGATGCAGCGCCTGCTCATGCGCATCACGGGTTGGGATGCCGTCGATACGTATATGTACATGTCGGTGCAAAGCGACGTGGAGTTGAGCCAGGCCTGCAAGCCCTGCGAGGTGCAGCTGAGCCTGCGCATGGGAACCCCGAAGCTGCCCCAGTTCCCGCCGCTCGTGCCGCAGCCGTAGCACGAGCGCTCGCGCCAAGAACGCAACGAAGCCCCGGCTCGCCGTAAAGCGAGCCGGGGCTTTTATCGTGTTACAGCAGCGCCAGAAGCTCGTTCACGCTTTCGGGACGGGTGGCCCAGCTGGTGGCGAAGCGGACGACGGTGCGGCCGTCGGGCGTGCGCTCCCAGAAGCCGAACGACGCATGTTCGGCCAGGCGCTCCTTCGTCTCGTCGTCCAGGATGACGAACTGCTGGTTCGTCGGCGAGTCGATGGCCAGCTCGTAGTCCTTCGCGCGGAAGCCCTCGGCGATGCGCTGCGCCAGCTCGACGGCGTGGCGCCCGATGTGCTGGTAGCGCAGCTCGCCGTCCTCCTGGCCGAACAGCACGTCGAACTGCAAACCCAGAAAGCGGCCCTTCGCCAGCAGCGCCCCGCGCTTCTTCATGAGCGTGAAGAAGTGGTCGTCCAGCCCCGGCTTCGTGAACACCACGGCCTCGCCGCAGAACGCGCCCACCTTTGTGCCGCCGATGTAGAACGCGTCGCACAAGCGTGCGATGTCGGCCAGCGTGACGTCGGCGCCCACGGCGGCCAGGCCGTAGCCCAGACGCGCCCCGTCCATGAACAGCCTCATGTCGAAGTCGCGGCACACCTGCGCCAACGCCTCCAGCTCGGCCAGCGAGTACACGGTGCCGTACTCGGTGGGGTGCGAGATGTACACGGCGCCCGGTGCCACGATGTGCTCGCGGTTCTCGTCGCCCCAGTACGCCTCGCACAGCGCGCGCACGTCGGCGGCCACCAGCTTGCCGTCGACGTGCGGCAGCGGCAGCGTCTTGCGCCCGCACGCCTCCACGGCGCCGGCTTCGTGCGCGGTGATGTGGCCGGTGGTCGCCGACACGATGCCCTCCCAGGGCCGCAGGATCTGGTCGGCCACGGCGGCGTTGGCCTGCGTGCCTCCCACCAGGAAGTACACGTTCGCGTGCGGGCACGCGCACGCTTCGCGGATGCGCTCGCGGGCGGCGGCGCACACCTCGTCGGTGCCGTAGCCGGAGGTCTGGTCGAAGTTGGTGGCGGCCAGGCGTTCGAGGATAGCGGGATGGGCACCCTCCATATAGTCGCTGTCGAAGTGGAGCATCGTGGCGTCGGTTCCTTTCTGATGAGGGGGTATGGTAGCAGGCGGGCGGTGTTGCGAATCGTCCGCGGTCAGCGGCGGCTGGGAAGCACGCGGCGCTTGGGTATGACGATGGCGCGCGGCTCGAGCGCGAACAGCTCGGAGACGGTGAGCGTCTCCTCGCAGGAGATGGCGCCGTAGCGACAGGTTTCGGTACAGGTGCCGCAATCGCGGCAGAGCGCGGCATCGAATTCCAGCAGGGTGCGCCCACCTGGCGCTTTGCCGGCTTTGCGCAGCGCCTGCGTGGGGCAGAAGCCCGCGCATAGCGCGCAGCCCGAGCAGCGCTCGGGATCGATGTCCACGCGCGGTGCAAGCGCGCGCGGCACGACGGCATCGCCAGCCGGGAGGCCCGCGGCGTGCAGGTCGTCCAGCAGCTGCCAGCGGCGGCGGTCGGGCTCGGGCTCGGGAGCGTCGGCGGTGCTTCGGCCGGTCAGCGCGTCCATCTGCGCCGACGCTGCATCGGTGGCCGCCTCCGCCAGCGCCGAGCGCGCTTGCGAGAACAGGCCGCGCCGCGACACTTCGCCTGCGGCGTCCTCGTCCTCTGTCGCGGCTATATCGTCGACGGTTTCGACGATGCTCGCGGCGGCGTCGAACTGCCACGTGTCGAGGATGCGTTGGGCGGAACGCACCGTTTTCGGAAGGTCCACGACGGCTTCAGCGTACTCGCACGAGGCGCACGGAGCCGTCAGCAACGCGATGCGCTGCGCGCCCGCGCACGCCATGTGCACGATGAGCGCCTCGTCCACCCACGCCAGACAGGGAAGGGCGACCGTGCGCTCGGCATCGATGCGACCCGCGCGCAGGGCGCGCTCGCACGCGAATCCAGCGCAAGCGGGAGCGACTGCGGCTTGCGGAGCCTCGACCTGGGCTTCCGCATCGCGCGTCCCGATCGAATCTCCCTGACCCTCGGCCTCTTCCGCTGCAAAACC
>QFCE01002450.1_pt1 | contig 80491 bp, 79 predicted proteins | sample 5346091 | NCBI WGS metagenome assembly QFCE01 (sample SAMN09062252, study PRJNA434731) | Human gut metagenome, whole genome shotgun sequencing project. | isolation source: stool timepoint A chromium assembly | host: Homo sapiens | collected 2015
GAATTTTAAAAATATGAGTAACCCCCCAATATTTTCTCAAACAGGTTTTTCCTATTTACAACATAAAGATCTGTGCTTTTTTATTATAGCAGCTGAAATGTGTTTTTATCATAAATAATTAGACCATCTCGCTGCATATAGGACAATTCTCTGGTCACTGCACTACGATCAGCACACAGGTATTCAGCCAATTCGAGCCGTCCCAAAGGAATTGTAAATTGTTTGCTGCTCTGTTCCATAGCCTGTTGTCGTAAGTATGCTAATATTTTTTCTCGAAGTGTCTTTTTGGAAATCACTTCAATTTTGTGCATCAACTGGACATTTTTATCTCCAATCAACTGGACCATGTTCTCAATCAGCCGATGATGGAAGGTGCAGCTCATCTTACAGGAATGGATGACTTTGTGAAAGGGCAAAAACAAAACTTCACAAGGTGCAGCAGTCAAAAAGCTGACCTGTGCATCTAAATGACTTCCGCAGGAAAATGATTCCCCAAATAGTTCATTCTCTTTCATTACAACAAGAAGTGTTTGATAGCCTTCGGAGTCATCCTTGACCATATGCACAGTTCCAGACAATATAATACCAACATTTCTGACTTCATTGCCTTCCAAAAAAATAACTTCATCTTTCTGATATTTTTTCTGAAAACTTCCCAGGCAGGTCAACATTGCCGGAAGATCTTCCTCACGAATGCCTTTGAAAATAGGAAGTAAGGTTAGTTGTTCAATATCAAGCCTCATGCTGTCCCTCCTTTCCTAATTTAAAGTATAGCATTTTGAATTATATGTTGCAAGCGCAACGCAAGACCCGTTTGTAATGTTATATTCTATAAAAAGATATTAAAATCTTTTCATGAAAGGATGATTGTCAACGTGATAAACGATGAAACTCATCTCTTGTATAACACAATGTGCTATGAGGAAGGGCATAGCAGGCGTACACAGCACATCCTTAAGGTTTACGCATTGGCTAAATTATTGGGAGAGCAAGAGAAGCTTCCCGTCGAAGAACAGCAGATACTACAAGCAGCCGCGATTTTACATGATATTGCAATCAAGTATTGTAAAGAACATTATAACGGGGATGCCAGTCAAGATAATCAGAAGCAGGCAGTTCCGCTTCTTGTCACTCGTTTTTTAAAAGAAGCAAATTACCTTCCCTCGTATATTCCAAGAATTATCGACTTAGTTATCTGCCATCATGATTACGATGATATCAAAAACAAACTTTTACAGCTTCTGATAGAAGCAGATCTCATTGTAAACTGTTACGAAACTCGCCCAGATCGAAAAAAAGCAGAATATATCAAAGGGCTTTTCCAAACTGATGGAGGGAAAGAGTTGTTGGCACTTTGTTTAAAAGAGGAAGTGAAATAGGAGGACTTTATGAATCTGGAAAAAATAGTCGATCTTTTAACGCAAGAAATGATTGCTTTCAATCAAAACGATCCCCAGCGTATTCACCATTTGATAAAGGTGCATCGCTTTGCACAGATGATTGGCCATATGGAACAGCTGGATGAACACACCCAGTTTTTAGCCGAATGTGCAGCACTGGTACACGATATCGGAATCCGTCCGTCAGAAGAAAAATACGGAAGGTGTAATGGAAAATTGCAAGAGCAGGAAGGTCCTGCATATGCTCGAAAAATGTTAAAAAAGCTTAAGTTTGAAGAAGCAGATATTGAACGCATCTGCTATTTGGTTGGCCATCATCACACTTACACAGATATAGACGGGATTGACTATCAGATTCTTGTGGAAGCGGATTTTTTAGTGAATTTTTATGAAGATAATCTGGGAAAGAACACAGTAGAAACCACATTACAGAAGATTTTTCAAACAGAGTCAGGAAAAATGCTGTGCAGACTTTGTTATTTGAGTTACTGAGGGAGTATGGCTATGGAAGATAAAAAGCAAACTCGAATTTTACTGGTCAATGATATGGCGGGGTATGGAAAGGTCGCCTTATCTGTCATGATTCCTGTTTTATCTCACTTGAAATTTGAAACTTTCAATTTGCCGACTGCACTCGTTTCCAACACTCTGGATTATGGGCAGTTTGATATTTTGGACACAACAGAATATATGGAAAATACGCTTCTGGTATGGAAGAAACTCATGTTTTCTTTCGACGCAATCTGTACTGGATTTATTGTGTCAGAAAAACAATCATGTCTCATATATGAATATTGCAAAGAACAACAAAAATCAGGTACTTCGATTTTTGTTGACCCTATTATGGGGGATGACGGAAAACGATACAATGGTGTGACAGATCAAGCAGTCACTTATATGAAACGGTTGTGTTCTATTGCAGATGTGATTATCCCCAATATTACGGAGGCGTGTTTTTTATCCGGATACACAGTTAAAAACACCTATTCTGAGGCGGAAATTGAAGTAATCGCAAATCGACTACATATGCTTGGTGCTAAATCGGTTGTGATTACAAGCGCAAACATTAACGGAAGAATGTTTACTGTTGTAAAAAACTCTCCGAAAAATTCGTGTGTCTTGCTCCCTTATGATGAAATACCGGTGCGTTTTCCGGGCACAGGGGATATTTTTATGGCAATTGTAGTAGGGCATTATTTAAAATCAGGACTGCTTTTAGAGAGCGTAGAAATCGCAATGAGACAACTCGAAAAAATTATTTATGCCAATGTGCATGATATTGATAAATACAAGGGAATTCCCATTGAACAATTTTTGGAGGAAATCAATGATGAAAAAGCCTAAAATTAAAATCAGTTTAATTGATCAAAAAGGTCATATGGGGTGTCATCGTGGTCATCAAATTGGAGACACCTTTGACTTTGATACCGAAAGAGGCAATCTCTGTCCAATGGCCATGCATGTGGCTTTCCCTTACATTGACATTCTGCGGTACGGCGGAAAACTTCCCAGCCAACCGGATGGCTCCATTGTATTCTGTTGTCCAGATGTGGATGTGATCAATGTGTTTAAAATTGAAGTGGTGGAGGAAAAAGACTGAAATGAATCCTTATATTGAACAAGCAAATCAGCAGTTTGTTCCTGTATATAACCGTTATCCTATTGTCTTGGATCATGGAGAAGGTATGTACCTTTATGATACAGAGGGAAAACGGTATCTGGATTTCGGGTCTGGAATCGGTGTGTGTGCCCTGGGATATCACGATCCGAATTACACACGCGCACTGCAAGAACAGATGGAAAAGCTGCTGCACACATCTAATCTTTTTTATAATGTTCCGGCAATTGAAGCTGCAAAGCTGTTTAATCAGGCATCAGGTATGGAGTAGGTGTTTTTCACTAACTCTGGAACAGAAGCCATTGAAGGTGCAATTAAAATTGCTAAGAAATATCATTTTTTGAAGCATAATAATCATAATGGAGAGATTATTGCCATGAAGAAATCCTTTCATGGTAGATCTATGGGAGCATTATCGGTAACGGGAAAAGCAGCCTACCAGAAACCTTTTGCTCCTATGCTTGCCCATGTTAAATTTGCTGACTTCAATGATCTGGAAAACGTCAAACGTTTGATTACTGACAATACCTGTGCAATTTTCATGGAAACAGTACAAGGAGAGGGCGGAATTTATCCTGCCACTGATTACTTCATCAAAGGAGTTCGAAAGCTCTGTGATGAGAACGAAATTTTGATGGTTTCGGATGAAATTCAATGTGGCATGGGTAGAAGCGGGAATATGTTTGCGTATCAATTGTATGATATTGTTCCCGATATTGTTGTTTCGGCAAAGGCTTTGGGATGTGGAGTTCCGGTAGGTGCAATTGGAACCAGAGGGGCAGCGACCGGTGTATTGCGTGCAGGAGATCATGGTACAACTTACGGTTCCAATCCTCTGGCAGCAGCAGCCGTTACTGCTGTATTCCAGTTTTACCAACAGTATGACATATTAGCGAACGTCAGGGCGATGACGCTCTATCTGGATAAGGCGTTATCTGAATTGGCTGCCCAAAAAGTTGTAATCAAAGAGGTGCGTGGATTGGGCCTTATGAAAGGCATTGAACTGTCTGTGCCTGCTGCACACTTCATAAATGCTTTGCAAGAAGCGGGGATTATCGTAATTCCCTCGGGTTCACATGTAATTCGTCTGTTGCCTCCGTTGATTTTGCAGAAAGAGCATATTGATGTGTTGGTAAATGCACTTAAGACCATATTATAATTTAGTGCAATATATTTGTTTTATACATCATAGTTTTTATAAAAAACAAGGGTGTTTTAGTGGAGAAAACACCCTTGACAAATCTCTTTCCAGTTCAAAGTTCTTTATCTTTGTACTACCAAAAAAAGCCCGGTCATTACCGAGCTTTTCCCACATACTTTATTCTCCTACACCCTCAGCATCCGATACCCCACACCCACATGTGTCTGAATATATTTCGGTTCTGATGGATTTTCTTCTATCTTTTTCCGAAGCGTCGCCATAAACACCCGAAGGGACGCCACATCATTATCCCATGCGCTTCCCCATATTTCCTTTGTAATATAAGTATGTGTCAGTACCTTTCCCACGTTCTTGGAAAGCAGACACAAAAGCTTATATTCAATAGGTGTAAGATGAAGCTCTGTATCCTTCATAAAGGCGCAACCTGCTGCATAGTCGATTTTCAAATTCCCATTTTGGAACACGGAGCTTTGCACCGTATCGCCTTTCATATCATTTAATCTGCGGAAGGTTACACGAAGTCTCGCCAGAAGCTCCTCTACGGAAAACGGCTTTGTGAGATAGTCGTCTGCCCCTGCGTCTAAAGCTTCTATTTTATCTGTGTCTTCGCTTCTGGCGCTGATAACAATAATCGGTGTCTTAGACCATGTACGGATTTTTCGGATAACCTCAATTCCGTCTATATCCGGCAGTCCCAAATCCAATAAAATTACATCAGGATTGTGAGTTGCCACCTCTAAAATAGCAGTTTCTCCTGTGTCCGCTGCCTGAAAACGATATTCGTGGGTTTCCAATGTAGTTGTAATTAAATTTCTTACTGCCGCATCATCTTCTACTACCATAATTAACGGTTTATTCATGTAATTGAACCTCCTTCGCAGGTAATGTGAATGTAAAACGTGCGCCGTGGGGCTGACAATCCTCTACAAAGATATTGCCGCCGTGGACGTGTAAAATAGACTTGCACAATGCCAATCCCAGCCCCAAACTTCTTCGGCTGTCTGCCACATGACTGCTGTCTGTATAAAACATCTCAAAAATATGCTCTTTTGCCTCGTCTGAAATTCCTTTTCCATTGTCCGACACACTGACTACGGCATTTTTTCCTTCCTGCTTTGTCTCAATGAGAATTTCCGAGCCGTTTGGTGTATATTTTACCGCATTATCCACCAGATTAACAAGCACCTGCACGATAAGCCGTGCATCTGCCTTTACCAAAATCAAATCATCAGAAAGTTTTACACGAAGCTTATGTTTTTTGCATCGCTTTTCCACATGATGAACGGCTTCCTGCACAATTTCTTCCAAAAGCTCTGCATTGAACTGAAGCTTCATTGTCCCGTCTTCAATTCTTGTAACAGACAACAGATTTTCTACCAGATTTATGAGCCATAAAGAGTCTTCGTAAATATCCTCATATAATTGCTGCTGTTTTTCCTTTCCCATATTGTCTGCATTGGAAATCAAAATTCCTGCATTTCCGGAAATAGAGGTAAGGGGAGTCCGTAAATCATGTGAAATAGAGCGAAGCAAATTTGCCCTTAGCTGTTCATTTTTCGCCATTAAAGCAGCGGCGGCTCTTTCTCTGGTCACTTTTTCATTCTGCATAGCCAGCGCACATTCGCCCAAAATGGACAATACAATGCTGTTTTCAAAGCTGTCCAAAGGCCATTCTCCCATAACAATTCCCAAAACGCCGAACACATTTTGTCCTACACGCACGGACAAATACTGACACTTGGCATTGGGATATGTCTTTGTCCCTGCCCCTGCGTGCTTATTGTTATCAAACGCCCACTTGGCAACGCTTTTTTCTGCCTCTGTCATATACTCCGTTTCTGGTTTTCCTTCCTGAAAAGGGAAAAATAATGGCTCATCTAAGGTATTTTCTATTGTTTTATAAAAGATAATATCTCTTTTTAATAATTTTTTCAACTGTCCGCAGGTAACTGATATAATACCTTGCACATCCTGTTCATTGGAAAGCTGCTGGTTGGTGTCAAAAAGTATCTGTGTGCGGTATGCTGTTTTAGCGGACTGCGCCGCCTGCTTCTTAATCCGTTCTGCCAAAGAGCTTGTAATAAACGCAGCAGCCAACATAATCGGAAATGTTGTTAAATAACTGGGATCATAAGCCTTAAAGGTAAAGCGTGGCTCTGTAAACCAGAAATTAAATAACAACACACTGATGAAGGAGCTTACAAGGCTGAAAATTCTCTGGGAGGTCGATACTGCCGTAATCAACACTCCCAAAATATAAACAGTAATAATATTTGCCTCGTTTAGCCCTCTCCATCGGAAAAACACTCCGATTGCTGTGGCTGCTGATAAAATACCAAGGGTTTTTAAAACATCTTTCACGGAATTTTGAAGCTTTGACTTTTCTTTTAATTTTCTCAAGTCATCACGCCCCTTTATCCTACTGTAATTTTTTCTTCAGGAAATCTTCCTACTTCTACATGCTTACCTGAAACGGCTGCAAATACCAGCGTCAAACCGCCCACACGTCCCCAGAACATCAAAAGCATTAAAATCAAGTGGGACACAACGCCTACTTCTTTGGTAATCCCCAATGTCAGACCTACGGTTCCGATTGCGGAGGCAGTTTCAAAAAGACAGGTTAAAATAGGAATGTTCTCTATGCAGCTTATGATAATCCCCCCTGTGAGGAAAAGTACCACATACATCAGTAAGATGGTGGCTGCATTATTCACCGTACCTTCCGAAATACGGCGATGGAAAATCTGTGCATTCTCTCTTCTTCGAAATACAGACGCAGTGGATGCAAAAAGCACGGCAACGGTAGTAGTCTTCATACCGCCGGCTGTTGAACCGGGAGAACCTCCGGTGAGCATCAGCATAATCATAATCATAATTCCCGCCTCTGTAAATAAGGTCAAATCTACGGAGTTAAAGCCCGCTGTTCTCGGTGTTACAGACTGGAATAAAGATGCCAGTATCTTTTCATACAGACTTAAATCACTCCATTGCGCCTGTGAAAATTCTACAAAGAAAAAGTATGCTGCCGGAAGCAAGATTAAAAAGCTGGTAACTGTGAGAATAACCTTACTTTGCATTCTGTATTTCTTAATATGAAGCTTATTCGTCTTAATATCTTCCCACGTGAGGAAACCAATACCGCCGGTAACAATCAATGCCATAATGGTGATATTGATAATAGGCTGGGAAGCATAAGTGGTAATAGAGGAAAACTCTCCCCTCACACCCAGCAAGTCAAAGCCTGCATTGCAAAAGGCAGATACAGAATGAAAAATCGCATACCATACGCCCTTAAAAAATCCAAAATCTTTACAAAAAACAGGCGCCATCAATGCTGCTCCCATAAACTCTATACAAAGAGTTGTCTTTAGGATAAAGCCCGTCATTCGCACAATTCCCCCTACGTGATGAGCGGAAATTGCCTCACGCATGGTGTTTCTCTGCATCAGACCGATTTTTCGTCCTGCAAACATGGCAATGGAAACAGCCACGGTCACTACGCCCATACCGCCAATCTGTATCAGCAGTATAATAACAAACTGACCAAAGTAGGACCAGTAGGTCGCCGTATCATGCAGCACCAGACCTGTCACACAGACTGCTGATGTAGAGGTAAACATTGCATCTAAAAAAGGTGCGCCTCCCGGTCCTTTGGTGGAAATGGGCAGCATTAAAAGAAAACCGCCTGTTAAAATAACAATTAAAAAACCTAAACTAATAATTTGAAAGGAAGAAAAATTTTTCTTCTTAAATTTGAACTTCATCTCGCCCTCCATGCTTATTACAGTATCTTCTACTATATATCCTGTGATATAAAGAATGTATAAATAAATCGCACGAAGTATTAAGACTATATAAAGATTTATACTCCGTTTCCGGTATAAAGCTGATAATACTTTCCTCTTTGCTCCATGAGTTCGTCATGAGAACCTCGTTCTATAATTCTTCCCTTTTCCAGTACCATAATACAATCACTGTTCTTTACCGTAGAAAGTCGATGTGCAATGACAAAGGTGGTTCTTCCCTCCATCAGCCTGTCCATGCCTTCCTGAACCAGCTTTTCTGTTCTGGTATCGATAGAGCTTGTAGCCTCATCCAAAATAAGTACGGGAGGGTCTGCAACCGCAGCCCTTGCAATGGCAAGAAGCTGTCTCTGTCCCTGACTTAAATTTGCTCCGTTTCCGGTAAGCATAGTCTGATATCCATCCGGCAGCCTGCGGATAAATCCGTCTGCATTTGCCAGCTTGGCTGCCTGAATAATTTCTTCCTCTGTGGCATCCAGCTTTCCGTAGCGGATATTATCCATAACCGTAGCGGTAAAAAGATTGGTATCCTGCAATACAATTCCCAGAGAACGTCTTAAATCGCCTTTCTTAATCTTGTTGATATTAATTCCGTCATAACGGATTTTACCGTCCTGAATATCGTAAAAGCGGTTCAACAGATTGGTAATGGTAGTTTTTCCCGCACCGGTAGAACCGACAAATGCGATTTTTTCTCCCGGTTTTGCATAGAGCTTAATATCATGAAGCACGATTTTTTCATCTGTATAGCCAAAGTCCACGCCATCCAGCACCACATCTCCCTGCTGCTCTACATAAGTGGTTGTGCCGTCTGCCTGATGATAATGTTTCCATGCCCAGTGTCCGGTACGTTCCTTGCTTTCTTTAATCTCACCGTTTTCCTTCTTGGCATAAACCAGCTCCACGTAACCGTTGTCTTCTTCCGGTTTTTCATCCATAAGCTCAAAAATCCTCTTTGCCCCTGCCAGCGCCATAACAATACTGTTTAACTGCTGACTGATTTGGTTTACCGGTCCTGCAATACTTTTATTAAAGGTCAGGAAGCTGGCAAGTCCTCCAAGGGTAAAGCCTCCGATGCCGTTAATCGCCAAAACACCGCCTACCACTGCGCAGACCACATAATTGATATTTCCAAGCTGTGCATTTACCGGTCCTAAGTAATTGGCAAATTTATTGGCATTATCTGCACTTTCAAAAAGCTGGTTATTGATTTTATCAAAGGCTTCTATGGCTTCTTCTTCATGACAGAAGACCTTTACGACCTTCTGACCTTCCATCATTTCTTCAATATAACCGTTTACCTTACCGATATTCACCTGCTGCGCCATAAAGTGTTTTCCGGAAAGTCCCGCAATCTTCTTTGTCACCAGCATCATCAGTCCCAGCATAACCACCGTTACCACCGTAAGGGGAATATTTAAAATCAACATACTGATGAACACGCTGACAATCGTAAGGAAACTGGAAATCATCTGTGGAATACTCTGGCTTATCATCTGTCTTAACGTATCAATATCATTGGTATATACAGACATGATATCCCCGTGGGGATGGGTATCAAAATATTTTACAGGAAGACTTTCCATTTTGGCAAACATATCGTTTCGCAGATTTTTCAATGTTCCCTGCGTTACATAAATCATGATTTTATTGTACATATAAGCACATAAAACACCAATGAGATAAAAGCCTGCCACTTTTGCAATCGCCCATGCAAAAGGAGCGAAGTCGGGCACTTTTGCCTGTGTCAGAGGAATAATATAATCATCAATCATGGTCTTCATGAACATCGTTCCCTGTACATTGGCAAGAACACTGACAAAAATCCCAATAAGAACAAAAATCAAATGGTATTTATAATTCTTTCCCACATACTGAAAAACTCGTTTTAACAGCTTTCCTGAGTCGCCTTTCTTTTTTCCGTCCTTTTTCACTCCTTTTCACCTCCCTGTTTTACATTTTCATCAAAGTCACCGCCGCCCTGATTTTGTGACTGGTAAACGTCACGGTAAATGGCATTGGTTTCCATCAGTTCTTCATGAGTTCCCATACCGTTGATTTTGCCTTCTTCCATAACAATAATCCGGTCTGCATTTTTAATGCTGGAAATCCTCTGTGCAATAATCAGTTTTGTAGTATCTGGAATTTCCTGTGCAAAAGCCTTTCTGATTTTTGCATCTGTTGCAGTATCTACCGCACTGGTGGAGTCATCTAAAATCAAAATCTTCGGCTTTTTCAGCAACGCCCTTGCAATGCAAAGTCTCTGCTTCTGACCACCGGAAACATTGCTTCCGCCCTGTTCTATGTAAGTATGATATTTCTCAGGCATGGTCTCAATAAATTCATCTGCACATGCCAGCTCACAAACTCTTTTACATTCTTCCTCTGTGGCATTTTTATCTCCCCATCTGAGGTTTTCCAGAATTGTTCCGCTGAACAACACGTTCTTTTGCAGAACCACCGCCACCTGATTTCGAAGTTCTTCCAAATCATACGCTCTTACATCCACACCGCCGACTAAGACTTCACCCTCTGTCACATCATAAAGACGGCTGATTAAGTTTACCAAACTGGATTTGGCGCTTCCTGTTCCTCCGATAATTCCAATGGTTTCACCGGACGCAATTTCCAGATTGATATCAGAAAGCACAGACTCCTGACTGTCTTTTTTATAGGAAAAGCTTACATCTTTAAATACAATGCTTCCGTCTTTTACTTCTTTTACAGGGTTTTCCGGATTACAGATATCAGCTTTCTCATTTAAAACCTCTGTAATACGCTCTGCTGAAGCAAAACTCATGGTAACCATAACAAAAATCATAGAAAGCATCATCAAACTCATCATAATATTCATACAATAAGTCAAAAGACTCATCAGCTCTCCTGTGGTAAGGTCTCCCACCACAATCATATTTGCTCCCAGCCAGCTCAGTCCTAAAATACAGGCATAAACGGCAAACATCATAAGAGGCATATTGGCAACAATAATATTTTCTGCCTTGATAAACATCTTATATACGTTTTCTGCCGCTTTAAAGAACTTATTGTTCTCATAATCTTCACGGACATAAGCCTTTACCACACGAATACCGGAAATATTTTCCTGCACACTGGCATTCAATTCATCATATTTCTTGAAAACCTGCTGGAAATACTTTGTTGCACGGCTCATAATCAGCACAAGACAAATACCCAGTCCGATAACCGCCACAAGATAAATGCTTGCCAGCTCTGCGTTGATGGTAAACGCCATCACCATAGCACAGATTAAGCTTGCCGGAGCTCTTGTAAACATACGAAGAAGCATCTGGTATGCCATTTGCAGGTTGGTAACATCTGTTGTCAGACGTGTAATCAGACCTGCGGTACTGAATTTGTCAATGTTAGAAAATGAAAAGGTCTGAATGTTATCATACATCGCCTTTCTTAAATTTCTGGCAAAACCGGCAGATGCTCTTGACGCATATTTTGCGCCCATCATACCTGCCCAAAGTCCGCAAAGAGCTAAAATTGCCATTACAAGTCCCACTTTGCAGATATGCCAAATATCGCCCGTTTCCACACCCTTGTCAATAATGGATGCCATTAAAAACGGTATCATGGTTTCAAATAAAACCTCTAAAATCATAAAGATTGGTGTCAACACAGAGTCCTTTTTAAACTCTTTTATTTGTGCTGCCAAGGTTTTAATCATATTCTCCTCTCCCTTCTTTTTTAATTGTTAGTTTCCTAACTATTGCAGTAGAACTATTATAAGGAAATCAATTTTTAATGTCAAGATACATTATAAAAAGGCTGTAAAAGAATTTTCTTTCCTTTACAACCTTTCTGTTCATTAAAATCCTGAATTTTGCACTGCTCCTGCACCCACGTATTCTTCTAATGTGAGATTTTGCTCTGTGATTTCCTTTGCTGCCTTTTTCCCTACGTAGCGATAATGCCACGGCTCGAAAATAATGCCGGTAATCTCGCTTTTATCCATAGGATAGCGCAAAATAAAACCATATTTCCAAGAATTTTCCATCAGCCATTTCTGGTCTTCGGTTTCCATCTGCGCTTCGTCCAGCTCCTGATACTCGGAGGATACAATGTCAAGGGCAAGTCCCACCTGATGCTCGCTGGTTCCCGGCTTTGCCACTACGCTTGCCGCCTTTACTGCCGCATCCTCGTAGCTTAGGCCTTCCTCCTGCATTACTCTTTCAATTTTGTTCTCATAAAGTGACACCTGTAAATCCCACGCCCGAAAAGCAGAACAAATCATAGGATTTCTCCCTGCTGCTCTGGCGTCTGCGAACATTGCCTCTAAATCTGCCATAATTCTGGCATCTACCTGATAGCCGTTGGTATCTACGGTCTCTGTGGCAACCTCCGGCACATCTGCCTCTGTCATGGGATAATCACTGTTTACCAGTCTCAAATACCACTGCTGCTTTTCTGTTTCATCTGCCAGAACAGGACCTGTGGGTTCAATATTTACCTGCGACTTTGTATTTTCTTCCTTTTTCTCCTGTTCTTCCTTCGCTATCTGCTCTTTATATGCCTGCTCTGCCTTTTTCTCTGCTTTTTTCTCATCTATGGAAATCCAAACTGTGGCTGCGCCAAAAACAACAAGACAGACCACTAAGAAAATTCTGGCGTTCCTCTGCCGTATTCTGCGTATATCTCCTTTATACCGTCTTCTTCTCATTCTCATCCATCCTTATCTATTGATAGAAGCCGTCACATTAAGTAATATTTAGGAATATTTCTTTAAAGTAACGGCTTTATTATACCACATACGCAGAAAAGGAAGCACCCTTTTCTTACATTTTTCTCTTTTTTAAGATTTCCATTATATACTTTTAATTTTGTGCTGCCTTGTGCATTTCATATTCGCTTGGGGTAATTCCCGTAAGTTTTTTAAATACCTTACTGAAATAATAAGGGTTTTCAAATCCCAGCATATCGGAAATCTCGTACATCATATACTCATGCTTTTCCAAAAGCTCTTTTGCCTTTTCTATTTTCATTTGATTGATATAATCGTTCAAATTTCCGCCTGTCTGTTTTTTAAACACACTGGATAAATACCCCTGACTAATTCCGATTTTTGATGCAATGGCAGCCAGTGTCAGCTTTTCCCCGTAGTTTTCTCTTACATATTCCTTTGCCGCCTCTACAATCTTATCGGTTTTGCTGCCGCTGTGGAAGTTTTCCATGGTATTGCCTACCCAACTGCCGAATTTTAAAAGCCAGCAGGTATGGGCTTTTAAAGTAAAACATTCCAGTAAGATTTCCATCACCACAGAAGGATAAGGCATTTCTTCCTTTATAAGAGCGTCCTCCTCCACATAAGAGAGAAAAAAGTAATACAGATTTGCACAGGCATTTACCACCTGTTCTCTTGCAGGATGAAACTCGGTAAAGAGCGCAGACAATTCTTCAAAAACGCTACTTACCTTTTCCTTGTCCTGCTGCACCAGCGCCTGACGCAAATCCTTTTTCAAAAAGCTGATATCAAAGGTATCGTGGCGGGCATGGCGTTCTTCCCAGAAATGCGCCTCCACATCGCTGACCAAAACCACAGGCTCATTGCTGTGATAATAATAAAATTCCTGTATTTTCTTAATCTGGGAAAGAGCTCTTTTACTTCCCCCCCAAATGTCCTCCATAGGCGCACTAATTGCCACTAATGTCTGGCAGCCAAAATAATCCTCTAAAATGTTACAGATTTTCTTTCCTGTATCACGATAATACTTTTCCGTCCTGTTCTGTCCCGGAAGAATGGCTAAAATCCCCATTCGTTTCCACACCAGCGTACAGCAGCCGGAATGAATACGGTTCATAAACTGCTCCATGAGACTCTGGGCGTAATCCAGCATTTCTTTTCTGTCGTCTTCGGAAACATTCTCAAACAAATCCCTGTCCTTATAGGGGCGTATCCACATCAGCACGCCGTTTTCATAAAGCTGCTCAAGCTCCATTTTCTCCACCGGCTCCTGCCACTTTTTTCGAAATTCATCGGAAAGATTTCCTGCTTTTTCCAAAACATCTCTGAAAAATCCTGTGGCAGTCTGTTTTACATCCTTTGGATGAAACTCTCTGTGGGGAATTTTATCTGTTAAAATGCGTTTTTGATTACACAGCTCTGTTGCTCGCTTTAAGCTGTTTCCCATCATCTCCTGTGTCATTTCCATTTTTACCAGATAATCTGCTGCTCCAAGAGCAAGAGCGCTTTTTGCCAGAGAAAACTCCTCTAAATTGGTTAAAAGTATGAAAACTGCATCATATCCTCTGTCACGACATTCCTGCATAAACTCAATTCCTGTCATCACCGGCATTTTAATATCTGTAATGACAATGTCGGGCATGCTTTTCTCCATTTTTTCCAACGCCTGTTTTCCGTTGCTTGCCTTATCTGTAATCACACAGTCGTAATCTTCCCAATTTATCATAGATTGAATTCCTGTTAAAATTAACGGCTCATCATCTACAAGTAAAACCTGATACATTTCTTTTCCCTCACCTTATGTCTAAATTAGTATTCTATCGGTATGCGAACTTGGATTTCTGTATATTCGCCTACCTTGCTTTCTATGGAAAGTCCGTATTCTTCTCCGTATACCAGCTTAATCCTCTGGTCTACATTCGGAAGTCCGATACCGCTCATAGTGTCGTTTTTGCGCTTTTCTTTCCCTTTTAATATCTTCTCTATCTTTTCTTCCGGAATTCCCACGCCATTGTCCCTTACAAAAATGCAAAGGGTGTTTTCCTGACTCTTCACATGAATGGCAATGACTCCGTTTTCTCCCATTGGTTCTATGCCTGAAAAAATCGCATTTTCTACCAAAGGCTGAAGCGTCAGTTTAATAATCCTTGCATTGTATAGCTTTTCATCCTCCACAGAAATTTCCACGTCAAACATTTCCATGTAACGCATCTTTTCTATAACAATATAGTCTTGTAAAAAGTTCAGTTCTTCCTTTAACGTAACCTTCTCATTAAATCCCTTTGCCATATTTTTCAGTAGGCTTGAAAGAGCTGTGACCATTTTCACAATACTTGTATTCTTCTGAATAACTGCAATCCAGCGAATGGAGTCTAAGGTATTATACAGAAAATGAGGATTTATCTGTGCCTGCAACATTTTAATTTCCAGATTTTTCTTCTCCCTTTCATCCTCCACATTCTTTTTCAGAAGCTGCTCAATCTTCGTGCTCATGTGGTTAATGCCTTTTCCGATTTCTCCGATTTCATCCTCTGTCTCAATCTGCGGATTTCTGCTAAAATCCCCGCCTCCGATTTTCTTGACCTGAGCCGTAAGCAAATCAATGGGCTTTCTTATTCGCTTTGAGGAAAGCACCGATAACAGCATCCCCAGTAAAAGACAGACAAAGAACAGCACCCCTGCCATACGGACAATAATCACTCTTTCATTTAATGCTTCCTTTACAGGCATCATTTCATAGGTTAAAATTCCTGTTTCCGGACTTTTTGCATAAGAAATAAACCACTGTCCACTGCTCGTTTTTTCTTCGATTACACCTGTATTTTCCGTTTTCTTTAAAAGCATCTCTGTAATTTGAGAAAGCTCCTTCTCCTTTAATTCCTCTGTTTTTACTTCGGCAATTAAATCTCCTGTGCCGGTAACTGCTATCATAGTGTTTCCGCTGTCAGACCGTGCCAGCTCGTCTTCAAATAATTTTGCGGATATTCCTAAGAAAACCCAGCCTTCTTTCCGCATAAGTCCTGTATTATCCAAAGGACGGATAATGGGTATCATTTTCTCCCCTTTTCCTCCGAAAAAAGGATTTTTTACCACGCTGACTTTATAATCTCCTGTTTCCTTCGCCAATTCCTGCTCAAACCAGCCGGTTTCCATAAGCTTTTCAAAATCATCTGTACTTCCCACGTCACTGCCTGTTTGAATGAAATGACCTTCCTTGTCTGCCATCATCAGCTTGGAAATATAACTGCCATATCCCGAAATCGCACAGTAATCACTCATCAGTTCATTATTCATCAACGCCTGTTTTCTCTGGGAAGGCTGCTGGGTAAAATCCAGACTTCCTAAATTCATGGATTTTCTGCCTGTGCAGTTTAGCACAATGTTCATCATTTCCTCGTAAGCTACCTGAAACTTATCGGAAACGCCTTCTATCCGCTGGCTCATAGACTGCTTGATTACTTTTTTTGAGCGGTCCAGCGCCGTCTTATACGTTACAATACTTCCCAGCAAAGCTACTGTAATTACCATAATCAGGTTATAAATGATAATTCTTCCCCTAAGCGAATGTATCCATTTCTTGATTTTCCTCATATCCGTCCCCCCCACTTATTAGAATCTTACCATATTCCCCATTTTTATACAACTCCGGATGTAAATTCAATCCTCCATGCAAACACTTGAAACACTGAATTTATATTCGGAACTCTTCGATACAGCATGAATATCTATACACTTTTAGCAGATTTATCCGAAAAAAATGTATAGATATTCTGTTCCTTACCGTACCTTTTCCAGCCACTCTCTTACCTTTTCTCCCACCTCTTGGATACTTTTCCCATCTGTGTTTAAAATATCCACATCCGCTCTGTTTAGAAACCACTCTTTTTTCAAAGGTAAAAGCTTCTGGATATAATATTCAAAAAATTCCCGTGAACGGGTAGTGTCTGTTTCTTTCCGTTTTCTTAAAGTTTCTTCTGAAGCATCTAAAAATAAAATTCGCTGCGGCATACACGCCCTCACTGCATCCAGCTCTTTTTTCAAAAGATGTTCCACATCCCAGTCTGCCCCTATGGTTTTGGGATAATTCAAGGTATAAAACTCAATTTCCTCTGCTCCGAAATCCATCATGGTACATTCCCACAACTGTGCTTTCTCATACCTTTTTACCTCATTTTCCAGCCACAGCTTTTGAATTTCCAAATAATCTTCATACTTCGTTTTCTGTAAGCCCCGCCGTTTTACTTCTTCTATCACATGTCTGTTTTCTTCCCAACTGATATGTACATCAGGAACGTTCTTTTCTATATATTGCAGGGCAGTGGTTTTTCCCACGCCCATGCAGCCCTGTAAGGATAAAATCATTCTTTTTTTCCTGCAAATTTCGCATCTGACTGTCCTTTTTTTCTCACAGCAGAAGTCATCGGAAGCCCTGTGCCGTAGTCTAACTGTCTTGGCTCGTATTCCTCATTTTCTCTTTGACGTGTCATCAGTCTGCTGTCCCACGTTTTATATTCTGTGATGTGATGCCATGGACGGTCTTCCCAGTAATATCCTCTGAAAGGATCTCTTGTATTATACATATTATCCAGAATTGCCTCATGCAGTCTCTTTCTGATTTCATCATAGCCCGGCTCGTTAATCAGGTTTTTCATCTCCTGCGGATCTTCCTGCAAATCATACAGCTCATCACTGGTCATAAGGTTAATTACCATCTTATAACGTCCGTCAAAAGCGCCTCGAAGAGGCTGATAACCGCCAAATCCGTCATGGTCTACCTCATAACGACCAAATTCCATAAATACATAGTCATTACAGCGTACTTCCGGATTTTTCACTTCCTCAAAGATACTTCTGCCTTCAAACATCTTTGGAATTGGCACGCCAAACATATCAAAAATCGTAGGCGCTAAGTTGATGTGAGAAACAGGATTTTTATCCACACCTTTTCCAAAGCCTTTAATCATCAGCGGAATATGTGTAATTTCTTCATATAAAGCAGGTCCTTTTCCTGTAAGGGAATGTCCGTACATCATATCTCCGTGGTCAGAAGTATAAATAATAATCGGCTCATCTTCATATTGCGCCGCCGCATCCAAAACCCTGCCGATTTCATAATCTGCAAAGGTGTTACAGCCTAAAAATTCTTTTGGACTGAGCTTAAAGTCTTCACGGCATGCCTTTAGATATTCGTCTCCCGCCCAAATTCTATGATGCTCCGGCTTATCCTCCAGCGTATCCTTCATATTTTCTTTTACCGGTATCTCATAGTCTTTATACAAATCCACATATTTTTTCGGACAGATATGAGGACCGTGAGGCTCGTCTAAGGACATAACCAGAAAATAATCTTCGTCTTTATGCTTTTCAATAAAATCTACTGCTCTGTCTGCACAGCGGTGTCCGTAGGTCATATCTTCTGTAATGTTGTATTTTTCAATGCTTTCTATCTGGCGGATGCGGTATCTTTCCTCCGGTGTCAGTTCATCTAAGAAGCATTTCATATCATACCAGTAATCCTCATCCCAGCCCTTGGGACATCTTCCCAGTCCAAAATAATCTCCGCCATCCAGATGCCATTTTCCTACATAAGCAGTGTGAATACCTGCATCACTTAATCGCTGTCCGATGCTCTGCACATTATCGGAAAGTCCCATACAATTTGACCATCCTGCACAGGAATGAGGGTAACTGCCTGTAAAGATTGCAGACCTTGCAGGCTGACATACAGGCTGTGTGGTATAAGCTTTATCATAACGTATTCCCTCTGCTGCAAGTCTGTCTAAATTTGGTGTAATCATTGCAGAATTTCCATAGCATCCCAGCATATCTGTGCGCTGGGTGTCTGTCATAATAAAAATAATCTGTTTTTTCTTCATAATCTTCCTCCTGATAATACAAGCAGAGGCCATTGCCTAAGCAACAGCCCCTAAATTTTACATAAGAAACGGATCCTGCTGCATATCTAAATATTCCCGCAGACGTTTTTCATAATCTGCTGCAAGCTCCCCATTCAGCTCGGTAATCATCAACGGATTTTGCTGATAAGGATCTTTTTCATTATTATACAACATTTTCACCTGTTTTTCTCCTGGTTTATATCCATTATTTATTACAAAAGTATGTGTATGTGTCCGAATACCTCTCCATCCATAGCACTTACTGTTCAGCCCCTGTTTTTCAAAAGCTGCTACCATTTCCGGCATTCCCGGATAAGAACATAAAAACGCATCCTTTGGCGCATTGCTTTCCTGTCCCAGTATTCCCGGCGCATGATTAAATCCCTGACAGGTATCCGGCACAGGAATATCCAGAAGTCCCAAAAGTGTAGGCATGTGGTCGGGACTTGCTACCAGTTCACTGTATTTTGCAGGAGCAAGACGCCCCTTCTGGCGAATATACAGCGGAATGTGGATAGACTCCTCATACCACACGTTTTTACTCATTCGTCCATGTGAGCCTAACATTTCGCCGTGGTCGGCTGAGAGCACCACAATGGTATCTTCTTCCATGTGGTTTTCCTTTAAGAAATCCAAAAGTCTTCCAAACTGCTCATCTACACCGGAAACTGCTGCAAAATACTGTCTGGTAATGGTCTCCATCTCCGGAGTCCTCTTTTCCTTGGGCACATTTTCTCTGAAATGCACCGGCATGTCTTTGTACTTTTCATAGTATTTATCCGGCACCAGTTCATAGGGAAGGTGGGGAGGATTGTAAGAGACAAACAGGGCGAAGGGTTCATCCTGTTGTTTCTTTCCTTCCATATATTCCAGCGCCTTATCTGTTTCAAATTCCGGAGACCAACAGTTCGGTCTGATTTGCTTTGGTGTGTCTGCCCAGTAATGAGGAGTTAAATGCTCATCACAGGCGCCGTAGGAAAGCCAGTAATCAAATCCCTGTCTTCTCTCTCCCGGCGGAGTGTAAGCATCCCAGTCTTTTGCTCCTGAAACAGGATTTTTCTCAAAATTCTGCTCAGAAGCATCTAAATGCCATTTTCCGATATATCCGGTGTGGTATCCTGTATCCTTTAACACGTTTCCGATACAGGTTTCCTGTGGCTTTAACATTAAAATTTCGCTTAATCCGATTTTGCAGTTTGTCCACATTCCTACACTAAAAGGATATTTTCCCGTCAGCAAGGATGCACGGTGTGGAGAACAAAGGGGGAAGGTGCTCACTGCTTCTGTGCAGTCTAGGCTTTCCCTTGCAAAGCTGTCCATGTGGGGAGTACACACTTCATCTTCCTTTGCATAGCCCATTGCCTGATATCTCCACTGATCCAGAAAAACATATAATAAATTTGGTCTTTTCTTCATGATTTTCCTCCTTACCAGTAAGGGTTCCATGTTCCGCATCTTCTTCGGAGCGCTTCTAAATAGAAGTAATCGCCCCATGTGTTACACTCGTCCACACCTCTGTCCTTGCAGGTGTTTTCTTCGGAACTTCTTGCATAAGTGCCGTGTAACAGAAGTCCGTTAGACTGTTCTATGGATTTTACCGCACATTTCTCAATTAAAGCACACAGCATTTTATCTGCCGCCATGCGATATTTCTCAGCTTCCTCTTTTTCCAGATACGGAAGCATTTCATAAATGCCGCAGATAACAATAGCGGAAGAAGAAGAGTCTCTGGGCTCTGTACTTCCTGTATCAAAGTCAAAATCCCAATATGGAATTAAGTCTTCCGGTAAATGTTCAATAAAGTAATCGGTTACATCACGAAACATCTGAATGTACTCTGGATTTTGCTGATAGCGATAGCTTAACGCAACACCATATACACCCCATGCCTGTCCTCTTGCCCATGCAGAACCATTTCGATTTCCCTGATGGGTTACGCCATAGGAAGGTTTTCCTGTTTCCGGGTCAATATAGTAGGTATGATAAGTAGAATGGTCTTCTCTTAACACGCACTGCATTGCCGTATGAATATGCTTGCATGCTTTTTCAGCATATTCGGGATTTCCTGTAACCTCTGTTGCCCAGTATAATAAAGGAAGATTTAACAGACAGTCAATGATAAGGCGATAATCCTTTGGATCTCCTACATTTCCCCATGCCTGAATAAACTCTCCGTTTTCTCTGTATCTGGTGAGCAGGTGGTCGGCTGCCAAAATAGCAGCCTCCTTTCCTTTTTCACTTCCACAGAGCTTATATGCCGCAACGCAGGAAAGACTGTAAAGAAATCCCATGTCGTGGTAATTCACATCAATTTTTTTCTGAATACGATTTAAGAAGCTGTCTACGTGAATTTCCCCTGTTTTCTTAAATGCTTCATCCTTTGTAAGCTCATAAGCCAGCCATACCACACCGGTCCAAAAACCTGTGGTCCATTCTACATTTTCTGTCTGCCAATAAAATCCATTTTCTGTATTGGGAGACTGGAAAAAGTCTGTAAAATCCTTTAAATTACTTTTTACAATAGCAGTTGCCTGATGAACTGCCTGTTCTATCATTTCCTGACTGCACCCCTGATATTTCTCAAGGTTTTCAAATGTCTGTGCCATATTTTTCTCCTTTTTTAGCCCTTGATACCACTTGCTGCAACACCTTCTACGAAGAATTTCTGACAGGCAATAAAGATAATTACTACCGGTATTAAAGCACATACAGATGCTGCCATAATCAGCGCATAATCAGCTGCATACTGAGAAATAAACATACGAATACCAAGCTGAATTGTCTTTAACTCTGTACTGTTTAAGTAAATCAATGGGCCCATGAAATCGTTCCATACGTTTACAAAAGTAAAAATCGTTAAGGTTGCAATACCGGGTTTCGCTAAAGGTAATACCACACGGGCAAAAATGCCGTATTCGCCAAGTCCGTCAATTCGAGCCGCTTCTGACAATTCCTTTGGAATACTCAGGAAGAACTGCCTCATAAGGAATACACCGAAGGCGCTGAAAGCATGAAGCATAATCAAGCCGATATGTGTATTGTTTAAACCGAATTTGGACATCATAGTAAACTGAGGAACCATGTATACCTGCCATGGAACAGCGATTGTTGTTACATAAGCAAGGAACAGGAAATCTCTTCCCTTAAACTCCAGCTTTGCAAATCCATAAGCTGCAAAACAGCTTGTTGCCAACTGGATAATGGTTGTGATAACTGTCAGTTTTGTACTGTTTTTAAAGAATGTTAAAAGCGGAATTTTTTCCCAGATTTCCTGATAGTTTTCAAAGTGGAAGCTTCTCGGTATCCACTCCATCGGAATACTGAATACGTCTTTATTGAGCTTCACAGAAGAAATCAACATCCAGTAAAAAGGAATAATCATCAATACTGCCAGAAATGTCAAACCTATGTAAATCAATATTTTTTTTCTTTTTTCTGCTTTCATATTGTCACTCCTTTACATCCACTCTGTGAATTTCTTCTCGCCTCTGAACTGAACTAATGTAATTACAAGCACGATAGCAAATAATACGATAGCACTTGCACTTGCATATCCAAATTCAAAGTTTGTAAACGCTGCGTCATAAATGTGGTTTACCATAACCTGTGTTGCACGTCCAGGTCCACCGCCTGTCATAATGTAAATCAAGTCAAATACCTTGAAGCACTGAATTGTCAACATAATTACAACAAAGAATGTTGTTGGTTTTAACATTGGAATTGTAATATATTTCAATTTTTTCCAGCCTGTTGCTCCATCGAGGCTGGCTGCTTCATAAAGTTCTTTTGAAATTCCCTGCAAAGCTGCAAGGTATACAATCATATAATATCCCATATATTTCCAAACACTTACGATAATGATTGCCGGCATTGCCCATTTTACAGATGCCACCCAACCCGGAGGATTGGAAATACCGATTGCTCTTAAAAATTCATTGATCGGACCTACGTCCTTCATGAAAAGCATGTTCCACACTGCACCTACTGCTACAAGAGAAGCAATGTAAGGGAAGAAAAATGCAGTACGATAAACAACAATTCCTCTAATCTTGCTGTTCAGTAAAACTGCGATCAAAAGTGCTGCTGCAACCGTAAGAGGTACTGTAAAGATTGCATAATAGAAGGTGTGTCCCACAGCCATTTTAAAAGTGGAGTCACTCATTAAACGTACAAAGTTATCAAATCCTACAAACTCCATTGGTGTATTGGAAGAACCGTTCCATTTCATAACGCTGAGTACGAAAGAAAATACCACAGGAACAAAGATAAACAGGAAATATCCAATAAAGTTCGGTAAAATAAATGAATATCCAATCAGATTTCTTTTTATGACTTTTTTTTGTTTTGCTGTCATTGCCATATCCTTTTCTCCTTTTCCAGAACACAGGGCTTTCCGTCTGTGTTCGTTTTACATTCAGAAAGCCCTGTCCCTTGTTATTTTAATTTATCACGGATTGGCTTCACGTATTTCTTTTACACGCTCTGTCATATTTTTCAGTCCGTCATCAATACTTTCTTCGCCAATCATAATCAAGTCATGTTCTTCTTCCACTGCTTTACGGATTTTTTCAATGTTTTTATCCAGTGGTCTGTCGAATACCATACCTTTTAATTCCAGTGCCTCTGCACAGCCTTCTGGGAAGCCTTCTACGGAAGTTACTTTTTCCATAATTGTATCGTTCTGAACAACAGTTAAAATACCCTGTTCAGCAAGTTTTTCAGCTGTTTCTACGCTTGTTGCACATTTTACAAATTCCCAAGCTAAATCCTTCTGGTCGGAGTTTGCATTGATTGCAACCGGTGTTACAGCGCCAACGCTGTTTCCTGCTTCTACGCCTTCCGGATGAGGAATTGTTGCAAATCCCCAGTTAAAGTCGATTTCGCCTGCATTCTGTGCCTGAATTAAGTTTGCGATGAACCATGTTCCCATTGGCATCATTGCACATTGCTGCTGCTGGAATACACTTGAGTAATGTAAGTTTCCTGTTTTAATTGTTGCATAGTCCTGAACAATTCCGTCTTTCTGCATACGCAGCGCCTGCTCGTAAGCCGGTTTTAAGAAGCTGTAATCGTCAGATACTAATGTGTGTTTGCCATCCTGAATTGCCCAGTTACATACTAAAGCCATCCAGTTGTGATTGTGTGTTCCGTAAATCTTTTCATTTCCTTCGCCGCTGGTCATCTTGCGTGCCAGCTCTTCGTATTCATCCCATGTCATGTCGTTGCTTGGATAAGGAACATTTGCTTTGTCAAACAAATCTTTGTTGTAGTACAGCACGTACCAGTCAGAACGATATGGAAGTGTATACTGTTTTCCTTCAATCTGAAGCTCTTCCGCAGTTCCGTTATAGATAGATAAATCTAATTTATCTTTTTCTATGTATTTGTCCAGACATTCAATCTGGCCTTTTTCCTGCATGCTAATCTGTGTTCCCATATCTTTTACAAAAATAACATCTGGGTCCGGGTCTCCTCCTGCAAGCATAACAGTCAGCTTGTTGTTATACTCGTTTGCCGCTGTATCAACGTACTCAATTTCTACATCAGGATGTTTTTCCTTAAATACCTCAACGGCTGTTTTAAACTGTGGTGATGTGTCGTTATCCCATGTAGAGATTGTCAGTTTTTTCTTTCCGCCATCTTCTTTCTTGTCATCCTTTTTGTCTCCGCCGCAGCCTGCCAGCATACCTACTGACATGGCAGCAATCATTCCCATTGCAATTACTTTTCTTGCTTTCATAATGCTCCTCCTTTACGAAAAATGTTCCGTTGTTCTTTGTAAATATAGAGTACCAAAAATCCATGTTCTCATAAATGAATTATTTATCTATTTCTATTACTATCTATATATGAGCGTATTTTTTCTTGTACTTTTTTCATATTTTATTACTTTTTTACATTTTTCATCAAGTTTTCGGGAATTTTATGTATTATTTTTCTACCACATGTGCATAAAGTGCTGCATAGTAAGAGTAACTGCCGTAATTCCTACCCAACATGCCATCCCCAGCAAAATCGGTTTTCCGCCGCTTTTTACCAGCTTTACAATATCCGTATGAAATCCGATAGCCCCCATTGCCATAACAATAAAGAACTTGGAAAGCTCTTTTAACGGCTGAAAGCTTTCAATAGGAACGCCTGCTGCCACCGCTACGGTAGTAATCACGCTTGCTCCGATAAAGAACAGAATAAAGAATGGGAAAACTTTTTTCAGTGATACCTTTTCTCCGTTCTGATTTTCTGCTTTTTTGGCTCTGCGAACTGCCAGCACTAAGGTAATTGGAATAATCGCCAATGTTCTGGTAAGCTTTACCGTTACCGCCTTATCTAATGTCTGACTGCCTAAATGGTACATGCTGTCCCATGTAGAAGCCGCCGCCGTTACAGAAGATGTGTCATTTACCGCAGTTCCTGCGAAAACACCGAAAGCATCTCCTGATGTAGTGGAAAATCCTATGGCTGCTCCCAGTGCAGGAAAAATCAACGCCGCCAAAATATTAAACAGAAAGATAACGGAAATTGCCTGTGCAACTTCTTCTTCATCTGCATCAATTACCGGAGCAGTTGCTGCGATTGCAGAGCCTCCGCAAATAGATGAGCCTACTCCCACCAGCGTAGAAATTTTCTCAGGAATGTTCATTGCCCGATGAAGTACAAAAGCGATTACCAGTGAAGTGGTAATGGTACATATTATAATAGGAAGAGATTGCTTTCCTGTTTCCATAACCACTTCTAAATTCATTCCAAATCCCAATAATACAACTGCATACTGAAGAATTTTTTTCGAAGTAAATTTTACACCGCCTTCAAATGGCTCTTTCTTTTTCACTACAAGTGCGAGAACCATTCCTATGAGAATGGCAAATACCGGACCTCCGATAACAGGAAACATTTTTCCTAAAATACAAGAGGGAATTGCCAGTCCCAGACATAATAATAATCCTTTTCCGTTTTTTGATAGAAATTTCATCCTTTTCCTCCTTACATAGCTGCGTGAATTGCTGCGATTGTTCCATCTGCCACTGCCGTAGATACCTGACGAATATTTTTCACACGAATATCTCCCACTGCATAAACCCCTGCAATCTCTGTTTCCATATTTTCATCTACCGGTATAAAACCATTTTCTAAATTTAGCTCCCCATATAATTGTGTATTCGGAATTGTCCCTGCATAGACAAAAATCCCGCATCCCGGATCTGCAATGGTCTCAATCGCTCCTGTTTTCTCATCGGAGAGCTCTAAAGACTCTACTTTTTCTACTCCGTATACTCCGTGAAGTCTTGTATTTAAACGTACTTTAATATTTGGTGTTTTTACAACCTTTTCCTTAAATTCCGCAATACATCCCAGCTTTTCTTCAAAGTGGATAATGGTTACCTGCGCCGCATATTTTGCCAGATATAAGGCTTCCTTCACAGCGCCGTCAGCTCCGCCGATTACATAGACGTTTTTCCCCTGATATTTTGTGGCATCCTTGGCAGCATTCATACGCATCCCCCTTCCTGTCAACTGCTTTTCTCCTTCAATATTTAACATTCTGGGAGAAGTTCCATTGGCAAGAATAACTTTTTTTGCCTGATATTCTTGATTTGTTGTCCGAATTTTTTTGATTTCACCTTTTAATTCTACTTCGATTACGTCTTCTTTTCTGATTTCTATGCCTGCATTTTCTGCCTGTGTTTTCAACTTCTCTGCAAAGATATATCCTGTTTCCCCCTGAGATACCCCTACATAATGTGTCACTGTGGAAACCTTTCCGATTAAGCCTCCTACTTCATTCTTTTCTAAAATCAATGCTTTCTTTCCTCTGCTCACTGCGTAAATTCCTGCACTGATGCCTGCCGGTCCTGCCCCGATAATGATGATGTCATACATATTTTTCTCCTCCATATTCTCTGTTTTCTATACTCTTACTATATTTTATATTTATCATTTTGTAAAATTATAAATATTGATATAATCATAATTTTTTGTTATGATTAGTGCTATGAACTACTCATTCTTGGAGGTATTTTCAATGTTAGATTTTCGAATGGAAACATTTTTAACCGTCTGTGAATATATGAATTTTACCCATGCTGCGGAGAAATTAAACCTGACACAGCCTGCTGTATCTCAACATATAAAATATTTGGAAAAGGAATACGACTCGCCTTTGTTTGTCCGTGATAAGAAAAAGCTTCGCCTTACACCGGCGGGAGAGATTCTCCGTTCAGCCTTAGAAACTATGAGAAATGATGAAAACACTTTAAAAAAACGTATGAAAGAAAGCTTGACACAAAAAAGAGTTTTAACCTTTGGGGTGACTATGACTATCGGAGAATATGCCATTGTGCCCGCTCTGGCAAAATTTATTCAGGTACACCCTGATACAGATTTCCATATTCGGTATGGAAACACCCAGAAATTACTCTCCCTTTTATGCGATGGTCTCATTGATTTTGCCATTGTAGAGGGATATTTTAAAGGAGACAATTACCAAACCCGTATTTTTCAGTCAGAAGAATATATTGCCGTTACATCAAAAGACCACGTTTTTCAAAAGCCCGTCACTACCTTACGTGATTTAACCTCGGAACGTCTGCTCCTTCGTGAACACGGTTCCGGTACAAGAGCCATTCTTACCAAAACTCTTGCCTTGAAAAATATGTCTATCTACGACTTTCCTCATATTATAGAGGTGGAAAATATTCACACCATTGTGTCTCTGCTGTGTGAAGACTGCGGTATCTCTTTTCTTTACAAAGCAGCGGTAGAAAAGGAAATCCAACAGGGAATTTTAAAACAAATTCCATTATCCGATTTTATGGTCATGCACGACTTTACTTTTATCTGGAATAAAGACAGCATCTTTTCAGAAGAGTATGAAGGAATATTTCAGGAACTCCTTCGGCTTTCAAACAGAAATAAATAAGAGACTACCTCATTATCAAAAAGACTTCGAGATATTTATACATTTTTAGCGAATTTATCGAGCATGCTTTGAAATTACACCCCCAAAGCGAGCACAGACTGAGCGCAAAATGTATAAATATTTTTGGTATTTTCTGAATGAAATAGTCTCAATTTTTAAATCTTATTAGCAGGTTGCTCCGCCTTTTAAATGTTTCTGAGCTTTGATATTTTCTTCTTTTCTGCTCAGTAATTCATCACCCAAAAGCTGTTCCTGCACATTTTCAAATCCAATTCTTGCAACAGTATCTGCAAAGCGTTCTCCTGTAATTCCCTGTTCTCTGAATAAGAGAATTGCCTTTTCTACAACAGATAACACTTCTTCTTTATCTGTAAAGACTTTTTCCAGATAACGTCCCTGTGCTACCTTCTTGCCCCAGCGTCCGCCGATGTAAATGCGATAGCCGTTTGTATAATCTTCAAAAGCGTTAAACGGACATTTTCCGATACAGCGTCCGCAATGATTACATGAGTTTTCATCAATGACGATTTTTCCGTCTACGACTTTTGCTACGTTGATTGGACAGTTCTTTTCTACACGGCAGATTTTACATCCACGGCATTTTTCCATATCTACCTGTGGAATTCTCTGACCGATAATACCCAAATCATTTAAGTCCGGTTTTACACAGTTATTCGGACATCCGCCAACAGCGATTTTGAATTTATGAGGTAACTTCACGTCAGAATATCCGTGGAAAAATCTCTCATGGATTTCTTCTGATAATCCAAAGGTATCAATCAATCCGTACTGACAGGTTGTACCTTTACAGGAAACTACCGGACGAACTTTAGAGCCTGTTCCGCCTGTTTCCAAGCCTGCCTGCATCAGATATTCACGAAGCGGCTCAATGTTGTCAAACGGAACTCCCTGAATTTCCATTGTCAGACGGGAAGTCATGGTAACTTCTCCGCTTCCGAAAAGCTCTGCTGCCTCTGCAATGGTTCTGGCTTCATCTGCTGTGATTTTACCGTTTCTTGTAATAACACGTCCGTTGAATTTATCTAAGGTTGTCTTATCTCTTAAAAATCCAAGAGCTTTTACTCTTGTTTCTTCTTCCGGAGATACGGCATTTTCTGCATGCTGTACTTTTACGTCATTAAAGAACTGTGCGCCTTCCAATACCACGGTGTTTTTATATCCGTAAGAACGTAATCTGTTCTGTAAGAAATATCCACGTTTTCCTTTTGCACATACAAGAAGAAGCTTCTCCTCTTTATCCAGACCTTCGATTTCTCCGTTTACTTTGGAAAGGTCTACATAAACTGCCCCACGAATAGATGGTGCAAGCCCTACATCTACTACTTTATAATCCTTTGCTTTTCCTGCTGCATATTCTGCCGGTGTCATGCTCACAAGATTTCCGTTTATCTTATTCAGTAAAATATAAACTGCCTGTACAAATGGATGAATAGCAGTGGAAAATGGCGGTGCATAAGCAAAATCCGCATTTTCAAAGTCTTCCAAAACAGCGCCCATGTTGATACCCATAACCGCAATGTCTACCATTTTGTCTACTGCGCCTGTTCCCAACACCTGAACACCTAAAAGCTTATGTGTATCTTTTTCTGCAATTAATTTTGTAATGAAAAATCCTGCATCCGGATAATAATGCGCCTTATCGTCCGTAGGTGCTACCACTGTGACAACCTCATAACCGGCATTTTTTGCCTGTTCTTCTGTAAGGCCGGTACGTCCGATATTCAGGTTTGGTAATTTTACAACACCTGTTCCCAGTACGCCCGGATACTCTTTTTTCGTACCTGTTAAAATCTGTGCCAGCGTTCTGCCTTCCAGATTTGCGGAAGAGCCCATTGGAGACCACTGTGGCTTTCCTGTAATACGGTTGGTAACCATCACACAGTCACCTGCTGCATAGACGTCCTCTAAATTTGTTTTCATGGTCTTGTCCACAAGAATAGTTCCTTTGAACATCTCTAATCCACAGTTCTGAAGAAAATCTGTATTTGGACGAATACCTGCTGCCATAATCAAAAGCTCACATCTTAACAATCCTGCTGATGTTTTTACTCCTGTTACATGGTCATCTCCCATGATTTCTTCTGCTTTTGTACCTGTGATAACACGAATACCCTCTTTTAACAGATGTTTTTTTGCATAGACAGCCACTTCTGTATCTACAATATTCGGTAAAATCTGAGATGCAAAATCAATAACAGTTACCTGAACGCCTTTTGCCTTTAAATTTTCAGCTACTTCCAGTCCGATAAATCCGGCGCCGATTACAACGGCTTTCTTCACCTGATTTTCTTCTACATAAGCACGGATATTGGTTGCGTCATCCGGTGTACGCATCTGAAACACACCGGAAAGGTCTGTACCTTCTATTGGCAGCTTTGCAGGAGAAGCGCCTACTGTCAGCACCAGCTTATCATAGCCGTATGCTTCTTCCGCTCCTGTTTCAACATCTTTTACAAGCACTTCTTTTTTCTCCGGATGAAGGGCAATGGCTTCTTTTCCTGTTTTTACCTCTACACCTGTAAGTCCTGCATATTTTGCCGGAGTGTTTACAATCAATTCTTCACGGCTTTCAATCAATCCGCCTACATAATAAGGAAGCCCGCAGCCTGCATAGGAAATATCTTTATCCTTTGTAATTACGGTAACTTCTGCACTTCTGTCTTCTCTTTTTAATTTTGCTGCTGTTTTTGTTCCCGCAGCAACACCACCTATAATTAGTATTTTCATAGTCCTCTCTCCCATTCTTTTGCTCCTATCTGTGGCAGCAATATTTTTTCCCTGCACATTCCGGGCGCATTTCTTCACATACGATAACGTCACCCCCGCTAATTGTCAGTCGTTGTCCGTTTACCAGCACATCTGCGATTTTCTGTCTTGCCTCGTTGTAAATGCGGGTGACTGTTGGACGGGAAATGTTCATTTTTTCTGCACATTGTTCCTGTGTCAGTTTTATATAGTCCAAAAGGCGAATGACCTCATATTCGTCATAAGTGAGGTTAATATTTCCACTTCCCGGACATCCCTCCGGTATTAAACCTGTCACTTTGGGCTTTGAACAAATACACCTGAGTTTCTGCGGTCTGGCCATGGTTGCCTCCTCTCTTGTATGGCATTGAAATAAATCTTCGTTTTTTCTTTGCGCTTTTAAAATACTCTTGTTTTGAACTTATGTCAATATCTTATTTGAAAACATTTTATGAACTTTATTAACAAATGTTCATAATTCTTAATAAAAATCTCATGACTTTTGTGGAAAACTCATCTTCACCCAGAACTCATTTCCCAAAAGCTCCGCATGAATTTCCCCTTTCATCCTAAGAACAAATTCCTGCGCAATGGAAAGTCCCAATCCGCTGGAATTTTTACTCCTTGCCCCATCTGCCTTATAAAACCTCTGAAATACCTTGGATACATCGATTTCCTCCGGATTTGTCACCTCATTGCAAATCCAGAGACAAAGCTTTTCTTCTTTTTCAAAAAGCTGCACCTTTATCTTTTCCTGTCCGTGATCCATACCATTTTTAATAATATTCTGAAGCACCCGCTTTAATCCGGCTTCGTTCCCCTCCATATAAAGCTGTTTTTCAGGCAAGCTGATTTCAGGCAAAATCCCCCTCCCTGACCAGTCATCGTAATAAGAAAAAATGGTATTCTTTAAAATGCGGTTGATGCAACAGATTTTTAATTCTAAAACAAAGCTGTCATTCTTCAGCTTTGTAAACATAAATAATTCTTCCAGCATTTCCTTTAAGCTTTCAATTCTCTCCTGTATTACCTTCATGTAATGCTTCTGTTCTTCCGCACTTGCACTTTCCATGAGCTGAAAATAACCGTTAAGAGAAGTCAGGGGCGTGCGAATATCATGGGATAAATTTGTATAGGTATCCGCAATCATCTGTTCCTTTTCCTTAAATTCCCGTTGTTCTTTTCTTCGCATTTGAAACAACTCGTTTAACAGACTTACTAATTTTTCAAAACCGCCTGTTTTCATATTTGCGGTAATCATCATATTACTGTCATGTTTCATCAGAAACGCAAGCTGGCGGCAGATATCCCCTATCTGCCGCTGCATTTTTACTAAAAAATAAGTTTGTAATAAAAGAATAAAAATTAAAATTCCAATCCAGAATTTCATCTATATATCTCTCCTTCGAAATACCAAAACCGTCAGAAAAATCGCCAAAATTCCAAATACTCCGGCTATTCCCAGTGCGTTTACGCATTCAGAAGCCTTCGGCGTCATAGAAAGCAGAGAAATCTTTCCGCTGACTGTATGCTCAATAAAGCTGAAGTTTTTCACTCCCATATCATGTAAGACCTTATCTACAAGACTGTATACCAAAATAAGTACATTCAGACACATACAGACAGATAAGGTCATACTAAGCATATTACTTTTTAAAATAATTGCCATTGCCATGCAAAGTAAAACCAAACTATAATGAAGAACCGTTTCTGTCCCGAAATATCTCCAGAACATCTCCATATTTCCCCATTTTGACGCTCCGAATACTGCGTACTGACAAACTGCCTGTATACCAAGGTATAAAAATAATGTCAAGACTGTATAAAGCAACAATACAATCGCCTTTGAAAGAATAAGACTCCCTCTATCCTTTACCTGTCCTCCAATGTTCTTAATATATCCGCTTGTAAGATCCGCTGTGGAAAACAATACAGTAAAAATCACCAGAAACAGGGCAATAAATTTTGACTGCATATTGGCAAAAATCTGGTCAAAGATTGTTACTTTTTCTTCTGGCTTTGTAGGTAGCGAAACACTTAATCCAAAATTCAGCGTTCCTTCCTCTGACACGGTTTCTAATTGTCCCTTTGCCGCTTCCTCTTGCATATATTGATAGTCTTCCTTTGACATCGTAGTTGAAAAAATAACAGCTACCCCAAGAATAATCCAAATAATATAAAAAGCCTTTGTATGAAACATTCGATATAAATCCATTTTAATCAATTTAAGCATGCTGCGCACCTCCTGTCAGGTTTAAAAAGTAGCTTTCCAAATCTTCACTGGTAATTGCAATTCCTCTTACAAAAATTCCTGCCTTTGCCAGCTCCATATTTAAAAGAGCGCTTTCTTCCAAGCGTTCAAAAATATAAATACGATGTTTATCTATAACCTGATAGTTGGTAAAGCCCAGCTTATCCAATATAGGAAGCGCCTGCTCTGGATAGTCCAGTTCCAGCTCTATACGCTCTGAACACCGTTTTATCAATTCTTCCTGACTGAGTTCCTGCAATAAGCTTCCATTATGAATAATTCCGTAATGGGTTGCCAGCTTTGAAAGCTCCTCTAATACATGACTGGAAATTAAAATAGTCATATTTCTCTCATCACGAAGCTTCTGTATGGTGTCCCGAACTTCCACAATTCCCTGTGGATCAAGGCCGTTAATAGGCTCATCTAAAACCAGCAAATCCGGTTCTCCCACCAGCGCCAGCCCAATGCCTAAACGCTGTTTCATTCCCAGTGAAAAATGTTTTGTTTTTTTTCTTCCTGTTTTTTCCAGTCCTACGGTTTTCAAGATATCTTCTACATATCCTTTTTTGTTAATTCCCAGCATTTCGCATTTTATTTTCAGATTTTGATAAGCTGTCATATTGCCGTATAATCCGGGCATCTCAATTAAACAACCAATTCTGGAACGAACGTCTTTCAATTCCTTCCCTGAATAACCAAAAAATTCAATCTCACCTGCGGTAGGACGTGAAAGTCCGCTTACCATTTTCAGACAGGTACTCTTTCCTGCTCCGTTTCTTCCTATAAATCCATAAATTGCACCCTTTTTCACGTGGATATCCACATTTTCCACTGCTTTATGACGCCCATATTGTTTTGTCAGACCTCTGGTTTGTAACAAATATTCACTCATAACAGTCTCTCCTTTCCTTATCTGCTCTTATCATATCTCTTCAATCCTAAAAAATCGCAAATCAAAAGTAAAAAAAAGGTAAAGTATGAGCGGCATAATTCTTTACTGTTGTAAGCGATATCCAATTCCCCATACTGTTTCAATATATTCTTCCTTTGTAACTTCTTTTATCTTTTTCCGAATATTGCTGATGTGCACATCTAAAGTTTTTGTTTCTCCCATATATGGCTCTTCCCAAGCATATTCAAAGATATCTTCTTTGCTAAATACCTGTTTTGGATGCTTTAACAACAGCTCTAATATAGAAAATTCCTGTTTTGTAATTTTTCCCAGCAACTTTCCTCCTACTTCTATCTGAAATTTTTCTCTGTCCAGCACCATCTGCTTATGAGAAAGCACATTATTGTTTCCTCCTTGAACGCCGTGGCGAAACTGTACCTGAACCCTTGCCAATACTTCTTGTATCTCAAATGGCTTTGTAATATAATCATCAGCCCCTGCAATTAAAAGATTTACTTTATCGTCAAGTGTATCTTTTGCCGTTAAAATAATTACGGCGCTGTTTCCTTGCTCCCGTATAAATTTCAAAACCTCCTCTCCCGGTATTCCCGGCAGCATCAAATCCAGAAGTACCAATGCAAAGCTTTCCATTTTCAGTAGCATTTTCGCTTCTGTTCCCGAAAATGCCTGCACCGCAGCATACCCCTCTTTTTTTAACGCTGTAAAAAGCAAGTTGTTAATATCTGTGTCGTCTTCTACAATTAAGATTTTCTTATCCTCTTTCATTACTTTTCTCCTAAAATTCCTGATACGACAAAAGGAGAAATACCAAAAGAGGTATTTCTCCCTAATATGTACTATGTAATTAATTACTGAACAATTCTTCTAACCGCAATCGGTGATCTGTATAACGCGTTTGCAGTATATTTAATACCGCCCTTTGGATATGGAGCGCTGTTGGAAGCATGTACAATTCCACCATCTCCTGTAAGGATTGCCACATGTCCCGGGTATACGATTAAGTCTCCTGCACGATGCTGAGAATAATCAATTCTTACACCGGAACTTGCCTGTGCACCACTTGTACGTGGCAGGCTGTATCCGAAGTGTCCGTAAATCTGCTGTGTAAATCCGGAGCAGTCAATACCATTTGTTAAGCTGTTTCCGCCATATACATAAGGATTTCCGATAAACTGTTTCGCATAGGCTACAACTGCTGCACCTGTTGAACCATTATAAGATGGTGTGGATGGTTTCTCTGTTTCTGGTTTAGATGATGGTTTCTGGCTCTCTGGCTTTGAGTTTCCTCCACCATTGCTCGGCTTATTACTGCTTGGTTTATTATTATTTGTATTACTACTGTTATTATTTGATGGTTTATTACTATTGCTGTTATTGTTACTACTGTTATTATTATTCTGCTGAGCCTGCTGCTGTTTTTCCTGTTCTTTTCTTGCCGCTTCTTCCTGTGCCTGAATTTGTTCCAATTCTGCTGTCTGCTGTGCAATCAGGTTTTTATATTCTTCAGCCTGTGCCTTCACATTTGCAATCTGCGCTTCATAATCAGATGCGTTTGCTTTTAAGTCGTCAATCTTAGTCTGAAGAGCGCCTTTCATGCCTTCCTGTTCTTCTTTGGCAGTTTCCAATTCAGATTTTTCATTTTCTAATTTTTCTTCTAAATCTTTAACTTCCTGAACAGCTTCTTTCATCTCTTTCAGCTCTGCTCTGTCATAAGCGTACATTTTTTCTGTGTTTTCCACTTTGGATAACATAGATGCAATGCTGTCAGACTCTAATAAAATCTGTGCCCAAGCATCACTTCCGCCATTTTCGTACATGTACTGAATTCTCTTTTTCATTGCTTCGTACTGTTCGTCTCTGTCCTGCTCTGCCTGTACAAGGTCTTCTTTTGTCTTTTCGATTTCTGCTTCTTTATCTGTAATTTCTCCTGCAAGAATGTCAATCTGAGAAAGAACGTCTACTAATTCCTGTTCAGAGGAACTAATCTGTCCCATAATAGCGCCTTTTTGTTCTTCAAGACTGTTTGCTTTTGCTTCTGCTTCTGAAAGTTTATTCTGAGTTTCTGATTTCTGAGCCTGTACATCATCTTTTCTTGCAGCGGAAACTGGAAGAATTTGTGTTGCTGCCATAGCAAAAATCAATGACAGACATGCTAATCTTTTTTTCATACTTTTATGTACCTCTCCAATAACAATTTTATACTTACTTTTTTAATATCTGTAACATTTCTGAAACATTTTTCAAACTTCCTGTATATAATAGCATAATTTTTTTCCCTTGGCAAGGGTGAAGTTGGGATTTTTTAAATTTGTATTACAAATTTTTTCCCGTTTTTTCAATCTTTTCTTCGGTTTTTCGGGGATTTATGATATGATAAAACTATGGAATTGTTACAAATTTTTAAAGAACGAAATTACGATATGAAAGGAGAACCATGAAACGAAAACTAAATGAAATTATCTATACCATATCCAGGTACACGGAAATCGTTTTATCTGCGGTCATGCTTCTGGTAATTATTACATTAATTATTCCCATGCTTTATAATTTTATCCGTATTCCCCTTTTGGATATCAGTCCGGAACAATTTACCGAATTTTTGGGAAATGCGCTGACACTTCTCATTGGCGTAGAATTCGTAAAAATGCTGGCAAAGCATACGGCTGAAAATCTTCTGGAGGTTTTAATGTTTGCCATTGCAAGGCAAATGGTAGTCGAACACCTTAATATGGTAGAAACACTTATCGGCGTTGTCGCCATTGCCGTTATCTTTGCAATCCGTAAATATTTGCTTTTAAAAGCTCCTGAAAATAAAGAAAAAACTTACGACAAACTTTAGAAAGAGCTGTCACATTAAGAGCAATCAGAGATATCTATACATTTTTAGCGAATTTGTCGAGCACGCTTTGAGATTACAAGCTCAAAGTGAGCGCAGACTGAGCGCAAAATGTATAGATATTCTCGATGCGACTTAAAATGACAGCTCTATATCTTATATTTTTTATGCAAATAATTTTGTTGCCGCTTTAATCAGATACTCAGTATCTTTTACTCCCACTGTTTCATAAGGAGAGTGCATTGCAAGCTGTGGAAGTCCGATATCCACTGCATTTAAAGCAACTTTTGTGTTAGAAATATTTCCAAGTGTAGAACCGCCTAAAATATCGGAGCGATTTGTAAATGTCTGGAAAGGTACTTCCGCTTCATTACATAAATCTTTAAACATTGCAGCGGAAACGCCGTCAGTACAATATTTCTGATTTGCGCTGTGCTTAATTACAATTCCTTCATTTAAGTATGGGCGGTTTACAGGATCTGCCTTTTCTGTATAGTTCGGATGAACTGCATGAGCATTATCGGCAGAAACCATAAAGCTGTTGGCAAGATATCTTAAATAATTTTCATAGTCCTGTCCAAGAGCCTGATTTGCACGAACCAATACATCATATAAGAAAGTAGATGCTGCACCCTGTTTTGTACCGCTTCCCACTTCTTCGTTATCAAGAACACAGTGTACTGCAATGTATTCTTTCTTTTCTCCTGCCAGAAAACCTTTTAAGGATGAAAATGCGCACTGTAAATCATCTAATCTTCCGATAGAAACATATTCTTCATTTGCTCCCCATACAGAACCTTTTTCTCTGTTGTAAAGGAATAAATCATGACCTAAAATATTTTCTTCTTTTACATCTGCTGCTTCGGCAATGGTTTTCATAAAAGTATCTTTTGCAGCAATATCTCCAAATAATGGAAGTAAATCCTTCTGTGCATTGTATTTGTACCCATCATTTACTTCTCTGTTCATGTGAATGGCAAGATTTGGGATCATCAGTAAATCTCTGTCTACATCAACCAGCTTTGTCACCAGTTTTCCGTCTTCTTTTACAATCACACGGCCTGCTACAGAAAGAGGACGGTCAAACCACGGAGCACAAATCATACCGCCGTAACGCTCTACATTTAACTTCACATATTTGTTATCCACTGTCATTTCCGGATTTTCTTTAATTTTAAAACATGGGGAGTCACTATGGCTTGCCATAATACGGAAGCCTTTTGCTTCTCCTTCCGGTACAGAAAATGCAATCAGAGAAGAGTCATTTCTTGTTACATAGTAATTTCCGCCCTTTTTAATTTCCCATTTATCAGCTTCCTTTAATTCTGTATAACCTTCTTTTTCCAGAATTTCTTTCATGGAAGCTACTGCATGAAAACAAGTTGGGCTTTTTTCGATAAACTGAATAAGTTCTTTTGCTGTTTCCTGATACATATTTTTCCTCCTTATCTTATATACATAGTGCCCGTACTCCTGAGAGCCGGGCACTATTAAAAATTATTTGTTTTTAGAACGTTTTGCAATAACCGGCATAATAAATCCGAGTCCGATTAATACGAATGGAGTTACAATATTCATTACTAACTGGAATGGATCTTCTGAGTAAATACCCATGATGCAGGCAAATGCTGTAAACGCAAAGCACCATACACCGAAGATAATACCAACTGTTTTATTCTTAACAAAACGATATTCTGCATGGAATTTGTCTCCTGCTTTTTTCAATGCAATATATGCAACAAATACCCAGAGGTAACGCAGAGGCATACATACAGAATTTACTTTTACAAGCCATTTTACTAACACGTCTACGCTTTCGATACCGAATGCAGGAACAATAATCAGTAAGGATACAATAACCATAACTAATTTATGTCCGTTTGTATATGTGCCGTGTTTGTTCTGTTTAAACAGAGCTTTTGGAATGTAATTTTCATCAGCGCTGTCTAAGAGCATACGCAGAGGTGCGTCAATAGACAGAATTAATACTGCAAACTGTCCGATTAAGTTTGTCAGCGCATAAACTACTACGAAGAAATCACCTACATGGTAATATTCACCTAATTTCTGGAATGCGTAGTAAGCGCCGTTTGTCATAAGGTCCGGTGGGATATTGTTGGAGTCAAACATCATTCCTAATGAGATTGTTCCCAATACCGCACATACAGTAACCATGATGGCAAGTGTAATCATACCTCTTGAGAAGTCCTTTGCAGGATTTTTCATCTTATTTACATAAGGTGAAATCTTCTCACATCCGCCTACGGCAAATACCAGAATAGACAGGTTCAGGAAGAACTTGCTGTCAAATGTAGGCATGAAGGTCTCTACTGACCATTCGATGTCCATTACGTCTGCTCCTGTAATTGCAGGTGCAGCAATCATCATAATGATGAAAAGAATAGACATGATAAACATTGTAGAGCCTGCAAGGGATGTCAGTTTGTTTAAAACGCCAATTCCCTTAGATGCAACCCATACAGCAAACAGGAATAATGCAAGACAGATAACTGCCATTACTTTTACATCCATCTGACTGATACGTGCATCTCTGAAGATTGCCCAGCTTGTTGCAATAACTGCGCCGTTTGGTTTCTGTGAAATATATGGCATATGCACAATCCAGTAGGTCCATCCTGCCAGATAAGCCATTCTAGGTCCGATTGTTTCCAAAATCCAGGAGCTTACACCGCCGCCTGCTTCTTTGAAAGCACTCCCCATTTCACCAACCATTAACGCATATGGTACAAAATAAATGGCAAAAATTAATGCCCATGAAACAATTGCTTTTAATCCGCCGTATTCAGAAAAGCCGTTAATAACGTTTCCAAATCCCCATACTGTTGAAAAGGCCATAAAAGCAAGGCTGTACCACATGATTTTCTTTTCGCTTTTGTGGTTATTCATCACTTCTTCTCCTTGTTTCTAATAATTTTTAGCGACTTCTTATTATACCTTTAAAAGCGTCAAATTTTTGTCAAATTTTATTTTTCCAATAATCCCATGGCTATTTTCTCAGGAGTAATGGGCATTTCTTTTATGCGGAGTCCCACAGCATTGTAAACTGCATTGGCAATAGCCGGACACGGAGTATTGATAACGATTTCTCCTATGGATTTTGCCCCGAAAGGATGTGATTTTTCATAGCTTGGAGCAAATTCTACACGGATTTTCTTTACGTCCTGTCGACATGGAATTTTATACTGCATAAAGGAATTGTTTCGCATCTGTCCTTTTTCGTTATACTGGATATCTTCGTATAAAGCCATTCCAATTCCCTGTGCAAGACCGCCCTCGGTCTGTACTCTGGCAAGATTTGGATTGACAGGTGTTCCGCAGTCTACCACTGCCACGTAGTCTACCACTTCAATGCTTCCTGTCTCTTTATCAATCTCTACCTCTGCCATGCCTGCCATAAACGGCGGCGGAGAAATTTTGGAGGAGCGGTTGACTGTTACATGAAGAGACTGATTATTTCCGCAAGTTCCTTTTACCGCAATCTCCTCTTTGGAAACTTCTCGTTCCCCATCCAGCGTATAAACTCTCTGTCCGTCAAATTCTGTTTTCTGTACGGGAACGCCTAAAATCTCTGCTCCGATTTCCTTAATTTTCTCACGAAGCTCTTTGCAGGCATCTGCCACTGCCATTCCCGTAACGTAGGTAGTTGCAGAAGCGTAAGAACCAGAGTCGTAAGGAGAAATATCCGTATCAACACCGAATACCACGATATTTTCCAGCTTTGTCTCTAAAATATCTGCCGCCATTTGTGCCAAAATGGTATCGCAGCCTGTTCCCATGTCCGTAGCTCCAAGGCTTAACGTATAGGACGCATCTTCTCCCATTTTAATGGTTGCTCCGCCTACGTCAACTCCTGCAATAGAAGAACCCTGCATAGCAAGAGCCGCCCCTACGCCACGGATTTTTCCGTCCTTTGTCTCATAGCAGGGATATTTTTTGTCCCAGCCTATCATCTCTTTTGCTTTTTCAATACATTTATCCAAGGTACAGCTTGTAACCACGGGACTTCCGTCATATCCTACAAAAGCGTCTCCTTCTCTTGACACGTTTAACTCTCGAAAAGCAATGGGGTTCATGCCAATTTTTTCTGCCAGCTCGTCAATGGCTGACTCTACTGCAAAAATCCCCTGTGTTGCACCGTATCCACGATATGCTCCTGCTGACATGTGATTTGTATATACCACATCATAAGTAAAGCGATATGCCTGTGTATTTCGGTACAGGCCCAGTGGTTTATGAGCAGATAAGCCTACGGTTGTAGGTCCATGCTCTCCGTAAGCTCCTGTATTGGAAAGCGTATAAATATCAATGGCTCTTAACAAGCCCTTTTCATCTGCTCCCAAACGCACCTTTACTTCCATCTCATGACGGGGAGAGGAACAAATCTGAGACTCATAGCGGGAGAAAATCATTTTCGCCGGCTTTCCTGTTTTTAAGGTCACAATCGCCGGATATACCTCTGCCACAGAAGTCTGTTTCGCTCCAAATCCACCTCCGATACGTGGTTTTATGACTCTTACCTTGGATGCGCCGATACCCAGCGCTCTTCCTAAAATTCTTCTTATATGGAAAGGAACCTGTGTGGACGCAACGACATTTAATCTGCCGAAATAGTCCAAATATGTATAGGCACGGAAGGTTTCCATCATTGCCTGCTGGTTTGCTTTTGTATGATACGTTCCCTCTACTACATATTTACATTCCTTTAAAAGAGCCTCCACATCACCTTTGCTTTCCACACCGGACGCACAGAGATTGCGGTGATTGTCTGCGCCCACAGGAACCTTTGCCTCCCAGTTTTCTTCCGGATGTATGAGAATTTCGCTGTCCTTTGCTTTATGGAAATCCAATACAGGCTCTAAAATCTCATATTTTACTTTGATGAGTTTTAACGCCTTATCCACGGCTTTCTCATTTTCCCCGGCTACAATGGCTACTGCATCTCCCACAAATCTTAAATGCTTATCCAAAATTAAACGGTCATAGGGGCTTAATTCCGGATAAGTCTGTCCCGCCATGGTAAAACGGTCTTGTGGTACGTCCTCATAAGTCAGAATACAGGCAATTCCCGGAACCTTTTTTGCTGCATCTGTTTTTATTTCTTCTATTCTTGCATGTGCGTGAGGGCTTCGCAACACCTTGACAATCAGACAATCTGCCGGAGCGATATCGTCTGTATAAACCGGCTGCCCTGTAACTAACGCTTTTGCATCCTTTTTCTGTACAGATTGATTTACATAACTCATGCTTCTTTTTTGCCCCCCTTCTTATACTCTAAAAACTTCAAAATGCTTCTGGTCTGTCCCACAAATCCGGAACAGCGGCAAAGATTTCCTGCCAGATATTCCAAAATTTCTTCTTCTGTTGGCTCTTCGATTTCTTCCAACATGACAAATACATTCATAATAAAGCCGGGATTGCAAAATCCGCACTGCTCTGCGCCTTCATTTGCAAGAAAATCTCCGAATTCTTCAGCTTCCTTCTGCATTCCCTCTAAAGTAACAATTTCCTGTCCGTCTGCCTGTACCGCCAATATGGAGCAGGAAAGCACAGACTTTTTATTCATCAAAACCGTACATAAGCCGCAGTTTGCTGTCTCACAGCCTCTTTTTACACTGTAACAGCCCTGTTCTCTTAAAAAATCTAAAAGTATGGTATCTGCCTCTGCTTCTGCTTTTATTTCTTTTCCGTTTAGCTTAAATTTAATTTCCATTTTCCCCTCCTGCTTTTAACAGCGCTCTTTTCACCAAAACCTGAACAAGAAGACTTCTGTATTCCTTGGAAGCTCTCATATTTCCTGCTGTTCTCACCTGCTCTTTTGCAAAAAGGGCAAAGTCGCAGGCTGCCTTTTCTTTTTCTAAAGCTTCCATATTCAGAAATCCTTTTAAAATATTTTCCTTATCCTCTACCAGTTTTGCTCTGAAAGGGCAAGCTCCCACTGCCACTTTTACATTTCCGTCTTCCTCTATGGAAACGGCACAGGTCAGTACAGGAAAATCTGTGCTGCTGTTCCTCTGGCTGATATATGCCATGCGAGCAGGCTTTTTCTTTACAATCAAACGCACCAAAATATCTCTGTCCGGCTTTTCTGCTGCAAATTCTTTTAAAGAAATACGACCTCTTTTGTAAAGCTCCACTTCTGTATCCATTGCCAAAAACATGGTGAGCACATCGGAAAATCCGTATCTGCCGAAAATACTTCCTCCTACGGTAGCACGATTTCGAAACTGTACCCCTACAATATGGCGAAGACTTTCCTTCATTGCGCCGTCTGTATACGCTGCCAGCCCTTTATGTACTTCCAGCTCTCTTAAAGAAGTCATTGCCCCGATTTGAAATTCCTCTTCTGTTTCTTTGATTTCATTCAATCCCAGTTTTGACAAATCAATGGCTGTACCTACATTTCTGTTTCCCATTTTCAGCCATAACATTCCTCCTAATATGCAGGAGGACTTTTTTTGGTTTAATTCATACGCTTCTTCCAGACTCTCAGGTCTTACATAATTTTTAATCTTTAACATGTCTGCTCCTTCATCATAATAAAAAGCACCGCCTACGCAGTGCTCCCCTTGTTGTGTTTCCCTTGAATTCAGTATAACATGGGCTTTTTACAAGAAGCAAGCTTTTTCTCTTTTCTTTTTCTTCAATTCGTATTAAAATCAAGGTACAGATAACCATGAAGGAGAACAAAGGAAATGAAACATCAAACAGATTTAGGAAAAGACCGAATTCCCATTCTGGTTTTAAAGCTGGCAATTCCTTCTATGATTGCACAGTTTGTCACTGTTTTATACAGTATCATTGACCGAATGTTTATTGGAAATATTAAAGAAATCGGAGATGCAGCCCTTGCCGGAGTAGGTGTATGCGGTCCTATTGTCACACTTCTAACCTCGTTTGGTACGCTAATCGGTTTAGGCGGTTCCATTTTAATGTCCATGCGTATGGGCGCAGGAAGAAAAAAACAGGCAGAGTCTATTCTCGCTCACAGCTTTGCTATGCTGGTTCTTTTTTCCGCTGTACTGACTATACTGTTCTTAGTAAGTAAAAAATATCTGCTCAACTGGTTCGGCGCAAGCCCGGTAACCTTCCCTTATGCAGATGCTTACCTTACTATTTATACTGCGGGAACGTTTTTTGCCCTGATGGCGATTGGGCTGAATTATTTTATTACCTGTCAGGGCTTTCCTGCCGTGGGAATGCTGACTGTTTTAATCGGCGCTGTTACCAATATTATTTTAGATCCTGTCTTCATTTTCCTGTTAGATATGAAGGTTGCCGGCGCTGCCATTGCTACGGTTATTGCACAATTTGCATCCTGTGCCTTTGCCTTTTGCTTTTTAATCGGCAAGAAAGTGCCCATTAGAATTACGTTATTGAAAAAGCAGTCCTTTTCACCTGTAATCGTGCAGAAAATTTTAACACTGGGGATTTCCCCTTTTCTGATACTTGCCACAGACAGTGTAATTATCATTGTTCTAAACTCTGTGCTGCAAAAATTCGGCGGACCTTCGGAAGGCGATATTTTAATCACCTGCGCCACCATCGTGCAGAGCTTTATGATGCTGATTACCGGCCCTATGCTGGGAATTTCCAGCGGTACACAGGCAATTTTAAGCTATAATTACGGAGCAAAAGAAATCAAACGAGTAAAAAAAGCAGAAAAATATATTTTAATCCTCTGCCTTTGCTTTACTACCCTTATGTTTGTACTTTCCCGTATTGTACCTCAGTATTTCATCCACATTTTCACCAAAGACCCCTTGCAGCTTGAGCTTTGTACATGGGGCATCGGAGTATTCACTTTAATGATTATTCCTCTTAGCTTTCAGTATGTATTTGTGGATGGCTTCACAGCCCTTGGAAGAAGCAAGACAGCCCTGTTCCTTTCTCTTTCCAGAAAAGGAAATTATATGCTTTTCACCATCCTTCTTCCTATTTTCTTTGGGGCAAGAAGTGCGTTTTATGCACAGCCTATTGCAGATGGGATTGCCGCTGTTATGGCAACAGTCGGCTTTCTTCTGATATTTAACAAGCACTTGGAAAAACGTGCAAATTCATAACACAGGAGGTTTTGTCTATGAAAAAATTTTTACTTGTATTACTTGCAGCAACAGCCACCTTATCTTTTACAGGATGTCAAAAAGAAGATAATTCTCAAAAAGCAGAAGAAGCCGAGCTTGATGCGGTTTCCTCCTCTTTAAGCGGAACATTAGTGAAATACACCGGTGCAGAAATATCCATTGAAACTTCAGAAGGTGAAACTCTGTCCTTCGATAATTGTGAAAAAGCACAGCTGGATTTGGAAAACGGAATTGTTCCCGGAAATGAAGTAACCCTTATGTATGTAGGCGCGATTGAAGATACGGATACCAGCAAGGTAAAAGTAAGAAAAATCACTGCCACAGAAGATAATTCCAGCGTTCTGGCTCTGGCAAAAAAGGCAGAGGAAAGTATTCCAAACAGTACGGGCTCTCCGGTTGTCTTAGAAGAAGACGACAAGGACGACGAGGAAGATAATAAACAGCAAGAGACAGAAAAGCAGGACGATAAAAAAGAAAAGCCTGAGGAAAAAGTCCCTCCAAAAGAAAATGACAAAAAAGATGACAACGAAGAGGATGAGAAGGAGGAAACCGGTGACAGCGAATTTGCTGTGGGCGACTCCAAAGACACCACCATTGCCAGCAGTGTATATGTCCGTTCAGAGCCAAAAAGCGGCTCCGAAATTCTGGGCACTTTATATACAGATGCTGCCGTAACGATTACAAACGTAGACGGAAGCGGCTGGTATGAAGTGGATTTTGAAGGACAGAAAGGATATATCTGGAAGGATTATGTAAACTAAAAACAATGTTCTAAGTGATTAAAGATATTTAGAGTTGTCTTTTTAAGCTTATATCAAAAATAGCCATACATTTTTGACAAATTTGCCAAAAATGTATGGCTATTCTTAATTACTGCTTATTATTCTGAAAACATTCCCTCTGCCAGTGTTTGCACACCATCCACTGTGCGAACACCGCTGGCAAAAATTTCATTTAACATAACGGGAATGACTTTGTTATTTTTTACTGCATTCATTTCTGCAAACATCTCGTCCTGCAAAAATAAATCCATTTTTTCTTCTTTTATCAGTTCTTCATCATCATCCAAGTACGGCGTATAAGTAATAAACAGTACATCAGGATTTGCCTCGACGACCTCCTCTGCTGTCATCACTGCGCTCTCCTGCTTTGCAAGAGTTCCTCCAATTTGATTTACCATATCTCCTGCAAGGCTGTCCGCACCATAATTGATAAAACCGTCTGTCCCCTTTTCCAAAATCAAAACAGAAGTCTCTTTTCCCGTCTTCTCAACCTTTTTCTTGATTTCTTTTACCTTGTCTTTCATGGATTTTACAAGCTCATCTGCTTTTTCTTCTACCTGAAAGATTTTTCCTATATTTTTAATATCGTGATATTCGTTTTCCAGCGTATCTTTTTCAGATGCCGTATTCGTATTGATATAAACGTTCACATTCTGGTCCAGCCATTCCTGCGGCTCTCCCAATGTGCTTTCCTCAAAATAAGAAACCCATGAGAAAATCATATCCGGCTCTTCTGCTGTAATTGTTTCTTTTGAAGGTGTAAACTCCTCCAGATTTTTCAGCTTGCCAAAAGCCTCCTGATATTCTTCTAAAATAGGCTGCTCTATTCCTGCTACTGCCGCAATTTTATCTTCCAGACCAAGGGCTAACATCGTTTCTACATTTCCCTGATAAACCGCCACCACCTTTTCCGGCTGTTTTTCATAGACCGTTTCATATTCTTTGCCATCCGGTCCTTGGGTTTTAATTGTCAGAGGATAATAAGAAGCTTCTTCTTTTTCTGCACTTTTTGTATTCTTTGATGTTTGTTTTTCTTCTGTTTTCTCCGTATTCTTAACAGCCTCTTTTTTGCTGCTGCTTTTATCAGAAGTATTGCTGTAACAAGTTCCCACACCTATTGCCACGGCAACTGTAAGCACACCTGCAACCAGCCATTTCTTTGTCTTCTGTTCCATTCTGCTCTCCTCTATAAAATCTCTATTCCCGCTTTTTTACATGCTGTCAGAGTTTCTTCGTCCCAAATAGATGCCTGAACCTCTCCCACGTGTACTTTTCCCAAAAACAGCATACAAATTCTGGACTGACCGATACCACCTCCTATGGTAAGAGGCAACTCTCCGTTTAAAAGCTTTTTATGGAAAGGAAGATTTCTTCTCTCCTCACAGCCTGCCTTTTTTAATTGTTCATCTAAAGATTTTTCATCTACACGAATACCCATAGAGGAAATTTCCAGCGCACACTGTAAAGGCTCATGCCAGAATAAAATATCGCAGTTTAATTTCCAGTCATCATAATCCGGCGCTCTGCCGTCATGCTTTTCTCCTGATGCCAGCACATCACCAATCTGCATAATACACACGGTTTTGTGCTCCTTTGTATATGCCTGCTCCCTCTCCTTTGGTGTCAAGGATGGATATAAATCCTCCAATTCCTGAGAAGTGATAAAGGCTACGTCACGACAAAGCTCTGTATCCAAATTCTCATACTGATATTTGATTTCATCCAACGCATTGCAGATAGTCCCCACAATACGCTGCACGGTACTTTTTAAATAATCCAAGGTGCGTTCTTCTCTTGTAATAATTTTTTCCCAATCCCACTGGTCAACATAAATAGAATGAAGATTATCCAGCTCTTCATCTCTGCGGATTGCGTTCATGTCTGTCAAAAGTCCTTTTCCCACATGAAAATCATAATGGTACAGCGCCATACGTTTCCATTTTGCCAGAGAATGAACTACCTGTGCCGTAGTTCCTGCGTCAGGAATATCGAAATTTACCGGACGCTCCACGCCATTTAAGTCATCATTTAATCCCATAGCCGGGTCAACAAACAAAGGCGCTGTTACCCTTTTTAACTTTAACGCCATACACAGCTTTTTCTGCATAAGATTTTTAATTGCTCCGATTGCCTCCTGTGTTTCGTATCTGGATAAGCATGAATGATAGTCTTTCGGTATGATTACTGTTCCCATTTACTTTCCTCCGTCAAATATTATGTGTTTTATTCTAGTACAAAACCTTCGGAATGTAAACATAAATAACATTCAAGTTCTTATTGGTTTGAACTTCTTAGCAAAATATGGTATCCTAATATCAGTATATTTTTGAAGGAAGGAGTCGCTGCATGAAAATACAGGAATCTGCTGAGAACTATTTGGAAACTATTCTCGTTATCAGCAAACGCAAGCCTCAGGTTCGCTCTATTGATATCGCAAATGAATTGTCCTTTTCCAAACCAAGTGTCAGCGTTGCCATGAAAAATCTCCGTCTAAACGGGTATATTAACGTTAATCAGGAAGGCTATATCACCCTGACAGAGTCCGGGCTTGCCATTGCAGAAAAAATATATGAGCGCCACGAACTTTTAAGTACATGGCTGATAAAACTGGGCGTAGCTCCTGAAACAGCCTCTGAGGATGCCTGCCGTATGGAACATGTCATTAGTACAGAAAGCTTTCTCGCAATTAAACAACATACACAAAACATGGCAAAAAAGCATAACAATGAAAATTAAGCAAAAAGCAACAGCTATCATCAATTTCGTTGATAGCTGTTGTTCTTTTATTTCTTATTCTTCTCCATCTGCTCCGCTACTTTTTTCTTAATCCCATTCATTTTCTGATAGGTTTCCCCAAGGCTTTGCTGTGTTTTGTTAATAATATTCACATACTCGGCAATTTTGTACTGCACTTCTGAAACAGCATTTCTTACGCCTTCATAATCTGCCTCTGAGCCAATGTTTCGTTCTGCTTCCTGCAGCTTTTCTTTTAAATCCTGATTTTCGGTACGAAGTCTTAATACTTCTCTGCCCAGTTTTTCTTTCAGCACTCTCTTTTCTGCTTCCAGTCTTGCCACATCCGAATGAGCTGCTTTATACTGCTCTTCCAGCTTTTCCAAATCTTCTTCTAACTTTGCATTTTCTGTTTCATATTTCTCAAGCTTTACTCCATTTTCTTCTATAAGAGCGGCTTCATTCGCTTCCTTTTGTACTAAAAGCGTCTCCAGCTCGTGAATTCTTGCCTTGTAGTTTGCTGCAGCTTCCTCGCTTTCCTTTTTTAAGCAAAAAATTTGCTCGTTCATGCTTTCTACGTATTCAATAACTTCATCACGTCTGTAACCTCCCACTGAGGTTCTGAATGTAATTTCATTCTCCATGTATATTCTCCCCTTTATGTATAAAATTAAAATTTTCTCCCCTGCATCTTTTATTATCTTATCACGTATTTTGTAATTCTTCCAGCTTATTTCATAGAAAATCCATATCTTTTTTTCGTTTTTTAAATTTTTTTCAAAAAAGGTATTGACATTTCTAAGCTTATACCCTATAATCAGTTTTGTTGCTGAGGCAGTCAGCTAACAAATGTGCGTTTAGCTCAGCTGGATAGAGCGTTTGGCTACGGACCAAAAGGTCGGGGGTTCGAATCCTCTAACGCACGTAAATCCCTTACATCTTAGGATGTAAGGGATTTTTTTGTTTCACAGGAAATTGCGCAACAACGCAATCTTTTTTACCTGACCTTATTATAAAAATTATTTTCAATGAAAGGATTTTAATATGTTTACTTCACAGCAGCTCAGACAACAGCTTTCTTCCATTCACCGGAAAAGCTACCCTGCCTACAAGACATTAAAAGGCATTTACGATTTCAAGCACTTTCTTCTTTCCATAGACCATGTGCAGGGAGACCCCTTTGCCTCCCCTTCTCATTTAAGTATTCAGGTTCCGGCAAAAATTGCCGCTTTCCCTGCCTTCTGCTTTTCTGCAAAAAACGTACGGATTGCTGTGCAGGATTATCTTTTGCGAAAATTTTCCCAGCAGCTTTCCATCTATAATTTTAAAGCAAAAGGCTCCGGCAAAAGCGGTTCTATCTCCACCTCTGTCTGCGGACAGGAGGTCTTAGAGCGTACTGCCTGTGAAATAAGCTCCGACTTTGTTACGGTTCGTTTTACTGTGGGATTTCCTGCTAACGGAAGAACCATCAATGCTTTTGAATTGGAAAAAATCCTTTTTGAATTTCTTCCTTCCTGTGTGGAAAAATCACTGCTTTATAAAAATCTTTCCCAAAAAGCTGTGGAAAGCGTTGTCTTCCTTGCCGAAGACCAAGAATTTCTGCGACAGGAATTAAAAAAGCGCCAGCTTGTTGCCTTTGTTGCCAATCATTCAATTCTCCCAAGAGAAAGCGGCATTTCCCAAAAACCAATGAAAAATGCAGTTCCATTTCAATCTCCCGCTTCATTGGAAACGGAAATTACGCTTCCCCATAAGGGCAAAATAAAAGGAATGGCAATCCCTCAGGGTATCACCCTGATTGCAGGCGGCGGCTACCACGGAAAATCCACTCTTTTGACAGCCCTTGAAGACGGCGTATACAATCATATTGCCGGAGACGGCAGAGAATTTGTCCTTACAGACTCCTCCGCTGTAAAGCTGCGTGCAGAAGACGGGCGTTTCATTAAAGACGTAGATATATCCTTGTTTATCAACGACTTGCCTAACGGGAAAGATACCCATTGTTTTTCAACCTTGGACGCCAGCGGAAGCACCTCGCAGGCTGCCGGAATTGTGGAAGGTATGGAAGCCGGAAGCACCTTATTTTTACTGGACGAAGACACCTCTGCCACGAATTTCATGGTACGAGATGGGTTTATGCAGCAGGTTATCAGCCGTGACAAAGAACCCATCACTCCGTTTTTAGAACGTGCTCCTCAATTATTTTCAAAAGCAGGCATTTCTACTATATTAGTAGCCGGCAGCTCAGGGGCTTTCTTTCATATTGCAGATACGGTTATTCAAATGGACCGTTATCAGGCTCTGGATATTACAGAAAAGGTCAAAAAGCTTTGTTCGCACTATCCGCTGCCCCCATCATCGGTACCGGATTTTTGTATGCCGTCTTCTAAACGTATTATGAGCAGTACAAAAAAATCCACATATAAAGATTTTAAAATGAAATGCCATAGCAAAGACAGTTTTTCCATTGGAAAAGACACTCTTGACTTAAGATATATCGAACAGCTCACAGATAAGGAGCAGACTGCTGCTTTAGGAGAATTGCTAAGATATGCTCAAGAACATCTGGTTGACGGAAAACGCACAATTTCTGAAATTATATCTGTTTTGCAAAACAAGATAGAAAAAGACGGATTTTCTGCATTTTTCGGCAATTCCTATATCCCCTGCGGTCTGGCAGTTCCACGTATTCAGGAAATCTTTTCCTGCTTTAACCGCTATCGAAGACCGTAATTCTAAAAAAGGAGTTGTCCATTTAAACATTATCACAAATATTTCCGGATAACGTTTAAAGTGACAACTCCCTCTTTTTAGATTTCACATTTTTTCAAAATTCCCAGTCCCATAGGATAAGGTCCTGTATGTACGCCAATGGTTGCCCCAATTTGCATGGTTTCCCATGTTTCAATATGGTATCCTTTCTCATTTAAGCTCTTTCTTAAATCTTCCTGAAAGGTTTCAAATTCCGGCACCATCAGTCCCACTCCTGTAACAAGTGTATATTCATTTAAATCTATTTTTTCTTTTTCTACATAATCTAAAAATTTTTCTATAATCTTATGCAAAGATTTTTTTCTTCCTCTGCAAAGCTCCGTAGAACCAAGCTCTGCATCACAAAAGCGAAGAATTGGCTTAATATTCAGCATACTTCCTGCCAGACAGGCTGCTTTTCCTATTCTTCCCCCATGCTCCAGATATTTTAAATCCTTTGTAGTAAAAAAGATTTGTCCTGTATGTCTGATTTTTTTCAGAGCTTCCACTGCTGTTTCCAAATCTACATCCTGATTTCTAAGCTTCACTGCTTCTTTTACAAAAAGTCCCTGTAATGCTGTAACAAGCTGAGAGTTTACAACTTCTATTTTCGCCTGTGGATATTCTTCCTCAACCTCTTCCTTTGCAGTAACTGCCGACTGCATGGAACCGCTGAAATTCTTGGTAAGGCATATACAGAGAACCGGCAATCCCTTTTTCACCATTGGAATGAAAGCATCTATATAATCCTGTACAGAGGGCATGGATGTCTTTGGATAGCAGTCGGGATTATCTGTCATCTTCTGATAAAATTCTGTAATTCTTGCTTCTTTACCCTCTTTCAAATAATTTTCTCCGTCAAAGGAAACATAAAAGGATACGACTGTAACTTCTTCTTGCGCTGTATAGTTCTCCGGCAAATCACAGGAGCTGTCTGTAACAATTCCAAATTTCATTTTCTTTCAGCCTTTCTTGCTTTTCCTATTTTATTCTGATATTATTCCATTAAATGTTACAATTGTAACATTATGTATTCTTTAAGACAATATCTGAAAACCCAACTGTGACAAAAAGGAGGTTTTTGTTTCATGGAAACGAAAGAGTTTACCAAAAACTGTATTATGGATGCACTGATACAGCTTATGCACACAAAAGATTACAATGACATTACCATTACCGATATTACAAAGCGTGCCGGCGTATCCCGCATGTCTTATTATCGCAACTATAAGTCAAAAGACGATATTCTGCTGGACTATATGTATCGAATTTTAAAGGAATATGTGGAAGATTTAAAAGACCCTGCCTTTTCTTCTAATTTTCAGACCTATGAACATATTTTAAGCAGTATGAAATATCTCCAGAAATACAAGGATTACGTTCTTTGCATCACACAGGCAAATCGCTCCCAAATTCTTCTATATGGGCTGGATTTGTATATGTTAGAAGTAACCCAGACACAAAACACCTCTTCATTGGAGCGATACGAGCTCTACTATTATTCCGGCGCACTGTATAATATTTTTATGCACTGGTTACAGGAAGATATGAAAGAAGACGCAGAGGTCATCGCTTCGCTCATTTATAACCATATTAAAAATCATCGTTTTTGCGAAATTCACAAAAAAGAAGAAAAGCCCACAAAATGATTGACTTCTTTTTCCCAACAGTAATAGAGTGTTAGGTGGAAAAATTAAGAGAATATAAAATTCTAAGGAGAAAAGAAAATGCAAAAGAAACAAAATTATTCCAGCCCATACCAGCTGGAAGGAAGAATTCCCTTAGGACAGGCAATTTTATATGGTTTGCAGCATGTTATGGCCATGTTTGTGGGGAATTTAACGCCTGTTCTGTTGATTACCGGTGCATGTGCTCTGGACGGGGGACTTCAGCTTCAAATCATTCAAAATGCGATGCTGATGGCAGGGATTATCACACTGTTACAGATTTTTACAATCGGACCGGTTGGCGCAAAGCTTCCTATTGTAATGGGAACAAGTTCCGGTTTTATCGGAGTGTGCAGCGGCGTAGCATCTACCATGGGGCAAGGAATTGTCACCTATGGCGCTATTATTTTTGCCAGTTTTATCGGTGGACTATTTGAGACTGTGTTAGGATTTTTCCTCAAACCTCTTCGCCGTTTCTTTCCTTCACTGGTAACAGGAACCGTAGTAATGGCAATCGGACTTTCTTTGATTTCTGTTGGAATTAACTCCTTTGGGGGCGGAAATAATAATGGAGATTTCGGTTCTCTTCCTAACCTTTTTGTGGGAACTGTGGTTCTTGTAACCATTATTCTGTTAAAGCATTTTACCAAAGGTGTTACCAGTACGGCATCAATTTTAATCGGAATTGTTGTAGGATATATTGTGTGCGGAATTATGGGAATGATTTTGCCCACAACCTATCAGTATATCGACCCAAATACACAGGAAACCGTCACAAAAACCTGCTCTTGGGTTCTTGATTTTTCAAAGGTAAGCGATGCAAGCTGGTTTGCAGTTCCTGCATTCATGCCTTTCGGGTTCAGCAAGGATATGATTGACCTTCGTGCTATCATTCCGATTGTGATTATGTTTATTGTAACAGCTGTGGAGACAGTTGGAGACACTTCCGCTATTACAGAAGGCGGTCTTGGAAGAGAAGCAACTGACAAGGAGCTGTCAGGTTCTGTAATCTGTGACGGTCTTGGCTCTTCTATTGCTGCATTCTTTGGTGTACTTCCTAATACATCTTTCAGCCAGAATGTAGGATTGATTGCCATGACAAAGATTGTCAACCTCTTTGCCATTTCAACCGGAGCTATTTTTCTGGTGCTTTGCGGATTATTCCCGAAGCTGGCGGCAATTATACAGATGATGCCTCAAAGTGTGCTGGGCGGCGCTGCTGTTATGATGTTTGCTTCTATTGTTGTCAGTGGAATTCAGCTTGTAACAAAAGACGGTGTCAGCAACCGTACGGTAACAATCGTATCCGTGGCTCTAGGTCTGGGATATGGTCTGGGAGCAAATACAGAAGTGCTTTCTAACCTACCGCAATTTGTAGAGCTGATTTTTGGCGGTTCAGGAATTGTTCCTGCTGCAATTATCGCTATGATTTTAAATATTGCAATTCCAAAGGATAAGGAAGCTGCATAAAGAACAATCAGAAAGTATATATAGGTAAAGGGAGCTGTCATTTTCATGTGATAACTCCCTTTATTATATCTCAAGCAATTATGTATGCAAAAAAATACTTGCAATTTTCGCAAACTATGCTATAATTCTATTTAGTCAAAATGACATGGGCGATTTCCCGAGTGGCCAAAGGGGACAGACTGTAAATCTGCTGGCAACGCCTTCGGTGGTTCGAATCCACCATCGCCCATCATAAAAGACTTGCCGCAGTGGCGGAACAGGCAGACGCACAGGACTTAAAATCCTGCGGGACTTATACTCCCGTACCGGTTCGATTCCGGTCTGCGGCATTAGTTAAAAAGTAAGAGAAACGTTGATTTCACAGCGTTTCTCTTCTTTTTTGTTTGTTAGGGCAAAGCCCTGTTTACCATTGTGTAGTTTTTCGCTGATCCGAAAAACGGAACTTTGGGAAACAAATAAACCACCTGCTATGCAGGTGAGTTAGGATTGCTTAAGCTTACAGTAAAAAACCTCCCGTGTTATAATTTAATGTAAGGTTCGCCAACCGCATTAAGAAACAAGGGAGGTATCCAGATGGATAGTAATAGTTTATCACATACAAAATGGAATTGTAAGTAGCATATTGTTTTTGCACCAAAATATAGAAGAAAAGTAGCATATGGAAAAATAAAGCAGGATATAGCGAATATTTTGAGTATGTTATGTAAGAGAAAAGGTGTAAAAATTGTAGAAGCGGAGATATGTCCAGATCATGTACACATGCTAGTAGAAATTCCACCGAGCATAAGTGTATCGTATTTTGTAGGGTACTTAAAAGGAAAAAGTACACTCATGATATTTGAAAGACATGCAAATTTAAAATATAAATATGGAAATAGACATTTCTGGTGTCGAGGATATTATGTAGATACGGTAGGGAAAAATGCAAAGAAAATACAGGAATATATAGCAAATCAGTTACAAGAAGATTTGGAATACGATCAGATGACACTGAAAGAGTATATTGACCCGTTCACGGGTGAGCCAGAAAAACCGAACAAATAAAATAATAAGCCCTTTAGGGCTTAGTGGGTAAATGATGTTGCGCTTGGCAAACCTATTTCAGTGAGTCTTTAGACTCCAGTGCCGGTAATAGACCCTTATAGGGTCAAAGCAAGCCACCGGCTAAGCCGGTGGTCTTGACTCGGCCATTGCTTTATTTCTTGTTTTGCAGCTGTTCATGGGCTTCCTGCTGGACAATCAGCCCCGCCGAAAAGCCATACTTGAAATGGCTCTCACTTTCCTCGCACTGAGCGATAGCGTTCTGCGCCCGGAGTTCCTCCACCAGAGCATAGTCCTCTTTGCTGAGCCGCTGGGATAGCTGCTCCATCAACGCCGCACAGGTTTGGACCGCCTTGCGGTATTCCGAGGGACGTGGGCACTACCGTTTCACAGGGATAAAACTCTCCGTTATACATGGCTTCCAAAATCATAGCGTTCCCTCCCTCAACAGTAGACCAGCTCCGCCAGGACGATTTCCTCGGCTCTGTTGTGGATGGAGTTCATGGAGCGCACCCATGCCATCTGGTCGGCAGCTTTCAGGGCTTCTGTGACGCCCTCTTGCTGCATCATGGCTTTTTCGATAATTTCCAGCCGCTCCCGGCAGGCGGTGTCGATTTCCTCCAAATGGGGAAACAGCTTTTCAGTGACAATAAGATCGGTATACAGAATGGGCCGGTGTTCTTTTAAGTAGGCACGGCGCAACCGGCCATATTTCCCGATATGGTACTCTTTGGTGTCCGATAACACAAGGTTGGGAATGAGATAGTCGCCGCATTTGGTGTAAGTCAGTTCCATACAAGGCTCCTTTCGTGGGAATGTGGTTGACAGTTACGGTAGGTTTGAGGGCATCCCTCCTTTATCATAACTGTCTTTTCATTCGCCACAAATGAGCCGCCAGTCATGATGTAATGTTTTTTGGTGTAATCCACCCTCTATACATTACATCATGGAAGTTACTTGTGTTGTTGAAGAAAACAGGGTAGAATTAGAGATATATAATTACGTAGAAAATTATATTTTAAGAGGATGGTGATTTACTTTTTTCACAGTAATCAGCTCCGTAAAATAGAATTTATTATCCTCTGCGAATATCAAGTAATCGAAATATATCGGTATAGATATTTTCTTTATCTTCTAAATCAATCAAAAGTTTTCACAAGCTCAATCAACACTTCCGCGCATTTTTCCATAGACTGTACGCACACGTATTCAAAGTGTCCATGGAAATTATGTCCTCCTGTTCCAAGGTTCGGGCATGGCAGTCCCATAAAGGATAAGCGTGAGCCGTCTGTACCTCCTCGGATTGGCTGGATTTTTGGCTCAATATCCAGTTTTTCATATACTTTTAACACATTTTCGATTAAGAAGTAATGGGGTTCAATTTGCTGTTTCATATTATAATAGGAGTCTTCCATTCTCAGGCTTACCGTACCTTCTCCATATTTTCCATTCATGTAATCGACAACTCTCTGCATATATTCTTTTTTCTCTTTGAATAAATCAAAATCATGGTCTCGAACAATGTACTCACAGCTTGCGTGTTCCACAGAGCCTTCCATAACATCTAAATGAATAAAGCCTTCTCTGCCTTCGGTATGCTCCGGCTTCTGTGCTTCCGGCATCATACCCTGAAATTCCATAGCCAAAAGCAGGGCATTTATCATTTTATTTTTAGCAGAACCGGGATGAATACTAAGACCTGTGAAATCTACAAAAACGCTGGCAGCATTGAAGTTTTCATATTCCAGTTCTCCACATTCGCCGCCGTCAACAGTATAGGCGAAATCAGCCCCGAATTTTTTGACATCAAAGTAATCAGCCCCTTGCCCCACTTCCTCATCAGGGGTAAAACCTACACGGATAGGTCCGTGAGGGATTTCCGGATGGTTGATGAGATATTCAGCGGCAGTCATAATTTCCGCCACGCCGGCTTTGTCATCTCCGCCCAGCAAGGTAAGACCGTCTGTTACAACTAAATCCTGTCCCACATATTGTTTCAGGGAAGGGAAATCCTCCGGTTTCATTACGATTTTTTTCTCAGCGTTTAATACAATTTCTGCTCCGTCATAATTTTTAATAACTCTTGGTTTGATATTCTTTCCGGAAGCAGCAGGCGCTGTGTCCATGTGAGCAATCAGACCTAAAATTTTTCCCTTGTAATCGGGAACAGTAGAAGGAATAGTACCGAAAACATATCCGTATTCATCCTGAGTGACATCCGTAAGTCCCAATTTTTTCATTTCTTCCATTAAGGTATGGCCGAAATCCAGCTGACTTTTGGTGCTTGGAAAGCTTTCCGCATAAGGGTCAGAAGTAGTTTCTACTACAACATAATTCAAAAAACGTTCTAATACAGTCATATTCATTCTCCTTTACATTTCATATTATATTCATGCTATCACAGGAAAAACAGGTTGTCTATATTGACTTTACTGCGTAAAATGCCTATACTACTGGTAGTACCAATAGAAAGAGGATATAAAAATGAAGATTTTGCGACAATTCAGTATTATTTTATTTCTCTCCTTTTTAGGAGAAGGCTTAAAAATGCTTCTGCCACTGCCCATACCTGCAAGTGTGTATGGACTGATGCTAATGCTTCTGGCGCTTTGTACAGGAATTTTAAAAGTAGAACAGGTAAAAGATGCGGCAGTTTTTCTCATTGAGATTATGCCGGTGATGTTTATTCCGGCGGCAGTGGGATTATTGGAGTCATGGGATGCTCTGCGTCCTGTTGTTGTGCCGGTGCTGATGATTACTGCCATAACCACAGTAGTCGTGATGGTTGTTACAGGGCTGGTTACACAGATTATGATTAAAAAAGGGAGAAGAAAAGATGAAAGAGTTTCTGAGTGAGTCTATTATTTTTGGGGCGGTATTAAGCCTTGCAGCCTACGAAATCGGCTTGCTGATGAAAAAGAAATTTAAGCTGGCAATTTTAAATCCGCTTCTTATCGGAACAATCTGTGTCATTGGATTTTTGCTGATTTTCCGCATTGATTATAAGGAATACAACGAGGGTGCAAAATACATCAGTTATCTGCTTACACCGGCAACGGTCTGTCTGGCAGTTCCTCTTTATGAGCAGTTATCTCTTTTAAAGAAGAACTTTATGGCAGTGGCAGTGGGTATTCTGTCCGGTGTTCTGGCAAGTCTGGTCAGCGTTTTGGCGTTGGCAAAGCTGTTCGATTTAAACCATCAGCAGTATGTGACCTTGCTTCCAAAATCCATTACAACAGCCATTGGAATGGGGGTTTCAGAGGAACTGGGAGGTCTTGTTACCATTACGGTGGCAGTGATTGTTATTACCGGTATTTTAGGAAACGTGATTGCAGAATTTATCTGTAAAGTGTTTAAAATTCATGAGCCTATTGCAAAGGGACTGGCTTTGGGAACTGCGTCTCATGCCATCGGAACAGCAAAAGCAATGGAAATGGGACAGATAGAAGGAGCTATGAGCAGCCTTGCCATTGCGGTTGCAGGGCTTTTAACCGTAATCGGAGCATCTGTGTTTGCCGGATTTATGTAAGCCGGAGTGAGGAAGGAAATGGAAAGAAAAACAAGTGAAAATGAAAAGGTTTATCATCAGGTAATCGAGCACATTACCAATCTTGCAACAACAAAAGAAATCTCTTTCGGAAGTAAAATTCCGTCAGAAAGAGAATTGATGGCAACGCTGGGATTTAGTAGAAATTCCATACGTGAGGCGCTAAGAACTATGGAAAACATGGGGATTATCGAAAGTCGTCAGGGACAGGGCAATTTTTTGGTTAATCATATAGGAGAAAGCTTAAGCGGCGTGTTTTCTATGCTGTTGTCTATGGAACAGACCAATTATATTGAAATCAGCCAATTACGCAGATTTATTGAAATCGGAGCATACCTTCTGGCTGTAAAAAGCGCAAAAGAAGAAGACTTAGATTGTCTTTCCGAAATTTTAGACGAAATGGAGCTGGTAAGAGGAGAAGAAAGAGCCAAGCTGGATAAAAAATTCCATGACCAGATTGTGCTGATGTCCGATAATCATCTGTTGGAGCTTTTAAATGAAGCTCTGTCAGGAGTATTTGAAATCTTTATCAGCGAAATGTCAAAGTATGTGACGGATGAAGATAAAGAACGTCTGGTATGTCTTCACAGAAATGTTTATGAAAACTTGAGGAAAAAGGACGTATCGGAAGGCATTGAACGCATTCGAGAGCATTATAATATCATTGACAGAAATTTGCAGATGTTGGCAGAGAAATATAAAGGTGTGAAAGTTCAATAGAAAAGCTGTTTATAAAAGGTATGGGGCTGTTGAATTAAGATATATCCGGGGATAATGCTTAAAGCGACAGCCTCAACAAGTTACAAAAATATGCGAAAAACGCAGGTTACAAGAAAACATAAGAGAAACCCTATACAGGTAGGCAAGAGAAAGGCAAGCGCTGTCCATTTTAAACTGTGGGTTTCTTTTTTTATGGTTAAAAGGGTAGTGGCACAAGGCCAGTGAAGAATACACAAAATCAGCATGGAAACGGCAGTGGAAATTGTCCAGTCCTGCCTCACAAGCAGTGCATGAAGGCTTGACAGACTTTCAAAATCTGTAAGGGAGGACTGAGCAGTATAAGCCATAATCAGCACAGGAATAACAATTTCATTAGCAGGAAGCCCTAGAAGAAAGGCAAGAAGGATACTTCCGTCTAAGCCTAAAAGCTGGGCAAAGGGATTTAAAAAATCTGATACCAGATTTAAAATGCTGTCCGTACCAATGCTGACATTTGCCATAAGCCAAATCAGGATACCCGCAGGAGCTGCCGCCATAACGGCACGCAGTAAAACACGACAGGTGCGGTTTATCACAGAATGTACCAGAACGGAGGCAATCTGCGGTTTCCGATAAGGAGGCAGTTCCAGCGTAAAGGAGGAAGGAACGCCCTTTAGGACTGTTTTGGATAACAGCCATGAGGAAACAAAGGTCATAAACACACCAAACAGAATAACAAGTGTGAGCAAAACTGCCAGTTCAAGGTTTTTTGCGCTTCCTGCAAAGAAAATAGTGAGGATAGCCAGAATAGCGGGAAAGCGTCCGTTACAGGGAACAAAGGAATTGGTTAAAATGGCAATCAAGCGTTCTCTGGGAGAGTCGATAATACGACATCCTGTTACTCCGGCAGCGTTGCAGCCAAAGCCCATAATCATAGTAAGCGCCTGCTTTCCGCATGCTTTGCATTTGGCAAAACAGCAGTCCAGATTAAAGGCGACACGGGGCAGATAACCGAAATCCTCCAATAGAGTAAAAAGCGGGAAAAAGATTGCCATAGGAGGCAGCATTACGCTTACCACCCACGCAGTTACCCGATAAAAGCCAAAGGTCAGCAGATGACAGAGCTTTGCAGGAAGAAAACCCTGTAAAAAGCGGAAAAAAACAGGCTCAAAGGAAAAAAGTATATCATGGAGTATCTGAGAAACATAGTTTGCTCCTGTAAGCGTAATCCAGAAAATCAGCAAAAGAAAGCAAAGCATACAAGCAATTCCCGTAAATTTTCCCGTGAAAAGCTTATCAAGAAACTGGTCTTTATTGACACGGGATTTAGGAGCAGCTTGCAGGGCAATGTGGTAAAGTCGTGTGGCTTCCTGTGCACAGGCTCGTGGGTTAGGCAAAGAGCAGGCAGATATCTTTTTGGAATTTGTATTTTCAGGAGAAAGAAGGTGGTTATTTAAGGAGGCGAAAATGCAAGCTTTAAATTGCTTTATATCGGAGCGTCTGTGTGCGGTAATGCCAATGACAGGAATATGTAATTCCTTTTCTAAGGCAGAACAGGAGATATCAATTCCCTTTTTCTTGGCTTGGTCCATTAGATTGACACAGAGCAGAACTTTTGGCGTAATCGAAAGAATTTGCACAAGGAGCTGAAGGTGACGCTCCAGACACACTGCGTCACATACCAGAACAACTAAATCAGGGTGAGCGTTTTCAATGAAATCTCTGGCAATTTCTTCTTCCTTGGAACAGGCGGCAAGAGAATAGCAGCCGGGCAAATCCACAAAGGTACAGACTTGATTTCCCAAAGCGCAGTTTCCTTTTGCCAAATCCACTGTTTTTCCCGCCCAGTTTCCCGTATGCTGGTGCATACCTGTCAGTGCATTAAAAATGGTACTTTTTCCTACATTTGGATTTCCCGCAAGTGCAATGGTAAAGGTAGATGTCATGAAATCTTACAACTTTCAGCAAGAGGTTCTACAAGGATGAAAGCAGCGTCTTCATTTCGAATAGCCATAACGCTGCCCCTGATTTTATAGGCATGGGGATTGTGAAAAATGCCGGTGTTGATACATTGTACCGGCGTTTCTTCACAAAACCCCAAATCCAGAAACCTCTGTAAAATCGCCTGCTTTTCAGGCGTCTGCTCTTTGGGACAGGTGATGCCTCGAATAATGCCATACTGTCCCTCTTTTAGCTGCCACAGAGGAATGTAAGTCATGCTGAAAACTCCTTTTTGTAATCAGTATATGCGCCGAAGACAGAAGGGTGAAGGTTTAGTCAAGCTCCAGCACAACTGCCTGATAAGAAGACAACTGCAAGGTATCCCCTTTCTTTGAAAGGGAAGGATAGTTATTTAACAGAACCCTTTTTACAGAAGAAGGGAGAGTAACTGTCTGTGGCTCTTTTTGGAAATTGCCGATAATCAGCAAATCCTTTTCTCCTTTTCTGTGGTATGACATAAGGTTGTGACGCTCCCTTTCAAAAGGAATAACGTCCCCATACACAAGCGTTTCTTTGTAGTCCTGATTTTTACGAAGGTTAATCATTTGCTTATAAAAGGAAAGGAGAGAGTTTTCATCCTGCTCCTGAGTTGCTACGTTGATTTCTCTGTAATTAGGATTTACCATAAGCCATGGAGTGCCTGTTGTAAATCCGGCATTGGGAGAGCTGTCCCATTGAACCGGAGTTCTGGCGTTGTCACGGTTATAAATAGAAACGATTTTCAAAGCTTCCTCTGAGGTGCAGCCTGCATCCACACACACCTGATACTGGTCAAGGGCGCTGATATCGTCAATTTGCTCCAAAGGAAGAACACCCAGATTTTCCATACCGATTTCCTGTCCCTGATAGATAAAAGGCAGACCTCGCATAAAGAAATAAAGGACAGCCAGCATTTTCTTTCCCTCTAAGCAAAGACCGTCTTCAGGCAGATAATAGCTCACCCCTCTGGGCTCGTCATGATTTTCAATAATATTGGAATAAAATCCCATATCGCCGATTTTTTCCTGTGATTGAAAATAACATTCCTTATATTCATCGGGAGTGATACGGCGGCAGTCGTACCAGCCCTTGTCACTTTTTCCACAGGAAGTAGTGGAGAAATCAAAAATAGAAGAAAAATAGCCGTCATCTCCGATAAAAGCAGGCAGTTCGTCTTCTTTTGCATTAAATACCTCTCCCACTGCAAAGGAGTCATGAAGCTTAAAGGTCTTTTCGTGCATTTCTTTTAAGAAGTCCCCCACGCCCTCTGCGTCAGCCAGCATAAGGGCAAGGTCACATAAGCCGTCCTCACGGTCAGAGGGATAATTTTTATAAGGCAGTTTTTTCTTAATGTTGATAATGGCGTCAATACGGAAACCGCCCAGCCCCTTGTCCAGCCACCAGTTTATATTCTTAAAAATTTCTTCTCTTACTTTGGGATTTTCCCAATTCAAGTCCGGCTGCTTTTTGTGAAATACGTGCATATATTGCTTATCAGGATTTTTCGGCAGAGGTTCCCATACAGAACCGCCGAAATAACTTCGCCAGTTGCAGGGTGTTTCTCCCTCTTTTCTATCTTCGATATAAAAGAAATTTCCGTACTCTCCGTCTGGGTCTTCACAGGCTTTTTCAAACCATTCATGCTCATCCGAGCAGTGATTTACCACCAAATCCATGAGAATATACATTTCCCGTTTTTTTGCTTCGCTAATCAGTTGTTCCATATCTTCTAATGTGCCAAAAGCAGGGTCGATATTATAATAATCTGAAATGTCGTACCCTTGGTCTGCAAAAGGAGAGGGATAGACAGGAGAAATCCACAGAATATCAATGCCTAAAGCTTTTAAATAATCTAACTTTTGAATAATTCCCTGTAAGTCGCCGATACCGTCTCCGTTTGAGTCATAAAAGCTTTTTGGGTAAATTTGATAGGCAACCTTGTCATGCCACCATTTTCTTTCCATAATCAAACCTCCTAAGTGTATTTTAAATGTAGATTCTATTATAATGAACAAATTTAAAAATATCTTGCGAATATTTGATTAAAAACTGCGTTATTATGACTTTTTGCGGTACTGTAAAGGCGTAGTCTCTGTATATTTTTTAAATTCTTTCATGAAATTTCCAAGATGAAAGAAACCGCAGTCCATGCCAACCTCCATAATGGGAAGGTCCGTGGTTTGCAGCAGGATGCAAGCCTGTTTAATGCGGTATTCGTTTAGATAGGTAATGGGGGATTTTCCCAGCACCTTTTTGAAAAAACGGCAGAAATATTGTTCATTCATGTTGACTTGCAGAGCTAAATCCCGAATATAGAGCTTTTCCTGATAATGACTATGGAGAAAATCCAGTGCCGTTTTAATGGTTTCTATCCGCATGTCCGTTTTACGTTCTGCTTGAAGTAAAGAGGGAAAAGTGGATAGAATACCGGCCATTTTGAAAATCCCCCCTTGTATAAAAAGGCGGGCAGATAGATTTTCCTCAGGAAACTGATGGAAAATGTGGAAAACCTTCCGATATTCTTTTTCAAAAGGGGAAAAAGCAGGATTGGAGGGCTTCAGACATTGAGGAAACAGCTTATATTCAAAGCCCAAAAGGCTTGGATGAAACACAAGGGCAGACTCCGTACTGTCCGAATGGGGAACAATGGCATGGAGCTCGCCTGGATAAATGAAATAAAAGCATTTTTCCTCAATCTGAAACTGTTCCATATTGACAAAAAGAGTATAGCTGCCCTTAGAAAAGTAGAGGATTTCCATTTCATCATGCCAGTGATGGGGCACGCCGGACCAGTTTTTTTCCTCACAGACCTCGTATAAGGCACAGGGAAAAAGAGAGGTTCCGTGGTCTTTTTGCTCTTTTAATTGTGTATCTGCGTGGCTCATAGACTCTCCTCCCTGTTTAAAAACATGGCAATAAATGCGGCTAAAAGCCCCAGTGCACAAAGCCATACGGCTTTTGTATGAAAAATACCGGTAAAAAAGCTGCCTGCCCCTGCTCCGATAATAAAGAACAGAATAACATTATAGTATTGAAGGCAATTGTGCAGATAAACCTTCTGTTTTGTGGTTGCATATAAGTATAACTGCTGAGAAGCGCTTCTTAAATTTCCCGTACACATGGTAGTGGCATAAGTATTTCCGTTCATTTTTCGGAAAGCCTCTACTTGAAGGGCACACACAAAGGAAATCATAATATTTACCGGAGTGTCCAAGGCAGGAGTAGGCAGAAAGCCTGCGATAATCAGACAGAAAATTTCCATAAGGACAATAAGCTGTCTCCAATGAAGTTTCTTTTTCCATTTAAAATATGTTTGTATGATTTCACATACTAGAATACCCAGCACAAAGGCGAAAATAGGCATCAGATAATAAAAAGTTCTGTTCCAATTTTGTTCTGTAAGGTTTACACCCAGAAGCACAATATTTCCGGTCTGTGCATTAGCAAAGACACGACCTCTGCAAAGATAGGTATAGGCATCCAGAAATCCTCCCACAACAGCCAGAAGGAGCCCCAGAAGATGAGTCTCTGATACTTGTTTGTTACGTGACATGAAAAATACTCCTTTAAAAATGTAAATTCTGAAAAAAGCATAGCACAGAACAGGAGAAGGGACAAGAGGAAGTGAAAATCTTGAGTTTCCGCAGTTCTGTCCACAGAACACCCAACCAGTCTTGCTGTTTATACACAACTTTTCAAAAATGCCCAAAATATAAGGAATTCTATCTCTTTTTGGTGTAAAATTAAAGTGACCAAACGATAACTTTACTAAACAAAAAGAGAAAGGATCCCTTATGGCTAATTTTACATCAAAAACCTACCAAATGAAACGGGAAATTTTAACTTTTTCCAATAAATTTTCCAAAAAGCTTCCCAAACCGGAACGAAAATTTATGGCTGACATGAATTATGGTATGCTTGCTTCCAACAGTTGTCTGCTTACAGACATTGTTGACCAGTTACATGAGCATTCCAAAAAGATTAATAGCGTCGACCGCCTTTCCAGACATTTATCAAAAGGCACACCAAAAGACGCTTTAGATGCTTACCTGGACAACATAAAAAAATGGTGTCCGGCTCACCCTGTCATTCATATCGATGACAGTGATGTTGTAAAACCGGATGGTTATAAATTTGAGTCTCTTGGACGGGTACGTGATGGTTCTGAGAGTACCGCTGCAAAAAATGTTTATAAAAAAGGGTATCATGTCACAGAAGCCACTGTACTGACCAACAGCAATCATCCGGTCAGTCTTTTTTCAGAAATACATTCTTCAAAGGAAAAAAGCTTTACATCCATCAATGCTATTACTTTTTCTGCCATGGAGCGTGCAGCTGCACGCTTTGATAAAGCAACCTTTGTCATGGACCGGGGCTATGACGATAACAAGATGTTCCTCAAGCTGGACTCCATGGACCAGGAATATGTCATCCGTCTGACTGCAAAGCGGAAGCTTTTATATCATAATAAATGGGTATTTGCCACCGAACTGCGCAACCGGAGAAAAGGCAAAGTAAAGCTTCCTCTTTTCTACAAAGGGAAAGAGCACGAGGCTTATCTTTCCCATGTAAAAGTACAGATCACTGCATCCAGAAAAAATATTTATTTAGTCCTTGTTTATGGCGTTACGGAGCACCCTATGATGCTTGCAACCAATAAAGAGATTAAATCGAAAAATGATGTGATAAAGGTGGCAAAGCTTTATTTTTCCAGATGGCGCATTGAAGAATATTTCCGCTGCAAAAAGCAGATGTTCCAATTTGAAAACTTCCGGGTACGGAAGCTCAAAGCAATCAATGCCTTAAATTTTTATATCACTTTATGTATGGCATTTCTGGCACATCTTTCCATGAAGCCGGAAACGAATGCCCTTAAGGCTGCCATTATAAAAAAAGCAGCTCCAATAAAAGTAAAAATATCTTTCTGCTATTATCGGCTGGCAAAAGGTGTTTCCGGCATACTGGCTTATGCAAAAGAAGGCATTCGGCTATGGTTCCGACCGAAACGGCCTGCATACCGTCAGCTTTGTCTTAAGCTGGTAGTTTAAACAGACAGGAAAAATACGTCTTCCAAAGTCCGGTTCCGGCGGGGCTTATTTAAGTGCCCCTAATCGCAAAACTGCCATTCTGAATTTTTCAAAAAGTCGGCAGATTGCTCTTTAGGCAGACATATTCCTTTTTGAATTACAGTTTGCGGAAACTCAAGGAAGTGAAAATGGCATATTGATTTTTTACAGGTTATTGCATATAATAAGAAGCTGAAATGGAGCAATCTGAAATCAGATGTTCACAAAAAGAAGAGAGGTATACACAATGTTAAAAGGAAAGTGTGTAGTGCTTGCAGTTACAGGAAGTATTGCAGCATACAAAATTGCTTCCCTTGCCAGTATGCTGAAAAAGCTTCACGCAGACGTTCAGGTGTTAATGACAAAGAATGCGGAGAATTTTATCAATCCCATTACCTTTGAAACCTTAACAGGAAACAAATGTCTGGTGGACACCTTTGACAGGAATTTTCAGTATAATGTAGAGCATGTGGCTCTGGCAAAGAAAGCAGATGTGGTACTGATTGCCCCTGCCAGTGCAAACTGTATTGGAAAGCTGGCTCACGGCATCGCAGACGATATGCTTACCACTACCATTATGGCGTGCAAATGTAAGAAAATCCTTGCGCCGGCAATGAACACCAATATGTTCGAAAATCCCATTGTGCAGGACAATTTAAAGGTTCTGGAGCACTATGGCTATGAAATTGTAGAGAGCGCTTACGGATATCTGGCATGCGGAGATATAGGACAGGGAAAGATGCCTGAACCGGAACTCCTTTTGCAGCATATTTTACGGGAATGTGCTTACGAAAAAGACTTAAAAGGAAAGAAAATTCTGGTAACAGCAGGACCTACGCAGGAGCCTATTGATCCTGTACGTTATATCACCAATCATTCCACAGGAAAAATGGGATATGCCATTGCAAAAGTATGTATGCAGCGAGGCGCAGAGGTGACTCTTGTAAGCGGACCTGTAAATATTCCTGCACCGCCCTTTGTGACCGTAGTACCGGTGATTTCGGCAGAAGACATGTTTCGGGAAGTAACAAAACGTGCACCAAAGCAGGATATTATTATCAAAGCAGCAGCCGTGGCAGATTATTGTCCAAAGTATGTAAGCGCAGAAAAGGTAAAGAAAAAAGATGGGGAGCTGTCTTTGGAAATGAAGCGCAGTCAGGATATTTTGGCCTATCTGGGAGAACATAAAAAGCAGGGACAATTCCTATGCGGTTTTTCCATGGAGACGGAAAATATGCTGGAAAATTCCAGAAAAAAATTGGAAAAGAAAAATCTGGATATGATTGTGGCAAATAATTTAAAGGTAGAAGGCGCAGGCTTTGCGGGAAATACCAATGTTGTCACGATGATTACAGAAAATGAGGAGATTTCACTCGGAAAAATGTCAAAAGAGGAAACAGCCTTTGAAATTTTAAACCAGATTTTAAAAATGACAAAATAACAATGTATTGTATCTTAAAAGAACGATAACAAGGAGAAATTATGAAAAATTTAACAGCAGATAACAGACAGAATACAAGAAGTATGGTTCAGACAGCAATTTTTGGCGCAATTATTATCATTATGGCATTTACGCCCTTTTTGGGATATATTCCGCTGGGCTTTACCAGAGCAACGATTATCCACATACCGGTTATTCTGGCATCTCTGCTTTTAGGCCCGAAAAAGGGAGCGGCGTTAGGCTTTTTATTCGGACTTACAAGTTTTATAAATAATACAATGAACCCTACCATTACATCCTTTGTATTTACCCCGTTTTATAATCTGGGCGAATTTGAAGGCGGTTTCGGAAGTATTGTAATATGCTTTCTTCCCAGAATTTTAGTAGGCGTTCTTCCATATTATATTTACAAGCTGATAAAGAAAATAGACAAAAAATCGGTATCCCCATGGGGACTGATTATTGCCGGAGTTACAGGCTCATTGGTAAATACACTTTTGGTTATGAACTTGATTTTTCTGTTTTTCAGGAAAGCTTATGCAGCAGCCAATGGAGTTACGGTAAAAGCGGTTTACGGATTTATTTTATCCATTATCGGAATAAACGGCGTGCCGGAAGCCATTGTGGCAGGCGTTCTGGTTTTCTTTATCGGAAGGATTTTAATGAAAAGAAACATCAGAGAAAGATTAGGGTTTATCAATGATTTTAGCGATTGACATAGGAAACACCAATATTGTAATTGGCTGTATCGATAAAGGGAAAAGAATTTTTATTGAAAGATTATCAACGGTACACACAAAAACAGAGCTGGAATATGCCATTGACATTAAAAATGTTTTAGATATTTATCATATTCACAGAGAGCAGCTGGACGGAGGAATTATTTCCTCTGTTGTGCCGAAAATTACCAAAACAGCAAAGCTTGCCGTAGAAAAAATACTAGATAAAGAAGTGCTGGTAGTAGGAGCGGGAATTAAAACAGGTTTAAATATCAGAATTGAAAGTCCGGAGCAGCTTGGAAGCGACTTAGTGGTAGATGCTGTGGCAGGAATTGCAGAATACAAAGCGCCAATGCTGATTTTTGATTTGGGAACAGCCAATACGGTCAGTGTCATTGACAGCAAGAAAAACTATATCGGAGGAATGATTTATCCGGGTATCGGCGTGTCCTTGGACTCTTTAACAGAAAGAGCTGCCCAGCTTCGTGGAATTGGGCTGGAAGCTCCCAATGATATGATTGGCAAAAATACCATAGAGTGTATGAAAAGCGGTATGATTTACAGTAGCGCCGCAGCTATTGATGGTATTATTGACAGGCTGGAGGAGCGTATAGGCGAAAAAACCACAGTAATCGCAACAGGAGGTCTGGCAAAGAAGGTTATTCCATATTGTAAAAGAGAGATTGTCTTGGATGATGATTTATTATTAAAAGGACTTTATATTTTATACGAAAAAAACAATAAAAAGTAGGTTTGTAAGGATGGGCTGTCGCTTTAAGTGTATATCAAGAATATTGCTTAACGTGGCAGCTTCTTTTTATAGACTTCAAGAGGGCGTTCTGATACAATAGAAAAAGAAGCGGTGAAGATGAAATAAACTTTAGCAGCAGGAGGATTTATGAGTAAAAAAAACAAGAAAAAAAGAACAGCAGGAGACGTTATCCGCACAATTATTATGTTTGCAGCATTGGCGGTATTTCTCTTTTCTGCCGTACAGTTGGCTAAAATATTTTTAGAATACAAAAAGGGAACAGATGAGTATAACAGGGTAAGAGAATATGTCACCACAACAGAGCCTGAGGAAGAAACGCAAGAGCCTTTAGAAGGGGAGGAAATGCCAAAGCCTACACCGCCGCAGGTGGATTGGGCAAATTTAAAAGCAATCAATGAAGATATTATCGGCTGGATACAGATAGAAGGAACGGAAATCAGTTATCCCATTGTGAAAGGAATAGATAATTCCTACTATTTAAAGCATACTTTTGAGAAAAATTCCAACGCAGCAGGGGCAATTTTTATCGATTATACCAACCGCAGTGATTTTCAGGACTGCAACACTCTTATTTACGGACATAATATGAAAAACGGCTCCATGTTTGGTCTGCTAAGGAGATATTTTAAAGATAAGGACTCTGTTCCGGGAAGATATATCTGGATTTGTACGCCGGATAAAAATTACCGCTATGAAATTTTTTCCAGTCATGTAGTAGATGCCACAGGAGAAACCTATACTCTGTTTCCGGAGGCAGACAAGCAGTTTGCAAGCTATGTTGACAGCATGAAGCAGCAGTCTTTGGTAGATTTTGGAACGGAGGTTACGAAAGAGGATAAAGTCATTACGTTATCCACTTGTACAGGAAATGATGCCACCCGATTTGTTGTGCAGGCAAAGAGAGAAGGAGAATATTAGGAGGGGATTTTTTATGGGAGAGATAGCAAGATTGCAGGAGATTATTGACGAGAGCAAAAATATTGTATTTTTTGGAGGAGCCGGAGTTTCCACAGAAAGCGGAATTCCTGATTTTCGAAGTGTGGACGGATTGTATCATCAGGAATGGGATTTTCCGCCGGAAGTAATTTTAAGCCATACTTTTTTTCAAAGGAAGCCGGCAGAATTTTATCGGTTTTATCAGGCAAAAATGATGTGTGATACAGCCAAGCCAAACGCAGCACATAAAAAGCTTGCTCAGTTGGAAGAACAGGGGAAATTAAAAGCGATTGTTACGCAGAATATAGACAATCTCCATCAGATGGCAGGAAGCAAAAATGTGTTGGAGCTGCATGGAAGTGTTTATCGAAATCACTGTGTAAAGTGCCATACCTTTTACGATTTTGCTTATATGAAAAAGAATAAGGGAATACCCAGATGCAGCAAATGCGGCAGTATTATTAAACCGGATGTTGTGCTGTATGAGGAAGCTTTAAATCAGGAGGTTGTAAATACGTCTATCCATGCCATTGCTCATGCGGATACTTTAATTATAGGAGGAACGTCTCTTTCTGTTTATCCGGCAGCTTCTTTAATAGATTATTTCAGCGGAAAGCATCTGGTTGTAATCAATCGTGACAAAACACCACAGGATGAAATGGCAGAGCTTGTGATTAACCAGCCAATCGGCAAGGTGTTTGAGCAAATAAAATAGATGAGGTGACAGAAAATGGGTTTAAATTATGAAGTGGGAGATTTTGTAAAACTGAAAAAACAGCATCCCTGCGGAAGTCATGAATGGGAAATTTTAAGAGTGGGAGCTGATTTTCGCTTAAAATGTATGGGGTGCGGACATCAGGTCATGCTTTCCAGAAAGCTGGTAGAAAAAAATACCAGAGATTTACGAAAAAAAGCTTGAAAAATGGCAATCCTTATGGTAAAATTGAAAATCGTGATATATTATTATCCTTGTTCCCTGCTCATCAGGGGACCAAAAGACCAAAAGGAGGTACAACAAGCATGAACAAATACGAATTAGCATTAGTTGTAAATGCAAAAATTGATGATGAAGCTCGTGCAGCAGTAGTGGAAAAAGCAAAAAATTACATTGCTCGTTACAACGGAACAGTTACAGAAGTTGAAGAATGGGGCAAGAAAAGATTAGCTTACGAAATTCAGAAAATGCGCGAAGGTTATTACTACTTCATCCAGTTCGAGTCTGATGCTGCATGCCCAGCAGAAGTTGAAGGACGTATTCGCATTATGGACAATGTATTAAGATATTTAGTTGTTAAAAAAGAAGCTTAATTCTTTCGACAGCACAAACAAACATTAAAATTCAGATTTATCAAGTGCACCGAAAGCCGTTTTACGGGCTTTGGGCTTCGAGAGAACAGGCAGTTATTTATTAAGTATAATGAGGTGATTAGATGAATAAAGTAATTTTAATGGGACGTTTAACAAGAGATCCTGAGGTGAGATATTCCGCAGGAGAGAATTCAATGGCGATTGCCAGATATACATTAGCTGTGGATCGACGTTTCAAAAGAGACGGAGAGGCAACTGCTGATTTTATCAGCTGTGTTGCTTTCGGCAGAGCAGCAGAATTTGCAGAGAGATACTTCCGTCAGGGTATCCGCATTGTAGTAAGCGGCAGAATTCAGACAGGAAGCTATACAAACAGAGATGGCAACAAAGTCTATACAACTGATGTTGTAGTAGAAGAACAGGAATTTGCAGAAAGCAAAGCTGTAAGTGACAGTCATGTAGGACAGGTAGCTTCCATGGGAGCGCCTGCACCGACACCAACTCCGAGTATGGCATCCGCAGATGGATTTATGAATATCCCGGATGGAATTGACGAAGAGCTGCCATTTAGCTAAAAAGCGGCGGCAATATTGATAGGAGGTAAACAATCATGGCTTACGAAAAAGGTAATAGACCGGATTCTCCAATGAAGAGAAGAGGCGGACGCAGAAGAAAAAAAGTTTGTGTATTCTGTGGACAGGAAAATAACGAAATCAGCTACAAAGACGCTAACAAACTGAAAAGATACGTATCTGAAAGAGGTAAAATTCTTCCTAGAAGAATTACAGGAAACTGTGCAAAACATCAGAGAGCGTTAACAGTAGAAATCAAAAAAGCTAGACATTTGGCAATCATGCCTTACGTTCAGGACTAATTGATATTTGGCACACTGCTTCGGCAGTGTGCTTTTTGCTTGTACAAAAGGAAAAACAATGGTATAATGTTTGCACAACGTGCAAACCAAGCCAATGAAATTGGCTTGCTGTAATTTTTGTATTGGCAGGTGGAGAGATGAATGGAAAAATTAAGATGAAGGGACAGTTGAAAGTATATATGCAGTTCCCGATTATTTTGGGAATTTTGCTTATAATCATGAATATATCTGTATTTGCGGTAAGCGTAAAGGCAGGAGCGCTGGTTAGTGTTTTTGTGGCTGCGTATATTTTGATTGTAGTATTTTTATATTTTCACAGTCGTGCCGGCATTATGAATGAGTTGATTTCCTTTGCAACCCAATACGGACAGGTGCAGAAAAATTTATTAAATGAATTTATTGTACCCTACACCTTGTTGGACTCTAATGGAAAGATTTTGTGGCTGAATGAGGAATTTGTAAAGCTTACAGGAAAGAACAAAAAATATCGCAAATCCATTAGCACTCTTTTTCCGGAGATTACAAAGGATAAGCTTCCAAAAGAGGCAGATGCCAAGGTCGCTGTTCAATATGGCGAAAGAGATTACAAGGCAGTGATGCGTGTGATTTCTATGGATAAGCTTTTAGAGGAGTCCGGTCTTGTGGAGCTGGCACAGGAAAATGATTTAATTGCCCTGTATTTGTTTGACGAAACAGAATTAAATCAGTATATCAGACAGAAGGAAGATGAAAAGCTGGTTACAGGTCTTTTATATCTGGATAATTACGAAGAAGCGTTAAACAGTGTAGAAGAAGTTCGCCGTTCTCTTTTGGTAGCCTTAATTGAGAGAAAGCTGAATAAATATTTTAATGATGTAGACGGACTGATTAAAAAGCTGGAAAAGGATAAATTTATCCTTGTTATGCGCCAGAGCTCTTTAGAAGAATTGAAAAAGAAACGCTTTAATATTTTAGAGGATGTAAAGACGGTAAACATCGGAAACGATATGGCAGTTACGATCAGCATTGGTATTGGTATCAACGCACCGACTTATGCGCAGAATTATGAATATTCCCGTATTGCCATTGACTTGGCATTGGGACGTGGCGGCGATCAGGTAGTAATTAAAGATAAAGACCAGATGATTTATTTTGGCGGTAAATCTCAGCACGCAGGAAAGAATACCCGTGTAAAGGCTCGTGTAAAAGCTCACGCATTGCGGGAATTTATGGTAAGTAAGGATAAAGTTGTGGTTATGGGACACAAGATTTCTGATGTGGACTCCATCGGCGCAGCTATCGGTATTTACAGAGCAGCAAAATCCTTAAACAAGAAAGCGCATATTGTTGTGAACAACCCGACAATGTCGGTACGTCCGATTATTGAAAATTTCAGAGATAATCCTGACTATGATGAGGATATGTTTGTAGACAGTGATGAAGCAAAAGAAATTGTAGATAATAATACCGTAGTAGTAGTAGTAGATACCAATAAGCCAAGCTATACAGAGTGTGAAGAGCTTCTGCACAAGACAAAGACCATTGTGGTATTAGACCATCACAGACAGGGCAGCGAGGTTATTCAAAATGCTGTATTGTCTTATATTGAGCCTTATGCTTCCTCTTCCTGCGAAATGGTAGCGGAAATCCTTCAGTATTTTTCTGATGATATTAAAATCTACAATATTGAAGCAGATGCTATCTATTCCGGTATTATTATTGACACCAATAATTTCACAGCGAAGACAGGAGTTCGTACATTTGAAGCAGCAGCATTTCTCCGCCGCTGCGGCGCAGACGTTACCAGAGTACGGAAAATGTTCCGTGACGATGTGAAATCCTATCGTGCCAAGGCAGAGGCAATTCGTCATGTGGAAACCTATAAGAATTGTTTTGCCATTGCGGTTTGCCCAAGTGAAGGTATTGACAGTCCCACGGTTGTAGCTTCTCAGGCGGCAAATGAGCTTTTAAATGTAGACAGTATTAAGGCGACCTTTGTGCTTACCGATTATCAGGGCAAGATTTATATCAGCGCAAGAGCCATTGATGAAGTAAATGTACAGTTGATTATGGAAAAAATGGGCGGCGGCGGTCATATTAATATGGCAGGCGCACAGCTTCCGGGAGTTTCCGTAGAGGAAGGTATCCGACAGTTAAAAAATACCATTGACAAGATGATAAAAGAAGGAGATATAGAGGTATGAAAGTAATTTTAATTGAAGATGTAAAATCTCTTGGAAAAAAAGGTGAAATTGTAAACGTAAGCGACGGATATGCAAGAAATATGCTTTTCCCTAAGAAATTAGGTGTGGAAGCAACAGCAAAAAACATTAACGACTTAAAACTTCAGAAAGCGCATGAAGAAAAAGTAGCAAAAGAAAATCTTCAGGCTGCAAAAGAATTTAAAGAAGAATTAGAGACAAAGCAGGTAACCTTGGCAATTAAAGTGGGAGAAAATGGAAGAACCTTTGGTTCTGTGTCCACGAAAGAAATTTCCGAAGCAGTGAAAAAGCAGTTAGGATATGATATTGACAAGAAGAAAATGCAGCTTTCTAATCCAATTCGTGAATTAGGAACAACCATGGTTCCTGTAAAGCTTCATACACAGGTTACTGCACAGCTTAAGGTTGTGGTAAAGGAAGCATAGGAAGGGAGTCTTCACCAACATGGAAGAAGCACTGATAAAACGAATTTTGCCTCACAGTCCAGAAGCGGAGCAATCGGTTATTGGCTCTATGATTATGAGCAGAGATGCCATTGTGGAGGCTTCTGAGATTATTACAGGAGCAGATTTTTACCAGCAGCAGTACGGGATAGTCTTTGAGGCAATGATTGAGCTTCATGATGAAGGAAAGGCAGTGGATTTGATTACATTGCAGGAGCGGTTAAAAGAGAAAGACTTGCCGCCTGAGATTTCCAGTATGGAGTTTGTAAGGGATTTGCTGTCAGCTGTGCCGACTTCTGCAAATGTAAAGTATTATGCGGAAATTGTGGCAGAGAAATCTATGCTGAGGAAGCTGATAAAGACCACAGAGGAAATTACCAATGCCTGCTATCTGGGAAAAGAAAAGACGCAGGATATTTTAGAGGTTACAGAAAAGAAAATTTTTGATTTGGTACAGAACAGAGGCAGTGAGGAATTTGTTCCTATTCGTCAGGTTGTATTAAATGCCATTGAGAAAATTGAAAAAGCTTCCAGAAGTCAGGGCAGCGTAACCGGTATTCCCACAGGCTTTATTGACTTGGATTATAAAATGTCCGGTTTTCAGCCTTCTGATTTGATTTTAGTGGCAGCTCGTCCTTCTATGGGAAAGACAGCTTTTGTTTTGAATATTGCCCAGTACATGGCATTTCACAATGATGTAACAGCAGCTATTTTCAGTTTGGAGATGTCAAAGGAGCAGTTGGTAAACCGTCTTCTGGCATTGGAGTCAAAGGTAGACTCACAGAATATCCGAACAGGTAATCTGGAGGATGAAGAATGGGCGAAGCTTATTGAGGGCGCAAATATTATTGGAAAATCCAATTTAATTATTGACGATAAGCCGGGTATTTCCATTTCCGAATTGCGTTCCAAATGCAGAAAGTATAAGATGGAGCATAATCTGGGAGTTATTTTTATCGATTACCTGCAGCTTATGACAGGGAGCGGAAGAAGCGAGTCCAGACAGCAGGAAATTTCAGAGATTTCCCGTTCACTAAAGGCGCTTGCCAGAGAATTGAATGTGCCGGTTGTGGCGCTTTCTCAGTTGAGCCGTGCCGTAGAGCAGCGTCCTGACCACAGACCGATGCTTTCCGACCTTCGAGAGTCAGGAGCTATTGAACAGGATGCCGACGTGGTTATGTTTATCTATCGTGATGATTATTATAATAAAGACTCTGAAAATAAAAACATAGCAGAGATTATTATTGCCAAACAGAGGAACGGTCCTATCGGAACAGTAAATCTGGTATGGCTGCCAAATTATACAAAGTTTGTGAATATGAAGAAATAAAAATTGAATATCATTTTAAAATGTGTTATGATACAAATACAAAAGGAACAAATCGCCCACGAGTGGTTTGACCTGTGAATAAGTAGAAAAGACCACCCTGTCACCTGTCAAAGTTTAAGGGTGGTTTTTTCTATGCGGTACTAATGACTAATTAAGTAAATGAATGTCAGTAGTGCAATCAAAAATAATCCAAACTGCATCAAGTCGTTAAAACTGAAGTCGTTTTTCATGAGCACCACCCCCCCATTCTATGTAGAATGAGGTCAACGCCATCCTGTAACACGATTGTTCCTTGGCATGAATATAGCATAGTTAATCAGTATAATCAAGAGAAAGAATTACTCATCATAAATATTTACAATTTCCCCATCTAAAATCCGGTTCATATTTTTTACAGCGCAGAAATTTCCGCACATACTGCAAGTATCTTCCTTTTCCGGTTTTGCTTCTGAGCGATAGCGTCTTGCTTTTTCCGGATCAATGCAAAGTCGGAACATTTCTTCCCAGTCCAGATTTTTTCTGGCGGTACTCATTTCATAATCCCAATCAGCAGCACCTTTAATGCCTTTGGCAATATCAGCGGCATGAGCGGCGATTTTAGATGCAATAATCCCTTCTTTTACATCGTTGACATCAGGAAGGCGCAGATGCTCCGCAGGTGTTACATAGCACAGGAAAGATGCGCCGTAGGTTGCGGCAATGGCACCGCCGATAGCAGCAGTAATATGGTCGTAGCCGGGAGCAATGTCGGTTACAAGAGGTCCGAGTACATAGAAAGGCGCACCCTGACATACAGTCTGCTGGATTTTCATATTTGCTTCAATCTGATTTAAGGGCATGTGTCCCGGTCCTTCAATGATAACCTGAACATCTTTTTTCCATGCACGTTTTGTCAGTTCCCCTAAAGTAACTAATTCCTCAATCTGAGAAATATCTCCCGCATCTGCGAGACAGCCGGGGCGGCAGGCATCTCCAAGGCTCATCGTAACATCATATTTTTGGCAGATATCCAGAATACGGTCATAATGCTCATAAAAAGGATTTTCCTGTCCTGTCATTTCCATCCACGCAAAGATAATAGAGCCGCCTCTGGACACAATATTAGTAAGGCGTTTGTTTTCCTTAAAGCGTTTGGCAGTATTTTTATTGATACCTACATGGATAGTCATAAAATCCACGCCGTCTTGTGCGTGCATTTCCACAATCTTAATCCATTCTTCGGAAGTGATTTCTTTTAATGGCTTGTGGTAGTATACAACAGCGTCATAAATCGGTACAGTACCGATAATTGCCGGACATTCTGAGGTTAATTTACGGCGGAATTTCTGAGTATCTCCAAAGGAGCTTAAATCCATAATAGACTCAGCGCCCATTTTTACTGCGTCGTTTACTTTCTTAAGTTCCATATCAAGGTCTTTCCAGTCTCTGGAAGTTCCCAGATTAACATTGATTTTTGTCTTCAGCATAGAGCCAATTCCGTTTGCTTCCAGACAGGTATGCAGCTTATTGGCGGGAATAGCCACTTTTCCTTCTGCCACAAGCTGACGAAGCTTTTGCACATCCATTTGTTCTTTTGCAGCCACGGATTTCATTTCTTTGGTGATGATACCCTGCCGTGCCGCGTTCATTTGCGTTGTGTACGTCATATTCATTCTCCAATCTTATGTTATTAAAAAACTCCCCGAAATAGAAAAGTGCCCGTACCAAAAAAGGGTATACGGACACTGTAAATGCTGGTATAAACTCCCTACGTTGGCATAATCCAAATCAGGTAATACAGGTCGAAGTCAGACTTCCTCTCAGCCCTAAGGCTCCCTGGTTGTTTTTTCTCAGTGTAGCACTGCTATGGGGACTTGTCAATGTTTTTGTCGAACGTATTTTCTTGCAATTTAAAGTGTGTTTGTTATAATAATTAGGAGAACGTGAGAAAGGGGTTAAGGTATGCAGGAGACCATTTACTCTGTTTCGGAAGCCGTGGGAATTTTAGAGCTTCAATCTCATGTACTGCGGTACTGGGAGGAAGAAATGAAGCTTCCCATTAAGAGAAACGAGTTGGGACACAGATACTACACCCGATGGGATATTCAGGTTTTTTTGAGTATTAAGGAACTAAAGAAAAAAGGATATTCATTAAAAGAAATCGGCAAACTGGCTGATATTTTTTACCAAAGGCAGGAAAAAGAGAGTAAGATTTCCCCGGAATTTATGGAGATTGTCAGCAAGCTTGTACAGGCGCAATTAAAGGAGAAAAAAACAGGAGAAGACCGATATAAGAAGCTGGATGAAAGAATTCGCAATTATCAGCAGTCAAGGCGTGAGGTGGCGGCTGCTTTTGAAAAGAAAAATTCCAAAAAGAAAGGGATATTTTCGAGAAAATGAGAAAAAGAAAGAGGCAGGACTTTGAAAGTTCTGCCTCTTTTCTAATTTCATAGGAAATTGCGTCCTATGAAATTAGAAATGCTCCGCAAGGATCGCACTGCGGCGAATAGGTATTATGTTGCCGGAGCAACCCGCCGCAGGCGGAGAATTCTGCTGAGCAGAATTCTTTTCAAAATATTAGCCTTCAACGATAGCTTCTGTTGGACAAACACCAGCGCATGTTCCGCAGTCAACGCATGTATCAGCGTCGATAACGTATTTGTCATCACCTTCAGAAATAGCTTCAACTGGACACTCGCCAGCGCATGTTCCGCAGCTTACACATTCATCTGTAATTACGTATGCCATGATTATATCCTCCTTTATATTCTGAACTTAAGAATTCAGTTCTTAGCTGTATTCTAATATATTTACCTCTATAATACAAGTCTTAATTTAGAAACAATGCAGAAAAAGAGTTGAACATAAAAGGGAAAGAGATTATAATAAAATCTATAAATCAGAATAAGGAGGAAATACTCATGAAGGTAACACCAGATATGACAATCGGTGAGTTAATCCGTTTAGATGAAAACATTATTCCAATTCTCATGAGAGCAGGTATGCACTGCATCGGATGCCCTTCTGCACAGGGAGAAAGCATTGCAGAAGCAGCTATGGTTCACGGAATTGACGGAAATATGTTAGTTGCACAGATTAACGATTTTTTAGAGAATAAATAAGAAAAAGGAGCTGCCGCTTGAAACATCATTCAGAAATATATTCCGAATGTGTATCGAATGCGACAACTCCTTTTTTAGCATCCTAGATGAGTGTCAGCTTTTGCAAAGCCTCGGTAGGGAGAATACATCCTTCATGTTCTGCAAGAAATGCTTCTCTGGCAGGTGACAGCTTTTTGCCGCTTCCATATTCGGAGAGCATATTGCATACACGGTTGAAATCCTCCGGTGAAGTCTGATCCTGATGAAGAAGCAGGGAATAAGTGTCTGCCTTTTCATCTTTATACAGGGAACTGAAGCCTTGGAAGAAATTGTTTAAGCCATGAGCTGCTTCAATCACAGTGTCTAAATTAGGAAAAACATATTCCCGTCTTAAATTGATATGTTCAGAAGGCGGCTTTGTTTCCGCTTCTTGAGAAACAGGTTCTTTTTTCTCTCTTTTTTCCTTTTTCTTTTTTTGTTCTTCCGTAGCCTTATAAATTTTTGCAAAGAGGTCTAAAATATCATCCGCTCCCTCTGTTTCAATAGCAGGTGAAGGCTCAGAAGAAGGTTCTCCAAAGGGGGTAAACTTAGAAAAGCGGGTATCCAGTTCTTCCGGATCATCTACTTTGGAAATAATTAAGATAATACTTTCTGAAGAAATGGGAATTGCTTCAATCATCAGAGGGGTATCGTTTGCTTCAAAGCCAAACTGCAAATTTGCCTGCTGCATCATATCTCGAAAAAGATCTTTTGCTTTATCACTTCCATACGCCAGCTCACTTAAACGAAGCTGTCTTGCTTCTAAATCTTCTTTTGTCAGTGTACAGCGTATCTGATTTTCATTAATTCTTTCTATTTTCATAACATCACATCCTGTCTGTTTATTATCTAAAGATGCTATTTTCTCTTTTACATTATATACTATGCGTGATAAGCTTGTAAAGACGGAATAGTTACTTTTCATAATCCTGTGGATTATGGTAGAATAGAAGACAGCGAAAGGAGTGTATCATGCAGAAGGATTTAACACAAGGTTCTATTACAAAAACATTATTGCTTTTTGCAATGCCCATGATTGCGGGAAATTTATTGCAGCAGTTTTATAACATAGCAGATACTTTGATTGTAGGGCGTTTTTTGGGCGCAGAGGCGGGAGTTTGACAGTTGAATATTGAAAAAAATGCTTGCAGGCCTCATAATACCTGCTTTTTTTGTGTCAAATTTTCTGTTTTATTTTATAGTATTATATAGCGATATTATGTAGTGTATGATATACTA